>WNGG01007899.1_pt1 | contig 11757 bp, 10 predicted proteins | sample 5400661 | NCBI WGS metagenome assembly WNGG01 (sample SAMN13153372, study PRJNA577476) | soil metagenome | isolation source: 100 cm soil or saprolite under Garry oak tree replicate 1 | place: USA:California | collected 2016-06-15 | reverse complement strand
CCAACCCCGGAGGTGACGGGAATCTTGGCGACTGCCTCTGACTATCCGTTCGAACAGTGGAACGGAATGACGTTCCCAGGACTCTTTGCGTTGATGGCGACGGCACACATGCACGAATACGGCACGACTGAGGAACAGTTGGCGGCTGTTGCGGTCAAGAACCACAAGAATGGGGCGTTGAATCCGAAGGCGCATATGCAGAAGGAGGTGTCCATGGACGAAGTTCTAAAGTCCCGGGTTGTCTCCTGGCCCCTAAAACTCTACGACTGTTCCTTGATCACTGACGGCGCAAGCTGCCTGATACTCACGAAACCGAAACTGGCGAAGAAACTGACGGACAATTATGTCCACATCATTGGCACAGGACAAGCCCAGGACACTTTCTGTCTACACGAGCGGGAGAGCCTAACAACAATCAAAGCAGCGAAGAGCGCAGCTCAGGAAGCCTACAAGATGGCAGACGTCAGACCTAAAGACGTCAATGTCGCGGAACTCCACGACTGCTTTACCATAGCCGAGATCATCGGCTACGAGGACCTTGGATTCTGCCGACCGGGACAGGGAGGCAAGTATGTCGAGAGTGGTACTGCATCGCTCAACGGGACTATGCCAGTCAACACGAGCGGGGGTCTCAAGTCGAAGGGCCACCCGGTCGGAGCGACGGGCACCGCTCAGATTCATGAATTGTACCTGCAACTGACAGATCAGGCTGACAGACGCCAGGTGGCCGATGCTAAGATCGGTCTCGCGCACAACCTGGGAGGATCAGGAGCCACAGCGGTCGTCCATATTCTGAAGGGGGGCTAGGACATGAGTGAGCTTCCAGATCCCACAATTGAGGCGTTCTACCATTACTGCACCGAGCGGAAGCTGATGGCCGTCAGATGCGTCCGGTGCAAGCATGTGATGGTCCCGCCCAGAAGCATCTGCCCTAACTGTCGTAGCATTCAGGTTGAATGGGTCCAGCTGAGCCCCCGAGGAAAACTCGTAACCTATACCGTCGTGCACGTGGCCCCTCCCCAGTTCAAACACATGACACCCTACGCGGTGGGAATCGTAGAGATGCTCGAAGGCGTCAATGTGCCGAGTATAATCCGGACATCAAGGCTCGAGTCTCTCAAGATAGGGATGGAGCTGGAGGTTGACTTCAGCCCTAGACCGCAGGAGTCAGGCTGGCCACAATGGCCGCGGTACTTTTTCAAAGAGACCGAATGATCGATGGCCGAATCCTAATGGCCAGCGCTTAAATAATCAGGTTCTTCTGCATTATTCTTGACGGGGAGCTGGGATAAGACCCGGCTGAGAGGATGGCTTCGTCGCCATCGACCCTTTGAACCTGATCCGGGTAATGCCGGCGGAGGGACGAGACGAAGGTCTTCTTCTCCGATCCAATCCTCCTCGCCGCGAGAAAACAATGATGAAAGAAGCGTCAGGAAAAGATGGCGAGTCTGCCACAAAATCCGCTGTTTTGAACCCCAGAAGAGAGGCCGAGAAGGTTAGGATACTAGCCGAAACAGTAGTACTGGTGGCCCTGTCTGGAGCCTTGTACCTGTTCAGGTTCTTCCTCCTTCCGCAGGGGGGCTCGGTAACACTTGGTTCGATGGTTCCGGTCTTCTTGCTCGCTCTCAGGAGAGGGCCGCGGGTCGGAATAGTTGGCGGTGTGGCCTTTGGCCTCGTCGCTCTTGTCGAAGATCTCTATTCTGGTGTTGAAGTCATATTTTACCCGGCACAAGTAATTCTCGATTATCCATTGGCGTTCGGTGTCCTCGGACTTGCAGGTTTCTTCAGGAGGATGCCTATTCTGGGAGTGGGAATAGGCGTCGCGGCTCGTTTCTGTTCACACTTTGTCTCCGGTGTTTTGTTTTTTGCGAGCTTCGCTCCGGCAGGGGTGAGTCCCTTTGTGTACTCTGCGGTTTACAACGGCGGGTTTCTGCTTCCCGAGTTTGCAATAACCGCCGCCCTAATGTTCGTGTTGGTTAGAGTCAAGGCACTGGAACTCTACCTTTGACCTCTCCTCAATGATTGAAATCCTACACCAGCCACATCACGATTAGATCGCAATGCAGTTAGGCAAGCCTACCTTGGACGTGATGGCCAAGACAGTATTCAGACTCAAGGGGCGCGGATCGGGGAAAATACTGGTTGGACCCAATCCCGGAGTCGACGTGTCCGTCCTCGATATCGATAAGGGGCAAGTGATGGTCGCTAGTTGCGACCCTATTTCCTTCATACCCTCCCTAGGACCTAGAGCTTCTGCTGTAATGAGTGTCCATGAGGTCGCTTCCGATGTCGCAACCAGCGGGATAGCGCCAAGGTTTGCGATGTTTGATCTAAATCTGCCTCCGCATGTTTCCAATAGTCTTCTCTCAAGATACTGGAAATCGGTTCATGAAACCTGCAAAGGTCTGGGTTTGTCGATCGTGGGGGGTCATACTGGCAGGTTTGAGGGATGCGACTATTCGGTAATAGGCGGCGCAACATTCTGGACGTTCTGCCAAAGCGATCGATACTTGACATCGGCGATGGCGAGCGATGGTGACGATCTAATTCTCACAAAGACGGCCGCTTACGGGGCGACGGCTGTTCTTTCGCGAGTTTTCCCACGCAAAATTCGGAGGTTTCTGGGACCATCACTGTTTCGAGAGGCGGCAAGATATTTGCCAAGAATGAGTACTGTTAACCATTCTCTTACAGCTGTCAAGGTGGGGATTCACCGCTACGGTGTAACGGCGATTCATGATGTAACCGAGGGTGGGGTCTTCGCTGCAGTGTTGGAAATGGCAAACGCATCAGCTGTAGGGGGTATAGTAGACGTTGAGAGTATTCCTGTCTCAGAGGAGACCTTGCAGGTCTCAAAGTTGTTTCGAATCGACCCGTTGACATCTCTGGGAGAGGGAAGCTTGGTTATCGCCTCTCGGCCCGATAAGACAAAACACGTAATAGACAAGCTGAGGTCGAACGACGTGCAGGCGACCGTGATCGGACAATTCTCTTCCAGGGTTCAGGGAGTACGTGGGTGGGAAAGAAACAGGCGAGCGCTGATCCGTTATCCTGCCAGGGACCCTTACTGGCAGGCATATTCGAAAGGTTTACGGAAAGGCTGGAACTAGCACAAACTAGCTTCAGAACTCTGGCTTCAACTGTTCATTATCATGGGAGTAAATGTACAGCGGATTCTCAATGCGACGGAGAAGGTCTATCGATTCGATTCCCTGTGCGGAATCGTAGATCATCCCTGTAATATTTCTCTTCTCTATGTTTTCGGCCAAGGGTGCCGCGTCTCCCGCGTAAACCAGATTCCGATTCTTCCACTTCACAACGAGCGACTGGTGTCCGATCGTGTGGCCGGGGGTTGGAAGAACCTGCACACCATCCTCGATCTCATATTTCCCCCTCACTGGCAGATAGTCGCCCTCGATGTCGAAGAAGTCGCGGAGATAGCTTACCCTCATGAACCGGTCAGGGTAGTACGCGTAGCGGATCTCGTCGGTCTGGACTAGGAACTTGCTGTTCTCGAACATGCGATTATTGCCGCAGTGGTCGAAGTGCAGGTGGGTGTTGACAACCATCGTCACGTCCTTCGGACGGAGTCCAGCCTTCTGGAGGGAATAGCTCAGCTCTTCCTCTCTACTCCTTGTGACATCGTGGAACTTTTGATATTTTGGAGGAAGATTTCCCACTCCAGTGTCGACGAGAATGGTCTCCTTCTCTGTCCGGACGAGCAGCGGCTTCAACGCCGCCTTGTACTTGATACCTTGGTACTTGCCAAAGACCAGGAAGCTCTTGTCGAGCGTAAAATAGCCATCAGAGAGTAGCTTCACGTCAAGAACGGTCAAGTCGTCTTCGCTAATCTCAGCAGGTTAGAACTATATGTTGTCTAGGTTAGGATGGTTGGAGATACTGTCAGAAGTTATCAAGTGCTTAGAGTTCCGTCTTGGGAAGTGTCGAGGAAGTCACGATGGCCAGACGACCGCTTTGGATTCCCAATGAATCGCAGGTCAAGGAAGCCAATCTGACACACTTCATCTCACTGGTCAATGCGAAATACAAGTCAAAGATCAAATCCTATGGCGAGCTCTATGGGTGGTCAATCGAGAAGGTCCCAGACTTCTGGTCTGCCATCTGGGACTACACGGGTATCATAAGTTCCCGCAGTTACAAGAAGGTTGTAGACGACCTCACTAGGTTCCCCGGAGCCAAGTGGTTTCCAGGGGCCAGACTAAACTTTGCCGAAAACCTACTCCGATTTAGGGATGATCGGACCGCTTTCGTCGCAAGGTCCGAGGCCGGTATCACGTCAAGGCTGGCCTATTCGGACTTATACCGGAGGGTGGGACGCCTGGCCACATGGTTACGGAAGGGTGGAGTTCGTCCCGGAGACAGAATTGCAGGCTACATGCCCAACGTGGTGGAAACTGCGATTGCAATGCTCGCGGCGACGAGCGTTGGTGCAGTCTGGGCTTGTTGTGGGGCAGAGCTGGGCCCGAACGCGGTCCTTGATCGCCTCGGTCAGGTCAAGCCAAAGGTTCTGATTGCGGCTGACGGTTATCTCTACAAGGGGCGCGAGTTCGACATTCTGCCAAGTGTCGCGAAGGTCGTCGATGGAGTCCCTTCGATCGCGAAAGTCGTCATGATGTCGAATCTTGGAAGAGATGGAGGGATCGAGAAGCTTCGGGACTCTGTTAGATTCGATGAACTTCTTGGCTCAGGCGGAGATGGCGAGGTCAAGTTCGAACAGCTGCCAGCTGACCATCCGGTCTATGTCATGTTCACCTCGGGGACTACCGGGAAGCCCAAGTGCATGGTTCAGGGAGCGGCTGGAGTTCTTACGAACCAGCTCAAAGAAGTCCTGTTGCATGCTGATCTAAAAAAGACAGACCGCGTCACGTACATTACCTCGCCGAGCTGGATGATGTGGAACTGGCTGATGAGCTGCCTCGCGGTGGGATCGTCTATCATCCTGTACGACGGAAACCCGACCCATCCAGACTGGGGAGCAATGTGGAAACTCATCGAGCAGGAGAAGATATCTTTCCTGGGCTGCAGCGCCAGCTACATCAACTATCTAAGAAGCGTGTCGGCTGAGCCAGGCCAACGATACGACCTGTCGTCTCTGAGAGAGATTTCCCAGACGGGTTCCCCGCTCTCCGCGGAAGGGTTCGAATGGGTCTACAAACATGTCAAGTCGGATCTACACTTCAACTCAATCTCTGGTGGCACGGATATCAACGGATGCTTCGCTGGGGGGGTTCCCATCCAGCCTGTCTACGCGGGAGAACTACAAGCGCCCGGGCTGGGAATGAAGGTCAACGTCTACGACGAGAATGGGAAACCAATCGTCGATGCCCTCGGCGAGCTAGTCTGCGAGATGCCCACGCCATCGATGCCTCTCTATTTCTGGGACGACCCGGACAATAGAAAGTATCTCGAAGCCTACTTTGAGTATTACAAGTCCAAGGGAAAGAACGTGTGGAGACACGGAGACTACGTGATGTTGCACAGCGACACGGGCGGAATCACGTTCTATGGTCGCTCTGACGCAGTGATGAAGATCTCAGGGGTCCGCATCGGCACGTCAGAAATCTACAACGTGCTCGGCAGATTGTCCGAGGTGTCTGACAGTCTCGCCGTGGCCCAACGCTGGGGTGATGATCAGAGAATCGTCCTCTTTGTCAAGCTCGCCCCGGATCATCATCTCACTGAGGCTCTCAGGGAGAAGATTCGACGGATGCTTCGAGAAGAGGCGTCCCCAAAGCATGTTCCCGCTGTCATACTTGAGGTGCCTGACATTCCGTATACGTTCAACATGAAGAAGGTGGAAACGGCGGTAGCGAATATTGTGAACAATAGACAAGTCACGAACCTTGACGCATTGTCAAACCCGGAATCACTGGAATACTACAGGGAGCTTGCCCTGTCTCTACGCGAAAAGTAGTGAGCGTCTACTCGATTAGGACCAACCTGTCTCCGGGCTTTGCCAGAGAGCCTGGCTGGACGTAGACCTCTTTCACGGTCCCCCTCTTTGGAGCTGCAATCTCGTTCTCCATCTTCATCGCCTCTAGGACGACAAGAGCCTGGCCCTCCTCAACCGTTGAGCCTACCGAAATTTTCACCGAAGCGATCTTCCCCGCCATCGGGGAGTTTATCAGAATAGGCCCCTCGACTTTGCCCGATTCGCCTTTGTACACTAGCTGGGATTCTTCCTCAATCCTCGCGAGTATTGGCCTGCCATTCAATTCGACAGTGTAAGCCTCACGACCCTCGTGTTTCACGACGCTGACCCTGACTACTCTTCCTGCAGTCCGAACCAGGAGGACTATGGGACGAGCAGAAACCTCGCGGAGAACCTCGACCTTGACCTCTTCCCCGTCTACCGGGACTTTCCATAACGAACCGTCGCCAGAAATAATCCCTAGTCGAAACTTCTTCCCTTCTACGTCAAGGATCGGCGTCAGACTCCCTCCACGTACAGGGCGGGCTTTGTGATCTGTTGATCCTGCAGACCGGAGCGCCACCCGCGTCGCACTAGAGTTCCTTGTTGACTCGACACCGGCTCATCCTTCTGGGTTGTGAGCTTGACTGCTAGTGAGATTGCGGCAATCTCTTCCGAGGATATCGTTGTCTTCGGCTTCCAGCCGGAGAGCATCTCGTCGAGGAACTGCGTGTGATAGTTGCCACGTAGGAACTTCTTATTCTCTAAGATTGCGTGATGTACGGGAATGGTGGTCTTGACGCCTTCTATAGTCGTCTCGTTGAGAGCTACCTGCATTTTCTCAATGGCCTCGTTTCTGCCGAGACCGTGTGCTGCGACCTTTGCGATGAGTGAGTCGTAGTATTCTGGTATCGGGGCTCCGTCATAGAGGGCGCAATCAATCCGAATCCCGGGCCCTCCAGGTGGGACGAATTTGGTGACCCTGCCAGGGTCGGGCGCGAATCCGCGGGATGGGTCCTCGGCGTTTATCCTGCAGTTGAGAGCGGCGCCTGTGAATGTAATTTCTTCCTGTGACAAGTCAAGGCGGTGTTCGCTCGCCATAATCAGCTGTTTTTCGACTATGTCCACGCTGGTTACCATCTCGCTTATGAGATGCTCCACCTGTATCCTCTTGTTCGTCTCTAAGTAGTAGAATTTCCCCTCTTTTGAGAGAACGAATTCTACAGTGCCAGCGTTCTCGTAGTGGGTTGCTTGGACTACCTTCAGGGCCAGGGATAGGAGCCGGTTGTGTTTCTTCGGATCGAGTGCTGGAGAGGGAGTCTCCTCCAAGATCTTCTGGTATCTTCGCTGGAGGGAGCATTCTCTCTCGCCGAGATGAATTGTCCTTCCTCTGGGTCCTGCAAGAATCTGGACCTCGATATGCCGTGGCTCTTCTAGGTACTTCTCCATGTACAATTCTGGGTGTCCGAAGCCTGTCTTGGCCTCGGAGCGGGCATTGTCTAATGATCTCTCAAGTTCTTTCATGGTTCTGACGGTTCTCATTCCTCTTCCTCCGCCCCCGTACACTGCCTTTACGAGAACGGGGAATCCGATTCTCCGGGCTTCAGACTCTGCCTTGTCGGTGGTTTGGACTTCTGTGGTGGCTCCGGGAACTACCGGGACTCCTGCTTCCTGAACGAACTTCTTGGACTCAAGCTTGTTTGCCACGCGGTCTAGGACCCGGCTGCTGGGACCGATGAACACGAGATCGTTCTCCTCGCAAGCTCGCGCCAGTTCAGGGTTTTCTGCAAGAAACCCGTAGCCGGGGTGTATCGCCTCTGCCCTGGACTTTTTCGCGGCCTTCATGATTTTCGGGATGTTGAGGTAGCTTTCTGAGGGCGGACCTCCACCAATCTCGTAGGCCTCGTCCGCGCTAATCACGTGTTTAGATTCCAGGTCAGCGTTGGAGTAAACTGCGACGGTCTTTACTCCGAGCCTTTTGCACGTTCGGATGATCCTGAGGGCGATTTCGCCTCGGTTGGCGATCAGGATCTTCCTGAACATTTACGTGGGTCTTCTATAACGGGATGTTTCCGTGCTTTCGGGGAGGCCGGGCTTCCCTCTTGGTCTTCAACAGCTCGAGATAGTTGACGAGCACCTCCCGCGTATCGCTGGGCTCTATCACGTCGTCGAGGTAGCCTCGTTCCGCCGCAACATACGGGTTTGCGAATTTCTCACGATAGGACTTGACCAGCTCCTTCCTCTTGGCGGATGGATCTTTGGACTTTGCAAGCTCGTCCCGGAAGATGATGTTGATTGCTCCCTCGGGACCCATTACCGCGATCTCGGCCGATGGCCAGGCGAAGTTGGCATCGGCGCGGATGTGCTTGCTGCCCAAGACATCGTAGGCTCCACCATAGGCTTTGCGGATTATGATGGTGATCTTGGGCACTGTGGCTTCGCAGTAGGCGTAGAGGAGTTTGGAGCCGTGGCGGATTATTCCCTCATGCTCCTGGTCGATTCCAGGGAGGAAGCCTGGGACGTCGACTAGGGTGAGGATTGGAATGTTGAAGGCGTCGCAGAACCGTACGAATCGTGCTCCTTTTACGGAGGAGTTTATGTCGATGACACCCGCGTTGAATTTAGGCTGGTTCGCGACTATTCCTATGGACTGGCCATTGATCCTTGCGAACGCCGTTATCATGTTCGGAGCCCAGAGAGCCTGGACCTCAAGCAGCTCTCCACCGTCAACTATCCTTGTCAGAACCTCTTTCATATCGTACGGCTTGTCATAGTCGTCAGGCAGGATCGTGTCCAGCTCTTCCTTTCTCCCGGCTGGTGGTCGAGGCTCTGCTAAGGGCGGGTCTTCCATGTTGTTGGAGGGAATGTAGCTGAGCAGTTTGCGGATCTGCTGCAGACATTCTTTCTCGTTCTTGGCGAAGAAGTGGGCGACGCCGCTTGTGGTATTGTGGAGTCTGGCTCCTCCGAGGTCTTCGAAGCTGACGGTCTGGTTCAGAACTGTCTCGATCACGTCTGGGCCTGTGATGAACATGTAGCTGGTCTTGTCGACCATGAAGGTGAAGTCTGTCATGGCCGGGGAGTAGACCGCGCCCCCCGCGCAGGGTCCCATTATGGCGGATATCTGCGGGACGACTCCTGATGCGAGTACGTTGCGGAAGAATATCTCTGCGTAGCCTCCGAGGCTGACAACGCCCTCCTGTATTCGTGCTCCACCTGAATCGTTCAGTCCGATGACCGGGACCCCTGTCTTTAGGGCCATGTCCATGATCTTGGTGACCTTCCGTGCGAACATCTCGCCGAGGGAGCCGCCGAAGACTGTGAAATCATGCGAGAACAGGTACACGAGTCGTCCATCGATCCTTGCGTGTCCCGTGACAACTCCGTCGCCCGGAATCTTCTTCTCCGCCATTCCAAAGTCTGTAGTTTGGTGTACGACGAAGCGGTCGACTTCGACGAAGCTGCCCGGGTCGACTAGAGCGTCTATTCTCTCGCGGGCTGTCATCTTTCCCCGTGAATGCTGTGCCTCGATCTTTTCTTGGCCGCCGCCAAGCTTAGCCTGCGCTCTTTTTTCCTTTAACTCGTCGTACCGTTGCATCATGCTCTTGTTTCGAATCCGCGGGGACGGGAGGCGGTATAAAAGCAGGGCTAGTTTGCAGAGTCGTACAATACTCTGAGCGTTCCTCCTCTCACTTTCTGGGTCCGGCCATCCTCGGTTTCTAGGATCAAGGATCCCTCTTCGTCAATTCCTCTTGTAATGCCGGCCAGTGTTCTCTCTTGGACGGTGACTTGGACTTGGAGAGGCCGGTGAATACAGTTGTGCCACCACTCTTCCAGTATCGACGACGGTTCGTCGATTTCGTCGTACTTGGACATGGTCTGGTCTGCTATCGTTTTCAGAATTCTACGGAGGTCGTATTTCGTTCCCGTCGTGCTGAAGAGAGAAACCGCGCCTGCTGGAAGTTGTGCCTTCCGTAGGTTGACGTTCAGGCCGATTCCAACAACAACAAAGGAGGCGCGATCACCGATCGTCTTGGACTCGATGAGTATTCCCCCTAGCTTCCTGGATTTGATGACCATGTCATTTGGCCATTTGAGCTGGACGTAAACACCTGTCGTATCCTCAAGGGCTTGTCGTGTCGCGTTTGCGCACAGAAACTGGAGCAGTGCAACTCGGCTACTCGAGATGTCTGGTCTCAGGAGTATCGAGAACCAGAGTCCGCCTCTGGGCGATTCCCATCTCTTGCCGCGTCTTCCTCTTCCACCGGTCTGTGTGTCTGCGACAACGATTGTCCATTCAGGCGCGCCTTTCTCGCCAAGCTTGTAGGCTGTCTTGTTGGTGGATTCGAGCTGCTTATAGTGGAAGATTTTCAGCGTTTACACGCTGAGTCTTTCCCGAAGATGATCTTGTGGTTTAAGCGTTAAGCACTCATCGAGATTGGCCGCAGCCAATCGTTGAAGGGTCTCCATGACGTGTAGATGTTGTCCGCGAAATTCAACGTCCGCATCTCGACCTTCAACCCGGCCTCATCGTCTTGGTCTCGGAACTCGAGAACTACATCGGCGAATCTCTTGACCGTCTCGACCATCGCTCGATCGTGTATGTCCTCTTTGATGACGAGTATCGCTGTTCTCTTCTTCAGCTTGACTCTTGACGCGAGCTGGCAGAAGAAGGTGTAGAAGCTCTCAGGCGAGCCAATGCTCCTAATCACGTTGTCGAGGAAGTCGCCTACTATGGGACGATTCTCTCCTTGGGAGGCCTTCTCGATGAAGAGGTTGACCTCGAGGAGATTGTCAGGCGAGATGATCTCGACCTCTGGAAGTTGATGAGCTAGCGATGTGCCGTCGACAAAGGTTACCCAACCTGTGCGGTGGGCCTGTCCGTCCGCGATGTCCTCGGGTGCGGTGGGACCCAGCACAAGGATTGGAGGCGTATCTCTTGGCCCTAGGGCGTTCTGTATAATCGTGCGGAGGGTTTCTCGAACGCTGACATTCCCTTTCACGCAGACGATAACCAATCTGTGACGACCCAGGGGTTGGTAGAACGATTCGGTCTCCAGGGCGCGGTGGTTCTCAGGCGCTCTTTCTGGCTGAGCTTTTCTCGGGGTGGCCATTGCTATGGTCTCCCGATTCTACCTTTGTTAGGTAAATGCCTCGGAGATGAGGCGGGTCCCATGATAGAGTTCGGAATGCTACCGTATCTACCTAATTTGGTAGATTTCATAGACTCAAGGCACGAAGGGTGGTGCATTTAAGTCTTTACAAAATCTCGGAAATAAGGTAGGGAGCTTTACGAGGTAAAAAGGTAGAGACACTATTTCTCCGAATCGAAACCATCAGCATTGAACACTAACGTATGTCTGATGCACCAGAGCCAGGACCCAGATAACAGAGCCAGTCTTTTTCGTTAGGCCGAACCGGTTGAGGAGCCCTCCGTTTGCGTTGCAGGGACTAGGCTGGAGTCGGCAGTTAGTCGATAATCGGTCTTCCGAGCTGGTATGATTCCGATGATTATTGCTCGGCAGAGATTGGTCTGGTCATTCCTACTGGTCCTGCGGATCCGGGTGTCGCAGGACGTGCGTCCAACTGGCTCATTATCAGTAAGAGGCTTCTTATCTCATCGATGCTCCTCAAATTCCTTGTCAACTGATTGCGATAGTCTTCTCTGGTCGATTTGTATTCCTGCTCGGGCATGTCGCCTGACATGAATCGGCTCTCGAGGGCAAGGAGGTTCTGTGGTGCATTCGTGACTTGGTCTCTTAGGTCCCGTACTCTCTGAGTAAGGCTCTCTCCTAGCTGGGCCATCTTGTCAGCCATTGCACGGTTTG
>WNGG01007895.1_pt1 | contig 11759 bp, 9 predicted proteins | sample 5400661 | NCBI WGS metagenome assembly WNGG01 (sample SAMN13153372, study PRJNA577476) | soil metagenome | isolation source: 100 cm soil or saprolite under Garry oak tree replicate 1 | place: USA:California | collected 2016-06-15 | reverse complement strand
AGTCGACATGCATAGAGCAAATCTCCTGGAGGGTGAGAGCGCCTTCCGGGCGATACCAGTGCGAAATGCCTCGGCCCATTTCAATAAGCGCCATCGCCCCTAGTTTGACATTCTGGACCTGAAAAACTCCTGCGTCATTCCCCTGGGCAATGATCGCGCGCCAAACTGCCTCGTAACCGTCACGCAATTCAAGCGCCCGCTGGCGTGCCTCGCCGCTCAATGAACGCAACTCTGTGTTAATGACCCGCGACTCGAGCGCGTGCTCGCCATGAAACCACAGGTGCAGTTGCACCAGCAAGGCCAGTTTGCGTTCAGGCGCTTCATCGCTTGCACCAATACGGCGCGCAGAGTGGAGCAGTGCCTCATTTGCATCCCGTGTGATATCGAGCAGTAGTGCCTCCTTTGTTCCTACATAGTAATACAGCCCTGCAACGGTCAGGCCAGCTTCTGCGGCAAGTTCGCGGGTACTGGTCGCTTGAAATCCTTTTTGACCAAACAAACGCAGCGCTGCCGTCCGTATTCGCTCCTCGGTTTCATTCAATGGTTGCTGCTGGTTAGATGGTATCTGCATAATGATGTGGGGTCCCTTCCTCAGTTGAACGTGTTTCCTCCCCCAGTTTCTGGGTGGGAGAAGAAAGGCGTTCGGCCTGTCATTTTTGCCCAATTATAGCAAATCCCTCCCCTGCCTGCTGGAGCTCTTCACCATTGCTGTCCCATGCAAAAAGGATTGACAAACGACTCAACTCCGGTTATAGTATAACATAGCGAACGCTCACTAAGCAAGATCTTTGGGAAGAAAATAGACTATACGAGCTATCTCCCTTCCTTGCCAGGATGCGTCACCGTCTGCATTTACCAGAGAGGACGACGAGACATTCATGAGCATCATTGAAACACACGTCGATACAAACAGCCCGGATTTTCAAGAGAATGCACGCTATTTCCAGCAACAACTCGCGGAATTGCACGAACGAGTGCAGCAAGTACGACAGGGGGGAGGTGTGGAAGCAATCACCAAACACCGTAAGCGGAACAAGCTGCTGGCGCATGAACGCATCGAGTTGCTGTGTGACCCAAACACGCCGTTTCTGGAACTGAGTCCCCTGGCAGCCTGGGACATGTATGAGAACGAGTCTCCTTCGGCCAGTATTGTAACGGGGATCGGCGTGGTCGAGGGCCAGGAATGTATGATTATCGCCAACGATGCGACCGTCAAAGGTGGCACCTACTACCCGCTGACGGTCAAGAAGCATCTGCGTGCCCAGGAGATCGCTGAGCAGAATCGCTTGCCCTGCATCTACCTGGTTGACTCTGGCGGCGGATTCTTGCCATTGCAGGCGGAGATCTTTCCCGACCGCGATCACTTTGGGCGCACCTTCTATAACCAGGCGCGCATGTCGAGCCAGCGCATTACCCAGATTGCCGTTGTGATGGGTTCCTGCACAGCTGGCGGAGCGTACATTCCGGCCATGTGTGACGAGACGGTCATCGTGCAGGGCAACGGCACGATTTTCCTGGGCGGGCCGCCACTTGTCAAGGCGGCTACCGGCGAGGAGGTCGGTGCGGATGAACTTGGTGGCGCGGATGTGCACTGCCGTATCTCTGGCGTCACCGATCACTACGCGGTCAATGACCAGCATGCGCTCGCCATTTGTCGCAGCATCGTCGCCAATCTCAACCGACGTCTCTATATCCCCTGGGAGATTCGCCCGCCGGAACCACCGCTTTACGACCCTAAAGATCTGTATGGCATCGTCTCCAGAGATCGCCGCAAGAGCTATGATGTGCGCGAGGTTATCGCGCGGCTGGTCGATGGCAGCCGTTTCCACGAATTCAAGGCATTGTATGGCACGACTATCGTGTGTGGCTTTGCGCGTCTGATGGGCTACCCGGTCGGCATCATAGCCAACAACGGCATTCTCTTCTCCGAGAGCGCGCTCAAAGCCACACACTTCATGGAACTCTGCGGTCAGCGCCAAACACCCTTGATCTTCTTACAAAACATCACTGGCTTCATGGTCGGAAAGCAATATGAAAACGGAGGCATCACCAAAGACGGAGCAAAGATGGTCATGGCGGTCACCAATGTGCCCGTTCCGCGCTTCACGGTCATGATGGGCGGATCGTTCGGGGCGGGCAACTACGGCATGTGTGGGCGCGCCTACTCGCCCCGCCAGCTCTGGATGTGGCCCAACGCACGCATCTCAGTCATAGGCGGCGAGGAGGCTGCAAACGTGCTCGCCACGGTGCGCAAAGACAGCCTGGCCGCACGTGGCAAGACAATGACAGCCGAGGAAGAGACCGCCTTTAAGCAGCCGATCCTGGACAAATATGCCTATGAGAGCAGCGCCTATTATAGCACGGCACGCATCTGGGACGATGGCATTATCGACCCTGTTGATACGCGCAAAGTCCTGGCAATGGGCATCGCCGCGTCGTTGAACGCACCCTATCCCGACAATTCTTTTGGTGTATTCAGAATGTAGCTGTTCTTCTTCATTCTAGTCGATAAAAGCAGAGCTTATGTTTCAGAAAATAGTGATTGCGAACCGGGGAGAGATAGCCGTCCGTATCATGGCGACCTGCCGCGAGATGGGCATACGCACGGTAGCCGTGTATTCCGAAGCTGACCGCAACGCCCGGCATGTGCGTGTCGCTGACGAAGCTTACGCGGTCGGCCCCGCTCCCGCCGCGCAGAGCTATCTGCGTAGCGAGGCCATTCTCGATGTCGCACGGCGCGGCGGGGCCGAGGCCATTCATCCCGGCTATGGTTTTCTCTCCGAGAATGCCGCCTTCGCGGAAGCATGCGAGCAAGCTGGAATCGTCTTTATCGGCCCGTCTCCTGCGGCCATGCGCCTGATGGGGTCGAAGATCGCCGCCAAGCAGCTCGCGCAGTCCGTTGGTGCGCCGGTCGTGCCAGGCTATATCGGCGACAACCAAGAGGAGATATTCTTACAGCGCGAAGCCCAGCGCGTCGGTTTTTCCCTACTCATCAAGGCTTCGGCGGGCGGTGGTGGCAAAGGTATGCGCGAAGTGCATGATGAGAAGCTATTCCTGGAAGCACTGGCGGGGGCGAAACGCGAGGCGCTGGCCTCATTCGGTGATGATGCGATCTTCCTGGAACGCCTCATCGCGCGCCCACGCCACCTCGAGATCCAGGTGCTTGGTGATCGGCACGGCAACGTCATTCACCTGGGCGAGCGCGAATGCTCCATTCAGCGTCGCCATCAAAAGATCGTTGAGGAAAGCCCCTCAATCGCCCTGACACCTGAGCGGCGTGCAGAGATGAGCAGCGCCGCCGTGCGTATTGCCAAAGCTGCCCGATACTCCAACGCGGGCACGATTGAGTTCATCGTGGACGAAGATCGCCAGTTCTACTTCCTGGAGATGAACACGCGCTTGCAGGTGGAGCATCCCGTGACGGAGTCTGTCACCGGCCTTGATCTCGTGCGTCATCAAATCCTCATCGCGGCGGGTGAACCGCTCGGTATCGAGCAGCATCAGGTGAGCTTTCGCGGCCACGCCATCGAGGTGCGCCTGTATGCGGAAGACCCTGTGCGTGGCTACCTGCCTTCGACAGGTGTCATTCAACGGTTCGTCGAGCCACAGGGGCCGGGCATTCGTGTCGATAGCGGTGTGGGAAGCGGCGACGAGATTAGCCAGTTCTATGATCCGATGATCGCCAAGTTGATTGTCTCCGCCGAAGACCGCCCGGCGGCCATTGCCCGGCTACGCTGCGCGCTTGAGCAGACTGCCATCTATGGTGTCACAACCAATATTTCCTTGCTACATGGCATCACCGAGCATTCCGCCTTCCAGGAAGGGCTGACGCACACAGGCTTTCTCCGCCAGTACGGTTTCGAGGAGACGCAGCGGGATCAGCCGCTGCCACAGGAGGTGCTGCTCGCGGCAGCTTGCTTCGATCTTGCTCCCGAAGTCGAGGAGAAAGGACAGGATGGACTAACCTCGAAGGGAGCGACGGCCTTCGCTGTCTCGCCTCTCTATCCAGGCGGCAGAATGCCCATCAGTCCCTGGACATCGGGTGGTCCCTGGCGCATGGTGGGCGAGGCACGCTCGTTCACCTATCGCTACCAGGGCAACGAGCACCGCGTTGCTCTCTCTCCGCTCACCAGTGCGCGGGAAGCGACGTGGAACGCGCGCATCGATGGCGAAGCGGCGCTGACCATTACCTTCTCGATAGAGCAAGGTTGCCTGGTCCTGCTGCGGAGAGGCGTGGAGCAGCAGTGTCTGTATGCCCAGCAGGAGAAGGGCGCAACGCTGGTCGTATACCGTGGGCAGAGCTATCGTCTGGCACACCGCCAGCCACCAGATGAGGGGTCTACCGCGCTTGGTGGCCATGTGGCGCAGAAGCGGCAGGCGCTGATCGCACCGATGGCGGGAACCATCGTCAAGGTGTACGTGCAGGAGGGCGAGGAGGTGCAGGCACAGCAGACGCTTGTCATCCTGACTGCCATGAAGATGGAACACGCTGTCACCGCGCCGTACAATGGCAAGATCAAGCGCATCCACCCACGCGAGGGTGAAGTGGTCAAGGGCGGCGCTGTTCTCCTTGAAATGGAACCTGAGCAAAGGAGAGATTCATGACACAAACCGATTTCCAGCACCTCCTGATTCGTGAGGAGGACGGCATCCTCACCATCATCATGAATCGACCGGAGGTGCTCAATACCTTCAACGAGACCCGGTACACTCATTTCTCTACAAGAAAGGCGCCTATCTATGGACTTTGAACTCTCCGAGGAGCACCAGCTTGCATATGAAAGCGCGCTGGGGTTCGGGCAGAAAGAGATTCGCCCACGTATCGCCGAGATGGAACGCGACGATGCTTTCCCCGCAGGGTTGTGGCACAAGCTGGGTGAGCAGGGCTTCACGGGCCTCGTCATCCCCGAAGAATACGGAGGCAGTGGTGGCGATATCATGATGGCAGCATTGGTGGCCAGCGGTATTGGACGCGCCAGCATCTCCATTGCCATCTCCTATTTTGCCCACCTGAACCTGTGCGCCCACAATATCCTGCGTAACGGTACTGAACACCAGCACGCGAAATACCTGCCGGGGCTTGCCAGCGCCAGCACAATTGGCGCACTGGCGCTGACCGAGCCGGACGCCGGCTCCGATGCCATGGGCATTCGCACGACGGCACGCCCAGTGAATGGAGGTTATCTCATCAACGGCTCTAAAGTTTTTATTACCAACGGGCCGATTGCCGATGTGATGGTGGTCTATGCCAAAACGAACCTTGAGGCAGGTAGTCGGGGCATCACAGCCTTCATTTTCGAGACGAAGACGCCCGGTTTCCAGGTAGCACGCAAGTTGTCGAAGGTTGGGCTGCATGGTTCACCCACCGGCGAACTGGTCTTCGAGGATGCCTTTGTGCCAGAGGCGAATGTGCTGGGCAAGGTTAACGAGGGCTACAAGATCGTCATGAGCGGGCTGGATATCGAGCGCGCCTTCTACGCCGTCATCGGCGTCGGCACCATCGAAGAGGCCCTGCATCTCTCACTCAAGTATGCACAAGAGCGGGAGCAGTTTGGTCAGCCTATCGCAAGTTTTCAGCTTATACAGGCCAAGATAGCTGATATGTACACTGACCTGGAGGCAGCGCGGCAGGTGGCGCACCGAGCCATCTGGCTGGCGCAGCAAGAAATTCGTGTCAGTAAGGAGACTGCGGCAGCACTGTTGTTTGTGAGCCGTGCGGCCTCACGTGCCGCAAACGAGGCGCTGCAAATTCACGGCGGCTGGGGCTACCTAACCGACTTCGACGTGGAACGCCTGTGGCGTGATGCGCGCCTGGGAGAAATTGGCGCGGGTACCAATGAGATTCGCCAGTTGCTGATTGCTCACGAACTGCTGGGTATGAGAGGGTAGGGCTATGAAGTCTCTTCGTATTGCCGCAGGTCTTGGCTTCTATGGGGATTCCTGGCAGCCCATCAAGGCTAGCATCGAGCGCGGCAACGTACAGTATGTCTGCTCGGATCATCTGGCCGAACTGACGCTAGCGATCCTGCAAAAGAACCGCCAGCGCGACCCCACCCTGGGCTACACCCAGGATCTCGTGCCGATGCTGTCCGACCTGCTCCCTCTAGCCATACGGCATGGTGCCAGGTTTGTGCTGAATGCTGGTGGCTTGAACCCTCTGGCCGCGCGCGAGGCGCTGCTGGCTGTTCTGCGCAAACTTGGCCTCAAGCTCAAAGTGGGTGTCGTGTTGGGCGATGCCGTGATCGAACGTCTCGACGACTTGCAAGCGGCGGGCGCGTCGCTCGCTCACATGGACACCGGCGTAGATATTGCAACCGTGCGCGAACGGCTCCTTTTCGCCAATGCATATCTAGGGGCACGGCCGCTGGTCGAGGCACTGGACGCGGGCGCGGATATCGTCTTGACGGGTCGAGTTGCCGATGCCGCGCTCTTCCTCGCACCACTGGTCTATGAACTGGGATGGCGCTGGGACGATTGGGACCGGCTCGCTCAGGGCATTGTCGTCGGCCATCTGCTCGAATGCAGCGCCCAGGCCAGCGGCGGCAACTTTGGTGGAGACTGGCGCTCCATCCCCGACCTGGCGCATGCCGGCTATCCCATCGCCGAGGTGTGGGAAAATGGCGACGCCGTTATCAGCAAAGCGCTGGGGACGGGCGGACGCGTCAGCTTTGACACGTTGCGCGAGCAGTTGCTCTATGAGGTGCATGATCCGGCGCATTACCTGACTCCCGATGTCGATGCCGATATGACGACGCTGCACATGGAGGAGATCGGTCCCGATCAGGTGCGTGTCGCGGGCGCGAGCGGGCATCCAGCACCTGCAACGCTCAAAATCGTCGCAGGCTATGAAGACGGGTTCATGGGACAGGCCGTGATTGGCTATGCCTGGCCAGATGCGCTAGCGAAGGCGCAGCTCGCATCGCAGATCATTACGCAACAGATGGCCGAAAGAGGGCTGAAGGCCGAGGAGACCGTCATTGAGTACCAGGGCTACAACTCGATTCACGGACCACTCGCTGACCCCACGCACGCTGCGGATCTCAACGAAGTCTATCTGCGCATTGCCGTTCGTTGCTCAGACAGAAAGGAGGCCGCCAAACTTGGTCGGCTCGTCCCACCACTCGGCTTGAGCGGCCCACCTTTCATCGGCGGCCTTGGCGGCATGACGGAGCCGCGTGGTCTGCTGGGCATCTGGCCCACGCTCGCTCCACGCACCATGATCGAAGAGTCCATTCGCGTCAGTGTGGAGGAAGCATGAAAAAGCAACTGGTCCATCTGGCTCACGCCCGCTCAGGTGATAAAGGCGACAAGGCAAATATCGCCATCTTCGCCCCCGATAGAGCAACCTATGATATCCTGCTGCGCGAAGTCACCGAGGAGCGTGTGCGCGCCAACTTCGACGGTATCGTCACAGGCCACCTCGAACGGTTTGAGGTGCCCAACGTCCTCGCGTTGAACTTTGTCCTGCATGGCGCGCTCAACGGTGGCGCATCGCGCTCGCTGCGCAGCGACTCGCTGGGGAAATCGCTCTCATCAGCCATGCTGCGCCTGGAGATCGAGATCTAGTAAAGAGAGCGTGTTTTTCTTGGAAAGAGGTAACGACTTTATGGCAGTAACCAGCATCTTTCGCCCGGAGTTGTTCGATGGGCAAGTATTCCTCATTACTGGTGGAGGAACAGGTATTGGGCGGGCCATTGCACGCGAGCTCTCCTCGCTTGGAGCAAGCGTGGCAATCTGTTCACGTTCAATGGCGCACCTGGAGGACACCTGCGCATCGATCAAGGCTACCGGTAAACAGGTGTTGGCCCAGGCATGCGATATTCGCAATGAGAATCAGGTCAACGCTCAAGTCCAGGCGGTGCTCGAGCGTTTCGGACGATTGGATGGGCTTGTGAATAACGCCGGAGGCCAGTTCTTCTCTCCGGCAGAGGACATCACCCCCAGGGGATGGCAGGCGGTCATCGAAACCAACCTGACCGGCACCTTTTACATGTCCCAGGCGGCCATGCGTCATTGGATGAGCAAGCACGGTGGGGTTATCGTCAGCGTCGTTTTCGACATGTGGCGCGGCTTTCCCCATCTGGCCCACAGCAGCGCGGCGCGTGCGGGCGTGGTCAATCTCACTCAGACACTGGCATTGGAATGGGCGCAGTATGGCATTCGCCTCAACACCGTTGCGCCGGGCCTTGTGGCCTCGTCAGGACTCTCAACCTATCCTGATGAGGTCAGAGAAGGGCTGCAAGCCTCCATGCAGACGCACCCGGCGCGGCGCATGGCGACCGAGAGTGAGGTCGCCGCCGCCGTCCTCTTCCTACTCTCGCCCGCCGCTGCCTATATTTCCGGCTCCACCCTGCGTCTGGATGGAGCTGGTTCCCTTTATCGCCCGCTGAACTTTGACATTCCCGACCACCAGCCCTGGCCTGCCTTTGAGTCCGATTATTGAGTTGTTGTACTCTAGCTAGAAACCCGAAAAAACAGAGGAGAACATAGGTATGGAAACAAGTTTCAAAGCATATGGCCTTTTCTAGCCCTTTATGGACTTTTATGCCACCCTTTCCCACACGATCGTGCGTCCCCGTTCAAGCAACTGGCAGTCAGCGGGCCGTGCTTGAAACGGTTCACCTTTGACCCGTTTGAATGCGAGATAGCCGTTGGAATAGATCGAGTTGATCTGTTTGACATAGCGTCCTTTGACACGCACCATATCCCCTTTGCGAAAGCCTGCCAGTTCCTCGTTCACCTGGTATTTTACCCGTCCCTGGCCTTTGCGTGGCAAGTCGTGATAGCGCCGCCGGGTTTGCCGGGGACGAAACCCAATTCGGTAGACGTTCGTTTGGGGAATGGGAACCACCTCTCCGGTAGCGAGTGTCGCAATACAGAGTGCGTCGATGCTGTGGGTTTTCGGCAGTCCTAGGGACTTCCGATACGCAGCGGTTTGGTAGCCGAACACGGTTGAGACTGGAGCAAGCTTGGAGAGCGTGGCATAGAGGGAGGTTTTGCCTTGCATCGTGCGCTGAGCAATCTGATCCAGGTGCCCGCTTAGCCCGGTCTTTTGCAGGTGGATCTTACCCGCGTGGACCTGCTGGTGGCAGTGCTCACATAAGCAGAGCAAATTGGAAAGCGTATCCTTGCCGCCGTGTTCTTTGAAGACGATGTGGTGAGCCTCCAGACGGACGTTTTTCTTGCCGCATTGCTGACACATGTAGCCATCGCGCATCAGACAGGCGATGCGCAAGTTCTCATCCAGTCGTGTGGGATCCTGGTACTGGCCCCCTTTGAGTGCTGGGTTGTTGAGGCGCGCGATATCCACCTGCACATCTTCTATCACAGTAGATGAAATGGGGAGCGGGAGCTGCTTGACCACCCGAATCACCTCCTCCACATTGGTTCTGATCGAAGCTGGCAGGCGTCCACTGCGCTGACTTGCCGCCCGGTTGAGAAACCGTTTGGGACGGTACCAGCGGCGTGCGCGCCGACTACGCCGATGCATCCGGCGGGTGTCCATTTTCTCTTTCACATCCCGGCGATGCTTTAACTCAGCAGCAAGCAACACCTGGCCGTTTCCCACACAACAGAGGCCAGTCACGTGGCTTCCTTTGTCGATCCCAAGCGTTACTTGCTGGAGGTGTCCCTCGCACTGCCAGGCGAGCTGGATGGTGAACGGAGAGCGTTCGACCACCTTCGCCTTGCCTGCCTGCAAGAGATGGCGTGCTTTGGCGGGCGTGCAGGGCATGAGGGGCGTGCCGTCCTGGTTGCGAACATAGACTTTGGTGAACATAGGTGTCTTTAAGACCTCCTTGTGGGAGTAAAATGCTCCTCGCGACTGTTCAATGAGCTTGTCATGCAACGATCACCTTCACCTTTTGGCTACCCTTAAATCGTTGCCACAGAGCCTGGGACTGGAACAACATCCCCGGGTGTGATCACTCAGTGAACTGCTGCCTGCCATGCAGGCCCGCTGGTAGTTCCATGAGCAGCGTGTCCACAAACACTCCTACTTTTAGGAACTATGCTTGAGCAACAATCGTCGATAACTCCTCGTCCACCGTTCCTCTTTGGGGAGAGCGTCCCCTGCCGTGCAGCAGCCAGGTGGGAGGTGAGCTGATGGGTTTCCTCGCGTGAGAGACGCGGGATGGAGGCGAGGTCAGTGACGTACTGCCGGAGATCTCTAAGACGTTGCATATGGGACTCCTTACCTTTCTGGGCCACAGATGGGCTTGTACACTTCTCGATTCAAGGTTGTCCCGCTGGCTGGCATCGTGGTAGAATGCACGGAGAGCCTGAGCCATGCGGCTACGGTTTAGAGTGAAAGGCGGCACTCTTTGCAATAGGGATGCAAACTATCCAACCTCAGAAGACTGCGGTCAAACGCGCCTTTACCAGCGCAAGAACAACCATTGGACGTGTGCTCAATCACTCCTCTCCTCCAGAGACCAATGAACTATCGCTGCTTGCTTATTACGTAACTTTCCTTACAATCCTTGCAATCGTTTCTTACATTGTAGCATATGAACGTAAAGATTGCAAGGATTGTAAGAACTGTGTTAAAATTGTGACAAAACTTGAGGAGGGGCTTATGCAGGGCCAACATGCAGAATGGGTTACAATGGCAGTAGCAGCTGAAATGTTTAAGGTTAGCCCAGCGAAAATATCTCGAATGGCAGCAAACGGGGAAATCAGGACCCGTGAAAATAGAAGAGATAAAAGGGTGAAGCTCGTGAATGTGGATGAGCTGAGACGTTACTTTGAGGAGAACCCATACACGGGAGAATGAACGTTACAAAGAATATGTGCTCTACCCAATGAACATTTGGAGGGCTGAAACGGCCCCTGGTGGGCACTTCGAACATTCATCTCTATGTGGTGGCTTATTTATTTGATTTGTTCGTCACAATAAAATCCAGTAAACCATTCACCTCCTCTACGGGTGTTTCGAAAATCGAGGCAATATCAGAGAGCAGATTTGGATCGCGACTTCTTTGCCACAGTAATGCGAGTCCGAACAGCGCGGGACTAGCAGCTTCTACGTCCTCATAAGCTGTAAATATTTCTAATGCTTGCAGGAAATAGTCTCGTGCTTGATCTAACTGCTGTTGTTCGTAAGCTATCCAACCCAAGTTAGAATATATGTTGGCTTGGCCGTAATGATTGTTGAGCTTGGTCAAGATAGGTAAAGCTTGTTGGTTGTAATGCTTGGCCAAATCCCACTGCTTTTGCTCCTGAGCGACCGCACCGAGATTAATGCGCGTGACCGATTCTCCATAACGATCGTTGAATTCGGTGAAGAGGGGCAGAGCCTGCTGGTAATACCTTTCAGCATGGCTCCATTTTTGTTGTCTCTGAGCTAGTGATCCTAAATTTAAGTAGGTCTTTGCCTGCTTATAGCGGTCTTTGAGATCAACATAGACACGAAGAGCCTGCTGATAATATTGCTCCGCCTCATTCCAATGACTTTGCTCTTGAGCTAACCTGGCCAACTGATGATAAGCATCCGCCTGGCCATCAAGGTCGTTGAATTCTCTATCGATATCAAGCGCCTGCTGATAGTATTGTTCTGCTTGGAGCCACTCACCCTGCTGCTGGGCCACTATCCCTAAGTGATGGTATGTGATGGCCTGGCCGTAGCGGTCGTTGAGATGGACCTTGAGATGAAGTGCCTGCTGAAAATATTCTTTAGCCTCAGTCAAGTGATGTTGTTCTCTGGCTGCATCACCTAATTCCTGGAAGACTTTGGCTTGAGAGTAGTGATCGTTGAACTC
>WNGG01007894.1_pt1 | contig 11760 bp, 11 predicted proteins | sample 5400661 | NCBI WGS metagenome assembly WNGG01 (sample SAMN13153372, study PRJNA577476) | soil metagenome | isolation source: 100 cm soil or saprolite under Garry oak tree replicate 1 | place: USA:California | collected 2016-06-15 | reverse complement strand
GCACCGCCCGCCCAGCCATCATGAGGCCGCTTCTGTAGCACCCGACCCTGGGCCCTGCCAGGGCTCGAAGAGCGCGCGCGCTCCGCCCAGCTCGGCGTACGCCTCGCCGGCGAGGAAGAGCGAGCCGGTCACGAGCACCGCCCCCTCGGCCCCGGCGCGAGCCAGCGCGGCGCGGAGCGCTGCGCGTGGCTCGACTACCGCCTCGACGGGCACGCGCCCCCGCAGCGCGTCGGCGAGCGCCTGCGGGTCCGCCGCGCGGCGGCCGACACGGGTGACGATCACGCGCGCGGCGCGCGCGAGGAGCGGCCCGAGCATCGCGCGCCAGTCCTTGTCCGCCATCACCGCGAACACCAGGACGACGCGCCGGTCCCCGACCACGCCCGGCAGCTCCGCGGCGAGCGTCGTGGCGCCCGCGGGGTTGTGGGCCCCGTCGACCACGACCAGCGGCCGCTCGCGCAGCACGGCCAGCCGCCCGGGCCAGCGGACCGCGGCGAGGCCGGCCCGCACCGCCTCCGGCGCGCACGGGAAGCGCCCGCGCGCGAGCGCGAGCACCGTCAAGGCCACGGCGGCGTTGTCCTGCTGGAAGGTCCCGGGGAGCGCCAGGCGCAGGCGGTCCCAGGTGACGCCCGGGCCGCGGAAGACGAGCCCGCCCGGGGCTTCCGCGAGCGCGGCCTCGATGCCCACCTGCGCCACCGGCGCGCCGACCTCCGCCGCGCGCGCGACGACGACGCGTGCCGCCTCGTCCGGGAGCCGCCCGAGCGCGAGCGGCACGCCGGGCTTCACGATGCCGGCCTTCTCCATCGCGATCGCGGCCAGGTCGTGCCCGAGCCAGGCCTCGTGATCGAGCGCGATCGAGGTGATCGCCGTGACGGCCGGCCGGACCAGGTTGGTCGCGTCGAGGCGGCCGCCGAGCCCGACCTCGATCACGCCGACGTCGATGCCCAGGCGCGCGAACCACTCGAACGCGATCAGGGTCGCGAACTCGAAGTGCGTGAGCGCGATGCCCGCCGCCGCGAGGTCGGCGCGCAGCGCCGCGACCAGCTCGACCACCGTCGCGCGCGGAATGGTGCGCCCGCCGACGCGGATGCGCTCCGTGAAGTCGACCAGGTGGGGCGAGGTGTAGAGGCCGGTCCGGTACCCGGCCGCGGTGAGGACGGCGTCCAGCATGGCCGCGGTGGAGCCCTTGCCGTTCGTGCCGGCGACGTGGAGGGCCGGCCAGCGCGCCTCGGGATGCCCGCGGCGCACGAGCGCGGTGCGGATGCGCTCGAGCTTCAGATCCCAGCCCGCCGACACCTCGAGACCGGCCAGGTAGGCGACGGTCTCCTCGTAGGTCACGGCGCCCTCAGCCCGCGCGGCGCGGGCGCCGTCGCTTGGGCGCGAGGGGCGGACCCGCGAGCAGGTCGAGCAGCCGCGCGAGCGTCGGCCGCAGCTCGGGGCGCGGCACGATGCGGTCGAGCATGCCGTGCTCGAGCAGGAACTCGGCGCGCTGGAAGCCCGCCGGCAGCTTCTGGTGGATCGTCTGCTCGATGACGCGCGGCCCCGCGAAGCCGATGAGCGCGCCCGGCTCGGCCAGGTTGACGTCGCCCAGGAGGGCGAGCGAGGCCGCCACGCCGCCGGTGGTGGGATCGGTCATCAGCGAGATGAACGGAACGCCGCGCGTGCGCAGCCGGGCCAGCGCCGCGCCGATCTTCGCCATCTGGAGGAGCGAGAAGATGCCCTCCTGCATGCGCGCGCCGCCCGAGGCCGAGACCACGACCAGCGGCAGCCGCTTCGCGGCCGCGTGCTCGATGAGCCGCGTCAGGCGCTCGCCGACGCCGCTCCCCATGCTGCCCCCGAGGAAGGCGAAGTCGAACACGCCGAGCGCAACCGCATGGCCGCCGATGCGCGCCGTGCCGGTGACGACCGCCTCCTTCCGTCCCGTCTCGCGCCGGACCGCCGCCAGGCGCTCCGCGTACGAGCGTCGGTCGCGGAAGCCGAGCGGGTCGGCCGCCCCCACCTCGGCATCGCGCTCGCGGAAGGAGCCCCGGTCGACGGTGATCAGGAGGCGCTGCTCGAGGGTCAGGCGCAGGTGGTGGCCGCAGCGTGGGCAGACGGAGAGCCGCCGCTCGACGAGCTTCTTGTAGTTGATCTCCCCGCAGCTCGGGCACTTCGCCCAGATCGCGGGGGCGCCCGTCCCGGGCGCGGCGCGCTCGACCTCGCTCATGCCGTGCGGGCCGCCGCCGCGGCGCCGATCGCCCTTCTCAGCCCGCCGAGGAAGGCCGCGACGCGCGCCGGCGCCTCCCGCTCACCCTCCTCGACCAGGCGCGCGAGCGCGCTCCCCACGATGACCGCGTCGGCGAAGCCCGCGATCCAGGCGGCCTGCTCGGGGCGGGAGACGCCGAAGCCGACGCCCAGCGGGAGGCCGGTGACGGCGCGCGCGCGCCGCACCAGCGCCGGCAGCTCCGCGGGCAGCTCCGCGCGCGCCCCCGTCACCCCGAGCACCGACACGAAGTAGAGGAAGCCGCTCGCCGCGCGCACGATGGTGCGCACGCGCGCGACGGGCGTCGTGGGCGCGAGCAGCGCGATCAGGTCGAGGCCGGCGCCGCGCGCCGCCGCGCGCAGGTCGCCGGCCTCCTCGGGCGGCAGATCGACGCACAGGAAGCCGTCCGCGCCGGCGGCCGCCGCGTCGGCCGCGATGCGCTCCACGCCGTAGCGGAAGAACGGGTTGTAGTAGCCGAAGAGGATGATCGGCTGCGCGCTCTCGCTGCGCAGCTTCGCCACCAGCTCGAGGATGCGGGGCAGCGTCGTCCCGGCGGCGAGCGCGCGCGCCGCCGAGCGCTGGAGGACGGGGCCGTCGGCCATCGGGTCGGAGAACGGCACGCCGAGCTCGATCGCGTCGGCGCCCTCGGCGAGCGCGGCTCGCACCAGGTCGTGCGTGGTGGGGAGGTCCGGATCGCCCGCCGTGAAGTACGGCACCAGCGCCGCCTCGCCGCGCGCGCCGAGCGCCGCGAAGGTCCCCGCTATGCGGCTCACGTGAGCTTCACCCCGAGGTAGTCGGCGACCGTCCCCATGTCCTTGTCGCCGCGGCCGGAGAGGTTGACGAGCAGGATGCGCCGGCGGTCGAGGCGCGGCGCCAGGCGGGCAGCGTGCGCCACCGCGTGCGCGCTCTCGAGCGCCGGGATGATGCCCTCGGTGGCGGTGAGCAGCCGGAGCCCCTCGACCGCCTCGTCGTCGGTCACGGTGACGTAGGTCGCGCGCCCGCTGTCGCGGAGATAGGCGTGCTCGGGGCCGACGCCGGGGTAGTCGAGGCCGGCGGAGATCGAGTGCGCGCTCCGGATCTGCCCGGTCTCGTCCTGCAGGAGATAGGTCTTGTTGCCGTGCAGCACGCCCACCTGCCCCGCCGTGAGCGAAGCCGCGTGCGCGCCCGTCTCGAGCCCGCGCCCCGCCGCCTCGACGCCGATCAGCTCGACGCGCCGGTCGCGGCGGAAGGCGTGGAAGAGCCCCAGGGCGTTGCTCCCGCCGCCCACGCACGCGATGCACGCGTCGGGCAGCCGCCCGCAGGTGCGCAGCACCTGGCGGCGGGCCTCGTCGCCGATCACGGCCTGGAACTCGCGCACCATGAGCGGGTACGGGTGCGGGCCGGCGACCGAGCCGATCACGTAGAAGGTGTCGCGCACGGTCGCGATCCAGTCGCGCAGCGCCTCGTTCATGGCGTCCTTGAGCGTGCGGCTGCCCGACTCGACCACCGTCACGGTGGCGCCGAGGAGCTTCATGCGAAAGACGTTGAGGCTCTGGCGGCGCACGTCCTCGGCGCCCATGAAGATCTCGCAGCGCATGCCGAAGAGCGCCGCCACGGTCGCGGTCGCGACCCCGTGCTGCCCCGCGCCCGTCTCCGCGATGAGACGGGTCTTCCCGAGCCGGCGCGCGAGGAGCGCCTGGCCGATCGTGTTGTTGATCTTGTGCGCGCCGGTGTGGAGGAGGTCCTCGCGCTTCAAATAGATGCGCGCGCCGCCGAGACGGCGCGAGAGGTGGCGCGCGAAGTAGAGGAGCGTCGGGCGCCCGGCGTACTCGCGCAGCCAGCCGGCGAGCTCACGCCGGAAGCTCGGCTCGCGCCGGAGACGAAGGTAGGCGCGCTCCAGCTCGATGAGCGCCGGCATCAGCGTCTCGGAGACGTAGCGGCCCCCGTAGACGCCGAAGTGCCCAGCGGCGTCAGGCAGCTTTGGCGCGGCGGATGAACTCTTCGACCTTGGCATGGTCCTTCCTTCCGGGGCTGGCCTCCACCCCGGACGCGACGTCGACGGCGAAGGGCCGCAGCGCGCGCACCACCTCGGCCACCGTGTCGGGGCGGAGGCCGCCCGCCACGAACAGGCGGGCGGCGGGCAGCCCGGCCGCCCGAACGGGGTCGAGCGCGACGCCGGTACCGCCCGCCTGGCCGGCGACGAAGCTGTCGAGCAGGAGATAGTCGGTCGGATAGCGCGCGGCGAGGGCGGCGAGATCGGCGCCCGGGCGCGCGCGGATCGCCTTGATCGTCCGCCGGCCCCAGCCGCGGCAGTAGTCGGCGTCCTCATCGCCGTGGAACTGGAGCACGGAGAGGCCGACCCGCGCCGCGATCTCCTCGACGCGCGCGCGCGGCGCGTCGACGAAGACGCCGACCAGCGCCGTGCCGGGTACCGCCTGCGCGATCTCGCACGCCGCCTCGGGGGTCACGTGGCGCGGGCTTGCGGGGTGGAAGTTGAGCCCCACGAAGTCGGCGCCGGCGGCGATGGCGGCGCGCGCGTCCTCGAGCGTGCACACGCCGCAGATCTTGACCCTCACGGACACCGGAGCCACTCCGCGAGGGCCGCGCCCGGGTCGGGCCGCTCCATGAACGCCTCGCCGACCAGCACGGCGTGCGCGCCGGCCGCCGTCATGCGGCGCACGTCGGCGGCCGAGCGCAGCCCGCTCTCGGCCACCACCAGCGCGCCGGACGGCGCGCGCGGGGCGAGGCGCTCGGCCGTCGCGAGGGAGACGTCGAAGGTCGCGAGGTCGCGGTTGTTGATGCCGATGAGCGTCGCGCCGAGCCCGGCCGCGCGCTCGAGCTCGGCCTCGCTGTGCACCTCGACCAGCACGTCGAGGCCGCCCGCGCGCGCGGCGGCGAGCAGGTCCGCGCCCTGCCTCGCCGTCACCCCGCCGACCACCAGCAGCACGGCGTCCGCGCCGAAGGCGCGCGCCTCGTCGATCTGGTACGGGTCGATGAGGAAGTCCTTGCGCAGGCAGGGCAGCCCCGAGGCCACGCGCGCCGCGGCCAGGTGCTCGAGCGCGCCGCCGAAGAAGGGACCGTCGGTCAGCACCGAGAGCGCCGCCGCCCCCGCCGCGGCGTAGCCGCGCGCGATCGCGGCGGGGTCGTACGCCGCGCGGATCTCGCCGCGCGAGGGCGAGGCGCGCTTCAGCTCCGCGATGACGGCGGGCGCGGGGCGCGCCGCGAGGGCGGCGCGGAAGCCGCGGCGCGCCTCGGCGTAGAGCGGCCGCTCGCGGAGGGCCGACGGCGGCGTGGCGGCGCGGCGCGCGGCCACCTCGTCGCGCTTGGCGGCGAGGATGTCATCGAGCACGGTCATCGCTTTCGCGGATCGCTCCCCTCTTCGTCGTCGGGGGCGAACAGATGCTGGAAGTAGCGCTCGGGACAACTCAGGAAGTCCCTGGTGAGCCGGTAGTGCTCGGTCTCCGTGTACTCGACCCGAGTTATCCCCGACCCGTCCAGGCTGAGCAACATCGCGCCGGGGTAGGCGAGGAGGATGGGCGAGTGCGTGGAGATGAGGAACTGGGCGTGGCCGGAGGTCTCGAGCTGGTGGATCACGCGGAGGAACGAGAGCTGCCGCTGCGGCGAGAGCGCGGCCTCCGGCTCGTCCAGGATGTAGAGCCCCTGCTCGAAGCGGTTCACGAACAGGGCGAGGAACGACTCGCCGTGCGACTGCTCGTGGAGCGAGACGCCGCCGTAGGCGCGCAGGTCGCTCACCCGGTCGACGTAGGTGGCGAAGTTGTAGAAGCTCTCCGCCCGCATGAAGAACCCGTCGCTCACCTTGAGGAGCCACGACAGCGTGAGCGCCTTCCCGAGATCGGAGACCTTGCTCTCGACGCTGAAGCGATGATCGCGACTTCCGCCCTCGGGGTTGAAGCCGCACCGGGTCGCGATCGCTTCGAGAAGCGTAGACTTCCCGCTGCCGTTCTCGCCCACGAAGAACGTGACGTTCGTCGTAAGGTCGATGTCGATGCCGCCCGCGAAGGCCCGGATGCTGAACGGGTAGCGCGTGCGATCGACCTCTTCGGCGTTCATGGTGATGCGGCGGAGGAAGGGGCCGCCCAACGGGGCCGGCGCGCGCCGCCTTCTCACGTGACCTGCTCCGCATGCGTGGTCGTGAACGCGATCAGCCGCTCGAGCAACGCCGACACCCGCCCCTGGTCGATCGCCGCCACCGCGAGCGCCGTCCCCTCGCGCACATCCGCCGCCCGGCCCGCCACCACCAGCGCCGCGGCCGCATTCAGGCACACCACGTCCCGCCCCGGCCCGCGCTCGCCGGCGAGGACGGCGCGCAGGCGCTCGGCCGCCTCCGCCAGCGAGGCGACGCGCAAGGTCGCGAGCGGGGCCGATGCGAGCCCCGCCTCGGCCGCCGTCACCGTGTGCAGGCGGATCGACCCGCCGGCCACCTCGGCGACGACGCTCTCGCCCTCGAGCGAGAGCTCATCGAGGCCGCCGGCCCCGTGCACCACCCACGCGCGCTCGGTCCCGAGGCGCACGAGGACGTGCGCCACCGGCTCGAGCCAGCGCCGGTCGAACACCCCGATCACCTGGCGGCGCACGCGCGCCGGGTTGGCGAGCGGGCCAAGCAGGTTGAAGAGCGTGCGGATGCCGAGCTCGCGGCGCGGCGCGGCCGCGTGCCGGAGCGCCGGCTGGAGCGCCGGCGCGTAGAGGAAGGCGAAGCCCACCGTGCCGAGACACGCCGAGAGCGCCGCCGGCGAAAGCGTGAGCGCGACCCCGAGCGCCTCGAGCACGTCCGCGCCGCCGACCGCGCCCGACACGGCGCGGTTGCCGTGCTTGGCGACCGGCACGCCGGCGGCCGCGGCGACCAGGCCGGCGGCGGTCGAGACGTTGAGCGTCCCGGCGCCGTCACCCCCGGTGCCGCAGGTGTCGATCGCGTCGGCCGGCACGTCGGGGATGGAGACGGCGTGGGCGCGAAGTACGCGCGCCGCGCCCGCCAGCTCGGCGACCGCCTCGCCCTTCATGCGGAGCGCGACCAGCAGGCCGGCCACCAGCGCCGCGCTCGCCGCGCCCGAGAGGATCTCCTCCACGCACGCCGCCATCTCGATCTCGGAGAGGTCGTGGCCGTCGACCACGCGCGCGATCGCCTCGCGGAGCGGCACCGCGCTCCCGTCAGGCGGCGCGCGCCGGCTGGCCGCCGCGCAGGCGGGCGAGGAAGTTGCCGAGCAGCCGCTTGCCCTCGGTGGTGAGGATCGACTCGGGGTGGAACTGCACGCCCTCGACGAACAGCGTGCGGTGCCGGACGCCCATGATCTCGTCCTCGGCGGTCCACGCCGAGCGCTCGAGCTCGGCCGGCAGCGTCGCCGGATCGATCACCAGCGAGTGGTAGCGCGTCGCCGCGAAGCCCTGGGGGAGGCCCGCGAACAGCGCACGCCCGTCGTGCAGGATGGGCGAGGTCTTCCCGTGCATGATGCGCCCGGCGCGCACGATCGCTCCGCCGAAGGCGGCGCCGATCGCCTGGTGCCCGAGGCAGACGCCCAGGATGGGCACCCGGCCCGCGAAGCGCTCGATGAGCGGCACCGAGACGCCCGCCTCGCGCGGCGTGCACGGCCCCGGCGAGATCACGACGCCGTCGGGGCCGAGCGCCGTCACCTCCTCCAGCGTGACGGCGTCGTTGCGCCGCACGTCGACCTCGGCGCCGAGCTCGCCCAGGTACTGGACCAGGTTGTAGGTGAAGGAGTCGTAGTTGTCGATCATGAGGAGCCGCGGCATCACAGCGCCTCCGCCAGGCGCACCGCCTGGAGCATGGCGCGCGCCTTGTTGACGCACTCCCGGTGCTCCGCCTCGGGATCGGAGTCGGCGACGATGCCGGCGCCCGCCTGGACGTACACGCGGCCTCCGCAAAAGAGGACAAACCGAATCGTTATCGCGGTGTCCATCGCGCCCGAGAACGCGAAGTAGCCGACCGCGCCGCCGTACACACCGCGCCGCACCGGCTCGAGCTCCTCGATGATCTCCATGGCGCGGATCTTGGGCGCGCCGGTCAGCGTGCCGGCCGGGAAGGTGGCGCGGAAGGCGTCGAAGCAGTCGCGTCCGGGCGCCAGCGTGGCACGCACGTTGGAGACCAGGTGCATGACGTGCGAGTAGCGCTCGATCACGAAGCTCTCCGTCACCTGCACCGTGCCGATCGCCGCCACGCGCCCGACGTCGTTTCGCCCGAGGTCGAGGAGCATGACGTGCTCGGCGCGCTCCTTGGGGTCGGCGGCCAGCTCGGCGGCGAGCGCCACGTCCTCGCGCTCGACCGTGCCGCGCGGGCGCGTGCCGGCGATCGGGCGTACCGTCACCTCGCCGTCCTCGACCCGGACCATGACCTCGGGCGAGGCGCCGGCGAGCGCGTGGTCGCCGAGCGCCAGGTAGAACATGTAGGGTGAGGGGTTCACGGTGCGGAGACAGCGGTAGACGTCGAAGGGCGCCGCGGCGAGCGGCAGCTCGAAACGCTGCGCCAGCACGACCTGGATGATGTCGCCGGCGCGGATGTACTCCTTGGCGCGCCCGACGATCTTCTCGTAGGCGGCCTGGGTGAAGTTCGAGCGCACCTCGCCCGGCGCGGCGTCGGGCGGCGCGGGCTCGATCGGCGGCGCCGCCAGGCGCGCGACGAGCGCGTCGATGCGCGCCACCGCGGCATCGTAGGCCGCCTCGAGCGACTCGCCCTCGCGCACGTGCACGTGGGACACGACCTTGATCTTCTGCGCCACGTTGTCGAAGACCAGCAGGCTCTCGGCGACGAGCAGGCAGGCGTCCGGCAGCCCCAGGTCGTCCCCGGCGCGCTCGGGCAGGCGCTCGAAGGCACGCGCCATGTCGTAGCCGATGTGGCCGACGGCGCCGCCCGCGAAGCGCGGCAGGCCGGGGACGGGCACCGGGCGGTACGCCGCGAGCAGGCGGCGGAGCGCCTCGAACGGGTCGTCCACCGTCTGGCGCTCGGGCGGGCGGCCCGGCGTCTCGATCTCGACGGTGCGCCCGCGGCTGCGGAAGACGCGCGCCGGCTCGGTGCCGAGGAAGCTGTAGCGCCCCCACTTCTCGCCGCCCTCGACGCTCTCGAGGAGGAAGCCGTACGGCCCCCGATGGATCTTCAAGAACGCCGACACCGGCGTCTCCAGGTCGGCCAGGATCTCGCGGCAGACGGGGATCAGGTTCCCCTCGCGCGCCAGGGTCCGCAGGTCGCCGCGGGCGGGCCAGGTGGCGCCGGCTCGCAGCGTGCGCGCCCCGGCCGGCTCGGTACGCGCCGCGCGCTTCATTCCGAGGCCACGAAGGCGTGCTCGACGCCCTCGTGCTCGCGCAGGCGGTGCATCATCTCGCTTGCCTGCTCGGCGGTGGTGAAGCGCCCCACCTGGACGCGGTACATGGCGTCGCCATCGCGCACCACGCGCACCAGGGTGGCGTCGTAGCCCCGGCTGCGGAGCTGCTTCATGAGGCCGTCGGCCTCCTCGCGGTCGCGGGTCGGGTTGGTGCGCACCGTGAAGCCGCCCGTGGCGAGCGCCGCGGGCGGCGGCGCGAGGCTCGCCGGCGCCGCGCTCGCGCTGCGCGGCGACGCGGATGAAACCGCGGGCGCCGAGGCCGGCGGCCGCCTCCCGGGGACGTCCGCCGTCAGGTGGAACGGCCGCGGCGGCGGCTTGGCCGCGACGGCGGCCGGCGGCACCGGCGGCGACGACCTCGACACCGGCTCCGGCGCGGGCGTCGCTGCCACCGCCTCGCGCGCCAGCGCGGGCGCCGCCGGGGCCGGCTTCGCCTCCTCGTGCCCCTTGTCCGGCAGGCGCTCCGCGCCCTGCTCGCCCATGAGCTTGTCGTAGAAGCCGAACTCGGGCGCCGTCTTCGGGTGCTGCCCCTCGGGCGGCGGCGCGGAGGTGACGGGCAGGCGCACCACCTGCTGCTCGAGCCGCAGGCTGTGCGCCTGCGTGCCCTTCCCGACGTAGAAGCCGAGCAGGTAGACGAGGCCGCAGGTCGTGACCCAGGCGACGAGGAGGATCAGCCGATCTCCCAGCCCCAGCCCGCCGCGCCCATCTCTCGCCATCCGGCCTCCCTTCACATCCGCTCGGGTGCGGTCACGCCGGCCAGCCCGAGCGCACCCCGCAGCACCTGCTGGACCGCGCGCACCAGCGCGAGCCGGGCGTGGGTCGACGCGCGGTCCTCGGTCAGGATGCGCTGCCGATTATAGTAGCGGTGGAAGGCGCCGGCCAGGTCGAGGGCGTGGAAGACGATGCGGTGCGGCTCGAGATCGCGCGCCGCGGTCTCGACCACGTCGGGCCAGCTCGCCACCGCGCGCACCACCTCCACCTCGGGCTCGCCCAGCGGCGAGAGATCCGGCGCGGGTACCAGCGCGATGCCGCCCTCCGCCGCCTGGCGCAGCACGCTCGCGATGCGCGCGTGCGCGTACTGCACGTAGAAGACCGGGTTGTCGGTGCTCTGCTGCTTGGCGAGGTCCAGGTCGAACTCGAGATGGCTGTCGGACTTGCGCATGAGGAAGAAGAAGCGCGCCGCGTCCACCCCCACCTCGTCGAGCAGCTCGTCGAGCGTCACGTACTCCGCCCGGCGCGTCGACATCTTCACCTGCTCGCCGTGCCGCGTGAGGGTCACGAACTGGTAGATGACGGCGCGGACGCGGGCCGCGTCGACGCCCAGCGCGCGGAGCGCCGCTGCCACCTCCTGGTGCTCGGCAATGTGGTCGGCGCCGAACACGTCGATCACGGCGTCGAAGCCGCGCGCCAGCTTGTCCAGATGATACGCGATGTCCGCCAGACGGTAGGCCGGCTCGCCCGAGCTCTTGACCAGCACGCGGTCCTGCGCGAGGCCGACCGCCGCGCCGCGCAGCCACACCGCCCCCTCGCGCCGCTCGGTCAGGCCGCGCGCCTCGAGCGCGTCGAGCGTGCGCTGGATCGCCCCCGAGCGGTAGAGCGAGTCCTCCTCGAAGTAGCGGTCGAAGGTGATCCCGAGGCGCTCCTGCGTGGTGCGGATGGCGGCGAAGATCGACTGCTCGGCGGCGGCGCGGAAGGCGGTGCCGTCGTCGGTGGCGAGCGCCGCCCCGTGGCGCTCGACCAGGCCGCGCGCGATGTCGCGGATGTACTCGCCCTGGTAGCCGTCCTCGGGGAAGTCCGCGGTGCGGCCGATGAGCTCCAGGTAGCGGGCGCGCACCGACTCCGCCAGCACCTTCATCTGCCGGCCGGCGTTGTTGAAGTAGTACTCGCGCTCGACCTGCCAGCCGTTCGCCGCCAGCAGACGGGCGAGCGCGTCGCCGATCACCGCGTTTCGCCCGTGCCCGACGGTGAGCGGGCCGGTCGGATTGGCGCTCACGAACTCGACCTGGGCGCGGCGCCCGGCGCCCGTCGCCGAGCGCCCGTAGGCCTCGCCCGAGGCCAGCGCGTCGGCGAGCATCCGCTGCCAGAAGGCCGGCGCGAGGCGGAAGTTGATGAAGCCGGGACCCGCGACCTCGGGCGGCCCCTGGAGCCAGCCGGCGGGCGCCGCGGCCTCGAGGCGGCCGACCAGCAGGCGGGCGA
>WNGG01031071.1_pt1 | contig 11761 bp, 8 predicted proteins | sample 5400661 | NCBI WGS metagenome assembly WNGG01 (sample SAMN13153372, study PRJNA577476) | soil metagenome | isolation source: 100 cm soil or saprolite under Garry oak tree replicate 1 | place: USA:California | collected 2016-06-15 | reverse complement strand
GAGGTCGAGGTCCTCGATCCGGCCGGTCTCAAGGCGCGCGGCTACGAGGGCTGCCTCCGCGTCGGGGCCGGCAGCGCGCACCCGCCCCGAATGGCCATCCTGCGCCACCGGCCCGCGCGGTCCTCGGCCGACACGCTGGCCCTCGTCGGCAAGGGCATCACCTTCGACTCGGGAGGGATCAGCCTCAAGCCCGGCGACAAGATGTGGGAGATGAAGGGCGACATGGCGGGCGCGGCGGCCGTGCTGCTCGCGATGCGCGCCCTCGGCAAGATCCGCCCCGACGTCAAGGTGGTGGGGATCCTGTGCTGCGCCGAGAACTTCCCGGACGCGAACGCCCAGCGCCCGGGCGACATCTTCACCGCCAAGAACGGCAAGTCGGTCATGGTCGACAACACCGACGCCGAGGGCCGCCTCGTCCTCACCGACGGCTTCGCGCGCGCGGGCGAAGAGGGCGCTACCCACCTGGTCGACATCGCGACGCTCACCGGAGCGTGCGTGCGCGCCCTCGGGCCGAGTGTCGCCGGCATCATGGGCAACGACCGCGAGCTGGTGCAGAGGGTCATCCGCTCCGGCGAGAACCACGGCGAGGCGTTCTGGGAGCTGCCGCTCGTCGAGGAGTACCGCGAGGCGCTCAAGACGCCGTACGCCGACATCAACAACATCGCTTCCGGCGGCCTGGCGGGGGCGATCACCGCCGGCCTGTTCCTGCGCGAGTTCGTGCCCTCCTCCACGGCCTGGGCCCACCTCGACATCGCGGGGCCGATGTTCAAGGACAAGGAGTGGAAGTACTACGAGGCCGGCGCCCTCGGCTTCGGCGTCAAGACCCTCGTCGACCTGTGCGAGCGGTTCCGTGAGGAGCTGACCGCGTAGCTCGTGGCCGCGCTTCCGCCGGCGATGCTGCTCCAGGTCACGCGCGCGGACGTGGGGCGCATGCTGCGCGCCGACATCCTCTATCTCGGCCTCGGCCTCATCCTGCTCGCGGCCGGCGCCGCCGCCGCGGCCGTCTACGCCCGATCCGTCCGCGGCCGGGAGCCTTCGCTGCCATGGTTCGCCTTGTTCACCTTCCTGTACGGGCTGCGGCTGCTGGCCCGCACCGACACGTTTCCGCTCCTCTTCTACTGGTCGCCCCTGTTCTGGCGCTACGCGGCCGCGACCATCACGTACGTGATCCCGATTCCCGCCGTGCTCTATCTGCGGGAGATCTTTCCCCGCTGGCGCCGGCCCCTGGCCTGGGCGGCGGCGTTCCTCATCGTGTTCGCGGCCGTCGCCGTCTCCTCCGACGCGGCCTTGCGCCGGCCCGACTCGGCGAAAACCCCGAACAACCTGATCGCGATCCTGTTCATGGCCGGCGCGCTGGCACTGCTGTTCCGGCGGGGATGGCCGCCCAGCCGCGACCTGCGCACGCTGCGCGTGGGCCTCGTGAGCCTGGCGGTGACGGCGGTCGTCGACAACCTGCGCGGACTGGGGGCCCTGTCCTCTCCCCGGTTCGACGTGGAGCCGCTGGGATCGACGGTCCTGATCGCGTGCCTGGGCGCGATGGCGGCGCGCCGCGTCTACGCGAGCGCCCAGCGTCTGCTCGCCATCGACAAGGAGCTGAGCATCGCCCGCCAGATCCAGATCGGGATCCTGCCTCGCTCGATGCCGAGCGTGGCCGGGCTGGTCGTCGCCGCGCGCTACCAGCCGATGACGGCGGTGGCGGGAGACTTCTACGACTTCCTCCAGATGGACGAGAGGCGCCTCGGCGTGCTGGTGGCGGACGTGTCCGGCCACGGCGTACCCGCGGCCCTCATCGCGTCGTCAGTCGAGCAAGGGGGCGCTAACGGCGCGCCCCCTTGAACCCCCAGCCCGTGCGGTCGCAGCGCTCGCACCGCGGCGACCGCGGCGTCGGGCGCGAGCTCAAGGAGAACGGCCTGCCGCTCGGCTTGATGGAGGTCGCCGACTACCGGCAGCTCGAGCCGCGGATTCCGTTTCAGAGGTGCCCCTGAAGTAAGAAGCGCGAGCGCACGTCAGGACGCTGCCCAACGGGCCTTACTCGTGCGGAGCGCGTCCATCGGGGAGAGACGCGCGGCGAGCCAGGCAGGATAGGACCCGAAGCCCACGCCCACGACGATGGCCGTCAGCAGGGCCAGCGCCAGCATCGAAGGCGACAGGGCGGTCGGCCAGCCCGCGAGCTGCTGGATGAGGGCGGCGCCTGCGGCGCCGAGGAGCGCCCCGAACAGGCCGCCGGCCGCGGTCAGCAGCGACGACTCGGCCAGGAACTGCGCGGCCACGTCCCGCTGCGTGGCGCCCAGCGCGCGGCGGATCCCCACCTCGCGCGTCCGTTCCGCGACGCTGGCGAGCATGATGTTCATGATGCCGATACCGCCCGGACGAGGAGGCTGATCGCGGCGATGGCGCCCTTGACCACGCGGCGAGCGTGCCGAGCTACTCTCGGCCTTGGCCGCCGAGGCGGCCGAGGCGGAGGGGGAGTAAAATGAGGGCTGAGATGACCACGGCCGTGAAGACGGTCCAGATCGTGAAGACGCCGGGTGTGCGGGGCGGCAAGGCCCGCATCGAAGGCGGGCGCATCTGCGTCCTCGACGTGGTCTACCTCCACAAGGCCGGACTCACTCCCGAGCAGATCCAGGTCGAGTACCCCGACCTCAACCTGGCCCAGATCCACGCCGCGCTCTCCTACTACTACGCCAACACCGAGGAGATCGAGGCGGAGATCCAAAGGGACCGGGAGTGGGAAGAGGGGTTTGAGCAGAGGAAGACCGAGCACCTCGCCAAGCGCACCAGCCAGTAGTGGCCGGGCGCTTCCCGCTCTACACCGACGCCGACGTCAACGGCCCGGTGGTCGACGCGCTCAGCGGTCACGGCTGGGACGTCGTCCGCGCGATCGACACCTTTCCCGAGGGAACCGACGATGACGTCCACTTCGCCTACGCGGCTCGCGAAGGCCGCGTCATGTGCGGATGAAGCCGGGAGACTTCCTGGAGGCCTTCGAAGAGCTGGCCGCGCGGGACGATCCCTTCGCCGCTACCCAATCGTCCACATCAAGCCGAAGCGCTGAGCCCGCCGCGGGCAGCCCTCTGACTCGGTAGAAAATCCTGGATCCCGCTCGCGCGGGGGCTCCTTGGATGAGCCGAAGGTCGGACGATTCATCTCCGAAGACCCGATCCGCTTCCGGGGAGGCGTGAACTTCCTCCCCTATGTGGCGGACAATCCGACCCTGTACGTTGATCCCCTGGGTTGGGCGCTCACCAGCGTCGACGCGGCGATGGAGCAGGCCATCGGTCGCGGGAACCTCGGTGAAATCCATCGAGAGGCAACGCCGAACCTATTCGTGCCTCAGCGCGTCCATCGGGGCCAGCCGGGCGGCGAGCCAGGCCGGGTAGGAGCCGAAGCCGACGCCGACGACGATGGCCGTCAACAGGGCCAGCGCCAGCATCGAAGGCGACAGGGCGGTCGGCCAGCCCGCGAGCTGCTGGATGAGGGCGGCGCCGGCCCCGCCGAGGAGAGCCCCCAGCAACCCCCCGGCCGTGGTCAGCAGCGACGATTCGGCCAGGAACTGCGCGGCCACGTCCCGCTGCGTGGCGCCGAGCGCGCGGCGGATCCCCACCTCGCGCGTCCGCTCGGCGACGCTGGCCAGCATGATGTTCATGATGCCGATGCCGCCGACCAGGAGGCTGATGGCGGCGATGGCGCCCGTCACCACGTTGAAGATCCTCTGCGTGCGCTCGCGCGCGCGCAGGATCTCCCGCGGCACCACGACGTCGAACGGCGCTCCCCCGCCCGTGCGCGCCACGAGCGCCCGGGCCGCCTCCGCCGCCGCCGTCACCTCCCGCGGATCGTCGATGCGCATCACGATCTCGTCGACGCCGTCGGGGCGCGGGTCGGCCCCGCGGTCGAGGGCGGGCAGGGGAACAAAGACGGCGCGGTTGACGTCGCGGGTGCGGATCGCGCTCGTCCGTCCCCGCGCCGAAGACCGGCCCTGCAGCACCCCCACCACCTCGAACCAGTCCCCGCCGAGCAGGATCCGCTCGCCGCAGGCGGAGCCGAACGGGAACAGGGCGGCGGCCACCGACGCGCCGAGAACGGCCACGCGCTTCTCGTCCCGCAGGTCGAGCGGGGCCAGGAAGCGTCCGGCGGCGATCCCCAGCCGCGCGGCCAGCACGTAGTCCGGGGTCGTCCCCACCGCGACCGCATCGGCCCGCCGGCCCCCGGCCTCGGCGGCGAGGTCGGCCTCGCGCACCGGGGCGGTGGCCACGACGTGCGGTACCACGCGGGCCAGCGACTCGGCGTCCCTCAGCCGCAGGGCGCCGGCCGCGGGCGCGGAAGCCGGCCGCCGCGCGCGCAAGGTCACGCTGTCCATGCCCAGCGCGCCGAGCTGATCGAGCGCCTCCCGCCGCGCGCCCTCCCCCACCGAGGACATCGCCACCACCGCCGCCACGCCGAACACCACGCCGAGGATGGAGAGCGCGGAGCGCAGCTTGTGGAGGAGGAGGCCGTGCAGCCCGAGGCGGAACAGAGCGCGGTGCCTCATGCGATGCGGCCGTCACGCAGGCGAACGATCCGCTGCGCCCGCGCGGCCAGCGCTTCGTTGTGGGTCACCACCACCACCGTGCGCCCTTCGCGGTGGAGCCCCCAGAGCACCTCCGCAACCTCGTCGCCCGTGGCGCTGTCGAGGTTGCCGGTCGGCTCGTCCGCGAGCAGCACCTGCGGCTCGGTGACGAGGGCCCGCGCGATCGCCGCCCGCTGGGCCTCGCCGCCCGACAGCTCGGCGGGACGATGGCTCGAGCGGTGATCGAGCGCGACCTTCTCGAGGCACGCGTGCACGCGCGAGCGCCACTCCTTCTCCGGCACGCGGCCATAGAGCAACGGCGTCTCCACGTTCTCCTCCACCGTGAGCTGGGGGATCAGGTGGAACGACTGGAAGACGAAACCGATGCGCTGGTTGCGCAGGGCGGACAGCTCGGCGTCGTCGAGGCTCGACACGTCGCGGCCGTCGAGCAAGTACTGCCCGCGCGTGGGACGGTCCAGGCAGCCGAGGATACCCAGCAGCGTCGACTTGCCCGAGCCCGAAGGGCCCATCACCGCCACCGATTCTCCGGCCGCGACCTGTAGGCTCACCTCGCGCAGCGCGGTGACCTCCACCGCGCCGCGGGGAAAGGCCTTCCCTACTCCTCTCAGCTCGACGAGAGCGGGCACCTCAGCGGGCGGAGCGGGCGACGAGGCGCCAGGCTCCGTCGCGCCGCTCGAAGCGCAGCGTCTCCTCCACCGGCGTCGTCGGCGGGGCGCCCCGGCCCCCGACGATGACGTCCGTGCGCAGGACGGACACGACCACCGCGCCGCGGCTGGGGATCACGTCCAGCACGCGCAGATCGGTGGCCACGTTGATCGCGCCCCGGAAGGGAGCGAGCAGGCGCTCGCGCTCGGCGCCGGTGAGATCGGGCCGGGCGCGGGCCAGCATCACCGCGTCCTGCGTCTCGAGCGCGCGGGCGTACGCGGCGAGCGTCGCCTCGACGGCTTCGCGAACGTCCGGATCGGCCGCGGCCAACGGACCGGCCGGCGAGGGCGTGGCCGACGGCGCCGTGGCGTCGTGCGTGGCGGAGGGAGCCGCGCGCACCGCGGCGGGAGCGGGCGGCCGCGACGGGCGGTTCGTGAGCGCGATGACGAGGCCGATCACGAGCGCCGCGGAGGTGAGCACGAGCAGCAGCGGCGTGCCGCGGCGCGGGCGGCGCAGGGCGATCTCGGGCGGCGGCGAGACGGCGCCGGTCCAGGGCCGCCGCGGGACTTCGTGCGGGCGCGGAGCCGGCGGTGGCGAGGGCACCGCGACGAGACGGGGACGGGCGAGCGGCGGGCGCCCGGCGCCGGGAGCTTGCGTGATGGACGGCGAGGGAGCCGCAGTCGGAGGCGAAGCGGCGGCGGCGCGGGCGGCCGGCGGCGGGGCTGGAGGCGAAGCGGCGGCGGCGCGGGCGGCCGGCGGCGGGGGGCGCGGAGCGGCGGCGGACCGGGCGGACGGAGCGGCCGACGCAGCGGGCGCCGCGCGCGGAGCGGCCACGGGCGTGGGAGCGGGCGGAGCGGGCTTCGAGACGCGAGCGGGGACCGGCGGCAGGCGCGCCAGCCACGCGCGGCGCACTTCCTGGATCGCCTCCTGCGCCCGGACGTGATCGGGGTCCTGGCGCAGCAGCGACCGCAGCGTGGCCAGGCTCTCCTCGAGCCGCCCTTCCTTCAGCGTGTCGAGGGCGGCGCGCACCTGCGCGTTGGCGGCCCGCTGGCGGGCCCCGATCCGACCCTGCTCCGCGAGCGAGTGCTCGGTCTCGCGCGTCGGGGGCCAGCCGCAGCCCCCGCCGCAGCGCCAGCATCGCCGTGCGGTCCCAGCCCCCGCGGCGCGCGGCGCGGGCCGCCTCGGCGGCCCGCCGGGCCTGGCCCTGCGCCAGCCGCGCCAGCTCCTGCTCCGCTTCCGCCTCGGCATTGCCCTGCGCGCGCCGCCCAAGCTTGAGCTGCGCGAAGAGCGCGAGGGCGCCGGCGTGGCCGGGCATGCGCTTCAGGATCGAGGCCACGAGCTTCTCGGCGGCCGCGGCGGCGCCGGCGTCGGCCAGCGCCTGCGCCTCCTTGAGCCGCTCCTCCTGCCGCCCGCGCCGACGCTGCCGCGCGTCGAGCCGGCGCGCGCGGTCGGCCACCGCCTTCGCCTCGAGGCTGTCGGGCTTGAGGGTCAGGGCGCGCGCGGCCAGCTCGGCCGCCTTCTCGGGCTGGACGCGGACGAGACACTCCTCTGCCACGAGGATCAGTTGGGCGACGCTGGGCTCGCCGCCGGGAGAAGGCGAGAACGGGTTCGGGCTGACGGCCACGGGCCGGGCCGGCGATCCGGAGCAGTACATGCACTCGCCGACCGAAGGAGGGATCGGCTGCCCGCAGGAGGGACACGTCAGGGCAGGGTTGGCCAAGGCGGCCCTAAGGCGATGTCATCGATCCGAAGTCCGTAGGAGGGGCCTCGGGGTCTCGCAAGGCGACGCGGTCGCCCTCACGCAGGCCCCGCTCGATCACGACGAAGTCCTGGTTGGACGGCCCGGTGACCACGTCCTGGGCCTGGAGCCGGCCGCGGCGGACGAGGTAGCACACGCTGCGGCCTTCCCTCTCGAACACCGCCTGCAGCGGGACGTAGAGCGCGCGCGGCCGCTCTTCGACCTGGATCTCGACCTGGGCGGTCATGCCGGGCCGCAGCCGCGGCTCCGACCCGTCGAGCTGGATCGTCACCCCGAAGAACTTGGCACCCCGGCGCTCCTTCTCCTCCTGCGCCAGCGTCCCCACCAGCGTCACGACGCCGGTGAGCTTCAGGTCCGGATACGCCTGCACGCGCACCTTGACGCCCTGGTTCCGCTCGACCTTGTGGATGTCGGTCTCCCTGACGCGCGTCTCCACGACCATCTTCGAGATGTCGGGCAGGATCAGCAGCGGCTGGTTCGCCCACACCTGGTCTCCCACCTGCGGCTTGCGCTGCTCGGAGCCGAAGTACACGTCGCGATAGACCACGATGCCCGAGACGTCGGCGCGCACCTCGGTGCGCGCGAGCTGCTGCTGGGCGAGGGCCAGCTTGCTGGCCGCCTCCTCGATGCGGCTCTCGGCGGCGGCGACGGCCGCCTTCTTCTGCTGGAGGCGGTAATCGGCGGCCGATTCGAGCTGGCGGAGGCTCTCCTTGGTGAGCGTGGCCTCGGAGCGGGCCTGCGACAGCTCGAGCGGGCGCCCGAACTTCACGAGCGAGTCGCGGCGGCGCTGGGCGAGCGTCAGCTCGTCGCGAGCCCGGGCCACGACCTGGTCGGCGCGCTCCAGCTCCTGCTTGGTGATGAAGCCCTCGGCGAGCAGCGGCTTCAGGTCCTCGAGCGCGCCCACGGCCTTCTGCAGGTCGCGCTCGGCGTTGGCCACCGCGGCCGCCGCCTCTTCCTCGCGCACCCGTCCCTTCCCTTCCTGCACGTCCTTCAGCTCGAGGTCGCTGCGCTCCACCTTCTGGCGGGCCAGCGCCAGGTCCTCCTGGTTCTGGATCACCTGGAGCTTGGAGTCCTCTCGCGCCTTCGCCAGGTCCGCCTGCGCCTGCGCGAGCTGGGCCTGGCTGCGCCGGATCTCCTCCTCGAACGGGGCCGCGTCGAAGAGGATGAGGAGGTCGCCCTTCTGCACGAGCTTGCCCTCGGGGGTGAGGGCCACGATCTTGGCCTGGTTGCTCTGGATCGCGGAGGCGTAGGTCACCGAGCGAAGGGCCTGCAGCGTTCCCGCCTCGACGAGCGACACGCGGAAGACGCCCGCACGCACCTCGGCCGCCGACACCCCCGGCGGGTCCCCACCGGTGAGCATCAAGGCGGGGACGGCCACGACCGCCGCCAGCGCGCCCGCGGCCACCGCCACCCGTCCCGGCCGGCGGCGGGCGGCGGCCGCCGCCGCACGCAGGTTCTCCCTCGTCCACGCGTCACGGCGCGTCCAGCTTCGCGCCTCGGCCGCCGCCGACCGCGCCGCGCCCACCACTCGCAGGCGCAACTGGAGAAGGATGCGCGCGAAGCGCTCCCCGCCGAGGACGCCGGAGAACGTGCTCACCGGAACTCCGTGTCCACGTCGAGGCTGCCGGTCACGCGCATCAGATCGATGCGCGCGACCTGGTAGCTCGTGAGGAGGCCCACGAGCGCGCTGCGGGACAGCACGAGGCTGCCCTCGGCGTCGACCACGTCGAAGTTGGAGCCGAGGCCGCGCTGGTAACGCAGCGTGGCCAGCCGCCTCTGCTGCTCGGCCACCTCCACGCCCTTCTTCTGCAGCTCCACGCTCTTGCGGATCCGGTCCAGCTCGCGCACCGCCGCCCGCACCTCGCCCTCGACCTGCAGCTCCTGCTGGCGCACGCCGCGGGTGCGCGCGGCGACGTCGATCTCCGCCACCGCCTTGCTCGCCCGATCGCTCGAGCGCTCCACCGGGTACGACGCGCTGAAGTACACGTTGACCCGGCGGTCGGTGCCGAAAGCGTTGAAGAAGGTGGTGCCGAGCCCGCCCTGCGTGAAGCCGAGGTTGAGGTCGAGCTGGGGAAGCAGGTTCTGCCGGGCGAGCGAGACCGTCCGCTGCGCGTCGTCGATCTGGTCGCGGCCCTCCTGCAGCTCGAGCCGCCGCGCGCGGGCGCGGTCGAGAAGCGCCTCCATCGGCTCGGTGTCGTCCTTGAGCCGCTCGCCCAGCTCGACCGCCTGCGGCTCGAGCGGCTCGGTGGGCGCGAGGCCCAGGAGCACCCGGAACTGCTCGAGCGCGGTGTCGAGGGCGGCCTGCGAGCGGACCATCGCGTCCTGGGCCTGGGAGGCCTGCAGCTCCGCGCGGAACACGTCCAGCTTGCTGACGAGCCCCACCGCCAGCCGCGCCTCCGAGGCCTTCAGCAGGCTCTCGCTGCGCTTGAGGCTCTGGCGCGAGACGGTGAGGAGCTGCCGCTGCTGCACGATCTGGTAGAAGCCGCGGGCCACGTCCACCGCCAGGCGCTGGCGGCCGAGCTCGTAGGACCGCTCCTGCGCCTGCTGCGCGCGCCGGCTGTTGCGCAGGGCGTAGTGCGCGGCGTTGGGCCCGAAGCCGCGCAGCAGCGGCTGGCGGATGAGGAACTGCATCCCGGTGGAACGGGTGACGGCGAGATCGGCGCCCGGCACCGACGTCATGAGGGCGGTCGCGCTCAGCGAGCCTCCCGTCCACGGCAGCCGCTGCGACGCCTCCAGCCCGAAGCTCGACGAGCCGGAAGCCCGCGAGTAGCTGGGCACGAGCTGCGGGTAGAACTGGGCGCGCGCGGTCGAGTAGTTGATCCGGGCGGACTGGACGCCGTCGGCCGAGGTGAGCAGCCCGAAGTTCTTCTCGAGGGCGATCGCGACGGCCTCGCCGAGGCTCACCGTCGGCACCCCGGGGGCAGGGCCCACCACCTCCTCCGCAACCGCCGCGGGCTCTTCCTCGGAGGGGGGAGGTTCCTGGGCCCTGGCAACCGTCAGGAGGAGACTGAGCGCGCCGGCCGACAACGCGACCCGCCAGATCTCCACGTAAGCCACAGATTATGCACTGCCTACCAGCCCCGTCAAATCACGGTGTGAGCGTGATAACCTCGATTTCTCCTCCGCGAAAGAGGTTCAACGCCATGAACAGCTTCCGGCGCTCGGGCGCCGCCTTCGTCTTTCTCCTCCTGCCGCCGCTCCTGAGCGCCGCCGAGAAGCCGCGCATCGACGTGCAGGAGCTGACGCTCGCCAACGACATGCGGTTCCTCGTCTTCGAGCGCCACGAGTCGCCCACCGTGGCCGCGGGCTGGGTGGCCCACGTCGGCTCCGCCAACGAGCGGGAGGGGATCACCGGCATCAGCCACCTCTTCGAGCACATGATGTTCAAGGGCACGAAGACGATCGGGACCAGGGACATCCAGGCCGACCTGCGCATCATCGACGAGCAGGAGAAGGTCCAGGAGGACATGCGGCGCGAGATGGAGGTCCTGCGCGAGAGGCTCCGGCGGGGCGAGATCGACGACCTCCTGAAGCCGGAGAACTGGACCCCCCGCTACCGCGAGCTGCAGAAGCTCTTCGACGATCTGGTGGCGCAGCAGCGCCAGGTCATCATCAAGGACCAGCTCGACCAGATCTACACGAAGAACGGCGGCGAGAGCCTCAACGCCTTCACCAACGAGGACATGACCGTCTACTTCATCCGCCTGCCGAGCAACCGCCTGGAGCTGTGGGCGTGGCTCGAGTCGGACCGCCTCCTGAACCCCGTCTTCCGCGAGTTCTACTCCGAGCGCGACGTCGTGTACGAGGAGCGGCGCATGCGGACCGAGTCGACGCCGCTCGGCAAGTACGACGAGGCCTTCAACGCGCTCTTCTGGGAGGCGCATCCGTACAAGTGGCCGGTGGTCGGATGGCCGTCGGACATCCCCTCGATCAGCAAGGCGCAGGCCGACGACTATTTCGCCACCTACTACGCGCCGAACAACCTCACCGGCGTCGTGGTGGGTGACTTCAACCTCGCCGAGCTGCGGCCGCTGCTCGAGCGCTACTTCGGCCGCATTCCCCGCGGCCCGAAGGACCCGCCGCCGGTGGTGACGATGGAGCCGAAGCAGATCGGCGAGAAGCGCTACGACGCGGCGGCGGAGACCTCTCCCACCCTGCGCATCTGGTGGCACGGCGTGCCCTTCATCCACCGGGACTCCAGCGTGCTCGACGTGCTGACCGACGTCCTCTCGGGACGGACGGGCCGGCTCTACAAGGGCCTGGTGGCGGGCAAGCAGCTCGCCAACGAGGTCTCGGCCTCGATCGACCCCAAGAAATACGCAGGCCTCATCCAGATAGAAGCGGTGGTGAAGGACGGCAAGGAGCCGGGGGCGGTGGAGGAGGCCCTCTACGAGGAACTCGACAAGCTCAAGAACGAGCCGGTGCCCGCGGAGGAGCTTCAGAAGGTGAAGAACCAGGCCAAGGCGAACGCCTACCGCCGATTGTCCTCACCCTTCTTCATAGCGATACAGCTCCTCCAGTACGATGCCCTCGGCGACTGGCGCTACATCAACACCTACGCCGACCAGGTCGACGCCGTCACCGCCGCCGATCTGCAGCGGGCCGCCCGCGAGTACTTCACGAAGGAGAACCGCACGGTCGGCGTGTTCCTCCGCAAGGAGGGCGCCGCTCCGGAGGACCCCGAGCTGGCCGCGCTGCCGCCGGAGGCGCAGGCGATGGCGAGGCAGAACCTCCAGCGGATCCTGGCCGAGACCGACCCCGCGAAGCTGCGCGAGGGCATCGCCCGGATG
>WNGG01008669.1_pt2 | contig 11761 bp, 12 predicted proteins | sample 5400661 | NCBI WGS metagenome assembly WNGG01 (sample SAMN13153372, study PRJNA577476) | soil metagenome | isolation source: 100 cm soil or saprolite under Garry oak tree replicate 1 | place: USA:California | collected 2016-06-15 | reverse complement strand
CCGGGGCCAGCCCCAAGTCCAGAGTCCACAGCCACACCCAACCCGACGAACATATAACCGAGCTGGCTGATCGTAGAGAAAGCCAGCACGCGCTTGAAGTCCGTCTGCGTAAGTGCACACAATGCAGCATAGAGGGCGGTGATGCCACCAACCCAGGCGACAACCTGGAAGGCAAGGTGGTTATCGAAGGTTGCCTGGGCAAAGAGCGGGTAGGTGCGGGCCACCATATAGACGCCTGCCGCGACCATCGTTGCTGCATGGATGAGTGCGCTTACAGGTGTTGGACCTTCCATAGCTGGTGGCAACCAGACATGCAGAGGGAACTGGGCAGATTTGCCAATGGCACCACAGAAGACCAGGATCATCGCAACGGTCAGCAGCACTTTGTCCATGCCTCCAACGCGCGAGGCCAGGTCGCTAAACTGGAAGGTACCCGTATTCGCAAAGAGGATCATGATACCGATGATAAAGCCCACGTCACCAATACGGTTAACGATGAAGGCTTCAATCGCAGCACTGGCGGGAGAGAGCCGATCTTCAGCAGGCTTAGGCCGTTTATTTATCCAGAAGCCAATCAGTAGATACGAACTCAGACCGACCAGTTCCCAGCCGACGAACATCACCAGGAAATTCTCCGCGAAGACGATGGTCAACATGGAGAAGGCGAAGAGCGAGAGGTAGGAGAAGAAACGTGCGTAGCCCGCCGAGTTTTCCATGTAACCCTGGGAGTAGAACTGCACCAGCAATGAGACGGTAGTCACCACCACCATCATCGCGATTGCCAGGTTATCCAGGTGCAGCGCGATGAGGTAGCTGGCATGGTCGTTACAGTTGCTACTTTGACAGAGCCACGGATAGGAAAGAACCGTGATGCCTCCATTTGGCAGTGGGGGCGCAATCGAGAGCACACCAGCCGTATTCAGCAGCAACACCCAGGAGTAGAGGCAGGCGAAGGCTATCAGCGCAATACTTACATAGCCACTGGCCTTCGCCCCCATTGTCAGGTGCGCTACTTTCGGATCTTCGTCATCGTCCAGGCCATGCTCACCAGTATCCTCACCATGCGACCCCTTTTCCTCTACCGCATGGACCTCCTCATGACCATGTTCCCCTTCTGCGGCTGAGACCTTCGGGCGACTGAGCAGGTCCCAGATGCGGGTACCGAAAATAATCACCGCAAATGCTAAAAGCGGTGCGAGCAGGATTGTCCACGAATATTGATACAATTCCATTTTGTCACCACCGCATCATATCAATTTGGCCAACATCCACTGTGCTACGCTTGCGATAGATTGAAATAATCATCGCCAGGGCCACTGCAGCCTCTGCAGCAGCGACAGTGATAATGAAGATAGCGAAGATTTGTCCGGTCAACAACGTGTTATACGGTTTGACCTGGTTAAAGAACGAAAAACCCACCAGGGTCACATTGACGGCGTTGAGCATAATCTCGATGCCCATCAGGACGGCGACGGCATTGCGTTTGACGATTGCGCCATAAAGGCCAATGCAGAAAAGCACCGCGCCGAGCACGAGAAAGTGGTACAAGGTGAGGGACATTTTGCTAGTCCTCCCTGCCGATGACAATTGCGCCCACAATCGCTACCAGCAGGACAACAGACGCAATTTCAAATGGCAATACATAACTATAGGAAGTGGGACTGTAGAGCAACTGACCGATGCGGGCAACGTTGTTGACATTGGTCGGCAATTGACCTGCACCATTGCCTGTATCCGCTGCTCCAGGATGAGGGCTGAATGTCACTGCAAAGATGATGCCGAGTCCAATAAGAGTGCAGATTGGTATGGCTGCCCACCATCGCCTGTTATTGGGGTTGCTGTTCTCCGCGATGTTGTTTGTACGTGTAAGCATGAGGGCGAACAGCATTAGGATGGTCACGGCACCTGCATAAATAAGAATCTGCACAATCGCGATGAACTCAGCGTTGAGCAGCAGGTAGATGCCAGCAGCCATCGCAAAGACCACTATCAACGACAATGCGCTATGCACGATATTGCGAAGACTCACCACCAGCAAGGCCGACCCCACAAGGATAATGGCAATGATCCAAAAAAGCAGAGAAGCCAGGTCCATAAAAAAATACCTCCGGGTTATCTCGGATGTTGGTTGGTTCTATTTGTATTGTATCATTCTTTAAAGGGCACAGGGGCGCAGCACGCCCCTGTCTGATTGTAGCAAAACATATCACGGGTGACAAGGGCAAAGGATTTGCTAACCTATCATACTACCAAGCTTCGCAGAAGCTTCGGACTATGCTATAATCTATTCAAACATTATCAAGGTTAAAAAAATATATGAGTATGACACAGACTACAACTGACCAAAGTTCTTCTAATACTCCACGCTGCCCCAAATGTGCAACCATCTTGCCTCCGCATGCTACGTTCTGCAGCAAATGCGGTAATCGAATTGAGAAAGAGCATAGCCTTTCCTTGCTTTTGCAGGATAACAAGGATACAGCCACACGCTACCGTATCACTTCTCTCGTCCGCCGTCGCCCGTTTGTTAATCTTTTCTTTGCCCTTGATACACAGCAGCAGCGCATGGTCGCTATCCGCGATATCGATATAAGTAGTCTCAGCGATGAAGCGTGCACCAGTGCTATCGAACTGGCTCAGCGTGAGTATGACCTGCTACGTCGCCAATATATAGCAGATTTGATGCCTGTGATTGATCTACGCTACTTTCAAAAGCATCTCATTGTTGTCTCAGGCTGGCCGATTGTCAGTAATAGAACGAAAGCAGCAAATACAAAGCTCCATACACTCTATGATTTTCTGCAAAGTGGCATAGGTCTCCCGGAAGAGCAGGCCGCGCTCTCCTGGATTGGGCTGCTCTGTCACGGACTGGACCAACTGCATAGCCACCAGATCGTCATTGGAGACCTCGATCCCCACGTTATTGTTCTGAATGAGACCACCTCCGATACGCATCCAGCATTGATGGTCTCCTGGCTCCCTTTGTATGTACGTAGCCTGCTGCCGCCAGCAGCTACGATTGGTACTACGACTTCCTTCAGCGCACCTGAAGCACTGCTTGGGAAGGCAGAACCACGCTCCGACATTTATAGCCTTGGAGCCATCCTCTATCTCCTGCTTACAGGCGCTCCCCCCGATGAACCTTCGTTGCGCCTCCGCCACCGCCTACGTTCACCACGCGAACTTAACCCACGTATCAGTAGTAGCACGGATGCACTCGCCATGCGAGCTTTGTCCGTTGAACGTTCCGAACGCTTCCAGAGTGCCGGGGCAATGTCGGAAGCTATTTCGAACCTGCTCTCCACAACAAAAACCGCGCGGGGTACACCGCGAGCAACCACGAACCTGGCCTCCAGGAAAGATAGCCTCACCACTCCTCCCGCTACGGTCAAGGAAGATAATAATGTCCAGCAGTTTGATGAGCTAGCGGATATCGAAACAGTGGAGATAATGCCGCTCCCGCAGAAAGTTGCAGAACAATGGCAAGCATTTAGAATACAATCAGCTAATTCACTGCCTCCAGATGTGGAGTCTACGGAATCTTCGACACCCCCGACAACACCCGAAACACCACAACAACGACCCGAAGTCGAGCGCTTACAAGAGCTATCCCTACACCCCCAACCAGACGAATCCAGAGCTGGCTTTGTGGATACTGGCATACCACCACAGGAATCTCGCTTCGCGGTGCCTGTAGAGGACCCACCCGTTCCACTGGTTCAGCGCCTGCGGAAGCAGATTACGGGGATGCTGCCTGCCGTTCCACGCCAGCAGCAATCCTCGGCGCCAGGAACTACCACTTCTGGGGCCCTGGCTCAAGCACCAGAGGGCAGTACTTCCCTGCTCAAGCGCATCCAACGCATGATCCTTGGGGAACAGCAACATAACACTATGGCAATGGCTCTCATTGAACACCCGTTACGAGTGCAACCTAAACAGCACTACACGATCCGTATCCAGCTGACAGGCCGAAATGCACCAGTACTTCCACCTGAAGTGAAAAAAGGTGAGCGCACAAGGGGGTTAAGTGCGCTGTCTGAGGGCGACCTGGTTCATATTGAAGTGCGCTCAGCTCTCTATCAAAGCTTTGCCTATGTTGTACAACAAGCAGTTGTCCATATCCCGGCCCAGGGTTATGCCGCTGAGGTTGATATCCCCATGCAACCATTCACCACTGGCCCCAGTGGACGGCACGAACGTATGCATATCTTCTTCATGGATGAGCACCGTCGCCCGCTCTACGAGAAACCGTTTGTGATTGAACTCTTCGTTTCTCACCTGGTACAACCCGGTCGCGAAGGTCACAACGTATTAAGCATTCCGGTATGATATTCCCCGCCGGGCCTGTTCGTGGTTTGGTAGGGGCCACCCTTGCGGTCGCGTTGCGGTGAGGGCTCAAGCCCCAAACAAAAACACAGTCCCACCCATCATCGCATAGAGGAGAATTAGCAACAAACCCTCCAGCCAGACCAGTTCGCCGTCCTTGGTGATTTCGCTGAAGAGAAACGTTGCCAACCCAAGCACAGCTAATTCCACCACGCTGAAGACCAGGTCTAAGCGCTGGGGCATCACAAGACTGACCAGAACCAGAATAGGGGCTATCAGCAGGGCAATCTGGATAGAAGAACCAGCAGATGCAGCCAGGACCATCCCCATCCGTTTATCCAGTGCCATATTGATGGTATTGAAATATTCTGGTAGGCCACCAATCAAGGGTATAAAGACCAGCCCGACGAAAGCCGGATTCCAGCCAAGTGTTTTCGTAAATGGCTCAATCGAACCAACTAAAATCTCCGAAAGCCAGGCAACACCTGCTGTCGCCACTGCCAGGAGCACTAAGGCAAGCCACAGATTCGGTTTGTGTTCTGGTTGCTCTTTGTTTGCTTCTGCCTTCACTGGGGCTGGCACAGCTTCGGCAGCATCAGGTTTCTTCATCTCTATTACCTTTTCCTGCCTCACCTCACCTTGCCTGGCTCCTACTGACTGTCCGTCATCCTGCTCGGCTTCGTGCTGCACAATCGCCTGGACTGTACTATCAATCTGGCGCAACACACCACTCTTCGCAGGCTCTGAACTCTGCATCAAGTGATGACGGTAGGCAAGCAGGCGTGCAACTGCGGCCTCAGAACGTGCTCCTAAGGTAGGTTCAAGCCTATCTTCGATCTCTTCTTCTGCGCTCTTGTCGCCAACACGAAAAACACTGAAGAGAATAGAGGCAAGGTAGCCAAGTAGTAGCAAGACGGCGATGAAATCGGAGAGCACAACACCCTGCTCAATTATTTGCTGCCTCGGTTGGTTCGTGCGAGAAGCCAGTAGTTCAGCGAAAGCAGGCAGTACCAGGCCACCGATACATAGGGCCAGTAATGAGGCATATTGACTGGCTGGCCGTGTCTCAAAGCGCAATCGCCCATGTTTGAATGTGCCGATACAGGTTGAAACTCCCAGCACAAGCAAGGCATTGCCAAGGATCGAGCCAATAATCGACGCTCGTACTACATCAACCAATCCTTCACTCAGCGCAAAAATACCGATAATCAGTTCTGTGGCATTCCCAAATGTTGCAAACAGCAATCCCCCGATACGTTCACCTGTGTGCTCTGCAACCTGCTCTACAGATTGCCCAATTAAGGCTGCTAAAGGGAGGATTCCAAGAGCAGCTATAATGAAGATGAGGAGAGGTGGAAGTGGCAGCAGACTTCGGGTGGCAAGTAGATCGAGGACAGGAGTTAACACGGTAAAGATGAGCAAAGCATACAACCAGCGCGGCATGGACTGAGCCTCCTTAACTGTTCTCTCAAGGTACCTGCAAGGGATACCCCTACCATTATGAGATCTTTTCGGTTATACTCAAGAGTACTGAAAACCTTGTAGCTATTGTACGCGACTGGTTACAAGGTTGAAATGAGCAGAAGTGCCTAAATACAGGCAGGAGCATATCCCACAAATAAGGAGAAACATCCATGTCAGATCACCAGGCCGGAGTCAGCGAAAAAGATGATACCTCATCACCCTCTCAGCAAAATAACTCATCCTCACACGAGCCAGAAAATGCCCTTGCTACTATTTCAGGGAATATCTTAGATCGAAGTGATACACTTATTTACGCTATCGTCGGTGCCTGTTTCTTCCTGGGTGCCCTCTTCACGCTCGGTTACAGCTTCTGGGATTTCGGTAGCACACTCACACAAATCCCGGCCCTTGTTGCCGCAGCGAACGCTTCGAAAGATTTACAAGAGCCAGTCACACAGCAATCAATTGTTGCGGGCGCAATTATCAAGTTCATCTCTGATCTGCTGCTCGTACTGATCATTATGGAGGTGCTCAGTACTGTCATTCATTATCTCAAAGCACATGCAACTTCGCTGCGTCCATTCCTCTTCATCGGCATCATCTCTGCCACACGAGGCATCCTCTCAATAGGTGCCAGGCTCTCAGTTCAAAAAGTGGCGCTGCCAAGCCCAGAATTTACAAGTGACATGATTGAACTGGGCGTCAACGCGGTCGTCATCCTTGCCCTCGGTTTCACATTAAAGTTGCTTGGCAAGCTCGTCGAGCAGTAAGCGCCTCCGCTCCTTCAGGGTGGGGGTCTACCCCTTCTGCTGCACAAACCGACGGTATTTCCCAAGATACCAGCGTACCGTCATCACGTATTCAGCGTGACTCCAGGTCAATGGTGAGACGCTCAAGGGTTCACCACTGAATGGATTCACCTGCTCCGCCATTACGCCACTGGGTAGGGCACGAGCATGCACCCATTGTAGCAATGGCAGTGCCTGTTGTAATTCCTCAAGGCTGGTGGCGTGGGCAATACGGTACTGAGCTAACCACAACGTACAGATCAACCAGGGATTGCCTTCCGCCTGTGATAGATCGTGCGTCACCTGATAGTAGTAGTCGTTCTCATAGCGTGCCATGCCACCAATGGGCGTTTTCACCCACAAGGTCTGCTCAAGCAGTTGCATTGTTCGCTCGATATGCGGATCATGCGCCGAAAACATGCCAAACTGAAAGAGGCCACACAGGCTACTATCCAGGGTAGCATCTGCTTGTATGTTCCCATCCTGGTCCACGGTAATCATACGCAGAAAATGCCCGCGCTCCTCGTCCCATAGATAGCGGAGCGTTGCCTCCTTGATCTCTTCAGCCGCCTGGTGGTACTTTCCGGCTAGTTCCATGTCACCAAAGATCGTCGAGAAATTCGCAGCAGCGTCAAGGCCAGCATAGACTGCCGCCGTTGTATAGCTCAGGATGCCTCGCCGCTCCTCCCACAGATCAGAAGAGATATAACTTTGTCTTCCTTCGCTGGACATTCCCAAATGAAAGGAGCATCCCATGAACCAGTTTACCACCATTGAGCAACTGGACACCGCTACACCTCACTACGGCATCTGTCCCCGATGTAAAGAAGAGCAATTTTTAAGTGTTCCCACAACGCAGTGGGGCATGATCTGTATCTATTGCTTGCATGATCTCTACCCTCCTAACGGTTTACCACGTCCCATTGACAAGACAACCCCACCACCTCAAGCCCGAAAATCTCCACCTTGACCAGTGTGTTTTCACGGCTCTTGCCGAAACGACAGCCCGACACGTCCGACGCACCGCCCCGCCTTCGGTCAGTCGTTTCGTGCTGCAAGCCTATCACACTGGTCAAGGTAGTATTTTCTGTCTTGCCACCCCAGGACGTGCCTCACTCCAAACCCTCTCCATCCTCCGCAGGCTTGACCCTACCGCCACCCTACCAGCAGCGTACCGTTTTTCACTTCCTCTCACCAATTCTGCTTCTCTCCTTGCTATTTGCTCAGTTCTTTGCTACTATGCTAATGTATGAAAACACTAGGGGTAGTGGTAGGAGAGCCGCCGAGAACACTACGCAAAGCACGACTTGACAATATCGCATTAGTGCCAGCCTCGTTACTTCCTTTGAAGGGAACGTACCAGCCATTAGCTAACAGACTTCCTACAGGGAGTGTGTTATGCGTGCCAGGGACACAAAAGCAGCGTACCATTATGGCAACTGTCACCAAGTTTTTTAAAGATCACGGACACACAGTTATCACCATGCCTCTTGAAAATATAACCCGCGCCATGAAAAAGACGCCGCGACCACACGCTGAGTCAATACGGCTTGCCATATAACCTCTGCTCAAAGCACAGAAACGAAAGCGGAAAAAGGAATGCTGAGAGCATATTTTGACGATTGCAAGCAGCTAATGGTATTGATACAATTGTTGAGCTATGGCAGATAATGACGAGAAAATATTAAAAGCTCTTGAGGCTCTACAGGCTGATGTAAAAGATGTGAAACAAGGACAGAAGCGGCTAGAAGAAAGGCAAGCACAAACAAATAAAGATATCGCCATTCTCAAAAATGGACAAGCACATAACACGACGATGGTAGAAGCTGTTTTAGCAGGACAACAAGAACTTCAAAAAACAGCAGCAAGAGAAGTAACGGTGATGAAAGTATCGGAAAGACTAACGAGAAAAGTAAATGACCATGAGGAACGGATCACAGAACTTGAAAAAGAGGCAGGTATACCCCACCCTCATAAACACTAATCCCTCTTAACACGCTCAGCGTGCCTCTTGACAAGCGTTTCTTGGTTGATCTAAGATAACCCTATGCACAAGGATGAGCTAATCAAATACCTCGTCAAAAGAAACCGCCGCGCACCAGGCGGACGAACACAAGTGTTTTACCGCGAAGCATTGCAAGAACTGCTTGAGGGAATACAGTACCACTTAGCGCAGGGAAAAGAGGTCTCCTTTCTAGGCTTTGGCACGTTTTACACCCGCATGCACAAAGGCGGGAAAGGTCGCAATTTTAAGACAGGGAAGGCAGTGGAATATAAGCCAGTGCGTTTAGTTGCGTTTCGGCCAGGAGCACTTCTCAAGCAAGCAGTCAGACGGAAAAAGAAATAGCTACTCCTTTTCAGACAAACCCTCTTTTTATCCTCATCAATTTGACAGCAAGCAAGCAGATATGGTATAAACCATTTTCATATGCCAGGAAGACTAGCAGGAGCAGAAAGACAGAGACCATTTAGAGAATTTGTAGTGAGTAGTCTCCAAGCTGCATACAATACACATCGGTCTAAAAAAACAGACGGTACACCCCAAGTTTCACCACAATTCTTTGAGACCTGGCGGAATGCTCCACGCTGGCAAGGTTTAGTCAGGGCAACCGCTTATCTTGTAGAAAGAGAAAAAGAGTTAGGAAATCCAGATGCACATCCAGCAGTAAAAGCAGTAGCTAATCTTGTTGGTTCAGTGTTATTAGCTACAGGTATAGAGCAATGGGTAGGAGTGAGTGACCAAGAGCTACAAGGAACAGTTTCCAGAAGACCAGGAACAAAAATACGAGAAGCAGCCTTGAATGTAACCTATGGATTGCTTTTTTTTGCTCAAGGAAGGGGAGGGAGCGGGTATGTAGCTAGTGATGCAGAAAGAGAGTATGATGCGGCAGTCGAAAATCTTCATAGATATGGGTCTACTTCGTTTGATCATACGGATAGAATTGAAGACATATGGAACATGTATGATCATCTACAGCCTGGTGAAACCATGACGTATAAACAAAATTCAGAGGGAGGATACGACTTTGAAATAGTAAGCCCAGGAACGGAAAGTACTCCAACTTCTACCTTTAACGAAGATAGTAGTAGAAGGCTTTCCCCGCTCGAAATGAAACAATGGTTACAAGAAAATGAATAACCACTGTTTAAGAAAAAGAAATAACTCTCAACTCATTCGTCTCAAACCTGAGCCGTGACGCCGACTAAACTATATTGTGCACTATAACCCATATTATGGCTTGTTCTGATCTATTGAGGCAATTTCTTGATGTAACTTTTCAACCATCTTTTCTATTCTTTCCCGATAGTAAAAGGCATCAATGAAAACATTCTTACCAATAGGTTTAAGTTCTACCAACGCCAGAAACCATGCACGCAAATCAATACATTCGTCAATTAGGGATTTAAGGGCATCGACATATAAGGATATGACTGCCGTGTTTGTATCTTCAAGGCAACGATAGACCTCTTTCAAAAAAGAGACTAGAACAGGACTCTTGAGGAGAAATCGCACTCTTGCAATTGCCTCTACAGGAACTTCATTCGTTGAGGATATAGGTATATATGGTTTAATACTCATGTGATTTGATACTTGCAACTCTAAGGTCATTAAATGTGTGATTAGCTTGTCTATACCATCTGTGACATAGGTTTGTTCAAGCCAAGAACGGTTCGCTCTTTTTCTTTCGCCACGAATATTTATCCATAACGGGATTAGCGCGATAGCAGCGCCTATAATAATAGCTACTAGTGGTTGGAAAAATTGCAGAATGTCCATAAAAACATGCCTCCCCTATAAGCGGTCAGTTTCTTGTATACAGTCTCTTCCCTGATTAAAGGACGTATTGAAAGATAAAACGGAACAATGGGACAAAAGTGACCATGTAATTGTGGCAGCACATGAGGAATGTATTACCAGCGTCCACTCCGACTAAACTTTCTTTTACGACCCATGCAGAAGACACATGAGAGATTTTCACCTTTGAGGGCTGAAAATGGGGGTTCAGAAGAGACGTTTGGTACAGGTTATTGGGATGCTTGATTAACTTAGGAGGGTATAGCTAGTAAAAGTTATACCCTTTTTTTTGAACTATGTTTGCAAGAATAAGTCTGAATTTGTAGGCATGAGATATAAAATTGTCTAATTCCATCCTATAGCTACTTTCATCTATTTTATTTTCACAATATTCATCTAGAAACCCCATCATGATTTTTAGGTTATCACAAAATGTTATACAATCATGTTCTAGTGATGGTGCATATAACATCTGTAAAATCACTATTCTGCTTTCTAGTTCAGTTATTTTTATTGCTTCATCGTGAATGTTATGTGGATTAAGTAGAGTTCTAGCAAAACATATCTGTATATCATAAGCACATTTAGAGATTTCCTCAAAAAAATCACGGAATTCCTTTCTTTTTTCTGTTCTAATTGTCCTGCTCGTTAAGTAGTAGTTAGCTGCTATGCCTCCCACAATGGTCAATAGTCCTCCTATTAATGCTGAAAGCAAAGGCGTAATAGTTGGCTCTAGCATAATATCTCACATTCTTTTTCACTGATTTATCGGCTAAAACGTTGTTACTAGTTTCTTTTCCAATTCAAGGTACTAATGTTCTCCTTAAATATGTTTACATCTCGCAAAGAAACTCCTATCACATCGCACAATCTATCTTATTAGCCTCAAAACCTAGTGGTTTATCCTTCGTTATTTGATGGGTGGGTCTAACAGTGAACCGAGCATCTGCAAGAAATGCTCTTACATTTCACCCATCAATTGCTGATGGACAGAACACTAGCCTCGACGTCGTACATTCTCGAATTGTGCGACGCTCTAAAATGCAAAAACAGACAGGTTGAGGCTAAACCAAAACGCGTTTTTATCCTATAGTAGAGAGCCCTTGCCACTATAGGACGTTTCGACCTGGTTTTGTCTTATGTCCTTATAGTTTTAGCACTTCCCTTCCCTTGTTTTGCTTTCTTGCAGAACCTTTTTCAACGCTTTATACTCACCTCCTATGCCACGAAATCCAGAAACAAGAAGACCCAAAGAGCAGCAACCACTTCCCTATTATCTCGCTGCTACGTTCAAAACGTATGAGGATGCAGAACAGCCCTATCAGAGAGCGCAGGCAATTGTTCACGAGCCAGAGAGTGATGTGGAGTTGTCCGCATTTCGATTTGA
>WNGG01011421.1_pt1 | contig 11763 bp, 10 predicted proteins | sample 5400661 | NCBI WGS metagenome assembly WNGG01 (sample SAMN13153372, study PRJNA577476) | soil metagenome | isolation source: 100 cm soil or saprolite under Garry oak tree replicate 1 | place: USA:California | collected 2016-06-15 | reverse complement strand
TCACCCGTCCTGGTCTACGACAACCACAAGGCACACCGGCTCGGGCGGCGGCTGCCCATCAGCGCGGCCACCGCTGCGGTGATCCGCGCCCAGCAGCAGCGCGTCCGCGACCGGTTCCCGGACACCCCGGCCGGCGAGCTGAAGCTGCTGCCCACCGGCTGGGCCAACCGGGACGGCCGACGCCTGCTGACCGTCTCGGCCTTGTCAGCCGCGCACCGCGACTGGCTCACCTCGCTCCCGCCGCTGCTGCTGGACGGCGGCGGTGAATTCGACAAGGATCGCGCTGTCCCGTACTCCTACCGGCACACCTACGCCCAGAGGCACGCTGACGCGGGCGTGCCCATCGACGTGCTGGCTGAGCTCCTCGATCACCGCAATCTCAACGTCACCCGAGGCTACTACCGGGTCGGCGAGGACCGCCGTCGCGACGCGGTCGACAAGGTCACCGCGATGCAGTTCGACCGGCACGGCAACCGGATCTGGCGCGACGCCCGCGCACTGCTGGACGACGAGCACGCCCGTTACGCGGTCGGATCCGTCGCCGTCCCCTATGGAACCTGCACCGAGCCGTCCAACGTCGCCGCCGGCGGGAACGACTGCCCGGTCCGGTTCCGCTGCGCCGGCTGCGACCACTTCCGCACCGACGTGTCCCACCTCCCCGACCTGACCGCCTACCTCGACGACCTGCTCCGCACCCGCGAACGGCTCGCCGCCGTCACGGGCATCGACGCCTGGGCACGCGACCAGGCGGCACCCGCCGACCAGGAGATCACCGTCATCAGGCAGCTCATCAGCCGCATCAAAGGCGACATCGCCGGCCTGGACCCCGCCGACCGCGCCCACATCGACGAAGCCGTCGCTGTCGTCCGCAAGCACCGCACGGTCAGCATCGGCATGCCCCGCCTCCGCCCGGCCGCACAATCCCTCCCCTCCGAAGCGAAAGGCCAGAGCTCATGACCCGCCGCCAGCCAGCAGCAAGCGCCGGCCCGAGCACGCGCACCGAGACGATGCGCAAAGGCCGCCAGGCCGACTCGGCCCGACGCCGGCAGCGGGTCCTCGCCGCCCTCGACCGCGCCGCCGCCACCGGGACCGAGATCAGCGTCTCCGGCATCGCCCGCGCCGCCGGCGTCGACCGGACCTTTCCCTACCGGCACCGCGACCTGCTCGAGAAGATCCACGCAGCCGAAGCCGCCCCGCCCCCCGCCGGGGAAACCGCAGGCCCCGCTGTCACCCGCGCATCCCTGCAAGCTGACCTGCTCGCCGCCCACGAACGCGCCGTCCGGCTCAACGCCCGCGTCCGGCAGCTCGAACAGCGGCTGTCTGATGCGCTCGGCGAACAGGCATGGCGTGAATCCGGGCTCGGCGCACCCGCCGACATCGACGCGCTCCACCAGAAAATCACCCACCTCGAACAGCAAGCCGCCGACCTGCGCCTGCAACTCGAAGAACGCGGCGACGAACTCGCGGCCGCCCGCGCCGCGAACCGCGAGCTGATGACCCAGCTCAACCAGGCCGCGGCATCACGCTGACGCGACACGCCCCGCAGTCATTGCACCACACCTGTTGCATCAGGTAACTTCATCGCCACCAGCTGCTGACCTGCGGAAACGCGGAGATCAACCTCAGCTGACCAGGCTCCGCCCCTGGAGAAGGTCAGGGACGTGACCTACCAGGAAGACAAGTCCCTGGTCAGGACCGGAAACGCGCCCCGCGTCATGGCATCACTGCGCAGCCTTGCCATCAGCCTGCTGCGCCTGGACGGCCACGCCAACATCGCCGCCGCCAACCGCCATCACGCCCGCGACCCGCAGCGGACGCTAAAGCTGCTTCAGACCGCATGAACGACTTTGCCGGGTCCCTGAGGGCCGGGCCCCCCTTCCCTGCTCAGCCCGGTAGCGCGACGCTCCGGGTGAAGTACGAGCTCGGGAAAGGAGGCCCGGTGATGTCTGTCTACGTCGGCTAGATGTGCACCGCAAGCGGTCCCAGGTGGCGGTGGTCAGCGGGGACGGGCAGGTGCAGCTGAACCGGAACGCCGCCCAGCTGCCCAGTTATGTAACGACGGCGGCAGCGGGGTCGTTCCGTGCTTGTCGCGGACCGTGCCGAACCGGAGGGCTGTCCTGGATGCTCAGCGACTTGGGCGCTGCCTTGATCGTGCTTGCCGTGACGCATGTGGTAGCGATCGTCTCGCTGGCCTGCCGGCCGCATGGTGGCCCGGCGTTCGCCGTGCTCACCGCCGTGTGTGGGGCCGGTGGCGGGTGCGCACTTGATGCCTGGCTGGTGCCAGGGCATGCGGCTGCCGCGGTAGGGGCCGCCGAGGTTACGGTGGTCGTGGCTGGTGTGTATGCGTTCATGAGCCCATGGCTGCATCCGGTAGGCGCCACGGTGTGGGCGAGCTGGCTGCTGTTGGGTGCCGTCCTGCTGGGCTGGGGTGCGGTGTTCCTGGGCGGCCTGGGCGTGAGCCGGATGACGTCGTCGCTGCTGTGGGCGACCGCAGCGCTGTCGGCAGTCACGCTGCCCAGCGCGGTGGTGCAGACGCGTGAGGGCTGGGAGCCGTTGCTGTGCCGCAGGAGGCGCCGGGGCGGCAGGCCGCCGGTTCAGCGCGCACACCGTTATGCGCCCAGGGTTTCAGTACATGTGCCCTGCCATGCCGAGCCGCCGCACATAGTTATCGGCACGCTGGATTGCCTGGCCCGGCTCGACTACCCCGACTTCGAGGTCTTGGTTATCGACAACAACACCACCGACCCTGAGTTGTGGCGGCCAGTGCAGGCCCACTGTGAGCGGCTTGGCGAGCGGTTCCGGTTCCTGCATGTCGAGGGGATCACCGGCGCCAAGGCAGGCGCCTTGAACCGGGCGCTGGACTATACCTGCCCGCGGGCGGAACTGATCGCCGTGGTGGACGCCGACTACCAGGTCCGGCGCGGGTGGCTGCGTGACACCGCCGGGTACTTCGCCGATCGGGCCGTGGGGTTCGTGCAGTGCCCGCACGCCTACCGGGGCTACGCCCAGTCCGCGCTCGGCCGGTGGGCGAACTGGGAGTACGTCGTCTTCTTCGCCACCGGCATGGTGAGCCTGGACCAGCACGACGCCGGAATCACCGTCGGCACCATGTCGCTGATCCGCCGCGCTGCCCTGGAGCGGGCGGGGGGCTGGGCCGAGTGGTGCCTGACCGAAGACTCCGAGCTGGCGATCCGCATTCACGCCGTCGGCTACCGGTCCGTTTACGTCACCGAGCCCTACGGCCGCGGCCTCATCCCGGAGACCTTCGAGGGCTACCGGCGCCAGCGTTACCGCTGGACCTATGGCCCGGTGCAGGAGTTCCAGCGGCACTGGCGGCTGTTCTTGCCCGGGCGGCTGGCCACGCCAAGCGCCCTCACCGGCCCGCAGAAGCTGCATCACGCCAACCACGGCCTGGACGTTATGAGCATCGGTCTGCGCGCGCTGTGCTTCCCGCTGGCCACTGTTGCCGCGGCCTCCATGGTGGCCCACCACGAGCGGGTCACGATGCCCGCGGAACTGTGGGTCGCCTCAACCTGCCTGCTGGCTGGCAACCTGATATTCCGGTGGCTCATCTACCGGCGGGTCGTGCGGGCAACCGCCCGCCAGGCACTCGGCGGGATCCTCGCCTTCGCCGCGCTGACCCACGTCATCACCATGGCATCTCTGCGGGCGCTGATCCGCCGCCCCGCCTGGTGGCAGCGCACCGACAAGTTCCGCTCACGCCGGCGCGGCCTTCGCGTGCTCACCTGCGCTGGCAGCGAAACGGTCCTGGGGCTCGCCGGGCTCCTCGCCGCAGCCGGCCTCCTCGCCGCCAACCCCAGCGGCGGCATAGCCACCGCGCTGGCGATCGGCCTCGCCGTCCAGGCCATCACCTATCTCACCGCTCCCGTGGTCGCGCTCGCCGCCGACCGCAGCCTCGCTCGCGCTGTCGGCGACCTCCTTGACATTCCGGCGGTGGCGATCGCCGCCGGCCTCCGCCGGCCGGCCTACCCAGTCCCGGGCCGCCCTCGCGCCACACACGCCAGGACACCGCGGAGGGCGGGAAATCCCGCACACAGGGGCGGCCCTCCCCCTAGGCATCTATCCTCCGGAGCGGCCATTGGACCAGGGTCTTACCGAAACTCGTCATGAACCGGCACTCCCGGCGGCCCGTCGGCCGATGGGGCCCACGCCGGCCCGCCGACCGTTAGGGCGGCCAACGGCCTACCTTCTGTAGGTCAACGGGAAGGAGAGATCATGTCAAGAAAACTGTCCAGGGCGGCTATGGCGCCTGCCCTGCTGCTGGCAGCCGCAATCCCCGCTGCGGGCGGTGGTGCGGCGCTGGCATCGGCTACCGCGGCGGCGTCGAGTTCGCCGCATACCCCCTTCGCACTGTCGGGCCTCCCGGCTCAAAGCCGCGGGCCCAGCGTGGCGACGACCCCGGTGACACGCGGGATCACCTACCGCGGCGCCGTGCGGGCGTCGGCGGCAAGTGTCACCGCGGGGGCGAATGTCGATGTGATCGGCAGCCATGACGTCACCCAGCAAGCGACCATCAACGGGGTGAGCGTTTTCACCTGTAACCCCGGTAAGGACACCGCGCAGAACGAGACGACCATCGCCTCCAGCGGCTCGACCCTGGTCGCCGGGGCTAACGACTACCGGCTCTATGAGCCGAGTGAGAACCGGTACGACTCCTCCGGCGGCTTCTACCGGTCGGCCAACAACGGGGCGACCTGGTCGGCGGGGTTCCTGCCCGGGCTGGTCCGGGCTGACACCGCCGCTCCCGGTCCCTATGAGTCGGCCGGCGATCCTGCGGTGGTGGCCGGGCCCAAGGGCACGTTCTGGTACGCCAACATCGCCTTCGACCGCACCGACGCGGCGAACTCGGTCGCCGTCAGCCGCTCCACCAACGGCGGCAAGAGCTGGTCCACCCACTTCGTTGTGCAGACCCCCGCCAACCAGGGCACGGCGGTGTTCAACGACAAGGAGTGGATCGGCGCCGACCCCAGCGACCCGACCGGCAAGACCGCCTACGTCACCTGGACCCTGTTCAAGGGCAGCAGCTCGGCGATCGTTATCTCCAAGACCACCAACGGCGGCCGTACCTGGTCGGCGCCGCACCGGGTGTCCAACGTCTTCACCAATGACGAGGGCGCCACCGTGGTGGTCGGCAAGACGGGCACCGTGTATGTGACGTTCGAAACGTTCAACGGCAGCACCGACTCGGTGGCCTTCGCGGTCTCCACCAACGGCGGCGCCACGTTCACCACCAAGCTCATCGCCCCCATCAGCGACATTCCCAGCCCGCTGCCGGGCGCGACCTTCCGCGACAACAGCTTCCCGGCCCTGGCGATAGACGGGTCGACGCTGCACGTGGTGTGGTCCAACTGGAACGGCACCGACGCCGACGTGGTTTACCTGCGCTCGGCCAACGGCGGGGCCACCTGGTCGGCGCCGGTCACCATCGGCGGCGGCGCTGGCGACCAGTTCTTCCCCTGGATCGCTGCCCGCAACGGCACCGTGTACGCGAGCTGGTTCAACCGCGGCAGCGGCGACACCTACACCATCGCCGGCGCGGCCTCCACCAACGGCGGCACTAGCTGGTCCTCCCCGGTGACGCTGTCCACCGCCACCTCGAATGTGCAGGCGGGCAACGAGTTCAGCTTCCCCGACTGCGCACCCAACTTCATCGGCGACTACAACGGCATCACCGTGGACTCGGGCGGGGCCGGGCACGCGCTGTGGACCGACATCCGCGCCGACCAGTTCGACCCACCCGGCAACGCGGACCAAGATCCGTTCACCGCGGCAATCACCGCCTCCGGCTGACCGCACAAGCCGGCCCAGCGACCCCTCGCCGAGGGCGCCGGCCCGGATCCGATCCCCAGCCGAGGGCCGGCCCGCATGGCAAGCTGTGCGGGCCGGCCCCCAGGTTCGGTTTAGGTGAATCGTTTTGCCGCTGCGCCCGTGCCCGTAAAGGGGTTTGTGCCCCGGAGGTGGATCAAGATCGCGTGCTTGAGCTCCAACGCCGCAGTCAGCCCGCCGAAGTTACCGCCGAGCACCAGCACACGCTTGCCGGCCATCGCCCGCCACCCCGCTCCCTGTCTCATAAATACCCATGGGGGTATTCGTTACCCAGGGTCGGCCTGCCCGGTTGCCGGCGATAGGGACAGGGTCACCGATGCCGGGAACCTACGGCCCGATCCGGCCCGGCGGCCCAGGGCCTGGCGATCCCGGACGTTCACCCACAGTGCGGCCGGGAATTATGCGCTCTCGCGCGCGTTAACATGAGCGGTAGCCGAGAACCGAGCCGGTCGTCGCACGACGCCTTTCCCCGCGCCGTGGTCACTAGCCCACCCACCGGCGGCTCAGGGTTCGTGTCAATGGCCTGCCGGGGCGTGCCTGCGTCGATCGTCGGAGATCCGCAAGTCGGCTCGGCGTTCAAGCACCAGGCCCGCTGCTCGGGACGTTTCTCGCCCCGGCCGCGGGACTGTGCTGCATGCTGCCGTGGCCATCGTGTCCCGGCATTCCAGAGGAGAAGTCTGTGGCTCGACCAGGCCAGCGCCAGACGGGCGCTCGCCGTACCGCCCCGCGGAAGCAGCGACGCGTCCACCATCGCGGCGATGTCGTCCCGGTGCTCGCCCGAACCGTCCGTGAGGTCGAGGCGGCTGCCCGGCGCGGCCGCGTGACGCCTGCCGTGCGCACGAAGTTCCAGGCCGTCGCCCTGCTGCTGCGGGACGAGCGTGCCCGCGTCCGGGCGGCGGCCGGAAGCGACAGTCATCGGGCCGAGCAGCTCAAGCGCCTGGACGGCGTCGCGACCATCCTCGCGACGACCGCCGTCCAGGACGCTGGGCTATTGGCGCTGCTCGCCGAGGGCTCCGGCGTCTCCGAGGCGGCCCGGTCGCTCAAGCGGGAGATGCTGCGGGACTTCGGCATCGAGCCGGCGGGCGAAGAGCTCGCGCCTACGGAGACCGCTACAGCTTCCGCCGGCTCGAAGCGGCGGATCGTGCCGCAGCCGGTGATCTCCCGGCAACTGGCGAACCCCTTTCTCGCCCCCGACTTCTCCGCCGTTCCGCGGAGCACCTCCCGTCTGCGCCGCCTGGCCGGCTGGGAGCTGCTCGGCCCGCTGCTGAGTTCCTTCGAACGTGCCGACGGGGGAGCCCCGGCGTGCATGGCGCTCCCGGCGCCGACGGAACGGTTCACCCCGGCGGGCCTGGAACTGATGCCGCACCAGGGGCAGCTGGTCGCCGCGGTCGCTGCCGGTCACCGGACATTCCTGCTCGCCGATGAGCCGGGTCTGGGCAAGACGGCCCAGGCGCTGCTCGCCGCGGAGGCAGCGAACGCCTACCCGCTGCTGGTCGTCGTGCCGAATGTCGTCAAGACCAACTGGGCCCGTGAGGCGGCCCACTGGGCTCCCCACCGCCCGGCCACGGTGGTGCAGGGCGACGGCGAGGCTGTCGACGGATTCGCCGATATCGTCGTGCTCAACTACGAGGTTCTCGACCGCCACATGGGCTGGCTCGGTGACTTCGGCTTCCGCGGCATGGTCGTGGACGAGGCTCACTTCATGAAGAACAAGACCTCGCAGCGCTCGCAGAACGTCCTCGCGCTCTCCGACCGCATCAGGTCCCGTACGGACCGGCCCCTGCTGATGGCGCTGACCGGCACCCCGCTGATCAACGACATCGAGGACTTCCGGGCAATCTGGCAGTTCCTCGGCTGGATCGACGACAGCAAGCCCCTCGACGAGCTGATGGACGCGCTTGAGGACACCGGCCTGACGCCTGCCGACCGAAGCTTCTACGCCGCGGCGCGCCAGTGCGTGATCGACCTGGGCATCGTGCGCCGGCGCAAGCTCGACGTGGCCGCCGACATCCCCGCCCGCCGTATCGCTGACCTCCCCGTTGAGCTGGACGAACGGGCCGGCCGGTCGATCCGGGCGGCAGAACGGGGCCTCGCTGGCCGGATGGTGGCGCGGTACAAGACGGCGCTCGCGAACCGATCCTCCGACGTCGGCATCGAGGGCATCGACCACGACCTCGTCCGCCGGGTGGCCCAGTCGGAGCTGAAGGAGGCGACCGGCGCGCAGTCCGGCGAGAACGTGTTCACCATGATGCGACGCATCGGCCAGGCGAAGGCCGAACTGGCCGCGGACTACGCGGCTCAGCTGGCTCGCAGCGCCGGCAAGGTCGTCTTCTTCGCCAAGCACGTCGACGTGATGGACGCCGCCGAAGAGATCTTCGCCCGGCAGGGGGTGCGCTTCTCGTCGATCCGTGGCGGCCAGACGCCCACAGCGCGGCAGGCGAACGTCGAAGCCTTCGTGAACGACCCGGACGTCGCGGTCGCGGTGTGCTCGCTGACCGCGGCTGGCGTGGGCCTGAATCTGCAGGTCGCCTCGAACATCGTGCTGGCCGAGATGTCCTGGACCGACGCGGAGCAGACCCAGGCCATCGACCGCAGCCACCGCATCGGGCAGGCCGAACCGGTGACCGCGTGGCGCATCATCGCCGCGCAGACCATCGACGCCCGGATCGCCGGGCTGATCGACAGCAAGGCAGGGCTCGCCGCCCGGGCGCTGGACGGGTCGGACCAAGAGGTCTCCTCGTCGGCCGGCGTGCAGCTCGAGGCGCTGGTCGCATTGCTGACCGATACGCTGCGGGCGTCTTTCGGACATGGCAACGCCCTGGGTTCCTGACCGTGAGGATCCCAGGCGAGATTGTGCCCGAGGACCAAGGCCCGCCAATTGCGCATGCTGGTTCTATCGCCCTGACCGAGGCACCCCTCCCTGCTGGTACATGAGGCCAAGACGGGCTACATGCGGCAGATGAGTGAGTTCGACGGGGGGCGTCCTCGCCGCCAGCTGCTGGGCGGCGGGGGACTCGGTTCGGTCATGATGTGCGGGTGCCTAGAGATTTCTCCGGGACCCGCTCGCCCTTGATCGCCCAGTCCATGAGCGTGCCGCTGACGGCGGACAGCGTTGCGCCGCCGCGGCTCGTCTACGGGAGCCTGGATATGGCTCCGGCCAGCGGGCGGGATGAGAGCTACCCGGCGGTCTTCTTTGAGATTGCCGGTTCAGGTTCACTGGGCAGGATCACCTTTGAAGGGCTCGATGCCGTGAAGGCGGCACGTGGCGAACTGCTCCCCTACGACACCGCCGGCCCCCGGACGGCAGGGGACTGGGTGTTCACCGTGGCGGAGTCACCCTGGCTGGCCGAACGCCATGACTACGAAATGCAGCGTTACTCCACCCCCCTGCTGGAGACCTACCTGCACTATGTGTTCCAGTTCCACGACGAGTTCGTGGAAGCCATCGCTGAAGGGATCTGGCTGGACGCCGCAGACCCATCCCGGCCCTTCGACCGGCCTGCGCAGCATCCACTTGACCTGCTTCCTGGCGGCCTTCCAGGTGACAGGCATCGGTCCCCGTCAGGCATCGAATGGGAATTGCGGCGCTCTCCCCGCGCCGACAGCGAGCTGATCGACGGCTCGCACCTATGCTCGCAGCGTGCCTGGCAGTTCAACCTGGTTCTCGATGGGCGCACCCGCCCCTGGCCTTCTGGCGAACTCGCCAGGCGCGACGGCCTGGCTCAGCCCAGCGACTTCGCAGAAGTCTGGGAAGCATGCCTGGCGGCAATCGCCGAACGCAGACGCGCTATGGGCCGCTGACCCTCCGACCAGCCCGTCCGCGCGCACTGTGCGGCATGAGAGCGCGGTTGGGCCACTGGTGGTCGGTGGCAGCGGCGATGATCTCCGCCAACAGGGGTCACACGACGCTCGCGGGGGCTGAGCGACGGAGGTCCCGTGAGATCTTCTGACAGAGTGTCGATCCGGAGCGAGGGTTCATAGCACAGGTCAGAGGGCGGCCGGAGAAGGCCACCGGGACATGGAGGCATGCGATGACGTGGTACCTGATCTCATTCCCTGACGGCGGATGGACCACGTCCCCGACGAGGAGGGGCCCGCCGTGGCCAAGGCCGCGCACGCGGTGTGCCAGGAGGCCATCAACGCCGGCGTGTACATCTTCGCCGGCGGAATGGACTTCCAGAGGCCGAGTATCGTGGCCCCCGACGGTACGGTCGCTGACGGCCCGTACCCGCAGACCAAGGAACTGAGTGGAGGCTTCACCGTCATCGACGTGCCCACACGGGAGGCTGCCCTCGGGTGGGCCGCAAAGATCGCGGTCGCCTGCCGCTGTGCGCAAGAGGTACGGGAGTTCGGGCCCGACCCCGAACTCGACGCCATGCTCCGCGAGGCGGATAGCCGACTGTGACGTCCCGACGACGTCTGATACAAGGCGACCCGCCGCGCTAGAGCAGGACTTGCCTTGTCCGCCGTGGGACGATCGCTGCCTGACTGCGAGTGCGTTGCATGCCGGTGCCGATCTGGCCGAGCCGTATGCCAGGTGGTGTCCTCCATCGGCTGATCTGCGACGGACGTCAGCCAACTGATCTGCGACATCGAGCGCGGATCGCGGCGTGTCAGTTCGTAGTCCCACCTTCTCCTGGCAGGGGCTGGGCTTTACGCAGCAGCAAGCCGACTTGCTGGATCGGCTCGATTTTTATGGCAACAATGGATGGGGCAGAAACCCCCAGGCCGAGGTTGTTATGCCCACGCTGCTGGGCGATCGAAGAGGCTGGCCTACCGCTGGCGCGGGCCAAGGAAGCTATGAGGTCTATCGGCTACGGCAAGCAAGCGCTCCACCAACTCGACCGGTGGGAGTCGAAACGAACGACGGGGAAGTTCGGTCGGTAACCAGTATCTGCCGGGATCAGATCTCAAGCGCTGAATCGGCGTCCTGGACGGCTTAGCGGCGCACCGCCCGCGGTGCGGCTACAGCGCGTTAGCCGAAGCAATGACACTCTTGGCGCATTGTGCCGTGTACCGAGGATCACAGGAAGCTCCGGTGGATGAGGACACGTTCCTAGCTGCGGCGCTTTTCGAGGACACTGTCGCATGGCTGCAACAGCACTACGGAACGTTCGAGTTCTGGGTCGAACGCGACATCGTCTGGACCGTCCAGACCCATCTGCGCGAGCTCGTCGCCGACCGCGGCCTGCCATGGATGGTGCTGAACGACTACCCGATGCTGCCTGGGTCCAGACGATCTCGCAGCGCCGACCTCGTCATCCGCGACGCCGGCGGCAAGGTCTTGGTCGCTGCTGAATTCAAGTACGAGCCCTCGCACCATCGCCTCGAGTTCCGAGCCATGCCCGGCAAGCTGCCGGTGGTGTTCTGGGGCATGGAGGGCGTGGCCAAAGACGTGGCGCGCATCAGAGACTTCGTCCAGGCCGGAAAAGCGCGGGCGGCCTTTGCGGTGTTCATCGACGAAGGGCGCCACTTCCGTCACCGGCCGGCTCACCCAGGAGCGGAGTGGCGCGACTGGGACCCGTCACGGCCTAACAGCAGGTCACCTTCCATCCTGTGGGCACGCTGGCCCGCCAGCGCGGAGCACTGACACTTCGCCGCCGGACCACGACGATCAATCCCTATTAGCAATCCAACTGCGGCATGTGCGGTCACTCGACCAACACTGTTTCGTGCCGGTACGAGATTCCGAATCGGTGGTCGGCTGGCTGCCATCCACACCTGGTCTAGGGGACCGAAGGGCGACCGGCTTGCGGATCAATCGGGAGCGCTCGGGGCTACCTCGCGCACCATCACGCAGTTCCCTTGTCCCTTGGGCCGATCGTAGGTGAATCCCTCGCGCTCGTACATCGTGCGGGTGCCGTTGTAGAGGAACGACGAGTTCTTCTTCCGGACCCCGCCGGTGTCGTGAGGGTA
>WNGG01007891.1_pt1 | contig 11763 bp, 11 predicted proteins | sample 5400661 | NCBI WGS metagenome assembly WNGG01 (sample SAMN13153372, study PRJNA577476) | soil metagenome | isolation source: 100 cm soil or saprolite under Garry oak tree replicate 1 | place: USA:California | collected 2016-06-15 | reverse complement strand
CGGGCACGATCTGCAAGAAGGTCGGGAACCAGAACAACTGCGCCTGCGCCCCGTAAGAGCGCGGAGCCTGCGGTTGAGGGCAAGCCGGGAAGCGCGGGGCCGCCAGATCGGCCGCGTCCTGCGCGGCGCGTGGCGCGAACGCCCGTCCGCAGATGACCTCGTCGGCGCGGACCTCGCCGCGGCCACCGCTTTGCTCCTGCGGAGCGGCAGCGCGGGCCTGGCGTGGTGGCGCGCGCGATCCGCGGAGTTGCCGCCCCCGGCCCTGAAGCCGCTCCACGACGCGTTCGCGATCCAGTCGCTGCACACGGCGGCGCTCGTCGCCAGGATATCCGACGCCTTCGCCCGGCTGCGTGCGCGGGGCATCGAGCCCGTGCTCGGAAAGGGGTGGGCGGTCGCGCGCCTCTACCCGCGGCCGGGGCTGCGGCCCTACGGCGACGTCGATCTCTACGTGCGGCCGGAGGACGAGCCGGCGGCGCGGGCGGCGCTGGCGGCGCGCGATCAGGAGGCACTGCCCGTGGATCTTCACCGGGGGCTGGCGGAGCTCGACGACCGGCGCTTCGACGACGTGCGCGCGCGCGCGCCGCTCGTGCCGCTCGGCGACAGTGAGGTGCGGGTCTTCGCTCCCGAGCACCACCTGCGCTTGCTCGCGCTGCACCTGCTGCGCCACGGCGCCTGGCGTCCGGTCTGGCTCTGTGACTTGGCGCTGCTCGTGGAGACCCGCCCCCGTGACTTCGACTGGGACGTCTTCCTGGAAGGCGACGCATTGCGCACCGATGCCGCCGCTTGCGCGCTGCGCCTCGCGGAGGAGCTGCTCGGGGCGGACCTCGCGGGGGCGCCCGCGCGCATCCGCCGGCGCCCCCTGCCGCGGTGGCTCGTGCCCGCGGTGCTCCGGCAATGGTCGGACACCCGCTTCGAGCCCCACGGCACGCGCACGCCGATGGCGGCGGAGGTGCGGCGGCCGGGCCGGCTGTTGCGGGCGCTGCGCGCGCGCTGGCCCAACGCGGTCGAGGCCACCGTGGGCCGCCGCGGCCCGTTCAATGACGTGCCGCGCCTGCCGTTCCAGATCGCGGAATGCGTCAGCCGCACGCTGCGCTTCGTGCGCTCGCCGCCGACCTTCGCGGCCGCTCCCGAGCGTTGACAGGCCCCTCGCGCGAGGGCTAGTCTGGCCTTGTTGTGAAGAGTAGCGTCGGGCGCGAGGAGAAGGAGGTCTTCGGCGCCTACCTCTCCAAGAACCACCTCAAGCGCAGCGGGCAGCGCGAGGTGATCCTCGATACGTTCCTCCGCTCCGACCGCCACCTCACCGTCGACGACCTCCTGCAGATGGTGCAGAAGCGGCGGCCCGACATCGGCCGCACCACCGTGTACCGGACGTTGAAGCTGCTGCAGTCGGCGGGGCTGGCCCAGGAGCTGGCCCTCGACGGCCAGCGCAAGTTCGAGCGCGACTACAAGCGCGAGCACCACGACCACTTCATCTGCAAGTCGTGCGGCGCGATCTTCGAGTTCACCTCGGCGGAGATCGAGCGGCTGCAGGACGAGATCGCGGCCGACATCAGCTTCACGATCGAGGGGCACCGCCACCAGATCTACGGCTCCTGCCGCAACTGCGCGTCGCGCGCGGCGCGGGCCGACGCCCGCCGCTCCCCCTGAGGCTCGAGCGCGTCGAAGTACGGCACATCCGGCTGCCGCTCCGGCGGCCGTTCGAGACGTCGTTCGGGACGACCACGCACAAGGAGTTCCTGCTCCTCTCCGCCTCTGCGGACGGCGTGACCGGCCACGGCGAGTGCGTGGCCGACGAGGACCCGTACTACCTCCCCGAGACCAACCAGACCGTGCTCCACGTCCTCCGCGATTTCCTCCTCCCTCTCGCGTTCGGCCTGGAGATCGAGCACCCGCGCGGCCTGCTCGCCGCGCTGGCCCGCGTGCGCGGCCACGAGATGGCCAAGGCCGCCCTCGAGATGGCGGTCTGGGAGCTGCATGCGCGGCGCGAAGGCGTTCCCCTGTACAGGGCGCTCGGCGGCCACGGGGGCACGATCCCGACCGGCGTGTCGATCGGCCTTCAGTCCACGACCGCGGCGCTGATGGAGCGCGTCGTCGAGGAGGTCGCCGCCGGCTACCGGCGGGTGAAGATCAAGATCAAGCCCGGCCACGACCGCGAGCTGGTGGAGGCGGTGCGGGCCCGGTTCCCCGACTTGCCGCTGATGGTCGACGCGAACAGCGCGTACGGCCTGGCCGACGCGCCCCTGTTCCGCGAGATGGACCGCCACTCGCTCACGATGATCGAGCAGCCGCTCTCGTGGGACGACATGGTCGACCATGCGGCGCTGCAGCGGCAGCTCCGCACGCCGGTGTGCCTCGACGAGTCGATCCATTCCGGCGAGGACGCCCGCCGGGCGCTGGCGCTGGGGGCGTGCCGCGTCATCAACATCAAGGCCGGCCGCGTCGGCGGGTTCGCCGGCAGCCTCGCCGTGCACGACGTCTGCCGCGCCGCCTCGGTGCCCGTGTGGTGCGGCGGGATGCTCGAGTCGGGGATCGGCCGGCTCGCCAACGTCCACCTGCAGACGCTGCCCGGCTTCACTTTGCCCGGCGACACCTCCGCCAGCGCCCGCTACTTCGAAGAGGACCTCATCGATCCGCCGGTGGTCGTGTCGAGCGCGGGCACGATCGACGTGCCGGAAGGCCCGGGCATCGGCCGCGAGATCGTGTGGCCGCGCGTCGAGAGGGCCACGACGTTCCGCCAGGAGTGGAAGGCCTAGGGGGACGGGAGGGCCCTGTCGCCGCCGGCTTCGCGCATGACCTCCACCAGGAACTGGGTCCCCACCAGCAGCGCGTCCTCGTCGAAGTCGAAGCGCGGGCTGTGGTGCGGCTGGTCGAGGCCGCGCGCGGGGTTGGCCGAGCCCACGAAGACGAAGCACCCCGGCGCGCGCTCGAAGTAGATCGCCATGTCCTCGCCGCCCATCGTGGGCTCCGGCTCCACGACGTTCTCCTCCCCCACCACCCGCGCGGCCGCCCTCCGGGCCATCTCCGACACCGCGGCGTCGTTCACCACCGGAGGATTGCCGGGCCGCACCTCCACCTCGGCGCGGCCGCCCAGCGCCTCCGCGATGCCCGACGCGATGCGCGAGACGCGCTCCGGCATCGACTGGCGCAGGGCGGCGTCGAAGGTGCGGATGGTTCCGAGCAGCGTCACCTCGTCGGGGATGACGTTGAAGGCCTGACCGCCGTGGACGGAGCCGAGCGTGACGACCGCGGCCACGGTCGGCGGCACCTCGCGCGAGACGATCGTCTGCAGCGCGGTGACGACGTGGGCCGCGGCCACCACCGGGTCGGCCGAGCGGTGCGGCTTGCCGCCGTGGCCGCCGCGGCCGCGCACGACGATGCGGAGCCGGTCCACCGCCGCCATCAGCGGCCCCGCCCTCACGCCGAGCGTGCCCACCGGCAGCTCGTTCCAGAGATGCACGCCGACCGCGACGCCGACGCCGTCCATCACCCCGGCGGCCACCATCGCCTGCGCCCCGCCCTCTCCCTCTTCGGCGGGCTGGAACAGCACCCTCACGGTGCCGGCGGCGCGGCGGGTGGCGGCGATGCGCGCGGCCGCCGCGCCCATCGCGACATGGCCGTCGTGGCCGCACGCGTGCATCGCTCCCGGGACCTCGGAGGCGTGGGCGGCGCGGGAGTCCTCCTGGATCGGCAGCGCGTCCATGTCCACGCGCAGCAGCAGCGTCGGCCCCGCGTCCCCCTTCGCCTCCGCCACCACGCCGGTGCCGCCGAGGCCCGTCTGCAGCGCGAGCCCGCGCCCGTCCAGGAAGCGCGCGACCTGCTCGGCCGTGCGGCGCTCGTTCCAGGCGAGCTCGGGATGGCGGTGGAGGTCGCGCCGCAGCGCGACGAGGTCGTCGCGCAGGGCGAGGACCTCCGGAGACAGGCGGGGCACGCCTGGATTGTAGTCGTTACCTCTGTCGACTGTTGACTGTGGACTGTCGACTGTCCCTACAATTCCTGCCTTGAAGGACCTCCTGAAGCTCGCCGGTCTCGTGGCCGGGATCCTGGCGGTCTCGTTCGCCTTCGTCGCCCTGCAGCAGAAGAAGGGCTACGGGCTCGCCGAGGGGACGCCGGCGCCCCCGCTACGGCTGCCCGCGCTCGCGGGCGGCGAGGTCGCGCTCGAGTCGTACCGCGGGCGCGTGGTGCTCGTGAACTTCTGGGCCACCTGGTGCCCGCCGTGCGTCGAGGAGATGCCGTCGCTCGAGCGGCTGCACCGCGCGCTGGCCGGCGAGGGCCTGGTCGTGCTCGGGGTCTCCGTCGACGACGACGGCGCCGCGCTGGAATCGTTCGTGCGCCGCTCCGGCGTCACGTTCCCGATCCTGCGTGATCCCGGGGCCCGGGGGCCGGCGGCCGCGTGGCGCACCACCGGCTGGCCGGAGACCTTCGTCCTCGACCGCACGGGAAGGATCGTCCGGAAATTCGTCGGGCCCGCGCGGTGGGACACGCCCGAGGCCATCAACTGGTTCCGCGGCCAGCTCAAGCCCGCCGCGCCGTCCTGAGGATCCGCGTCACCTCTCCGACCAGGTAGAGGCTTCCCGCCACGACGACCTGACCGCCCGCCGGCGCGAGGTGGCGGGCGAGCGCCAGCGCCCGGCGCGGGTCCTTCTCCCGGCTCGCCGCGCGCGCCGCCGGACCGGCCCGGCGCGCGATCTCCTCGGGCCCCGCCGCGCGCTCGGAGGGAGCGCGGGTCAGCACCACGGCCTGCGCCAGCGGAAACAGGATGCGGGTCATGGTCTCGACGTCCTTGTCCGCCATCACGCCGAAGAGCAGGACGAAGGGCGGCTCGTGCGCGAGGTACGCGGCGAGCGCGCGGGCGGCGGCGGGGTTGTGGGCGCCGTCGAGGAGCAGCGGCGGGCCGGTGCGGGCGGCCACGCGCTCCAGCCGGCCCGGCCAGCGCGTCTTCCCGAGCGCGGCGGCGGCGGCGCCCAGGTCCACGGCCAGGCCCGCGGCCCGCGCCGCCTCGAGCAGGCGCAGCGCCACCAGCGCGTTGTCGCGCTGGTGGGCGCCGGGGAGCGTGCGCACGCCGGCGTAGGCGAAGCCGGGCGTGCGGATGTGGAGGCCGCCGGGCGTGTCTTCGAGGGAAGCGCCTTCGCGGGCGTCCACGAGGCGCGCGCCGGCGGCGCCGGCATCGGCCGAGACCGCTTCGCGGGCCTCGGTCGGCAGCGGACCCAGCACGGTGACGCGTCCCGCCCGGAGCACGCCCGCCTTCTCGTGCGCGATGGCCCCCAGGGTCGATCCCAGGTACGCCTCGTGGTCCTTCTCGATGCTGACGATGGCGGAGGCCAGCGGCGCGACGACGTTGGTCGCGTCGAGGCGCCCGCCCATGCCGACCTCCAGCACGGCCACGTCCACACGCGAGCGGCGGAAGTGGTGGAGGGCGGCCGCGGTGAGCGCCTCGAAGTACGTGGGGTGGGCGGGGATCGCGCCCGCGGCGACGAGCCGCGCGGCGGCGCCGCGCACGCGCTCCACGGCGGCTTCGAAGGCGGCTGGCCCCACGTCGCGCCCGGCCACCGCGATGCGCTCGTGGACGTCGACGAGGTGCGGGGAGGTGTAGCGGCCGACCACGAGGCCGGACGCGCGGAGCGCCGCGTCGGCGTAGGCCACGACCGACCCCTTCCCGTTGGTGCCCGCGACGAGGAGGGCGGGAAACGCGCGCTCGGGATGTTGCAATTCTTCGCAGAGCGCCCGCATGGTCTCCAGACCGAACTTGATGCCGAAACGGACACGGCTCGACAGGTAGGCGGCGGCACGGGGACGGCGGGGGGAGGTCCGGGTGGGCATCGCGGTCGGGACCAACCGATATTACAATAGGCGCGCTTCTATGACCGCCCCCCGGGCGTCCCGGATCCTGGTGGTCGACGACCTGGCCGAGAACCGCCAGATCCTCGTGGACCTGCTCGGCGCCGAGGGCTACGTCCTCGACACGGCCAAGGACGGAGAGGAGGCGGTCGAGAAGGCGCTGGCGTCCCCGCCCGACCTGATCCTCATGGACGTCTCGATGCCGCGGCTCACCGGCTTCGAGGCCTGCCGCCGGCTGAAGGCGGACGAGCGCACGCACCTGGTCCCCATCGTGCTCGTGACCGGGCTGGTGGCGCGCGAGGACCGCATCCAGGGCATCGCCGCCGGCTGCGACGACTTCCTCACCAAGCCCATCGACTCCGAGCAGCTCGTCGCGCGCACGCGCAACCTGCTGCGCACCAAGTCGCTGGTGGACGAGCTGGAGCAGGCCGAGAACGTGCTGGTCAGCCTGGCCAACGCCCTCGACGCCAAGGACACCTACACGCGCGGCCATTCCGAGCGCGTGGCCAGGTACTCGGAGGCGCTCGGCGCCGCGGTGGGGCTCGGCCGCCTCGAGTGCCGCAACCTGCGCCGCGCGGGGCTGCTGCACGACATCGGCAAGATCGGGACCAACCTCGAGTACCTGCACAAGCCGGGGCCGCTGACGACCGAGGAGTACGCCGAGGTCAAGAAGCATCCCGTCGTCGGCTTCGAGATCTGCCGGCCGCTGCGCACGATGGCGCCGCTGCTCGACCTGATCCGCGGCCACCACGAGCGGCTCGACGGCCGCGGCTACCCCGACGCGCTCCGGGGCGACGCGATTCCGGTGTCGCTGCGCTGCCTCACGATCGCCGACGTGTACGACGCGATCACCTCCGACCGCTCCTACCGCAAGGCGCTTCCCCGCGACCGCGCGTTCAAGATGATGAGCGAGGAGGCGAGCGTCGGCATGTGGGACGCGCGCCTGGTCGACCTCTTCTTCGAGAAGGTCCAGCACCTGGATTAGGCCGGACGTCGTCGACCGGCGCTACTACCTCGACGGCAACACCAACTTCTCCCCCGGCTCTCCGCGCGCCGTCCGCCTCGCCCTGACCGCGACGTTCTCAAGATGGAAATGTGGGGAAAGGTGTGGAATACTTCCAGCCCCCTGTGTTCAAAGGGACTTACCGCTATCGTCTCGACGGCAAGGGGCGCCTGCCCGTGCCCCCGGCATTCCGGCGCGGCCTGGCCGCCGCCGGTGCGCGCGGCCTGGTCGTGACGCTCCTCGACGAGTGCCTGGCCGCCTATGCGCCGGAGGAATGGGAGCGGCTGGAGACCCAGCTCGTGTCGCTGCCCGCCTTCAGCAAGCCGGTCAAGGGCCTCACGCGGCTGCTGGCCAGCCGCGCCACCGACTGCGATCTGGACGCCCAGGGCCGCATCCTGCTGCCTCCGGCGCTGCGCCGCGCGGCGGGCCTCGCTCGCGACGCCACCGTCGTCGGGGTGCTGAACCGCTTCGAGGTGTGGTCCCCCGAACGATGGGCGGCGTTCCTGGAAGGCTCCGCGCGGCTGCTCGAAGACGCCAGCCTGGGCGTCGAATGGCCGCCCGCGGGCGCTCCCCGTCCACAGGGGAAACCCAGCCGCTAGTTCGTTTTCCCCTTGACACCCCCGGGGACCCCTTCTAGACTCCAGGTGGAATTTTGTGGAAAAAAGTGGGCAGCCGGCCCGTGGGCCGGGGTCCCCTCTTTTCCTCGGGAATCGGGAGCGATGCTTCGCGGCAACCATCCGGCGCGTGTCGACGACAAGGGCCGGCTCAAGATCCCGAACGGGTTCCGCTCGCTCGTGCAGTCGCAGTACGGCGCGGAGCTGTTCGTCACCAGCGTCACCGGCGAGAGCGCGCTGCTCTATCCGATGGCGGTGTGGCTCGAGATCGAGTCGAGGCTCGCGCAGGTGCCCTCGACCAATCCCTCCAAGCAGCGCTTCCTCGACCGCGTGAACTTCTTCGGGCAGACGACGAGCATGGACAGGCAGGGACGCGTGCTGCTGCCGCAGACGCTGCGCGAGACCGCAGCCATGGCCGGCGAGGTGAGCGTGCTCGGCAAGCAGAACCACCTCGCGGTGTGGAACCTGAAGCGGCTTCAGGAGCGCCTCTTCAAGAAGGAGCCCTTCACCGACGAGGACGGGAAGGTCCTCTCGGAGTTCGGCATCTGATGTGGGCGCGCTGCACCAGCCGGTGCTGCTCGCCGAAAGCATGGAGCTTCTCGCGGTGAGGCCAGGGGGATTCTGGGTGGACGGGACGGTGGGGGCGGGCGGGCACGCGGCCGAGATCCTGCGGCGGAGCGCGCCCGACGGCCGCCTGCTCGCGGCCGACCGCGACGCCGACGCGCTGGCGGCGGCCGCGGAGACGCTCGCGAGCTTCGGCGCGCGCGTGCGCCTCGTCCACGCCGACTACCGCGAGCTGCCCGGCCTGATCGACGAGGCCCCGAGCGGGATCCTGCTCGACCTCGGCGTCAGCTCGATGCAGCTCGACCGCCCCGAGCGCGGCTTCAGCCTGAAGAGCGACGGGCCGCTCGACATGCGCATGGACCCGCGCGGCGGAATCACGGCCGCCGAGGTCGTGAACCGGGTGCCCGAGGCCGAGCTGGCCGACATCATCCACCGCTACGGCGAGGAGCGGGCCGCGCGGCGCATCGCCCGCCGCATCGTCGAGCGGCGGCGGCGCGCTCCGTTCCGCGGCACGCAGGACCTCGCCGAGGTCGTGCGCTCGGCGGCGCGGCGGCCGCGCCGCCGCGGCATCGATGCCGCGACGCTGACGTTCCAGGCGCTGCGCATTCACGTGAACCGCGAGCTGGAGGGGCTGGGCGCCGCGCTCGACCGCCTCGCCCGCCGGCTCGCGCCCGGCGGCCGGCTCGTCGTGATCGCGTTCCACAGCCTCGAGGACCGCGAGGTGAAGCAGGCCTTCCGTTCCGCGGCGTCCGCGGGCTTCCGGGTGCTCACGCGCAAGCCGGTTCGGGCCACCCACGAGGAGACGGCGCGCAACCCGCGCGCCCGCAGCGCGCGCCTGCGCGCGATCGAGCGGGAGGCCGCGTGAGGGACGAGGCGCTGGACCTGGACCTCGTCCCCAAGGCCATCGACAACTCGCAGATCGTGCGGGAGGTGGATCCCCGCTCCAGCCGCGACCTGTGGCTGCTGGGCCTGCTCGCGGCGGCGCTGGCGGGCGGCCTCGCGCTCTACGCCTGGCCGAGCCTGGAGATCCGGCAGACGACACTCGCGCGCGATCAGATGTCGAAGGAGCGCGAGCGGCTGCTCGAGGAGAACCGCAAGCTCCGCCTCGAGAAGGCGGCCCTCGAGAACCTGCACCGCGTGGAGACGATCGCGCGGCGCGACCTGGGCCTGGTGACGCCGGCGCCGGACAAGCTGGTCGTGGTCGAGAAGCCGAAGGAGGTTCCGGCGGGCGCGCGCATCGCCGGCGGTCCCGACCATGGCGGGGGAAGGAACTGATGCTCCCGCCGGCGTCCCCCACGGTGCGGGAGCGGCACGTCCGGCTGCGGCTGATGCTGGTCGCGCTCTCGGTCTGCCTGTGGGGCGTCGTGATCGTGGTGCGCCTGGTCCAGCTCCAGGTCCTGGGCCGCGAGCCCTTCGCGCGCCAGGCCGCGCGCCAGAGCGAGCGCACGATCAACCTCGACCCGCGGCGGGGGCCGATCCTCGACCGCAACGGCCGGCCGCTGGCGGTCTCGGTCGACGCGGAGAGCATCTACGCGGTGCCGCAGGAGATCCACGAGCCGGACCGGACGGCGGCGGCGCTGGCGCGCACGCTCGGCCTCGACGCGGCCGCCCGCCGCGAGCTGGTCGCCCAGCTCCAGCGCAACCGCGCCTTCGTGTGGGTGCGGCGCAAGGTCGATCCGAAGGTGACCCGCGAGGTGCGCGACCTCCAGCTCGACGGCATCGGGTTCCTGACCGAGACGCGCCGCTACTACCCGAAGCGCGAGCTGGCCGCGCAGGTGCTCGGCTACGTCGGGCTCGACAACACGGGCATGAGCGGCATCGAGTACGCGTTCGAGGACCTGATTCGCGGCCGCGCGGCGAAGGTGAGCGTGCGCATCGACGCGCGCCGCCGTCCGATGGAGACGACCGAGAAGCCCTCCACCGACGGCCACACGGTCGTGCTCACGATCGACGAGGCGATCCAGTACGCGGCGGAGAAGGAGCTCGAGCGCGCGGTGGCCGAGACCGGATCCGTCTCGGGCGTGGCGGTGGTCATGGACCCGCGCACGGGCGAGGTGCTGGCGATGGCGGGCCGGCCCACGTTCAACCCGAATCGCTTCAACGCCTATCCCAGCGCGCGCTGGCGGAACCGCGCGGTGGCCGACGCCTACGAGCCGGGCAGCGTGTTCAAGGTCTTCACCGCCGCCGCCGCCCTGCAGGAGAAGGTGGTCGATCCCGACGAGACCGTGGACTGCGGCGACGGCGCGATCGAGATCGCGGGCACGCGCGTGAACGACCACGCGGTCTTCCACCAGCTCACGTTCCGCGACGTCGTCGCCCACTCGAGCGACATCGGCATGATCCGGGTCGCGCAGCGGCTGGGCCGGGAGAACTTCAACCGCCACATCCGGGACTTCGGCTTCGGCGCCGTGACCGGCGTCGAGCTGCCGGGGGAGTCGAGCGGCCTGCTCCGGCCGCCCAGCCGCTGGAGCGCGCTGTCGCTGGCGTCGCTGTCCTTCGGGCAGGAGGTCGGCGTGACCGCGCTGCAGCTCACCGCAGCGATGGCGGCGGTGGCCAACGGCGGCTACCTGATGAAGCCGGTGATCCTGAAGCAGGTGGAAGACGCCTCCGGCCGCGTCGAGAAGTCGGTCCGGCCGGTGGCGCTGCGGCGCGTGATCGATCCCGACACCGTGGACGTCCTCACCGACCTGCTCAAGGGCGTGGTCAAGCGCGGCACGGGATGGCGGGCGGCGGTGACCGGCTACACGGTGGCGGGCAAGACGGGCACCGCCCAGAAGATCGACGCCACCGGCCACTACTCGATGATCGATCACGTCGCGTCGTTCCTCGGCTTCGTGCCCGCCGCGCGGCCGGCCCTCGTGGTCCTGGTCTCGCTCGACACGCCGCGCGGCGAGCACAACGAGGGCGGCGACGTGGCCGCGCCCGTGTTCGCGCGCATCGCCGAGCAGGCGCTGGCGCACCTCGCGGTGCCGCCCGAGGACGCCGACCGCTCGCTGCGCATGGTGGCCTACCGGCCGGAGTCGTCCGCGATCCCGGCCGCCTATCACGCGGCACCGGCGCCTGCGGTCGGTCCCGTGGAGCCGACGCGCATGCCCGACCTGCGCGGCTTCCCCGCCCGCGAGGCCGCTACCCTCGCCGCGCGCCAGGGCCTCATCGTGGAGCTGAAGGGCTCGGGCCGCGTGGTCGCGCAGACGCCCGCGCCTGGCACGGAGCTTGAAGCAGTGATGACGTGCGTCCTGACCCTGAGCCGGAGCCCCGGCCCGGGGGGTCGGGGGGGCCCGGAGGCGGCGGCGGGGCAGGCGCCGTGACGCTGGGTGAGCTCCTGCGGCGCGTGCCCGAGGCCCGGCTGCACGGAGATCCCTCCCTGCCGGTGACGGACGTCGGCTACGACTCCCGCCGCATCCCCTCCGGCGGCCTGTTCGTGGCCATCAAGGGCGCGGTCGCCGACGGCAACCAGTTCGTGGACGCGGCCCGCAAGCGAGGCGCAGTGGCGATCGTTTCGGAGGCGCCGCCCGACGGCGGCGGTCCGTGGGCGCAGGTCCCGGACGCGCGCGAGGCGCTGGCCCTGCTCTCCGCCGCCGCCCTCGGGGATCCCGCGGAGTCGTTGCGGCTCGTCGGGGTGACCGGCACGAACGGGAAGACGACCACGACCTACCTCATCGACGCCGCGCTGCGGGCGGCCGGACACACGGTGGGTCTCATCGGCACGGTGTACTACCGCATCGGCGCGCGGCTGGTGGAGGCCGC
>WNGG01012413.1_pt1 | contig 11764 bp, 10 predicted proteins | sample 5400661 | NCBI WGS metagenome assembly WNGG01 (sample SAMN13153372, study PRJNA577476) | soil metagenome | isolation source: 100 cm soil or saprolite under Garry oak tree replicate 1 | place: USA:California | collected 2016-06-15 | reverse complement strand
TTACGGGGTGCTGCCGGAGCAGGTAACCAAAGGCGACCACGACCTCGTGATCGCCGACCAGCGCGGCCATTCCGGCGCCGGCGTAGGAGCGGACGTCGACCACAGGCGAGCGCAGGTCGCTGTCGTTGGGCGTGCCAACCGTCACCCGGCCCTGGCGCGCGAGGACGTGAGCCAGCTCCCAGACCCGAATGCCCGGCCCGGCCAGCGCCCGGGCCAGCGGCTCATGCGTGAGAAGCAGGACGCTCGCTACTCGGCCTCACCTCGACCAGTCGGTCCAACCGCAACGCCTGCACCAGCGTGCGATGGAATTCCTGAAAGCCGGGACCGTCGAAGCCCGGCTCCAGCGCGGTTTTGAAGAGCTCAATGATGTCGTCGTCTTCACGCCGGCGCAAGGCTTGCACGGCCCGCCGCTTCTTGACCAGGTGTGGCAGGTTGGTGCCGAACTCCTCGAGCGCCACCAGCCGGCTGATCGCCGCCAGCGGGACCAGCATAGCGGCGCGGCGCCCGCCGATCCGATCTCCGAGCCGGCCGCGGAGCCGGGCGATGGCCGGGCGGAGCCGCGTGCGGGCCGCCCCCAGCAAGCGGCGGCCGGTCGAGCGAAGGCCCTGCTGCCGGATGCCGGCCCCGAGTTTGCGCCAGTCATCGACTTTGACCACGCCCGTGGCGAGCGCAGGCTGCGCCACCCTGGACGATCCCGGCGGCAACTGGAAGCCCCGCCGGTCGATCCCGGAGAGGACGGTCGCCCGCTCGGCGGCGAGCAGCAGGGCGGCCGGCAGAACGGCCGCGAGGTGGCGATCGTCGTAATTCTTGTAGATGGTGTAGAGCGCATTGCGCTCGTAGAGGACGGCGAGCCGCTCGTCCTCGAAGCGCTGGGTACCGCCGTGATGGCGGTGGTACATGATCGCCCCCGGGGCATAGCGCACCCGATACCCGGCCAGCCAGAATCGCCAGCCGAGATCGACGTCCTCGTAGAAGAGAAAGTAATCGTCGTCGAGCCCGCCGACCTGCAGGTAAGGATCGCGCCTGACGATCATCGACCCGCCACAGGCAAACAGGATGTCGCCCGCCGGGGCATCGACGCTAGCCGGCTGGCCATAACCGAACTGGATCCCCAATCCGGTCAGCGTGGCGCCGCCCCCGATGAAGTCGACCGTTCTCCCGTCCCAGCTGAGGATGCGGCCGCCGGCGCAGGCGACGTCGGACGCCTCGGTAACCGAGCGGACCAGCTCGTCTAGCCACCTGGGATCCGTTCGCGTGTCATTGTTGAGGAAGGCGAGCAGGTCGGTGTCGAGCTGGCGCGCCGCCAGGTTGTTTCCCGCGGAAAATCCCAGGTTGACCGGTGAGCGGATCAGCCTGACCTCTGGAAAGGACGACTCGACAAGGTCCGCGGACCCGTCCTGGGAGCCGTTGTCGACCAGCACCACCTGGTGCGGCCCATCGTAGCTCTGCGAGCGCAAGGACTCGAGGCATTCGGCGAGGTACGGTCGTCCATTCCAATTGAGAACGATGATCGAAACCGACGGCTGGCTCACGAGGCGGCCGGAGGGGCCACCGCGCCGTCGATATTCCACTGGTCGTTCATGAAGACCACACCCCCGGCGTAGGCGCCCGCCTGCCGGACGGTGAACTCAATGCGGCGATCCCAGTGGTCGTAGGTCGTGCGAAAGTCTTGATCGGTGATCGCCACGGACAGCTGGTAGCTGCCTTCGGCCAGGTTCAGGTGCGGCGCGCTGAAGACGACGCTTCCACTCTCGGCCAGCTGCCCGATTCGGATGCCGCGTGCCCCGGTGTTGGCTGCGTAGCAGTACACCCCATCGGCTCGGGTGACGGCGACGAGCTGATCACGATCTGCATCGGATCGCCCGTGTCGAAGATGTACCGTGGCCGGCCGTTGGCCCCGAGCATCTCGCTGCGCACGATCTCCGCATCCCGCGTCCCCCACCGGGCGGTCGCCGGCCCGGCCTCGTCCGGGTGCTCGCGCCGACGGCGGACGTCGGCCAGGTAGTGCGCGGTCACCTCCTCGGGATGCCCCGCTGCCTGGACGCCACCCTGGTCGATGAGGACGGCGCGGTCACAGAATTTCCGGACGGCGTCGAGGTCGTGGGAGACGAGCACGATCGTCTTTCCCTCGGCGCGAAACTGGCTCACCCGGTCGAAGCATTTCTGGGCGAAGGCGGCGTCACCCACGGCGAGCACCTCGTCGATCAGCAGGACTTCCGATTCGACGTTGACGGCGATGGCGAAGCCCAGGCGCATCGCCATCCCGGAGGAGTAGGTCTTCACCGGGTTGTCGATGAAGGCTTCGATACCGGCGAAATCGATGATCTGGTCCAGGCGGCGCCGGATGAAGTCTCGCCGCAGGCCGAGCAGGGCACCGTTCAGAAAGATGTTCTCGCGACCCGTGTAGTCCGGATGGAAACCGGTTCCAAGCTCGAGGAGGGCGGACACGCGACCGTTCACGGCAATGCGCCCGCCATTCGGGTGGAGGATCCGTGCAATCAGCTTGAGGGCCGTGCTCTTGCCCGAGCCGTTGGCGCCGATGATGCCGAGCGTCGTTCCGGGCTCGACCTCGAAGGAGAGGTCGCGAAGGATCCAGAATTCGTCGTAGACCCTGGAGACCCGCTCGAAGGTGATTGCCGCTGCCATCAAACTTCCTCCGCGAAGCGGCGGCTGAGCCGGCGGTAGACCGCCAGCCCGATCACGGCCATCGCAACCGCCACGACGAAGAATCCGGCCACGGGCGCCCATCCGGGAGCCCGCTTGTAGAACCAGATGTCCTGGTAAGAGGAGACCAGCCAGGCCATCGGGTTGGCCTCGAAAAACGGTCGGTAGCGGGCGGGAACAAGGTCGAGCGAGTAGACGATCGGCGTGCCGAAGAACCACACGGTCAGCAGCACGCTCAAGAAATACTCGACGTCGCGGAAGAAGACCTGGATGGCGGCCAGCAGCGAGCCGAGGCCGAAGCTGAAGAGCAGCTGCAGGATGACCAGGAGCGGGAGGATCTCGAGGGGAAAGTGAACCTTGCGGACGATGTTCGCGCTCTGAGGGACAGAGATCGTCGCGCTCGTCAACGTCTGGGCAAACGCATTCCATGGAACAAGACCGGCGAGCAAGAAGACTGGGTACGGCTTGATGTTGACCCGGACGATGACCGAGAAGACGACGGTATAGATCAGCATCAGCAGCAGCGGGTTGAGCAGGGACCAGAAGATGCCGAGCACGGAGCCACGGTATTTCGTCTTTAAATCGCGGGCGACGAAGTTGGCGAGCAGCTCGCCGTAGGCCAGCAGGGCGTCGCGACCTCCGGGCGATTGCGGCGCGAGGACGGCCGCCGTGCCGCTCGGGCGCGGGCTGGCACTGAGGCGGATCGGTTCGATTGGGGTGCTCAGCGGAATCGACCTCGTACGAAGCGGTAGATGGGCCGCAGAACGGGGCCGACCGGGCTTCGTTTGACACGGCTGCGAACGGCCTGCCATGGCGAGGCGGCCGCGCCGGCCGGCTGCAGGCCGTTTTGCGGCAGGCGAAGCTCCGTGCTGTCGCCCTTGAGCAAGATGAGAATGAACTCGTTGTCGTCCGGCGACTCCGGCGGTGCATACGCAGCCAGCTCGAACTCGAGGCCGGCTTCGCGCTTGGCCGCCTGCAGGAATTCGAGAAAGGTGTCCGGCCGCCAGACGTGGAAATGGATGCTGTAGTCCATTTCGTCGAGCTGCCGGGCGCGAAGCTCCGCCTGGGGATCCTTGTCGACGTTGATCGCCCAGTCCAGGTAGTGCGCCTTGCGGTTCGCCGCGGGCCCCTGCCGGTGCTCATCGAGAAGATGCTGCAGCGCGGTCAGCTGCCGGTCACGGTCAAAGCTGATGCGCGGGTCCGGGAGCGCCAGGTAGAGAACGCCGTCCCGCCGGAGCACCCGATGAAACTCGGTAAGCGCACGGATGGGGTCCTCCAGGTGTTCGAGCAGGTGATTGGCGATCACGAAATCGATCGTCCCGTCCCGGAATGCCGACAGGTCCTCGGCGGTGCCAAGCACCTCGACCGGGGCGAAGGCCTCGCTGCTCAGTTCGGGGTAATGGGAACGCAGCACCGGCTCGGGAAGCCGGTCGACATAGGTCACGTGCGCCGTCCTCGGCACGTCCAGCGGCCGGTGCAGGGCGCCGATCTCGATGCCATTCCCGTGCAGCCAGCGCGCAAGCCGCTGTCGCTTGGTTGCACCCGAGGGATGCGGCGACTCGTCACAGAGTCGCGTTGGCGACGGCATGATCGAAGGATAGCCGCTGGAGGCGGCCTCAGTAGGCGTGGGCGTGCACGAAGACCCGGCCGGTGGTCAGCAACAGGATCTTGATGTCGAAGGAGAGGGACCAGTTCTCGATGTAATAGATGTCGTAGATGGTGCGGTCCGCAATCGAGGTGCTGCCGCGGAGATCGTTGACCTGGGCCCAGCCGGTCACACCCGGGCGCACCTGGTGCCGTTCCAGGTAGCGCGGGATCTCGGCGCCGAAGCGCTCGACAAAGAACGGCCGCTCGGGGCGCGGGCCGACGAGACTCATGTCCCCCCGAATGATGTTGATGAGCTGGGGCAGCTCGTCGAGGCTGAAGCGTCGCATCAAGCGTCCGACCGTGGTCCGCCGGGCATCGTCCGGAGCGGCAAAGACGGGACCGGTGTCGGCCTCGGCATCAGAGACCATGGAACGAAACTTGTAGAGCGTGAACCGCCGGCCCGCCTGGCCGACACGCTCCTGGCGATAAAGGATCGGACCGCGCGAACTGGCCGCGATCGCAATCGCCAGCAGCAGCCACAGCGGGCTGAGTGCGACCACCAGGATCAGCGAGACCACCAGGTCGAACGCCCGCTTGACGACCAGCCCGAACCCTTCCATCTGGCTGCGTCGTACCCCGACCAGCGGAATCCCGTCGACGACATCGGCGGAAACGCGGGTGGTGATGATCTCGAAGACGTCAGGCAGCATCCGGAAATCGACGCGCAGGTCGTCGCAGGTCTTGATCAGGTGCAGCAGCTCCTCGTGGCTGGCGCCGGCCAGCGCGAGGAAGACCTGATCGATTTGCTGGCGTTTAACCTGCGCGGGCAGCTCCGCGACCCGTCCGACCACCGTGCTGCCGGCGAAGGCTGTGCCCGGCTCGACGCGATCGTCGAGCACTCCGCAGACGGTGTAGCCATACTCCGGGAACATCGTCATCCGGCGCAGGAGCAGCTCACTGCCGGCGCCGGTTCCGACCACCAGGACCCGGTCGGTCCCCATCCCACGACGCTGCCGCATGGCCAGGATGCGGCGCAAGACGATTCGCACTATGCCGATCAATACCAGCGCGATGATGACCGTGTAGAGGAGGACGAGCCGGGAGTAGGAGAAGCCCCGGTAAATCGACATCAGCGCCAGGATGATGACCCCGGCGAGCGTGGCCGCGCCGATGATCGAGAAGAATTCGTCGAGAAATGGCCGTCCCCGTCGGATGCGATAGACACCGCTGGCTGCGAACGTGCCGACGAAGATCAGCGCCACCACGGGCGCAGCCACGAGATAAAAGCCGAAGGCCGGTGGTTCGGTTCCCGGGATCGGGATACGGTCGACGCGAAACCGGTAGATGTAGGCGAGAATCAGCGCCGCCAGGATGGCCACCACGTCGGCCGCCGCTCGGATCCGGGGAAGCCAGCGATTCTTCCGCATCAGCCGGCCGCTGCCTCGCGCCGGCCTGCCCAGCTGAGGCCAAGGAGCACCCAGAACTCAAGGCTCAGATCATTTTTGAAGTAGGGCACGTCGACGAGGCCATGGACGATGATTCCTATCAGGGCGAGCAGAACGCCCAGCTGGAGGGGCCTCCACGACGGGATGCCCACGCGCCAGCCGCGCCACGCGACCTGGGCCGCCCGCACGAAGATCCAGGCGAATGCCGCGAGCCCGAGCAGACCGGTTTCCGTCCAGAAGTTCAACACGATGTTATGCGGATAGATCAGGTTGTCGGTGTAGCCGCTCACGCTCCGGTACGGGTCGATGCTTCGGGCAAAGCCAGAGAGTCCCGTTCCAAAGATCGGATGGTCTTGGAGCAGCCGGAAGGTCGCCTTCCAGAGCTGTACCCGCTGATCTAATGAATTATTTGGGTCAGCCGGATTGAGCTGGTGGCCAATCCGGATCGCCACGGCGGGAACGCGTGAGAAGGCGAGCGCAATCAGGGCAAGCGACGGAACCAGCCAGACTCGTGACCGGTGGCTCAGCGCAAGGAGCAAACCGATGACCAGCAAGGCGACATAGCCACCCCTCGAGAAGGTGAGAATGGCCGCCGGCAGCACTATCACCAGGAACGCGACTGCCGCCCAGCGATCACGGGCATGGGGCGAGTAGATCACGATGGCCGACGCCACCGCGATGAGTGGGATCAGAAAAAGTGCAACCGCATTGGGGGTTTGATAAATCGCCACCGGCGGGGCACCGGCCAGGTTGAGGGCATGGCGGCGGATCGCCTGCAGCACGACGAACAGGTTGGGCAGCGCGAGAGCGATGCCCGAGATGGCAAGGCCGAGGAGGATGAGCCGAGCGTGCGCCCAACTTCGTATCACGACGCTCAGGGCAACAAAGAACGCGATCGGCTCCAGGATGTAAGCGCGGTAGAGTCCCAGGGCCGCAGAGTGACTCGGCGCGACGATGACGGAGATGGCACCGGCGACGATGAAGAGGAGCGCAGGGAGCGTAAAGGGCGACCGCCACTCCGGCAGGCCCCGCTGAGCCCACGATTCAATCGCAAAACTGGCGATCGTGACCAGGATGCCGGTCTCGAGCAACGTGGTGGGCAGCGGACCGTAATGCCAGCGCACCGTGTACCACGGCATCAGGGCGCAGGTGAGCGCGGCGCAAACCAGGGTGAATGGGTACCTGTCCTGACCGGCGAGGAACAGCCTGTACACGACGGCCGGCTGAGCCGATGAGCGCACGGAACTGATTAGGTCACCTCGTGGATACCCGTATCTTAACGATCAAAACCGAACTACAATCCGAGCGTTGAGGATCGGCTTCGACGCTCGTCTGATCAGCTCATTGGGGATTGGGCGTTACATCAGCGGGCTCCTTCCACCCCTGGCCGAGATTCTCGGCAACCGGCTGGTAGTCATCAGCCGCCGTGCTGAGCTTGCCCTCGTGCGAGCCCTGACCGAAGGCAACGGAAACCTGGTCCTTTCCGATGCCGCGCCCTACCGGCTGGCGGAGCAATCCGCGTTGCTCTTCACGCTCCTGCAGGCCGGCGCGCCGCTCGTGCACTTTCCGCACTACAACCTTCCGCTGGCCTATCCACGGCGGTTCGTGGTGACGATCCATGATCTCTTTTCGTTTCAATTCCCCGAGATCCACTCGGGGGCGCTACCACGGCTCACCAACCACGTCCTGCTCGCCAACGCGACCCGTCGCGCCGCGGCCATCATCACCCCGTCGAAGGCTACCGCCGAAGAGGTCAGCCGCCGCTTCCCCTCAGCCGTGGCTCGCGTCACCTCGATCGGGGAGGCCGCCGGCGAACGGTTTACAGCCGTACGCAACCCCGCAGCCGAGGCGACCTGGCAACGGTACTTTGGCGTCACACCACCCTATTTCCTCTACCTAGGTCAGTGGAAGTCCTACAAGAACGTGCCGTTACTGATCGAGGCGTTCGCCCGCGTCGTCACTCAACGTCCGGAGGTCCAGTTGGTGATCGCGGGTCATGATCCCCGCCACCCTGAGATCCCCGCCGCCGCCTCCCGCTTACCGGACCGCTCCGTGGTGCTGCCGGGCCATCTGCCCGACGACGCCGTGACCGATCTCTATCGCGCGGCGGCTGCCGTCATCGTACCGTCGAAGGCTGAGGGCTTCGGCCTTCCCGTCCTGGAAGCGATGAGCTGCGGCGTCACCGTCGTCTGCAGCGATATCCCCGTCCTGCGGGAACTGGCGGACGGCGTGGCCATCTTCTGTGACCCGAACAGCGCCGACTCGTTTGCGGCCGGCATGATCGCCGCCCTCAACCCGACGCCCGCTGATGGACGCGTCCAGCGCGGCGTCGAGCGCGCGAGACTCTTCAGCTGGCGGAAAGCGGCCGAAGAGACCGTCCGGATCTATGACCGGGTGCTGGACGGCCGCCCCAGGACCCGCTCCGAAACTGATTGATGCGCCTGCATCTCTTCGGTGTCGGCCAGGGGGACGAGCCGGCCGATGGCTCGCGGCCCGAGCGCCCGCTCGATCAGTAGGTCGGCAAAATGAGGGTTCTTGGGAAGGAGCGAGCCATGCAGATAGGTGCCGAAGACATTCCCGTGGGCGACGCCCTCAGTTTGGTCCTCGCCGTTGTTGCCGGCGCCGCGCAGGACACGGCCGAGGGGACGAAGGCCTGGCCCCAAGTAGGTCCTCCCGCTGTGGTTCTCGAAGCCGACCAGCGTCGGCGGCGTCAGCCCGAGGTCGCTGGTCTCGATCAGGATGTTGCCGATGTTGCGCTTGACGCCGGGGATGGTGTGCAGGTCGACGAGGGCCAGCCCCGGCAATTTCTTGCCTTCGGCCGTCACGTAGGACTCGCCCAGCAGCTGATAACCGCCGCAGACCGCCAGCACTACGGCGCCGCGCTCGATCGCCCGGCGGATTGCCGTCACCTTGTGGGCCACGGCGTCTTTGAAGACCAGCTCCTGGTCGCGGTCCTGGCCGCCGCCCCAGAAGATCAGGTTGGCTTCGGACAGGTCGGGGCCGGGTCCCCGCCCGACGGCGCGAATGTCGACACTAATGCCTCGCCATTCGGCCCGTTTGGTCAACGTCAGGATGTTCCCGCGGTCACCGTAGATATTCATCTCGTCCGCGTACAGGTGGGCAATCCGCAGCGTCGGCGTGGTCACATTGGGTATGGTACGGCGGGTGGCTCGCCCGCTGGTCTGCATCCCGACCTATGACGAGGCGGCCAACATCCTGCCGCTGATCGAGCGGGTGCACGAGGCGGCGCCCGACTGCGACGTCCTGGTCATCGACGACGCCTCACCGGATGGAACCGGCGACCTGGTGCGCGACCGGATGCTCAAGGATGCCCGGCTGGAGATGATGTCGCGCCCGGCCAAACTCGGGCTGGGAACCGCCTACCTTGCCGGCTTCGCCTATGGCCTCCAGCATGACTACGGCAGCGTGCTGACCATGGATTCCGATTTCTCCCATCCGCCCGATCGCATCTCAGCGCTGATCGAGGCGGTCGACAGCGGCGCGCAGCTCTCCATCGGCTCGCGCTATGTCCCCGGCGGTGCGATCCAGGGCTGGGCGCTGGGCCGGCGCGCGCTCAGTGCCAGCGCGAACATAGTGGCGCGCCAGCTGCTTCGGCTTCACACCAACGATTGCACTGGCGGCTTTCGCTGCTACAGCCTCCGCGCGCTGCAGTTCCTGGTCACCCGTCCGCTGCGGTCGTCGGGCTACTCGGCGTTGATCGAGCTGCTCACTCGTTGCGAGCGCGCCGGCATGACCATCATTGAGCTACCGATCACGTTCTCTGAGCGAACCCGAGGCCGATCGAAGATCTCTCAGCAGGAGATCTTTCGTGCCATGATCACGGTGGCGCGACTCGCGGGGAGGCGGAGCTGAACCGCCGCCGGGTCATCCAGGCGGCAGTTTTGCTGATCATCGGCCTGCTCATCCTCTATGGCCTCATCCGCACGGTGCACCCTGGCGAGGTGGCGGCCGCGATTCGGGGCGCCGCGCCTGGCTGGATCGCGCTCGGCATGCTTTCGTCGGTGGGGTTCATCGCTCTGCGCAGCTGGCGCTGGCAGATCATCCTCGCGGCATCGGTGCCGGATACTCGCCTGACCGACGCCGCCGCCGTCACAGCGGTCGGTTTCGCCGTCAACTCAGTATCGCCATTCAAGCTCGGGGAACTTCTTCGGATCGGCGCGATCGCTCAGCGGCTGAGGATCGGCGTCGGCGAGGCGAGCGCGACGGTGGTCCTGGAACGGATCCTCGACGTCCTGGCTCTCCTTGTTCTCGCCGTCGGTGCCGCGCTCGTCTCGGGCCAATCGTCGAACGGCGCCCGCGTGTGGGGCGGGCTTGCCGCGCTCTCGGGCGTTTCGGTTGCGGCGGGGATCGCCGCTTATCTCATGGTGCTCAACCGCGAGCGCACGATGTCTATCGCGGCACAACTGGCCGCCAAGTTTCCGACACGGCTGCGCACGCCCGCGCTCAATGCTGCCGACTCGATCCTTCGAGGACTGACGCTGCTCCGATCGCCCGGACGCTTCATCGCGACCGGCCTTCTCAGCCTGGCGGTCTGGATCGTCCCCATCCTCGGTCTGGCGGCGTATTTCCGGTCGGTCAGTGGGGAGCTCGGTCCGGCGACCGTTTTTCTGGCCGTCACGCTCTTCGTCATCACGCAGGCGATCAGCGTGACGCCGGCGTCGGTCGGCACCTATGAAGGACTGTTCGTCCTGGTGCTGGGCGCCTTTGGCGCTGGACCAGCCAGCGTGCTGACCGCCGCAGCGGTGATCGCCCACGTCGGAGGAATCGTGGCACTGCTCCTGGTGGGCGCGGTTGGTGCGCTATGGCTTCGGGTCAACCGGAAGCCGCTCCCAGTAGGGCTTGAGCGCTCCGTCCCGAGTTAGCACCGCCCGCAACTCGAGCATAGCGGTATAGGTCGGCAGCACGAAGAGCGTCGCGCCGGCCGCGGTGGCCTTGGCGGCACGCTTCAGGGCCTGTCGCCAATCGCTGACGACCTCGATTCGGTCGGCGGGGACGTCGGCGTATTTGAGGCGGATCCGCAGGTCGAGCGCGCGGTCGCCGCTGACGACGATGTGCTGGGCGACGTCCTTGAGCTGCTCGAAGTCGACATCCCAGATCCAGGAGACATCCTGGCCGTCGGCGATGCGGTCGTTCAATGCCATCAAGAACGAGGTGGCGTGGCCGAACTGGATGGCGGTTCGCAGCACCTCATTGAACCCGGTCGGGTTTTTGGCCAACAGCAAGATGGCCGGACGGCCGTCGACGAGGATCCGTTCCATCCGGCCGAACGCCGGCGCGAAGTCGCGCAACGCGGCGGCACTCTTCGCCAGGGGCACATTCAACGCGTTGGCCGCCGCCAGCGCCAGGACGACGTTGTAGGCGTTGTACAGGCCCGACAGGGGAACCTCGACATCGGCCGTTTGCGCGCCATCGGTGACCCGCAATCGCATGCCGTCCATGCCACTGATCGAAACGCTGGTCGCTCGGACGTCGGGCGATGGCCGCGCGAAGTCGCCTCGCGGGCAGCGATAGTGACCGACGTGCCCGAAATAGACGCCATCGAAAATGAATGGGCTGCCGCACCGCGGGCAGAATTTGGCGTCGGCGCCATGGCTGAGCTCCGATTGCAGCAGTGACGCATCGTCGAGGCCCGCGTAGATGACGCGCGGCAGGCCGTCGCCAAGCGCCGCCACCATCGGGTCGTCGGCATTGAGCACCGCGGTCATTCCCTCGGGTCCCTGGGTGAGCGCCCTGCGGATATGGGCGGCCGTCGTCTCCAGCTCGCCGTAGCGATCGAGCTGATCCCGAAAAAGGTTGGTCACGACGATCGTTCCGGGCGCCACTTCCTGCACGAGTCTGGGCAGGCTCGCCTCGTCGATCTCGAACAGGCCGATGGTCGCGGGCAGTTCCCCGGCCCAACTCGCGCGGTTGATGATCGCCGCGGTGACACCGAAGACGAGGTTGGCGCCGGCCTGATTCGCGACGGTCGGATGACCCTGCGCCTCGAGGATGTGTCGCAGCAGCGCCGCGGTGGTCGTCTTGCCGTTGGTCCCTGTGATCACGACGGT
>WNGG01010294.1_pt1 | contig 11764 bp, 9 predicted proteins | sample 5400661 | NCBI WGS metagenome assembly WNGG01 (sample SAMN13153372, study PRJNA577476) | soil metagenome | isolation source: 100 cm soil or saprolite under Garry oak tree replicate 1 | place: USA:California | collected 2016-06-15 | reverse complement strand
GGTTTATATACTGTTACAGGATGTTTGTGTTGAACAAACATATGATGCGATCCTAGTACGTGGATCCTCGGAATGAGTCACGATGACGTAGGTAGTGAGTAAGCATGAATCAGCGTGCGTCATAGTGACGTCAGTAATGATGTCATATGGAACGTTTAGTAAGTACGAGTCATAACGTCTGAGTCAGGATGAGTCATGGGGGTTTCGGCACGTGTAAGGTAATGAGTCATGAGAAGGAAAAGAAGTGAAACGTGTCCGGATCGTAGCAGGCCTGGCTTTTCATGCTGAGTGGATCGAAAAAACAGGTGGCTGTCGCGTGACCGACAGGTTGCTGTTGAGTATTGAACACCGCGGAGGGAGAACTTGTCCAAAAACTGAGCAGATACGGATGTGGTTGAAGAACTCCCTGTAGAATCCTTGGCCCCGAGATCCAGATGTTTGCAATATAAGAATTGTATGAACACTGTTAGTATGGCATCGGGAAGCCTTGATTCACGTAGACGTTTTCTATCATATGCAAAATCTGTTTGTTGAGTTAGGTGAACTGCATCGATCATGTGGGCCAAGCGCGTCCCACGGACGTCCTCATGAGCAAGAGTTGAGCGAGAAATTCGAAGTGTCCGAAGGATGGGGTGTCCGATGTTCGGGTCAGAGGAGCCTTCCATTTTTCCAAGTTCATCCGATGTTGGCAAGCTCGGCTAGGGTCACCAAAGCATAATTTTATGCAAAGCTATCTCCTTCGTTTATAGTCCTGCCTGCAACAACTTCAACTTCAGGTGCTATCGTTGAACTTTGTTGACATAATTAGGAAATAGGAGAGCAAGAGACGAAACGATGGCGACCGCCGAGTGCACGTCACGTGCAAAATGTCGGAGTCTCCTATCCTTCGGATATAAGGAACGCTGGGTTTATTTTATGAGACAACAATGGGAATCACATAGATAAGGAAGGCCCTGAAAAGTATTGTCCATTACAGTACCACTCAATTGGTTTCGTGATGCTCAAGCGTCCGTCTTCCCCAGCAACTCTTCCCCCAACAAAGCGTCTTTCCTCACGACATCTAGTTCTCCTGCCCGACGATGAAACACTCGAGGGGTTAAAAACTTGGTTCAAAAACTTCGTTCTGCCCGATGTAGCTGGAAAGGATGTCACTGAGGAAAAATTCGAATTCTATAATGCAATCTATTGGAAGGTTCGCGAGATACACAAAGGAGAAAGATTTCTTACCGAGGAAGAATTCCGGGCGAACCTTGAACTAGAACGGCACAATTTCTTCGCGGTGTTGAAAAGGGCATTTACTGAGTTCGCGAGTTTGGCCGACATGGGGGATATCGTCTCTCACAGTAAGTTACGTGCTTTTGAAAGGGGTGAATTGGTCATGAATGTTTGTCAGGTGTATTTTGGACGCCTGGGTCATCCCACTCCACTTGTAAGCTCCCAAACCCAAGCACATGGGAACTGATCGTTGATATCTCTCAGTTGGAACCGAGCCTCCATCTGAGCTCGTTCGGCGGGAACCACAGGAGCGGGGTAAGTTTCGACCATTCAAATGTGACAGCTCAAGCTTACTTGAACGTTATGTAGCTACTGAAGATTCTTGGATGGGGACCTTTGTCGGACAGTCTCCCCTCGAAGGCCTTAAACTTCATGTCGCCGATCAACTGACACTACCGGATGTATACGGGCGCTACTGTTCCATTGTCCAGTCATCTGGGATGGGGAAGTCGCGCATGTTGGACGAATTGTCGAAGGACTATTTTCTGATTCCGATCAACCTACGCGGGGCAACGAGTCGAGGTTCGTTCTTATCACACTTACACTCATAACCTGCTAAACTTGTCTTATAGGCTTTCCTCCTGCCGACTTCGCCGTGCGTGACTTCCTGAAGGCGAATGGGTCTCACCTCCCGCGAGGAGAGGCCAACATCCGGATGCGATGCTTTCTCCTTGCATTATTCGAAAAGACCAAGGAGACCCTTCGAAATGATCGTATGGGTTCCAGCAAAACTGAGCGGATATCAAACTTCTGGAATCTCATGTCAAAGGACCAATCTATGAACAGCCCTGGAAGTAGCAGGACTTTGTTTTATGGGGATGTTGTTCGTCTTGCTGGGGTACGCTGCAGATTCTTGGCTGTCTTCATCCATTCCGACCCGTTTGTTGTCTAGGAGATGATCGAATCTAAAGGAACCACTCCAAGCGACAAACAATTGATTGACGCACTTCAAGCACTTTCGGCGGCACTCAATGCCAACAGTGACAAAACGCAACATTGTATCTGCACCTCAGATGGTGCGAGCGTAGATATATTCATCGCGTTTGATGAGGCACATACATTGGCGGATTCCTACGATGAGGACAAGGAGTCTCGTTTTATTTCACTTCGCAGAGTACTCCATTCGCTCGGATCGCAACCACTATTTTCGTTTTTCCTTTCCACCACTGGCAAAGTTACGCAGTTTGGTCAACCTCGTGGTGAAGACACATCTGCTCGTATCAACGGTGGCGAATTTACCTCACCCCGCCCATACGTTTTCGTTGGCTTTGACCAACTCGCCGGAGATTTCAAGTTTCAACAAGGGCAAACTCTTGATTATGTCACCTCATTACGTTTCATTTCTCACCTGGGAAGGCCGTTGTAAGTCGCATCTTGTTATGTCTTGGGCACTTATGAATAGCTTCCTAGGTGGGGTTCACGTTATAAATATGGTGACGATGACGTACGCTCCAACCTACTCAACTTCGCAGTCCAGAAATTGTTGGGCATGGACGTAACCCCGGCCTCATTGAACAAGGCCCAGCGATATGCGGTCTTGTCACAGCGCTTGGCCCTCGATATCAACACCATACAATACCTGACATCAGATGGCCCTCTACAGCTAATGCAAGTACTACACGACCAAGTGGCTAACCACATGCGCGTCGTTGTGGCGGTCGGAACTGGAATCGAAACGCTGTACGCCGTTGCGTCATCTGAGCCGATACTCTCCGAGGCAGCTTCACACGCCATGCGCTTAACCAACTTCTCAATGCCCAAAGCTCTTTCGGAAGTTCTGTCGGGTTTCTGTATCAGTCGGGGTGACCGCGGAGAGTTGGTGGTCGCCGCCCTCTTCACTTGTGCCCGTGATGCACTGGTTAAATCCAAACCCCGCCTTCTTCCAGAACAGCTTTGCCATCAGTTTTCGGTCAAAGCCTTATTCGAGAATTTGTTTTCCAAAACGACTTGTGAGTCAATAATGGCTTACAAGCCGTCGCTCTGGCACTCCGGTTCGGAGGCCGACCAGCTGCAGTTTGGGCAAGCTTTCGATGGCGCCTACATGCACTTCAACCACTTCATCAAACCCCAAGAACAGAAGCTCATCTCACGTGGGTATCTACTACTCTACCTCGCACGCGGCGCGGCGGCTTTGGGCGCCAATTGTCAACCAGGCTTCGACGCTGTGTACCCGTTCTTACACGGTGGCCGTGACCTTGTTCGCAGGCGGGTCGGTTTCATAATCGTCCAAGTGAAGAACGACTTGAACTTCCGTCGGGCAACTTCTGGAGTGTTCCCGAACATGGATCCGCTCAAATGTGGCTTAATCGCGCGTTCAGACCTAGAAGACGGATGCTTCCCCATCCCTATCATCCGTATCTTATTCTCACTCCATGGCGATGATCCCTCCGTCAAGCGTATGGAATATGAAATGTTTTCAGAAGGAGCAGTCGACTCTCTGGGAGAACACGGACGTCCTCTCTTCACTACCTATGATATCATGTGCCAAGGATTTTCTCCGAAGATCTTCCAACCAGCGGAAAAATCGCCCGACGTCTGGACCTCATTGATAAGGCAATGTCAGTGGGCTTCATTGTATCAGGTGTCGGTTCCTGACGTAGTTCGTGCACAACTCCCTGGGTGTGGGTCCCACGTGGGGCATTGGACGCCTTGGGTGGAGGGACTTACGGACATTATCTAACATTATCTAACCACTTTCTTGTTCGCTGCGCTCCACATCCGCATCCAAGTTGGATCACCCCTCCCTGTTTTCATCTTTCATTCTATCAATCTGTCTACTAGTAGTCCCTCTGAAGCTGTCAACTTGTTTTGCACTTGTCACCCTGGCCGCATCGTTCTTTACGTTTGTTCGGGTAAAGGTGCAATCCTTCTTACTTATTTGGTTTCTACTACTTAATCCTTTGTGTTATGCAACAGTACTTCGAGTACCTTCTACTGTTTTCTTTTTCTTTTCGTTCTTTTCCCTTCGTTTACGTTCCCCAGGACTCTGTTTCGTTCGTGTGACTCGTCCTTACATTCCCCTGTCTGTAACTACGAAGAGCTCTAAGCTCGACCTGTTGTATTCAACATACCGCAGCTACATACAAATCTTTTGGCTTCATCGAAACACGACCCGCAATCAATCCCATCAAGATTGCACGAACGACTTCCCCTCTCGACCCACCGTTCCGCCGTCTGATTGTTGGCATTCGCCTTGAACCCTGATCGAACATTCGAACTAAGTTAGATCGACACGCCTTGCGGTGCGTGACGTATCGCTCCGTCCACGTACTCCAGCAAGATTTCGGTTACGGGTTCTCAAAATTTAGATCACACAATTTCAAACATGCCATCAAATGAATTTGAAAAGGATGAGTGGGAAGTACCCGCCGCTCTAGAGGAGATGTGCAAGGAGGGAGGGGCATGGGGAGCACGGGGGAAGCTGGGGGATGATAACATACAATTGGCTGAGGGGAATGGTGTTTTTTATGCCGATGATGCCGCCCACTCCACCTTGCACATCCCTCATCTAGAGCCATGTGCATGCGTGCCTCAATGGGCGCTAACAACGGCTGGATCCGAGACTATAGATACTCTAGTCTTGTACCTAGAGCCAGCAAGTCTGCTGGCTCTAGCCTCTAGGTCGAAACTAGAGTACTAGTGGTACTACTAGATCTAGTACCGCCAGTCACTTTTTGTTTTGCTCATCGTGCCTATGTCCTGTGGCTTCCTTCCCGTTTATATAACTCTTGCTCCTGGCCTTGCGTCTCTATATCATCCACCTGTCTCGCTGGTACTAATATTTGTCCGACGCATCACCGCTGCCCACGCTATGTCCATACATCGGACTTGAGCCGAATCCATCTCGCATCTTGCACCCAATCAATTGTTAGTCTCGCTTCGCCCCGCGCTCATATCTCGCTTCCCCTTAGGACGACAATTCTGAGTTCTCATAGGTGTGCCTGTCGGCGGTCGATCCAATAGCTTCCCCTGACCGAGCACAAGCGCCACCTTTCTAAGCTCCGACTGGAGCCCGTCGCTTGTTTTTGCCACTTCGTTCGTGGTCTCTGTCTCCGTGCTGTGTAATATTCTCTTGATATTCCTCATTCCATGACCCTCATATACTTTACTATGCTATCCAGCCGCCTCTGCCGTCGACCCTCGAGACCATTTTGGCGCGACAGGTAAAAGTGTGGGGGTATTTGCTGCCCTTTGCCTGTTTGCAGCACGCTACTACAAAGGGCGTTGCGTTGCCTGGGTCGAATCGTTGTGTCCACACTGTTCGTGCTGGTACTGTTCAGCACCCCTTGTTGTTTGTCTGTACCTCGTAGCTGAGGGTCGCTGTGCAGCTATGCTGTCACTGCGGCTTCCGAGGCACGCAAGGCAAGGGCAGGTTCGAGTGGGCAGGGACGAGGAGTACTGTTGCCATCCACGCACAGGGCTGAGGAGTGCTGTTGCCATCAATGGGCAGCGCTCTATTCATGCATCGTCGACCTCTGCTATCCAGCCGCCTCTGCCGCCGACCCTCGAGACCATTTTGGCACGACAGGTAAAAGTGTGGGGGTATTTGCTACCCTCCGCCTGTTTGCAGCACGCTACATAGGGCGTTGCGTTGCCTCGGTCGAATCGTTGTGTCCACCCTGTTCGTGCTGGCACTGTTCAGCACCCCTCATTGTTTGTCAGTACCTCGTAGCTGAGGGTCGCTGTGCAGCTATGCTATCACTGCAACTTCCGAGGCACGCAAGGCAAGGGCAGGGACGAGTGGGCAGGGACGAGGAGTACTGTTGCCATCCGCGCACAGGGCTGAGGAGTGCTGTCGCCATCAATGGGCAGCGCTCTATTCATGCATTGTTTCCCTCTGTGTTATCTGGCCTCCTCCCTACATCGTCTCGTCCCCCCCCCCTGCTATCCAGCCACCTCTGCCGTCGACCTTCGAGACCATTTTGGCGCAACAGGTAAAAGTGTGGGGGTACTTGCTGCCCTCCGCTTGTTTGCAGCACGCCACACAGAACGTTGCGTTACCTGGGTCGAATCGTTGTGTCCACCCTGTTTGTGCTGGCGTTGTTCAGCACACCTCGTTTGTCTGTACCTCGTAGCTGAGGGGTCGCTGTGCAGCTATACTGTCACTGTGGCCTCCGAAGTGTGCCAGGCAATGAGTGGGCAGGGACGGGGAGTAGTGCTGCCCCAAGTGCACGGGGCTGAAGAGTGCTGTCGCATTGGTGTACAGTATTCTCTATTCATGCATCCTTCTGACGTCGTCTCCTATCGTGCTGTCCCCTAAACCCTCTGGCCTTTTGGCTAAGAGAAATTTCCTAATTCCTGGTGATGAACTACGCTGACGCTATTGAAAGATTCGTAGGTAAAGTGATGGAAATATGGCTAGGACTAAATCATTCCTCGCATTTTGGCCCCCAAAGTGCCGGGCCACATCACAACGTCCTCAAGTGATGGCGAACACGACGGAGGGAGGTATACACACGCGCACAACCGGCAACGGAGTCTTTAGGGATGGCGCCGATCCAATTATTCCAGTATTGTAGGTGACATGTCTATCACAAGTCCTTGCAGCCATACGTAAGGCTACCAGGTCGAAGGAATCTAATCCGGAAGACAATGGACATTAATCTCAGGACCCAAAAATGGGAAACAATGTACATGCAGTACCTAGCGTTGCGGCGGACAATTGTCTCCTGCCTAGAATATGTCAGTACCTGGTTGGGCGTGTTTATTTATAGTTGACTGGCACAAGACCCTTTTGGGGAACACAATGGATGCTGCAAAAGTGTCGTGCTGCATTGTCCCTGGCACCACATGGCCAAAATTTATTGCGTGAGGCCTAGTCTCGACCACCGTACCGTATAATAATATCAAGAGTATTGCACGAGAGATAGAAGCAAGGAAAGGACACCGGAGAGGAAGTTCGCAACATTGCTCACCGGTGAAAATCCACAGAAGCACTTGTAACTTGCATTCAAGCGACGTTAAGATTCAACAAGAAAGCATGACAGCTGAAGGCATGAAGACGGTCCACTTTACTGTAGGAAGAAACGGACTTCGCACAAGCACCAGATGCGGATTTAAATAAATAAGTATCAAGAGTATGTTCGTGACAGTATGGCTGTACGCTGTGTACGGCGTATGGCCGTTAGACGACGGCACCAGCATGGTGACGGGAATACCGTAAACCGTACCCGTAAGACTCAAGTTCGAGTCTCGACGGTATGGTGCGGGGTTCGGGACGGCCGTAAACGGTAGTATACGGTGTACGGATACAAGCCATACAACAAATTTTGTCTGAGGTTCCTGATCAGCAACGAGACATAACTTGCGTCAAATAACTCAATGATGGCAACTCGGGCCATTGGCAGCCGAAAGCGATGCCCGACCAGCATCAAGGTGCAGGTGGTATCCCAAAACTTGGGTAGACTGAGACGAACGCATGTAAAGCCGATGTGAATGAATTCACACAAGAAAGAGGGAATCACACTGGCAGCAGACGACGACTCTCGATTGCGTGAAGTTCAGCTCAGTCCTTGAATACATTTGAGTCAGTACCTAAGGTGAAGTCGGATGGAAAACAATGAGGTTGAAAATTGTGGGGGAGGGCCGTCGTAATGTTGAAGTTGGGGAAAGTAAACAAAAGTTGAGGATGGAAGGGGATTAGGGAAGTCGATGATGATAACACGAGGCGACAACGAGGTAAGAGTGAGAACATGCGATTGGGGAAGGAAACAGTGCCGAGTAACGGCGCCGATGACACCGATGTCGTGCACTAAAAATTCTTGCTAAAAATTAACTGTTAGAAAGGGTAGTGTACCTTTCAAGTTGCCCGAGACAATGAGCATAACACTAAGGCAATCGAACAAGGGAAGGCACAATGTTGATTGGCCAGAGTCGGGGACACAAGCACTGTCGACAGAGCGCAGTAAAAGTGATGGAAGGATGGTGAATGACGAAGACAGGAGGCTAGGGTGAGACTGGTGCGAAAAAGGTGGGCGATAGGGGTGATCCAGCTAATTCGTGCCGGTCAGGTGACAGGAGTCCGAGAGTGGCCGGTACAGTCGGCGAGCGAGAGCGCGAAGTCGAGAAGGATAGAGTAAAGAGCGAGAGGAGAATCAGACTAGAGGGCACACGAGAGGGATTCGAGAACAGAACTAGATAATAATTCGAGTATACTAGAGTCGCTTTTTATACAAGTTTTGTACATTATACTGAGGAATAAACATAAAGTAAAGTAAAGCAAGACAAACACTTTTTAGGAGTCGAAGAATGGATTCGGAACAAGGGGGGTCAAACTTCTTAAAAATTGCACGGGGTCGGTAAATTTTTTTAAGGGATTGAGCCTTACCCCCCCCCCCCAACCCCCTAAAAAGGGAAATCGGATACCAAAAAAGGAAATCAAGCTGGACTTGTGGGGGTGAAGACGAGAAGGGAGGCGTTAGCAAGTCTGATTGAATCAGCATTGCAAGTGAGCAAGCAGGTGGATCGCGAGAACGAGCGAGAGCGAGAGCGATTGCCGTCCAAAGCGGCGAGAGAAAGCGAAACGATGTCGAGCGAGATTAGTTGTGAGTGGGCGGGGCCATCTGCCCGCGTTTGGGCCGAACTCGGACTGGGTTCACACAAAAAGTAGGGGGGTAACAGTAGCGATCCGACGCTCTTCGATTCAACACGAAATGGGTGGCCTAAGTACAGGGAAGTCCTCTAGCTACTGAACTAAGGTAGAGGGACGAACGCGAACGAGTCGTGGGGCGAAAGCGGAATGGGAACGAGACATGACATGGAATGGGGGTGGTAAGGTACGAGTTGCCAAAACATGAGTGCGCAGGGGGACCGAGATGCGCTGCGACAGATGACAGCGCGCGCACTAACACAACAAATGGTTAGTAGGATAAAACGATAACGTGGTCCGCGCCCTTGCCAGTGACGAAGGCGTGGCCGAGGCGATCGACGAATGGTGAACACAAGGGAATAGATAATGTCGGGTAGCGTTGGACGAAGAATGCACGAGGCGCGGGGAACGCGCGGCCTATGAGGCACTTGCGAGGCGATCAGCGGCGTCCATTGCGATGTGAGGGTGAACAAGCAGGTAACGAACAACGAGGGTGAGGGGAGAGAGAGAGAGTGTGTGTGTGTATGCGAAGTGAGGGCGAGATGGGAGGAGCGATCGATGGAGGCGAAGGGTGGCAACGTCGTGAGAATGCGAGTCCGAAATGGCAACTCGGCCACGCGATCCGATCCGTTAGCGAAAGTGCCGAATATGATCTTGCAGGCCTCCGCATGGTGTGGGGTGTCGTATGTAGGGCCGGCGCGGTCGCCGGCGCGTCTGGGTTAAGTTTCGTAGGCTGCGCGCAAGTGCGGTGAGCTTGGGAACGGAAATGGTGGGCTACACGGAACCCTGCTGGGTCGGGTAGTTGAAGGTGGTCGGAAGCAGTTGCGCATGCTTCCGCGTGGCGTGTAACTTCGCAGGGGTGGCCGCTGATGTTGGGAACATGTCGCACTTGAGTCGCTAAGGCTGCGCGCGAGTGCAGCACGCTGGGGAACATAAAAGGTGAGCTGCACTGGGCTTCATGGTAGTAAGGTGTGGTCGGCCTTCATGCCTTCGAGTGACGTGCTAACGCTGAACCTATGCAGCACCTGCAAGTCGGAGACCCAAAAAGACCTTTGATGCACTCGAAATGGTCACCCAAGTTTGGTAAAGAAGAAAGCTGAAAAGGGAGCCGAGGTGTGCTTGGGGGAGTGGCTTAGGGAGTGGTGAGCAGGGCAGCGACAGCAACGAGCACAAGCGCACCCTCCAGATCAATGGGCCGGCCTTCCCATCACAAAAAAGTCAAAAAAAGTAAATTTTTTTAAGGACTTTTGGGTGACCCGCCTCGGGTCACGGAACAAAATTCTTGACCCCCCTTGCGTCTGGTGCAAAGATTTATTTTTTGTCTAGATGCCACAATGAAAATATTTCTGTTTTGTCCAAGACTATGTCTTAGTTGGGTCTTTCCAGTCTGTTTCCGAAAGACCGATTCCCGGGCCCAGTGTTCAACGTTCAACGTTCAGCGTTCAACGTTCAATATTCAATGATGTCGTTCCTTACCTCGTTGGAGTGCCCTCCACATCGACTCTTCTAATATTTCGGTCCATCCCCTGTCCGCGTCGTCGTCAAGCTTGTCATCAATTTAAAGAGTTTTCGTTTCAAGACCATATCCATACCACTGCCATTCTCTGCCACCCGCTCTCTTTTTTTGCATGATATTATCGCAACCCCGAAACTTTGTCCATGTGTCGCTAATTGACATCGTGCCCTCGTTTCCATCAAAAACCCCTCAAATAATCGGCCCTGTTGCGTGCTCTTCGTCTTTGACAAAGGTGCGCTCGACTCTCTTTCAATTATATCTACCAGGTCTCACATTTCACCTCGCTTTTAGTGCACCTCATTGACGCCACCCGCGTTGCCGCTTTGCCCGTATCTTGCATACTTTATTATAGTATCTGCCCTCCCCTGGGATCCCAATCACCGACTCCTCTCCACTCCACTCTTTTCCCTTAGCTATGATACTCCCCTGTTTAACTTCCGACAGTCATCCAATCTATTTTGGTGCACGTCGACGATGCCACCCACTCTTAGACGTGTAGGAGTTTTGGGGTGGTCCCACCCCAACTTTCCGTTCCTCCATTGATATTTTCCACTTCGTTTGACCTTACTTACATACACGCGACTTAGATGAGGGCCTCAGACTACAGCTCGTCAGGGCAGATCTAAAGTCGAGGACACCTGAATGAATGCTCACCTCGCACTTTCTCTCTCCTCCTTTCTCTGATGACAGTCTTTCTTTGCATAGTAAATGCTTGCTCTCACGGCCGGACTCTTTCTGGCTTCCCGGTATCTCGCGTGTCGGGTCTCTCCTCAAGCTGTCTCGACTGTTCACTACCTCAGGCTTGTTCTTGCGTCCAACCCTTTGCGCCCCTCCCGAACTCCACCGTCGCTCATGACTGCCTCTTCTTTCTCCAAGTTGCTTCCCTTTGCGCTTGCCTGACCTTTCAACCCTAGGCTACGTGACTTCAAGAGTTGCAATCGACATTACTTCGCTGAAGCAGAGCTATACTCAATGGTTGTGCTCTCTCTCTCTCCCTCACTCTGATTTGACTTCGCACAAACGTCTCGTATCGGTTGACCACCAAGAGGACATCGCCATTAGCCCCTAAGAAGTGAAGCGATCGCGCCATAGGTTCCGGCAGCTCCCCTTCCAGTTCTGGGAATTTGGGCGGATCAGGAAGCCGGGCGAGGACTTCCCAGGTAGCTGTCGCTTTTGTTACCTGGAGTTATGAGTAAAGTAATGGAACGAACCTATAGTTCCTTGCTTGATTAGCTGCACAACTTTTCCCGAACTAATGGCCAGCAATGTAGCACATTGCACGATGCTGTGGACGGGCCCAGGGACGTTGTTAACGGTATGATAATACACGTTTCTCTGTGAACAGAATCCCGTATATATCCGTAGGCGTGGAAATGAGAGGCACT
>WNGG01007889.1_pt1 | contig 11764 bp, 9 predicted proteins | sample 5400661 | NCBI WGS metagenome assembly WNGG01 (sample SAMN13153372, study PRJNA577476) | soil metagenome | isolation source: 100 cm soil or saprolite under Garry oak tree replicate 1 | place: USA:California | collected 2016-06-15 | reverse complement strand
TTTCCAGGTTACGCCGTTCGGCACTCTGATCGCGCACGGAGGCGCCGGCCAGGAAAGCCCAAGCCAGTATCGCGCCGAACGCGGTGCCGAGACCGATTACCGCAAACCGCGCTACGATTCTCGTTCGGGTCCAATCGAGTGCCAGCGCGCAGACAAGGACAAGCAGAGCCGCCGCTCCGGACGCGACCCAGAAACGTAAGTGTCCGACGTCCGGATCAATGCCGATCATCGAATGGCCCGTTGCGGGGCGACGATGTCGCTTCCCAGCGGAGGGAGTATGCCGCGGCGCTGGCGTGCGCACCAGCCGCGCGTTTGTGGAACTAGTGTTCGACTTCGAGCTGGCTCTCTTTCGCCACGCGCTCAAAGGCCTCGCCCGGATTCTTGATGCGGTACTGATAATCTTCGCCGTCCGATGGCAGCAGCCTAACCACCTTGTAGCTGCCACTGGCGCCGGGGCGAGTGATCGGGCTTGAGGTGTAGAACACGGTCTGACCGACCTGAAATTTGTGCGTCTGCAGCGACGGAGTTAACGCGGTCACTTGCGCAACCGTGACAGTGGATGCCTCTGAGCTTGCGATCCTTTTCGCCGATGGAACTTTTACGGCGCTAATCAGCGGCGACTTACGTGCCGAACGCCGTGAGGCAGTGGCCTGCGCCGCGGCGGCGCGAGCGGAAGGCTTGCGAGACGTCGCCTTTCGGCTCGATTTTGCGGTCGGCTTCATCGATCGCTTGCTTTTCACTGAACGTTTATTCATGGAACAACTATAGCATTCGAGGCCACGCCCCGGCAAAGAATATCGTAGCGACAAACCACGCTTCAACCACTCCAAATCAGTTCCTGGTAAACATCAAAAAATGCCTTTATCCCAAAAAGATAGCGGCCCTCGCTGTTCTAACCTGTAAACCGGATTTAAGCCCCCGTTTGCCGCTCCCAGCGGCCATCTTCGTTGGTCTTCCAATATGTGACCTCGGCACCGACGGCCCTGGCTTCGCTCCAACGCGCCCGGGCCATTTCAAGAGCTTCCGGATCATCGCCGTTAAACAGCAGCACGATGCGCTCGTAACCGGCCGCGTTCGCTCCCAGATTCGCGCCGTCCACCAGGAAACGCACCGTCGCACCATTGGGATTTTCGCCATCGGCGGTGAGCACGATCGGCTGTTCGGCTGCCTCAGGATCGCGCGACGTTCCGTGCGGAAGAAACGCATCGTCGCGCCAGGTCCACAGGTGAGCGTCCAGTGCTTCGACGCGCTCGTCAGAGGAGGCCTGAACGACCACCCGCCAGCCGCGCTCAAGGGATTTCTGCAGGAGCGCTGGCAAGACCTGTTCCAGCGTTTGGCCTTTGAGATGATAAAATAGGATTTCGGTCATTCGTTCAGCGCTCGTAGTGGTCTTCGACCAGCCGCTGCAACAGTCGCACGCCCCAGCCGGAGCCCCAGCTTCTATTGATATCGCTTTGCGGTGAACCCATTCCCGTGCCGGCAATGTCGAGGTGCGCCCACGGCGTTTTATCGACGAACCGCTGCAGCAGTTGAGCGGCCGTGATCGCTCCGCCCGAGCGTCCACCGGTGTTTTTCATGTCCGCGAACTTCGAGTCGATCATTTTGTCGTATTCGGTGCCGAGCGGCATCCGCCAAACCCGCTCGCCGGTTGCTTCCCCCGCTTTGGTCAAACGCTCGGCAAGCTTATCGTCGTTCGAAAATAATCCCGCATATTCCTGGCCGAGCGCGACAATGATTGCTCCCGTGAGCGTTGCCAGGTTGATCATGATTTTCGGCTTGAACCGCTTATTGACGTAATGGAGCACATCGGCGAGGACGAGACGGCCTTCAGCGTCCGTATTGATGATTTCGATTGTCTGTCCCGACATCGTCTTAACGATGTCGCCGGGACGCTGTGCTTTACCGTCGGGCATGTTCTCGACCAGACCGATGGCACCGACCGCGTTGACCTTGGCTTTCCGCGCGGCCAGCGTGTGCATGAGGCCGACGACGCAAGCCGCTCCCGCCATGTCGCCCTTCATGTCCTCCATATTTTGCCCGGGCTTGATCGAGATTCCGCCGCTATCGAAGCAGACGCCCTTGCCAATGAATCCAACGGGATCGGCGCCACGCTTACCGCCATTCCAGCGCATGACGACAAGCCTGGCTTCATGCGCCGAGCCTTGTCCCACACCGAGCAGTGCACCCATTCCAAGCTTACGCATCGCGGCGGTGTCGAGCACCTCGACGACCACGCCGAGCTTGCTGAGAGCGGATGCGCGGCGGGCGAATTCGGCGGGGTAAAGCACATTCCCTGGCTCATTGACGAGATCGCGGGCGAGCACGACGCCGTCAGCGAGCGCTGCGCGGCGCGTCCAAGACTTCGCCGCTGATGCCGGATTTGCGCAGGCAAAATTCAATTCGATCTTTTTCGGGCGTTGCTCCTCGTCGTTTTTACGCTTGGTTTTGTAGAGATCGAACGTGTACGCGCGAAGCCGCGCGCCAAGCGCAAGTTCAGCCACTTGATCGGGCTTGAGGGCTCCAGATCCGAGTTCAGCAACAATCGTCGCAACTGCGGCGGCACCGGGCAATTTCGCCATTGCGGCGCCGCCAAGCTTGACCAGATCGCGGGAGCTCGGCGTGGTGTCCTTGCCGGTGCCGACCACCACCAATCTCGGTACCTCAAGCCCTGCGGGGGCGATTACGTCCAGGCTTGAGCCGCTCTTGCCAGTGAACCGATCTGCCGCCGCCGCGCGCCGTAGGGCCTCCCCCATGCGCGACACGATGCGTCGGCTTGCTGGGCCAAATTTCAAATTCTCCCCGCAGAACAGAATAAGAACGCCATGCCAGCTTGTGAATGGCGCGAAGCCGAGTTTGAGGGCGGCGGCCATGGGCAATCCTTGGTCAAAACCTGTGATCGGGTGCGAAGCGGCGGGACTGTGGCGTTTGCCGGCGATTTATGGACCGGACCGGCCGGCGTGCAAAGCGGCGTTTTACTCCGGAAGGGTCTTTTTTGCGGCTCCGTTTCTCAAACGGCCGTATTAACGCTTTAGTGTGCATGTTCAATAGCTTTGCCTTGGCAGGGCCATTTTGTGAACGCATGAAATTACCGCGTTTAGGGAGATCGGCTGCCGGGGCCGCTGCTGCGTCAAAAATCGACGCCGCCATGGATGTACCGGCAGTGGGGGATGTTCAGTCCGATGGGGTCGATCGGCCGGTACATGTTTCGCGCCACGATGGGTGCGTTCCTGATCACCCTGGTCAGCCTAACCGTCGTGATCTGGTTCACGCAGGCGATGCGCGATTTCGACCTGATCACGAGTCAACGCCAAACGCTGCTCGTTTTCATCGGCATCACCGGGATGATCATTCCACTCCTGGTAATGATGATCGCGCCGATCGCGGTCGTTATGGCGGTAGCGCATGTCCTCAACAAGCTCAGTTCGGATTCAGAGATCATCGTGATGAACGCGGCTGGAGTGTCGCCCTGGCGATTGCTCCGGCCATTCCTCGCCGCCGCCGCTGTCGTTTCGCTGCTCGTGGCGGTCATTGCCGCTTACGTGTCGCCGCGCAGCTTGCGGGAATTGCGCGATTGGGGCGCGCAAGTGCGCGCCGATATTCTCACCAATATCGTCCAGCCGGGCCGCTTTACCACGGTCGGCGGCAATCTCACGTTCCACATTGCAGATCGAAGACCAAACGGCCTGCTGGTCGGAATTTTTGTCGATGACCGGCGCGATTCCGCTGTGCACTCGACCTACCTCGCCGAACAGGGCGAGATCGTAAAGAACGACGCGGCGTCGTTCCTGGTGCTTCAGGGCGGCAGCATTCAACGATTGGAGACGGTGCAGCACGATCCCAGGATCGTGACTTTCGATCGCTATCCGTTCGATCTGTCCCAGTTCACCGGCGGGCCGCAAAATGTCGTCTACACGGTGCGCGAGAAATACATCTGGGAGTTATTGTGGCCGAATTCTAATGATGCACTCTATGCTGCGCAGCCGGATCAGTATCGATCGGAGTTGTACGACCGGCTGGCCACGCCGCTTTATCCGCTCGCCTTCATCATCATCGCCTACGCCTTCCTCGGCCCGCCGCAGACGACGCGCCAAAGCCGCACGCTTGCACTGCTGGGCATGATCGGCGCGGTCGCGCTGCTGCGGCTTACCGGGTTCCTTAGCGTAATCGTGGGCGTGCGCGTGCCAGGCGTTCTAGCTTTGCAATACGTTGCGCTATTCGGCTCGATGGCTGCCGGGCTTTGGCAAATCTCACGCGGCCGCGCAGTCGAGCCCGCGGCTGCCATATCGCGACTTGCAACCGCAATCGGCGAGCGCCTGGCGCGCGCGGCCGAGAGCTAAGAGGCGGGCATGATCGCTGGAACCCTCTCGCGCTACTTCGCAATGCGGTTTGTCGGCTCGGTTGTCGGCTCACTCATCGGCGTGATCGCACTTGCCGCCATGATCGATTATGTCGAACTGATGCGGCGGGGCGCAGACTGGCCCAACGCTACGGCCTGGCTGCTCGCGAAAATATCCATGTACCGCGTCCCGCAGCTCACCGAACGCATTTTGCCGTTCACGGTGCTGGTTGGCGCGATGTCGTGTTACCTGACACTATCGCGCCGCCACGAACTCGTCGTTGCGCGCGCCGCCGGTGTGTCTGCATGGCAGTTCGTAGCGCCGGCAGTGGTCGCGGCATTCATCTTCGGAACCATCGCGACCACACTCTACAATCCTTTCTCGGCGATGTTGCATGAGCGCTCCAAGCGCCTGGAAGCGGACATGCAAGGCGCCACGCTATCCGCGCTACATCAATCGACGAGCGGTTTTTGGGTGCGGCAAAAAAGTAGCGACGGCGCCGCTATCATCAATGCTCTTTCCAGCCGCGAGCAAGGCGCCCAGCTCGGCGGCGTTAGCGTCTATACTTTCGATAATTCGGGACATTTCCAGCAGCGCATCGAGGCGAAGAGCGCCGCCTTGCAGGAGGGCTATTGGCGCCTGGAAGACGCGCGGATCTACGTTCCGGGCAGGGCGCCGGATTTGGAACAGATCTATCGCCTGCCGACGAACCTGACGCTGGAGCAGGTACGCGAAAGCTTTGCGACGCCGGAAACCGTGCCGTTTTGGCAATTGCCCAGTTATATCGAACTCGCCGATCAGGCTGGTCTGCTCGCCGCCGGTTACCGCCTGCAATACCAGCAGCTCCTGGCCCGACCATTTCTGCTCGCCGCGATGGTCCTCTTAGCCGCATCGGTGAGCCTGCGGTTCTTTCGCTTCGGCGGCGTACAGAAGATGATCTTGAGCGGAATTTCCGCCGGATTCCTGCTTTTCGTCCTGTCGAAGATCACGGAAGACATGAGCAAATCGGAGCTCTTGTCGCCCGTGGCAGCGGCATGGATTCCGGTGGTCATCGGCGGGCTGACCGGCTTGGTCGCGCTGCTCTACCAGGAGGACGGCTAGTGACGAGCTGGCGGCGGCCTCTTGGTACTGCTTTTGGACGTGCCGCTCGCGTGCAGGCAACGGCTCTCGCTGCGCTACTCGCGTTTGTGCTCGGTGTCGTTGTCGCGCCCGTTCCGCTGGCCGCGCAGGGCGTCAGCAGTCTTATGCACTTTCCGCCGCGCCCACCGGCGCCGCCGCGAAAGCCGCCGCCGCCGTCGAACTCTCCGATGCTCGTGCAGGCGACCGAGATCAGATACGACTACAGCAATAACTCGGTTGCCGCGGTCGGCAATGTGCAGATCTATTACGGTGGCGCGACCATCGAAGCCGATCAGGTCATCTACGATCAGACGACCAAGCGACTGCGCGCCGAGGGCAACGTTCGCCTCACCGAGCCAGATGGCAAGATCACCTATGGCCAAGTGATCGATCTTACCGACGACTATCGCGACGGATTTGTCGATTCGCTGCGGCTGGAGACGGCGGACGATACGCGGTTTGCCGCGTCACGCGCCGATCGCGCGAGCGGCAACTACACCGTCCTGCAAAACGGCGTCTATACGGCGTGCGAGCCCTGCAAGGACGATCCGCGAAAGCCGCCGCTCTGGCAGGTCAAGGCAGCCCGCATCATCCACGATGAGGGCGAGAAAATGCTCTATTTCGAAGACGCCCGCGTCGAGTTTTTCGGTGTGCCGCTCGCTTATGTGCCGTTCATGTCGGCACCCGATCCTACGGTCAAGCGCAAGAGCGGATTTCTTTTTCCAAACCTGTCTCAGACCTCGCAATACGGCTTCGGCATCGAACCAAAATATTTTTGGGCGCTGGCGCCGAATTACGATCTCACCCTATCGACACTATTGACCACCAAGCAGGGCGTCCTGTTCAAGGGTGAATGGCGCCATCGCCTGCTCGACGGCGCATATTCGATCAGAGCCGCCGGAATTTTTCAGCAGGATCCTGGCTATTTCGCCAACCGTGACGGTCCCAATAGCCCGACCGCGAGTACATTTCGCGGCGTCATTCAAACAGCGGGCCAATTCGCGCTGACCGACAAATGGGTGTGGGGTTGGACCGGGCTGTTGGTGACGGATAGCCAATTTTTGTACGACTATCAGCTTAGGCAGTTTTCCGGCGCCTTCGATCCGTTCCAGACTGGCTTTGCCGCGGAGGGCGTGTCGCAGCTTTATCTCAGCGGGACTGGCGAGCGCAGCTATTTCGATATCCGTTCGATCTACTATTACGGCTTCTCTGAATTCGATCACCAGCGTCAGATCCCGATTATTCACCCGGTCCTCGACTATTCGAATGTACTGCCGCAGCAACTGCTCGGCGGCGAATTCAGCTACAAAGCCAACCTCACCAGCTTAACGCGGCAACAGGCCGAGTTCGATGCCATTACGCAGATGGCGCAGGGTAGCGGCGTCTGCAACAGCCCGACTGCCAATACCGCTATACCGGCAAACTGCCTGTTGCGTGGCGTACCGGGCGACTACACGCGCTTCTCGGCACAAGCCGACTGGCGCCGCACGCTCGTCACCGACAACGGCCAGATGATCACACCGTTCATTCGCATGCGTGGCGATGTCGCGACACTTGCGGTAGACAATGAGCCCGGCGTATCGAATTATATCTCGACCGCGAGTAGCGGGCTTGCGCGCGCAATGCCGGCAGCAGGCGTCGAATACCGCTATCCATTTATCAGTGTCGCCTCCTGGGGAACGCAAACCATCGAGCCGATCGCTCAGCTCATCCTGCGGCCCAATGAGATGAGCATCGGAAAGTTTCCCAATGAAGACGCGCAGAGCCTGGTCTTCGACACCAGCAATTTGTTTGAAATCGACAAGTATTCGGGATGGGATCGCGTGGAAGGCGGCAGCCGCGTGAATGCGGGCATACAATATACCGCGCAGGTGAATCGGGCGGGATCGCTCAACGTTATGTTCGGACAGTCCTATCGGCTATTCGGGCAGAACTCGTTCGCAGTCGGCGACAGCGCCAATACCGGACTCGACAGCGGCCTCGATAAAAACGTTTCCGATTACGTCGGGCGCGTCACCTATCAGCCGAATCAAACCTACTCATTCACGGTGCGTGGGCGGTTCGATGAGAAAACGTTCACGCCGCAACGGCTCGAAGTCGAGACACGCGCCAATTTCGAGCGCTGGACCCTGCAGCTCTTGTACGGCGATTATGGACCTCAACCGCTGCTCGGATTTCTCGCACGCCGCGAAGGCCTTCTCGCCGGCGCCTCTCTGAAGGTGACGGAAAATTGGATTCTGCTCGGCTCGACGCGATACGACATCGAGAACGACCGTTTCGACCAGGCACGACTTGGCGTCGGTTATGTCGACGATTGCTTCATGTTGTCGGTGAACTGGTTGGCCGGGTATACCTACACCACGGCTGCGGCCGCTCCTGTCCGAAACAACACTGTCATGCTGCAATTCAGCTTGCGCACACTTGGTCCCGATGCCTTGGCGCCGGTGGGCGCGTCGTACTGAATTGTGCGCGCAATTGCGGAATTGACCCATGGTTGTGAGGCGGTCGCGAGGGTAAAAACTGGATATTCGGGAAACTGACGTGAAGGAGAGGAACTAGTGACGCCGCCAATCAGTTTGTGTCGTGCATCCAAACATTTTGCTTTGGCCGCGCTCATCGCTGCGGCAATTGCCGCAACCACGTTCCCCGCGCGGGCGCAACAGGTCGTTCTACTCGTGAACGGCACGCCGATCACCGATCTCGATATCGCGCATCGCCAGAAATTTCTCGAAATGAGCACCCATAAAAAGCCGAGCCGACAAGAAGCGATCGACAGTCTCGTTGACGAGACGTTGGAACTGAGAGAAGCGCAGCGCTATACGCTTGATCCGTCCAATGCAGATGTCCAGCAAGCGTATGAGAATGTCGCCGACGGCATGGGCGTGGATGCGCAGAAACTGACTCAAATTTTGAGTAATGGTGGCGCTAGTGCGGACACGCTTAAACACCGGCTCAAGGCGCAAATAGCATGGACGACTCTGGTACGTGGACGGTACAAAGTCAGCCTGGAGATTGCCGATAAAGACGTCGAAGCCGAACTCCAGCTGCATCAGCCGGATGAAAAACGTCAGACAGGTTACGAGTACACGATGCGCCCCATCGTTCTCATCGTACCGCGGGGATCACCGGATTCCATTTACGAAGCACGTAAGCGCGATGCCGACGCGCTGCGTGGCCGTTTTGTGAGTTGCACCGATGGGATTCCGTTCGCGCGTGGCCTCCCAGAGGTTGCCGTACGCGATCCGGTCAATAAGTCGTCTGCCGATTTACCGCCGGCTCTCCGTAGCATCCTCGACAATGTCGAGGTTGGTCATTTGACACCGCCGGAACAGACGCCAGAGGGTATACAGATGTTTGCCATCTGCTCCAAAAAAGAATCGAAGAACGAGGCGCCGGGTCTCAAGGAAGTTCGCGATAAGATCTTCGAAAAGAAATTTGGCGCCAAGGCCAATCGTTATCTTGCCGATTTGCGACGCCAGGCGATGATCGAATACAAATAAAGGTCTACGCTCCTATTGACGGACCAACCGGTTTTCAGTCCTCGTCTCATGCGGTAGAAGCGATTTGTGCAACCCTTGGCATTGACGCTCGGCGAACCCGCCGGGATCGGCCCCGATCTTGCGCTGGCCATTTGGCAGCGGCGCGCCGAGCTTGACATACCGCCCTTTTACATGGTCGCCGAACCCGAATTTCTCGGCCGGCGCGCCGCTCAGCTCGGCTTGCATATCCCGATCGAACGCGTCACCCCGGCGACGGCCGCGGCGATATTTCGCTCGGCGCTTCCAGTGGCCGCGCTTGGCCTCTCAATCAGTGCCGAGGCAGGCAAGCCCGATCAATCAAGCGCGCCCGCGGCGGTGGCGGCTATCCGCCGCGCCGTTGCGGATGTCCTGGCCGGATCGGCGGCCGCTATTGTGACCAATCCGGTCGCCAAGAATGTGCTCTATAATTCTGGCTTCGCCGAACCGGGTCACACGGAATTTCTCGCCAGACTGGTGCAAGAAGCATCAGGCAAGATATTGCGGCCGGTGATGATGTTGTGGTCGCCGGAATTGGCCGTGGTGCCGGTCACAATCCATCTGCCGCTCAAAGAAATATTCCAACGGCTTTCGACCGAACTTATCGTCGAGACCGGCCGCATCGTCGCCCGCGATCTTGCTAAACGCTTCGCCCTGCCCCGGCCCCGCCTCGTGATCGCTGGACTTAATCCGCACGCTGGTGAAGCCGGCATGCTCGGGGAGGAAGACCGAGCGATCGTCGCGCCGGCCGTCGCCGCGCTTATTGCCGAAGGTATCGATGCTCGAGGCCCGCTTCCCGCCGATTCGATGTTTCACCAAGCCGCACGCGCGAGCTACGATGCCGCTTTGTGCATGTATCACGATCAGGCGTTGATCCCGATCAAGACGCTGGCGTTCGATCATGCCGTCAATGTGACGCTCGGCCTTCCGTTCGTACGCACCTCGCCGGATCACGGCACCGCGTTCGATATTGCCGGAACCGGTACTGCCGATCCGGCAAGCCTGATTGCCGCCTTGCGGCTGGCGGCGCGGCTCGCCGGATCCTCTGGTGCGACGACAGATGCTCCGATTTCGACAAACGCGTCGTGACGCACGCGTTCGACGAACTGCCGCCACTGCGCGATGTTATTCGCCGGCACGGCCTGAGCGCGCGTAAATCGCTTGGCCAGAACTTCCTTCTCGACCTCAACCTTGCCGCGCGCATCGCGCGCACGGCGGGACCGCTCGAAGGAATTACCGTGCTCGAAATCGGACCCGGGCCCGGCGGTCTGACGCGCGCGCTTTTGGCGCTCGGCGCATCGCGCGTCATTGCCATCGAGCGCGATAAGCGCGCGGTTGCCGCGTTGGATGAGATCGCCGCGCATTATCCCGACCGGCTCGAGATCGTTGCCGCCGATGCGCTGACATACGACCCCCGGACGCATCTGGCCTCCAGCCGGGCGCGGATCGTCGCCAATCTGCCCTACAATATCGCGACTGCTTTGCTCGTAATGTGGGTCAGCGCCGAGCCGTGGCCGCCCTGGTACGATTCGGCGGTCCTCATGTTTCAGCGCGAAGTCGCCGAACGGATCGTCGCGGATCGCGGATCGAATGCTTACGGGCGATTGTCCGTGCTGGTGCAGTGGCGCTGTGAGGCTCGCATCGCCTTTGATGTAAACGCCGCCGCCTTCGTGCCATCGCCCAAAGTAAAATCTTCGCTGCTGCGGCTGGTGCCGCGCCCCGCACCGCTACCGTGCGATCGCGCCATGCTCGAGGCGGTGACACAAGCGGCATTCGGGCAGCGACGCAAAATGCTGCGTCAGAGCTTGCGCTCGCTTGGCGCAAACACGTCAGAGCTGATCGAAGCGGCCGGGCTCGATCCGACGGCGCGAGCCGAAAATGTCTCGGTTGAGCAGTACGTGTTGCTGGCGCGAATTCTCCGCGATCAGCGCGGCCGCTCCCGCCCGATTGAAAAGCAGGGTCCTGCAGGCGATAAACCGGTATGAGCACGTTTCGACGGCAGTCCCTCGTCGCCTATGGCCAGCCGTTGCGCGAAACAACCGCCGATCGTCCGGCGCCGCGCGGCAGCGAGGTGCTAGTGCGCGTGACGTGCTGCGGCGTCTGTCATTCTGATCTGCATGTGCAGGACGGGTATTTCGCGCTTGGGGGCGACAAGCGGCTCGATATCACCAAAGACCGCGCTCTGCCGTTTACGCTTGGGCACGAGATCGCCGGCGTCATCGAAGCTGCAGGAGAAAGCGTCGAAGGCGCGGTCATCGGCCGGCAAGTCGCCGTTTATCCGTGGATCGGCTGCGGCACCTGCGCTGCGTGCCGGGCCGGCGAAGAGAACATGTGTTCCGGACATCGCCATCTCGGTATCGCGGTCGACGGCGGTTTCGCGACCTACGTTCTGGTGCCGCATCCGCGCTATCTGCTCGACTACGCGCCGCTGGCGCCGAGTTTTGCCGGCCCGCTAATGTGCTCCGGGCTAACGGCCTACGGCGCGCTCAAGCGGCTGACCACGCACGCCGAGCGCGGGCCGGTCCTCCTCGTCGGCCTCGGCGGCGTTGGCATGATGGGTCTGGCGCTGGCTTACGCGCTGTTTCGCCAGCCACCGCTCGTTGCCGACATCGATGCCGAAAAACGAAAGGCGGCGCTCGAGGCTGGGGCGGCGCAAGCCTTCGACCCGGCCGATCCGCAGGCGCGCAAAGCGATCCTGGCGGCAACCGGCGGCGGTTTATTTGCCGTTTGTGATTTTGTCGGCTCGGACAAGTCGCTGCAGTTTTCGACCGGAGTGCTCGCGCGTGGCGGCAA
>WNGG01010755.1_pt2 | contig 11766 bp, 11 predicted proteins | sample 5400661 | NCBI WGS metagenome assembly WNGG01 (sample SAMN13153372, study PRJNA577476) | soil metagenome | isolation source: 100 cm soil or saprolite under Garry oak tree replicate 1 | place: USA:California | collected 2016-06-15 | reverse complement strand
AGTCCGTAATCGGCCACCTGGAAGATGGGCGCCTCCGCGTCCTTGTTGATGGCCACGATCGTCTTGGAGCCCTTCATCCCGGCGAGGTGCTGGATGGCGCCGGAGATGCCCGCGGCCACGTAGAGCTGCGGCGCGACTACTTTCCCCGTCTGGCCGACCTGCAGATCGTTGGGCTGCCAGCCGGCGTCGACGACGGCGCGCGACGCGCCCACCGCCGCGTTGAGGACGTCGGCGAGTTGCTCGATGGGCTTGAAGTCTCCCTTGGTGCCGCGCCCGCCGGAGACCACCACCCGCGCCTCGGTCAACTCGGGCCGCGCGCTCTTCACCTCGTTGAACTCGACGAACTTCGTCTTCGGCTGCGGCGCCGCCACCTGCGCGGGCGTCACCGACCCTTCGCTCTGCGCCTTCTGCGGCGCCGCGAACTCGGTGGCCCGCACGGTGACGACCTTCACGGGCGTGGTCACCTCCACCGTGGCGATGGCGTTCCCGGCCCACATGGCGCGCTTGAACTGGTTGGCGCCGGCGATCGCCAGCACGTCCGAGGCGAGCCCGGCGCCCAGCTTCGCCGCGATGCGCGGGGCGATGTCCTTGCCGTACGCGGTGGCGGCGATGACGACCTCGTCGGCGCCCGCCTTCTTCGCTACTTCCACGGCGGCGGCGGAATGGGTCTCCGCCAGCGCGTGCTCGAACGCGGCGCCCTCGACGACGTGCACGGGGATGCCGTAGGCCGCCAGTTCCTGCGCCGCCTGCCCCGCGCCCGCGCCGATGACGACGCCGGCGATGTTGCCACCGGTGTTCTGCGCGACCTGCTGCGCCGCCGTGAGCGCCGAGAGCGTCGCCTTCTTCAGATGTCCGTTCGCCTGCTCCCCCACCACCAGGATCGTCGCCATGTCAGATCACCTTCGCTTCGGAGTGCAGCTTCTGCACCAGGGTCTGGACGTCGGGCACCTTCACGCCGGCGGTGCGCTGCGGCGGCGGCTCCACCTTGACCACCTTGACCTTGGGAGCCACGTCGACGCCGAGCTGCTGCGGGGTCATCTCCGCGATGGGCTTCTTCTTCGCTTTCATGATGTTGGGCAGCGACGCATAGCGCGGCACGTTCAGCCGCAGGTCCACGGTGACGATCGCCGGGAGCTGCACCTCGAGCACTTCCAGGCCGCCGTCCACCTCGCGCGCCACCCGCGCAGCCACCGGTGCTGCGCCCTTCGGGCTCCGCCCGTCGCCGGCGGAGCCGGCTCCTCCGTTCTCCGCGACCAGCTGGATGCCCGGCTTCTTGGCCTTCTCCTCCGGGGACTCGAGCGACTCCTTCTTGGAGGCGAAGGTCGCCTGGCCCCAGCCGAGGTACTCGGCGAGCAGCTGTCCGGCGACGTTGTCGTCGACGTCCACCGCCTGCTTGCCCATCAGCACCAGGTCCGGTTTCTCCGTGTCGATGACGGCCTTCAGCACGCGCGCCACGCCGTCGGAATCCACGAACGCCTCGTGCTTCACCAGGATGCCGCGGTCCGCGCCCATGGCGAGCCCGCTGCGGATCTCGGCCGCCGCCGCCGCGGGGCCGACGCTGACGACCACGACTTCGGAGGGCGCAATGCCGGAGCCGGAGGCGGAGGCACTGTTTAGTGAATCCCGCAGGCGCAGCCCCTCCTCCACGGCAATTTCGTCGAACGGATTGGCGCGGTAATTCACGCCGTCGGTGACGATCCAGCTGTTGTCGGGCTTGACCTTGATCTTGGACTCGTAGTCCTCGACCCGCTTGATGGTGACCAGGATCTTCACTCTCTACCTCCGGTGTCGTGCGGAACGAGCCCGCGGACGAGCCACTCCGCGACCTCGTGCCCCGTCTTCTTCAGCGACGCGCGGCGCCCCGAGAGGAGCCATCCCAGCGCCAGCTCGTCGAGAGCGCCGAAGATGGCCCGTTTGGCCGTGCCGGGCGAGACCGAGCCGGTCAGCTCGCCCTTCTCCTGTCCGTCCCTGACCACTTGCGCGATGAGGTCGAGGTAGGCCGCCCCGAGCTTCTGCCGATCGGCCGACTTGAGGAACTGCGCGCTCTGCCGCAGCTCGACCACCAGCACCGAGGCGAGATCGGGGTTCTTCTCCACCAGCGAAAAGTGCAGTTGGATGAAGCGCTTGAGGCGCGAGGGCGCATCGGGCTCCTCGGCCAGCGCCGCCTTCGCCTCGGCGAGGAGCTGGGTCATCTTCTCGTCGAAGAGGCGCAGGAGCAGGTCGTCCTTGCTCTTGAAGTACAGGTAGATGGTGCCGTCCGCGACGCCGGCCGCGCGGGCGATCTCGGCGACGGTCGAGCTGAAGTAGCCGCGCTCCGCGAACACCTTCACCGCCGCGTCGAGGATCCGCGCGCGCTTGTCGTTCCGCTGCTCTCGCGCCTGCACGGTGGCCGTCTCGCGCTCCCTCGGGTCCCTCGCTGCAGCCGGGAACGCCCCGGCTGAATGAGGGCTCATTCAGATAGGGCTTGGGGCGCGCCGCGTCAAGCCGTCTCACAGAGGTGACGAACCCGCACCGGCGTGGTAAGGCACGCGCGCTCCCCGATGGCATCGAACCCCCGCAGACGGCTCGCCGAGGTGGAGACGCGCAAGGCCGCCTCCACCGCCGATCCGGCCGAATACGCGCGCGGCGTCATCCGCGCCGAAGCGGCGGCCATCGAGCAGCTCTGCGCCCGCATCGACGGGGACTTCTCCGAGGCGGTGGAGCGCATCCTGGCCTGCTCGGGGCGCGTGGTGGTCACCGGGATGGGAAAGCCCGGGTTCATCGCGCAGAAGATCAGCGCGACCTTCGCCTCCACCGGGACGCCGTCGTTGTTCCTGCACCCGGCCGAGGCGCTGCACGGGGACCTGGGGCGGCTGGTGCCCGGCGACCTGGTGCTCGCGCTGTCGAACAGCGGTGAAACAGAAGAGATTTTACGGCTGCTGCCGGCGCTCAAGCGCTTGGGCGCGCCGATTATCGCGGTCACCGGCGGGCAGAAGAGCTCGCTGGCAGCCGCCGCGGACGTGGTGCTGGAGATCGGCCCCGTCCCGGAGGCGTGCCCGCTGGGCCTCGCGCCGACGACCAGCACGGTCGCGCTCCTCGCGCTGGGCGACGCGCTGGCGATGACGGTCCTGCACCGGCGCGGCTTCTCGCCCGAGCAGTTCGCCGAGCTGCATCCGGCCGGCGCGCTGGGCAGGCGTCTGCTCCGCGTGCGCGAGGTGATGCGGACGGGCGCGGCGAACCCGACGGTCAGCGGGGACACCAGCCTGCGGGAGACCGCCGCGGTCATGAGCACGGTGGGACGGCCCGGAGCGGCGAGCGTGGTGGACGAGTCCGGGAAGCTGGTCGGCATCTTCACCGACGGCGACCTGCGCCGCCTGGTCCAGCGGGACGACGTGGACTTCACCCGCTCGGTGTCCGCCGTCATGGGCCGGAACCCGCGCACCGTGGGCCCGGACGACCTGGCCGTCACCGCGGCCGAGATCCTGCGCGAAGGCCAGATCGACCAGCTCCCCGTGGTCGATCCCGAGGGCCGCCCCGTCGGCCTCCTCGACGTCCAGGACCTCCTCTCCGCCCGCCTCCTCGGCTAACCGCAGAATCGGCTACAAGCGTTTCACGCGGAGCGCGCCGAGAAAGCGGAGCGCGCGGAGATCTGGTTTTTGAAAAACGAACCTCCGCGCGCTCTCATTTTCGCTCCGCGCCCTCCGCGTGAAACGCTTGTAGCCCGATCTCGCGGCTTGCGTGGCGGGAGGGGGCGCGCTAGAGGCCCGAGCATGGCGGCTGGGGAGCGGGTCAGATTCGTGGAGGGTGGGGCGGGGAGGTTGAGGGTTTCGGATGGCGGCGAGGGCGGCGTGCCGGTCGTGCTGGTGCACGGGCTCGGGTCGGAGCTGGAGACCTGGAGGCCGGTGCTCGATCGGCTGCGCGGATCGCGGCGCGCCATCGCCTACGACCAACGCGGGCACGGGCAGAGCGATCCGGCCGGCGAGTACAGCATCGCGGCGCTCGCGGGGGATCTGGGCCGGGTCGTCGAGCAGCTCGGTCTGCCGCGGTTCTGGCTGGCCGGGCACAGCTTTTCCGGAACGGTGGTCAGCGCCTACGCGGCGGAGCATCCCGAGAAGCTCGCCGGCGCCGTGTACGTCGACGCGGTGGGCGACGCAAGCGGCGGGGAGATGAAGGAGTACTTCCGCCAGCACGACGCGGGGATGACGCTGGAGCGGTTGCAGGCCGCCTACGGCGAAATGCTCGGCCCGAAGGCGAGACCGGCGACGCGGAGCGCGGTCCTCGCTTCGGCCGCGCGCATGGACCTGAAGGCCTTCGCCGCCCTGCGCGGCGACATGGGCGAGTTCGACGGGCTCTCGGCCGCGCGGAGGTACGGCGGACCCCGATTCGCCGTCGAGGCGGACGGGGAGGAGAACGCGTTCCGCGCCTCGCATCTGCCCGGGACGAAGCGGATCGCCGTCCCGGGCGTCTCACACTGGCTGATGCTCGACGACCCCCAAGCCACTGCCCGCGCATTGGAAGAGGTGCTCCCTTGAACCGAGCCGAGACGTTCAAGACGGTGTGGACGAATCCGATCGGCATCCGTGCCATGCTCTGGGCCAAGCTGCCGCTGGCCGCCTTCGCGGGGCTGCGGGTGCGCAAGCTCGACGACGGCGGCGCCCAGGTGTCGCTGCCCGCCGGCTGGAAGACGCAGAACCCGTTCCGGTCGACGTACTTCGCCGCGCAGGCGATGGCCGCGGAGATGTCCACCGGCGCGCCCGCGCTCTACTTCATCGAGCAGTCCGGAGGGCGGGTGTCGTCGCTGGTCACGGGACTGTCGGCGAAGTTCACCAAGAAGGCCACTCAGGAGTCGACCTTCACCTTCGCGGACGGCGCCGCGATGAAGGCCGCCATCGAGAAGGCCGTCGACTCGGGCGAGCCGGTCGTCTTCAAGGCCCGCTCCGTCGGCACGCAGAAGGACGGCGCCGTCGTCGCCGAGTTCGAGATCGACTGGTCGTTCAAGCGCCGCTGACGCGGGCGCAACCAGCTACTTCAGTCGGGCGAGCTCCTGCGCGATGCCGTGGGACTGGGCGAACTTCGCGTCGGCGGCCTGGACTGCGCGCATCTTCTCCGCGGCTCCCGCCTTGTCGCCGCGCGCCGCGAGCAGCTTGCCCATCTCGTAGAGCGCGCGCGGCTGCCTGGGGTCGATCTCCAGAGCGCGCGACAGCACGCGCTCCGCCATCTGCCCGCGGCCCAGGCCGCGCATCGCCGCGCCCATCGCTGCCGCCGTCCGCGCGTCGTTGGGCCGCATCGGCATCACGCGCACGATGGTGTCGCGCGCCTCCTGGTACTTGCCCTGATCGAGCAAAGCCTCCGCCCGCGCGGTCAGCTGGTCGAGCCCCTTCTCCAGCTCGGGCGTGCGCTCCGTGTTCTGCGCCGCCTCGGCCACTGCCTGGAGCTGCTGCGGATCCACTGCCGGGAGCTCCTCCGGAGCGGCCCCACGGTGCGCCATCGGCGCGGACGGCGCGTTGCCGGCGATGGCCGGATGTCCGGGCGGCAGCTGCCCGGAGACGTCCGGATGGCCCGGAGGCATCGCGCCTCCCGCCTGCGCCTTGGGCGCGAAGATCTCGTCGGCGCGGGGCAGGCTGTCCTTGACCAGGGGCGCACGCGGGCTGTCCGGCGCAACGGCGAGCAGCCTGCGCCAGTACTTCTTCCCCTCCTCGAGCTTCGCCTTCTCTCCGCGGCTCTGTTCCAGCAGGATGGCGCCGACGAAGAAGAGCGACTCCGGGTGGTCCGGCGACTCGGCCAGCACGCGCCGGTGCTCGGCGAGCGCGCCGTCGGGGTTCCCCACCAGGTACAGCGAGTCGCCCCGGCGCGCACGGGCGTCGATGGCCATCTGCAACGCCGAATCGAGGCAGCGGCGCTCGCGCTCGGGATCCAGCTTGCGCGCGGCCTGCGCGATCTGCTCGAGCCCGTATCCCTGGGCGCTGCGGCGGCACTCCGGCGGCAGGTCCTTGGCGGGCTTCACCTGCCGGTCGCGCAACTCCTGCGCGCGCGCCTCGAACGGCGCCGAGATCGCCAGCGCCTGCCGCAGCGAGTTCGCGGCGTCCAGGTAGCGGCCGTTCTCGTAGTACAGGTTCCCGAGCGCCGAGAGCACCTCGAAGGTCTTCGGCTTGTCCTGGAGCTGCGCCTGCATCTGGTCGACCGCGGCCAGCAGCGCCTTCGGGTCGCTCGTGTCGAGGTTCGCCAGCGTCCCGGCGTCGGCGGCGGCCGCCGCCGGCGGTTCCTTCCGGGAGCAAGCGAGGGCGACGACGCAGGCGGCCACCGCGGCGGAACGAAGCATGGGCGTGGTGTAGCCCGGCGGGCGGGCCGGTTTCCAGCGATTCGTCAGCAGACCGCCGGGAAGGGGTCGGGCAGCGGAGGGGGGCCGCCGGGGCCGCCCTCCCCCTCCGGCTCGGGCTCGGGCACCGCCCTGCGCAGCGGGCCCACGAGGCGGACGCCGGCGCGGTCCGCCTCGGGAAGGGCGGCGAGCAGCTCGGCGGCGGAGCGCGCCATCTGCGGGTGGTACGCGTCGGGCGCGATCTCCGCCAGCGGCACCAGCGCGAAGGCCCGCTCGTGCAGGTGAGGATGCGGGACGCGCAGCGCGCCCTCGGCCACGATGCGGTCGCCGTAGAGGAGGAGGTCGAGGTCGATCTCCCGCGAGCCCCAGTGCTCCCGCCGCACCCGGCCGAGGAGCTCCTCGATCTCGAGCAGCCGGCGCAGCGTCACCCGCGGCGAGAGCAAGGTGCCGATGCGGACCACGGCGTTCAGGTAGCGCGGCTGAGGCGGGCCGACAGGGTCCGTCTCGTACACCCGGGACGTCCCGCGGAGGAGGAAGCCAGGCTCACGGGCGAGCTGCTCCACGGCGGCGCGCAGCGTCTCCATCCGGTCGCCCAGGTTGGCGCCGAGCCCGATGAACGCGTCGATCATGCCGCTGCCTCCGTCAGGAACCTCTGCAACAACAGATAACCGCGCTCCAGCGCTTCCTCCGAGCAGCCCTCCCCCTTCTGGTGTGCCTGCGCCTGCTCGCCGGGTCCGAAGTTCACCGCGGGGATCCCGGCGATTCCCAGCCGCGCGACGTCGGTCCAAGCCTGCTTCGGCTCGACCGGCACGCCGCTGAGCGCGCGCAGCTTGCGCACCAGCGGATTCTCCAGCACCACGGGCCCCGCGGGCGCGCGATCGGTCACGGTGCAATCCGCGCCGAAGCGGTCAGCCAGCGCGCGGACCTCGGCCTCCGCGTCCTCGACGCGGCGGCCCGGCGCGAAGCGGAAGTTCAGGTTCAGCTCGCAGCGAGCGGGCACGACGTTGCGGCCGGTGAACCCTTCGATGCGCGTCACGGACATCACCTCGCGATAGGTCAGCTCGCCGAAAGAGACTTCGCGCGGCGGCAATCCGTTCAAGTGCTGCAACAATGCGCCTGCCTCGTGTACCGCATTCTTGCCCTGCCAAGGCCGCGCGCTGTGGGCCGAGCGCCCAGCGAAGGCGAGGGTGGCGTGCAGCGACCCACAGCACCCTACTTGGAGGACCAGGTCGGTCGGCTCCAGGCAGAGCGCGAGCGACGTGCGGCGCAGGTCGGGCCTGGCCGTAAGGAGCGGCCCCAGGCCGCTCTGCTCGTACGGCCCCTCCTCGCGGTCGTAGAAGACGCAGACCAGCTCGACCGGCAGGCGCTTGCGGTCGAGCCGCTCCCAGAGCGCGATCATCACCGCCAGCGCGCCCTTCATGTCGGAAGCGCCGCGCCCGTGGACCCGGCCCCCGGACCGGTACGCCGGGAAGTCGCCCTCCTGGATGGGAACGGTGTCGAGGTGGCCGAAGAGGGCGACGGCGGGCTTCCCCCCGGTCACGCTACCGAGCACCACCGAGTTGCCGATGCGCTCGGCGTCCTGTCGATACGCGAGCTGCTCCGCCAGCGCCGCCTCTTCGCCGACCGGGCTGCGCACGTCGCAGAGGGCGCGGGTCAGCTCGGCGAGCAGCTCCCGCATCTCGCTCAAACGGACACCCCGAAGTCGCGCAGCGCCTGGTTGAGCGAGGTCTTCTTGTCCGTGCCCTCTCCGCGCTGGCCGATGATCAGCGCGCACGGGGTGAGGTACTCGCCCGCGGGGAACCGGCGCGGCCGCATTCCGGGGATCACGATGCTGCGCGCCGGCACGCGCCCCTTGAGGACGCGCTCCTGTGGACCGGTGACGTCGTAGATGGGCGTCGAGGCGGTGAGCACCACCCCCGCGCCCAGCACCGCCTCCTCCTCGACCAGGCAGCCCTCGACCACGATGCAGCGGCTGCCGATGAAGGCGCCGTCCTCGACGATCACCGGCCGCGCCCCGGGCGGCTCGAGCACCCCGCCCAGGCCGACCCCGCCGGAGAGGTGCACGTTGCGCCCCACCTGGGCGCAGGACCCGACCGTCGCCCAGGTGTCCACCATGGATCCCGCGCCGACCCGCGCGCCGACGTTCACGTAGCCCGGCATGACGATCGCGCCCTTCTCCACGTGCGCGCCGTAGCGAACGACCCCCGGGGGCACCACGCGGACGCCGGTGGACGCGAGCCCGCGCTTGGGCGGGACCTTGTCGTGGAACTCGAGGTCTCCCGCCTGGTAGGTCTCCAGCGGCGCGAGGGCGAAGTAGAGCGAGATGCTCTGCTGGATCCAGCCGTGCACGATCCACCGCTCTGGCCCGGAGGTCCGCTCCGCGACGCGCAGCTCACCCTGATCGAGCCGGTAGACGACCTCGCGCACCGCGCGCGCATGCCCCTTCTGCAACAAGGCCCGGTCCTGCAGGATGGCCTCGACCTGCGCGCGCAGCTCCAGAACGCTCGCCTCCGGCAGCCTCAGTTCCGGATTGGTCGGATCCTGCATGCCCGGAAGAATTGCACGTTCCCACCAGCCGCGCAGCACCGAATAAGGACTACAAGCGTTTCACGCGGAGGGCGCGGAGGACAAAGGAGAGCGCGCGGAGAAATCTGTTTTCAAAAACAACTCCGCGCGCTCCGCTCCCTCAGCGCGCTCTGCGTGAAACGCAGGTAGGCCAGTCAGGTTGGCCAGGCCGCAATGGCTTTTTTGCAGTCGGCCAGGGTGGGGACCATGGCGAGGCGGATGAAGCCCTGGCCGGCGGGGCCGAAGTTGGGGCCGGGGACCACCAGGATGCCGCGCGAGGCGAGGCGTGCCGCGTACGATTCGCTGGTCTCGCCGGAGGGCACGTGGACCCAGAGGTAGAAGGCGCCTTCGCCGCCGACCTGCAACCCCAGCGAGCGCAAGTGGGCGAGGATCAGCGCGCGCTTGTCCGCGAACACGCGCCGGCGCTCCTCGACGTGAGCGTCGTCGCTCCAAGCGGCGACCGCGGCGCGCTGCACCATCGTCTGCGGCGCGACTCCGAAGTTCGCGCGGGCCTCGCGCAGCTGCGCGATCAGGTCCGGCTCGCCGGCGATGAAGCCGCTGCGATAACCCGTCATCCCGCTCCGCTTCGAGAGCGAATGCACGATCAGCACGTTCTCGCGGGCGACCTGCAGCGCGGTGTGCGGCGGATCGTGCACGTAGAGGTCGACGTACGGCTCGTCGCAGACGAGCAGGAACCCGTGCTGCTTCGCCAGCGCCGCGAGCTTCTCGTGGTGCGCGCGCGGCGCGCCCGCGCCGGTCGGGTTGTGCGGGTAGTTGTCGTAGACGATCGAGGTCCGCCGCCAGTCGGCCGCGGGCACCGCGTCGCCGCTGCAAGTACGCGGCGACCGCCTTGCGCAGCTCGGGGATACCCGAGACCGACGGGTACTGCGACACCTCCGGCACCGCCGCCTTGAACGCCTCGCGGATGAACGGCGGCGTGGGCTCACGCGGGTCACCGATGCCGAAGTCGTAGACCGGCCCGCCGCAAAGGATGGCCGCGTCGCGCTGCGCGTTGGCCTGTTCCTGCAAGTACCCGGCGAGCCTGCCCAGCAGCGGGTTCAGCGGCGGCTTCATCCGGCCTTGACCACGGGGTTGCGCAAAACGCCCACCCCCTCCACCTCGATCTCGACAGTGTCGCCCGCCTCGATGGGACCTATGCCGTCCGGCGTGCCGGTGGTCACCACGTCGCCGGGCTCCAGCGTCATCCCGGCACTGATGAAGGCGAGCAGCCGCGGCACGGGAAAGATCTGGTCGCGCGTCCGGCCGTCCTGCTTCACCTTCCCGTTCACCCGGCACATGACGCGCAGGTCGCTCCAGTCGAGCCCCACCGACACCCAGGGCCCGATCGGGCAGAACGTGTCGAAGCCCTTCGCGCGGGTCCACTGGCCCTCGGCGCGCTGGATGTCGCGCGCGGTGACGTCGTTCAGGCAGGTGACCCCGGCGACGGCGGCGGCGCACTCCTTCTCGCTCGAGCGCCGCAGCCGCTCCCCGATGACCACCGCCAGCTCGGCCTCGTGGTGCACCTCGCGCGAGGCGGGCGGAAGCTCGATGGACTGCCCGTGGCCGATGAGCGACGAAGACACCTTGACGAGCAGCAGCGGCTCCTTGGGGACGTCGCTGCCCAGCTCCTTGGCGTGCGCCGCGTAGTTCTTGCCCACTCCGACCACCTTGCGCCCCATGCCCCAGGGCAAGAGCTGCAGCGAAGGCAGCTTGCGCGGCTTGCCGGTCACGCGCCTCCCGCCGCGCAGCATCGAGTCGAGACCGCTCACCTCCACGATCTCGTCGCCCTCGACGATGCCTTCGAGGATCTCTCCGTCCTCCCCCGGGTACCGCGCGATGCGCACAGGTCTGGTCACTTCGTCGCTCCCGCGAATCCCAGCACGTCCTGCATGTCGTACAGCCCGGGCGGCTTGCCCGTCACCCAGCGCGCGGCGCGCACCGCGCCCCGCGCGAAGTTGTCCCGGCTGGTCGCCCGGTGGGTCAGCTCCAGCCGCTCGCTGTCGGCGAGGAAGAACACGGTGTGGTCGCCCACCACGTCGCCTCCGCGCAGCGCCGAAAGGCCGATGGTGCCCGGCCGCCGCGCGCCCGTCTCCCCGCGGCGGTCGTAGACGAAGGCCGTGCCCCGGTCGAGCTTCAGCGCGGCCGCCGCCACTTCCGCGAGGCGCAGCGCCGTCCCCGAGGGAGCGTCCTTCTTGCCGCGGTGGTGCACCTCCACGATCTCCACCTCGTACGCGGGTCCCAGCGCACGCGCGGCGTCGCCGACCAGCCGGAAGAGCGCGTTGACGCCCACGCTCATGTTGGGCGCCAGCACGATGGGGACCTCGCGGGCGCGCGCGGCGATGTCGGCGCGTCCCTGCTGCGAGATGCCCGTCGTGCCCAGCACCAGCGCCACCTTCCGCGCCGCGCAGGCCTGCGCGTGGTGCTGGGCGGCGGCGGGCGCGGTGAAGTCGATCGCCACGTCCGCGCCGATCGAAAGGGCCGCCTCGAGCGAGCCGGAGACGCTGATGCCCAGCGGCGGCCCACCCGCGACCGCGCCGGCGTCGAGCCCCACCTGCGGGCTGTCCGGCTGCTCGGTGGCGCCGACCACCTGCATCCCGTCCTCGGCGCGCAGGGCACGCAGGACGCTGCCGCCCATGCGGCCCGCCACCCCGCACACCACGACGCGGACCGGCTTCATGTCAGGCCATACGCCTCGAGCGCCGCCTCGACCTGCGCGGCGCCCTTCTCGGAGACGGGCACCAGGGGCAGGCGCAATTCGGGGCCGATCTTCCCCATGCGGAACAGGGCGTGCTTCACCGGAAGCGGATTGGTCTCGCAGAACAGCGCGCGCACCAGCGGCGCGAAGCGGACCTGCGCCTTCCGGGCCGCCTCGAGTCGGCCGGCGAAGAAGTCGTCGCAGAGCGTGG
>WNGG01008578.1_pt1 | contig 11768 bp, 13 predicted proteins | sample 5400661 | NCBI WGS metagenome assembly WNGG01 (sample SAMN13153372, study PRJNA577476) | soil metagenome | isolation source: 100 cm soil or saprolite under Garry oak tree replicate 1 | place: USA:California | collected 2016-06-15 | reverse complement strand
AGGAACGGGACCGGGAAGCGGTAGCCGGCATCGAAGCCGGCGAGCGGATGGACCGCGACCTTGCCGGCAAAGAAATCGGGCGCGATCGTCTCGATCCGCTCAAAGGCGGCAACGCGCGCGTGCTTCATCACGTCGGCGGCGAGCGCGTCGGCGAGGATGAGGCGGTCGCCCGGCTTCGCCCAATTGTCGGGCGGCGCGTCGGTCACCTGATAAAGGCCATAGCCGATCCGCGAGGAGAAGCTGACCGCGCGATTGCCGGGGATGGTCCACGGCGTGGTGGTCCAGATCGCCACCGCGGGCTCGCGCGGGCTCGGGACATCGGCGGCGCGCCCGGAATAGTCGGCAAGCGCCTCGCGCACCGGAAATTTCACCCACGCGGTATCCGACACGTAGTCCTCGTACTCGACCTCGGCCTCGGCGAGCGCGGTCTTCTCCACCACCGACCACATCACCGGCTTCGAGCCGCGGTAGAGCGTGCCGTTCGCGGCGAATTTCATCAGCTCGCGGGCGATCTGCGCCTCGGCCGCGTAGGCCATGGTGGTGTAGGGATTTTCCCAATCGCCGACGCCGCCGAGCAGCCGGAACTCCTCGCGCTGCACCCCGATCCAGTGCTCGGCGAAGGCGCGGCATTCGCGGCGGAACTCGACGATCGGCACGACGCCGCGGTTCTCCCCGCGCGCCGGCGGCCCTTCGCGCGTCCATGCCTTGTCGAAACCCTTGGCGCGGTACTCCTCCTCGATCTTCCATTCGATCGGCAGGCCGTGACAGTCCCAGCCGGGCACGTAATTGGCGTCGAAGCCGAGCATCTGCTGGGAGCGCACCACCACGTCCTTGAGGATCTTGTTGAGCGCTGTGCCGATGTGGATGTTGCCGTTGGCGTAGGGCGGGCCGTCATGCAGGACGAAGCGGGGTTTTCCGCGCGCGGCGCGCCGCAGGCGGCGGTAGAGGTCGAGGCGCTGCCAGCGCTCGAGCAGCTCCGGCTCCTTCTGCGGCAGGCCGGCGCGCATGGGGAAATCGGTCTGCGGCAGAAACAATGTCGCGCTGTAGTCGCGGGATTGGGTCATGGCGGATCCGTCGGTCAGGGTCGGGACGCGGCAATCCCGGTCTTGCACCGGACCGTCGAGGTCAGGCGCAAGCCGGGCCGCTAATAATTCGCCGGTGCGACCCGATGGCGAAAACGGATGACGTGTGCACAGCCATGACGCGGCTTCCTAGCAGGCGGGGCGCGGATAGTGAAGCGAATAGCGAATAGCGAATAGCGAGTAGTGGGTACCGAGTGGCGAACGGCCTTCAGGCGCTCCATTCGCTATTCGCTATTCGCTATTCGCCCTTCCCCGTTAACGCTTCGTCAACCCTCGACCGGCGGGCCGATGGGCGGAAAGGCGTCGGGCGCGCGGGCGAGGACGGCGCGGGCGAGGCGGCTGTCGTCGTCCATGTGGCGAACCAATTCGGCGCTGCTGTCGAAACGCATCTCGGCGCGAATCCAGCCGATGAACGCCACGTCGAGGGAGCGGCGGTAAAGATCGGCGGAAAAATCGAACAGGTGCACCTCGAGCAGCGGCGCGCCGGCGCCGAAGGTCGGCCGCCGGCCGAAGCTGGCGACGCCGTCGTGGATGCGGCCGTCGAGGCCGACGCGCACGGCGTAGATGCCGTGCTTGAGGCCGCAGGCCGGATCGAGCCGCATGTTGGCGGTCGGGTAGCCGAGGTCGCGGCCGCGCCGGTCGCCGGGGATCACCGTGGCAGTGACGAACCACGGATAGCCGAGCAGCTCGGCCGCCTCGACCACGCGGCCGGCGGCGAGCGCCGCGCGGATCACGCTCGAGGAGACCGGGCGCCCCTCGTCCTCGAGCGGCGGCAGGATGTCGACCGGGAAGCCGAAGCGCCGCCCGAGCCCGGCCAGAAAGGCCGGCGAGCCGCCGCGATTCTTGCCGAAATGGAAGTCGAACCCGATGGTCGCCCCGGCGATCGCGAGGCGATCGAGCAGGATGCGCTTGACGAATTCCTCGGCGGAGAGCGCGACCAGCGCCGCATCGAACGTCATCACCAGCACGCCCCGGAGCCCGGTCGCCGCCAAGAGGCGCAGCTTCGCCTGCTCGTCGGTGAGCCGGAAGATCGGCTCGCCGGGCCGCAGGATCGCGCGCGGGTGCGGCTCGAAGGTCAGCGCCGCGGCGGGCCGGCCGAGCCCGTCCGCCCGCTCGAGCGCCGCCGCGGTCACCGCGCGGTGGCCGCGATGGACCCCGTCGAAATTGCCGATGGCGATGACGGCGCCGGTGAGCGCGGCAAGGCCGGGCGGATCGAGACCGGGCGCGGCGTCGCGCACCACGACGAACGGGCGCGCTGGCATCGAGGTGCGGGTCATGGCGGATGGATCATGCACGGCGGCCGACCGTGGTCGCCCCGGCCGCGCGGAGTCAAGCGGCACCCCCGGGGGCGCCCCGAAGCCCGGTTAACCCTATGTTCAACCGCCCTTGCTAGGGTGCAGCCGCTGGGGAGGGCCGGTCCGGCCCCGGGTGGGACGCCTCACCATTCGGATAGTCGAGAACAACGCCGGCGCAGGACGCGCCGCAGGCGGCGCAGCGGAGCGGGACTGATGGCTGTCGATCTGTCGATGCCGATCCTCGTGGTCGACGACTACAACACGATGATCCGCATCATCCGCAACCTCCTCAAGCAGCTCGGCTTCGAGGACATCGACGACGCCTCGGACGGGTCGGCGGCGCTCAACAAGCTGCGCGAGAAACGCTACGGCCTCGTCATCTCCGACTGGAACATGGAGCCGATGACCGGCTACGAGCTGCTCAAGGAGGTCCGCGCCGACCCCGGGCTGTCCAAGACCCCGTTCATCATGGTCACCGCCGAATCGAAGACCGAGAACGTCATCGCGGCGAAGAAGGCGGGCGTCAACAACTACATCGTCAAGCCGTTCAACGCCCAGACGCTCAAGACCAAGATCGAGGCGGTGTTCGCCGAGTGAGGTCGCCGGGCGGGGTCTCGGCCTCTCGCGTTTTCCCATGGCGAGCGGGATTCTCCATCGCATGAAAACGCGTCCGGCGCGGGCACCGACGGCGTGACGGCGCCGGCAACACGCAGGCGGCCAGGGAGCCGGCGATGGCAGCGGCCAGCAAGTTCCATCTCGAGCGCGTCGCCGCCTATCTGAAGGAACGGCGCGACGAGGACGCGTCGCTCGCCGACGTGATCGCGCTCGCCGAGATCACCGCGCAATCGCTGCAGACCATTTTCGCGACGATCGACTCGAGCGCCCAGCGCGAGCTGCGCGAGATCGCCGACTACATCGCGACGATGAAGGTCGAGATCGGCGCGCTGCAGTTCAACGAGCTCAAATACATGCGCATCCCGGCCGCCGGCCAGGAGCTCGACGCCATCGTCAAGGCGACCGAGGCGGCCTCCAACACGATCATGGAATGCGCCGAGGCGATCCTCGCCGCCGACCGGAGCGACCCGGACGCGTTCAAGGCCATGGTCGACGAGAAAATGCTGATCGTGTTCGAGGCCTGCTCGTTCCAGGACATCACCGGCCAGCGCATCGCCAAGGTGGTCGAGACGCTGCAGCACATCGAGGCGCGGGTGTCGCGGCTGGGCGAGGCCATGCGCGGCCCGGACGGGGACGGACACCTCAGCGATGAGGAGCGCGCCAGCGCCGAGCGCCGGCGCCGCCTCCTCCTGCACGGCCCGCAGCTTGCCGACGAGATCGACCAGCGCACGATCGACGACCTTTTCGACGGCGGCGTCGCGGCGGCGAAGGCGTAAGCCGCGCGGCGGCGCAGGCGGGGCCGGGGCCGAACGCCGATTATGCAGCGCTGCGCCGATCGCGTTTACGGCGCGGTGAGGCGCTTCCAAGCTCTTCCAGGCGGACGGGTGGGCGGTCGGGAAACCGGGCGATCAGCTCCAGCTTTCCGCCCATTGCCTTGACGATGCCGCGCAAAGTCGAGATGTACATGTCACTGCGCGTCTCGAGTTTCGAGACGGCGTCCTGTCCGACCTTCAGCCGTTTCGCGAGCGCCGCCTGCGTCTTGCCGATAGCCTTGCGAAGGTCCTGAAGAGACATTTCCTCGGCAATGAGTTCCCGCGCACGCGCCTCGATCTTCGCGCGCTCGCGCCCAGGCAGAGAGGCTACGACCTCGTCCAGTGTCCGCGGCATTCGACCGTCCACACCGATATGGCATGCTGTCCACGGCATATGCTGTCAAGAGCATGTTTTGCCCGGCCGGACACCCGGGCGAACGGAACATGCCGTAGTTCATCTCTGCTGAGGCAGTATTCGCGGCTTACGGACAGCTGCAGAGCGTCCCCTCGCGCTGGCGAGGGCGCGCTCCGGCATGAGGACGGGCGGCGCTCAGCCAGCCCGGCGGGCCGGGATCAGTCCGCGTCCGGCTCGCCGATGTGATGCTGGGCGTAAAGCTCGAGGCCGAGCTTGGCGACGAGATCGAGCTGCGTCTCGAGGAAGTCGATGTGGCTTTCCTCGTCGGCCATCAGCTTCTCGAACAGGTCGCGGCTGACGTAATCGCGCACCGAATGGCAGTGGGTCGCCGCCTCCTGGTAGAGCGCGCGCGCCGACATCTCGGCAGCGAGGTCGCAGTCGAGCACTTCCTTCACGGTCTGGCCGATGTGCAGCGGGTCGAGCACCTGCATGTTGGGGAACCCGTCGAGGAAGATGATGCGCTCGACGAGCTTGTCGGCGTGCTGCATTTCCTCGATCGATTCCTTGCGCCATTGCTTGGCGAGGTCGCGATAGCCCCAGTTGTCGAGCAGCCGGTAATGCAGCCAGTACTGATTGACCGCGGTGAGCTCGTGCCGCAGCGCGCGGTTGAGATACTCGATGGCCCTGGCGTCGCCCTGCATGATGCGCTCCTGTGCGTCGAACGTTCGCCCGGCCCCCGGCGAGAGCGCCGGAGCGATCGACCGCGCGCCGGCACCAACCCGGGATTCGGTCCGGCCTTGCAGAACTTCCGGAAGAGGTAGCTGGTTCCGTCGGAAAAGGCGACCGGCGTCCTAAAGGGGAATGCCTAGTCGGTGTCGCCGCCGCCGGCGGAACCGCCCGGGCATGCCCCGAGCGCCTCATCCATGATCCGCCTGATCGTCTGGGCGCAGCGGCCGCACTGCGGGCTGCAACCGAGGCAGCCGTAAACCTGGCCGGCGGTGCGCGGCGTGACGCCGCCGGCGAGCGCGGCCCGCACCATGTGGTCGCTCAGCACGTTGCACGAACAGATGATCATATTTGTACGCGAGGCCCGGCTGGAACTTGAATCATCGATTAGATCGGCCGCGCGGCAAAAGCAAAGAAAAAATGCAGTTTATACGCCTTCTAATCTGAACCGCGACGACCGGCATTTTCCGGAGCAAAGTGTAATCGTTCTAATCTTTTTGCGCCGTATTGACAGGGCGCGCTGCGGAAGGATTACGCTCGACGATCTCGCTGAGACGGACCCGGGACATTGCTGAACATCAGCCCGAAAGATCTCTTGCGCCAGGCGAGCGCGCGCCCATCAGGCTTGCGTCGCCGGCCGGACCGCTACCGCATGCGCCGGACGCCGCCGTCGTGGCGCACCTGCCGCGTCGACATGTCGCGAGCGCAATACCTGCGCATCGTCGCCGGCTGGAGCGGCGCCGTCGCGATCCTCCTCGTCATCGTGCTGTCGGTGCGTTGGCTGTGACGCCGCCGCGCGCCTCGATGGCCCGCACCCCCCGGCGCAACCGGCCCTTCTCCAAGCCGATCGTCCTGCGCGACGGCAAGACCCTCGCCTCGCTCGCCGAAGCGGCGGCCTTCCTCAATACGTTGCGCCGCGAGGAGATCACGGCGCCGCTCTATTACGCCGGCGCGCTGCTGAGCAAAGCGATCGAGGGCGCGCGCGCCGGCGACGCGGAAATGGCGCGGCTCGAGCTGATCCGGGCGTTTCGCGCCGAGGGATGGCTGTAGCGCCCCGCGACGCAGGTTCACCACACCAGCCGGCGCATGACGGCCTTGGGGGCGACGCCGGCGTCGGTGAAGAGCAGGGTGAGGGTGTCGAGATCGGGATCGTGCCGGGCGCCCAGCTCCTCGGCGTGGATGCCGGCGGTGACGAACAGGCCGTCGATGCCCAGCTCGGCCGCGCCCTTGAGGTCGGTGCGCACGGAGTCGCCGATCGCCAGCACGCGGGCGCGCGCGACCGGCGCGCCGCGCAGCGCGGCGATCTTCGCCAGCGCCTCGTCGTAGATCGGCCGGTGCGGCTTGCCGGCATAGAGCACCTCGCCGCCGCGCGCGGCGTAGAGGTCGGCGATGGCGCCGGCGCAGTAAACGAGGCGATCGCCGCGCTCGACCACGAGATCCGGATTGGCGCACACCATGAACAGCGCGCGCTCGCGCATGCGCGCAAGCAGGCCGCGGTAATCCTCCGGCGTCTCGACCTCGTCGTCGTAGAGGCCGGTGCATACCGCGTAGTCGGCGGCTTCGACGTCGCCGAACGCGACGTTGAGGCCGTCGAGGATCGAATGGTCGCGCTGCGGGCCGATCAGCAAGACCGTCTCGCCGGGATGGCCGGCGAGGAACGCGCGCGTCACGTCGCCGGAGGTGATGATGCCGTCATAGGCCGCATGCGGGACGCCGAGGCGGTCGAGCGAGCGCACCACCCACTCGCCGGGACGCGGCGCGTTCGAGATCAGCATGGCGGTGCCGCCCTGTTGGCGAAAGCGCGCGAGCGCGTCGGCCGCCTCCGCATGAGCGACGATGCCGTTATGCACCACGCCCCACACGTCGCACAGCACCGCGTCGTAGCCGGGCGCGAGCGTCGAGAAGTGATCGGTCAGCATCAGTAATCAGTAATCAGTGATCAGTCATCAGTCATCATAAAAGAGCGCCATGGAAAAATGTCCGTCTGATCACTGGTCACTGGTCATTGATCACCGTTTGCGGGCGAGCTGCGAGATCGCGCTGGAGCGGGCGTCGCCCGCGGGGCGCGGCTCGGCGGCAGCCGGCGGATGGCGGGCGACAAGAGCGCCCTCCCCGCCCCGCCGCGGCGCGTCCGCCTCGAGCACGGGCTCGCGCCGGGCGCTCGTCCGCTCGGCAACGCCGTGCAGCACCTCGGCGCGCACCGGACGCGGCGGCGAGAACAGAAAACCCTGGCCGAAGCGCACGTCGAAATCGAGCAGGTCGACGACGACGCCCTCGCTCTCGATCTTCTCGGCAATCAGGTCGATGCCGAAGCGGCCGAGCAGATCGGAGAAGTCGGCCGGATGGATATCGGCCGTCGTCGCGCCGGGGCGGTTGAGCAGCAATGCGGCCGGCGCCTTGACGAAGCGGAAGCCGCGCGCGGCGAGATCGCGCGGCTCGACCCGCAGGTCGGTGACGTGGTCCATGGAGAAGCGGAAGCCGAGCTGGGCGAGCGCGGCGAGACTCTCCTGCTCGATCGGCCCCATGGCGCGCACCGTCGATTGCGCGAACTCGAACACGATCGCGGACGCCAGCGCCCGGTTCGCCTCCATGAACTCGGAGAACTGGGGAAAATATTCCGAATCGATCAGCGTATCGGCGGCGATGTTGCAGATGAGGCCAATCTCGCGATTCTTGCTGATGAGCCGGCGCACCACCTGCACGCAGCGGAACAGGAGGACGTTGTCGATCATCGGCATCAGGCCGGCGCTCTCGGCGTAGCCGAGAAAATCGCCCGGCGCCAACAGCTCGCCATCGTCCGAGCGCAGCCGCGTCAGCGCCTCGTAATAGCGCACCTTGCGCTGCGGCAGGGTCACGATCGGCTGCAGGTAGAGGTCGACGCGGTTCGCCTCGACCGCCCGGCGGATGGTCGCGACGATCTCGCTGCGGGTGAGGCCCTTGAAGCGTCCGCTCGCCGCGGGCCGCTCTTGCGCCTCCGGCTCGCCCAGCTCGGCGCGGTCGGCCGTCTTGGCGGTCTCGGGCGCCGCCGGGGCCGGCCCGGCGGCCGCGGCGAGGTTCCCCGCTCCCGCGACGAGGGCGGCCTCGTGCGCCGCGACCGAGTCCGCGAGCTGCTTGACCAGGCCGCCGAGCACCGCGATCTCGGCGGAGAGCGGCTCGGCGGCGGCGCGCGCGCTGTCCACGCTCCTCGCCATGTCGGTCTCGACCGCGGAGAGGCGGCGGCCGATCTCCCCCACCTGGCGGGCGAGATCGCCGGTGCCGCGCGAGAGATCGGCGATCTGATCGCCGACGTCGGCGCGGTCGCGCGCCCGGGCGGTCATCGCGTTCACTATGGCGAGCGCGGTGAGCACCGCGACGGCCACCACCGCGGCCTCGACCCGCGTGAAGTTGAAAGACAGATAAAGCACGGCGCCGACCGAGCCGGCGATCAGCACCATGCAGATGGCGATGAAGATGGCACCGAGGCGCACCATGGCCCGATCCCGCGCGCAACGGCCGGCGCGAATCGATTCGCGCGCCGTGCGCGCCCAATGTCCATGAGCAACGCCACGCGCGCAAGCAAGTTCGCAGGACTTCGGGCGCGTGCTATGGGCTCGACGATTCGGCCCAAGGGGAAGAGAGAAATGACCGCGGCCGCCCGCCCGACCGTCCGGCCGATCGTGCCCGCCGACGAAGCCGGCTGGCGGCAGCTATGGGCGGGTTACCTCGCGTTCTACCGGCAGGAACTCGATCCGGCGACGACGCAAGCGACGTGGCGCCGCGTGCTCCAGGGCCGCGAGGGAATGGTCGGCCGGGTCGCCGAGGTCGACGGCAAGCTCGTGGGCCTGCTGCACGCGGTCATCCACGCCAATACCTGGGCGGCGGCGCCGGTCTGCTATCTCGAGGACCTGTTCGTCGATCCGGCCGCGCGCCGGTCGGGCGTCGGCCGGGCGCTGATCGAGGCGCTCGCCGCAGACGGCCGGCAGGCCGGCTGGCGCCGCATCTACTGGCGCACCGGCGCCGACAATGCGAGCGCGCAATCGCTCTACGACCGCCTCGCCCGCCGCTCGCGCTGGGTCACCTACGAGCTCGACCTCGCCGATCCGAACGCGCCGGCGCGCGGGTGAGGTGCAACGGCCGTGTAGCCCGGATGAAGCGGAGTGTAATCCGGGGATCCCGCATTCCGCTCCGCTCCATCCGGGCTACGGTTATCGTCATCGCTAATTCAACGTCCGCAGCACCTTGGCGAGCTTGTCGAAGATTTCGCCGATCTCGCTTTCGCTGGCGATCAGCGGAGGGGAAAGCGCGATGGTGTCGCCGGTCACGCGGATCATCAGGCCGAGATCGCCGAACGCCTTCTCCATGGCCTCGTAGGCGCGCTTGCCGACCGCGTCGGGCTTGGAGGCGAGGTCGATCCCGGCGACGAGCCCGACGGTGCGGATGTCGAGCACGTTGGGCAGGCCCTTGAGGCCCATGGCGGCGTCAGCCCACACCGGCTCGAGCTTTTTCGCGCGCTCGAACAGGCCTTCGTCGCGGTAGACATCGAGCGTCGCGAGGCCGGCCGCGCAGGCGAGCGGATGGGCCGAATAGGTGTAGCCGTGGAACAGCTCGATCACGTGCTCGGGCCCGTTCATGAACGCGTCGTAGATCGCCTTGCTCACGACGACGCCGGCCATCGGCACCGCGCCCGAGGTCACGCCCTTGGCGAAGGTGATCATGTCGGGCTCGACGCCGTAGCGCTCGGCCGCGAAGGCGCAACCGAGGCGGCCGAAGGCGGTGATCACCTCGTCGAAGATCAGCAGAATGCCGTGCTTGCTGCAGATGGCGCGCAGGCGCTCGAGGTAGCCCTTGGGCGGCGGCAGCACGCCGGTCGAGCCGGCCATCGGCTCGACGATCACGGCCGCGATGGTGGAGGCGTCGTGCAGCGCAACGATGCGGTCGAGGTCGTCGGCGAGATGCGCGCCCCATTCCGGCTCGCCGCGGGTGAACGCCTGCTTCTCGCGGTTATAGGTGTGCGGCAGGTGATCGACGCCCGCGAGCAGCGCGCCGAAATGTTTGCGGTTGTTGACGATGCCGCCAACCGAAATGCCGCCGAACCCGACCCCGTGATAGCCGCGCTCGCGCCCGATCAGGCGCGTGCGCGCGGCCTGGCCGCGCACGTTATGGAAGGCGAGCGCGATCTTGAGGGCGGTATCGACCGCCTCCGAGCCGGAGTTGCAGAAGAACACGTGGTCGAGCGCGCCGGGCGCCAGCGCCGCCAGCCGGCTCGCCAGCTCGAACGCCTTGGGGTGGGAGAACTGGAAGGCCGGCGCGTAGTCGAGCTCGGCCGCCTGCGCGGCGATCGCCGCGACGATCGGATCGCGGTTGTGGCCGGCGTTGCAGCACCACATGCCGGCGGTGCCGTCGATCACGGCGCGCCCGTCGGTGCGGTAATAATGCATGCCCTTGGCGCGCGCGATCAGCCGCGGCGACTTCTTGAACGCGCGATTGGGCGTGAACGGGACCCAGAACGATTCCAGGTCGTTGGGGACGCTGGCGACGTCCCGGGTGCGTGCGAGCGACATGGCGGCTCCCTGATGTGGCTGGCGGCCGGGCAGCACGGATGCTGCGCCTTTCGGGCTCATATAGCAGCCGGCGGGGCGGGGCGGAACGGCGGGGCCATTGCCTGCCGCGGCTGAAGTATTCATGGCCGTTATGCCCCATAACGCGCGTGAATTGTACCCGAGCACCGTCGCAATCGATTTTTGCCAAGTGTTGCATGATGGTCACAGCCAAGGCGTGCGCCGCAGACTAATCTGCCTGCGCTCGCCGAAGACCAAAAAGTCGACGCTGGGGGAATAGGGTTGGGGGTTCTCTTGAGTTCCGTTTTTCCGTCGCCGCGCGCGGTCATGCGCCGCGTCGGCCATTTGTTCATTGCGCTCGTCGCCGCGCTCCTATGGCCGGGCTCGCAGGCGCTCGCGCAGTGCATTCCGATCGGTACAAACCAGACCTGCACAAATTTCAGCTTTATGGGTTTCGGGATCATCGATCTCGCCACCCTGACACTGACCAATACGAGTAGTGGGATCATCACCGGCAACGGCGTCCTCACGTTCGCCGCGAGCAACGTCAGCAATGCCGGCATCATCTTGTCGACTAGTGTCAGCGGTATCGCCGCCAACACCGATGCCAACGTCAATAATTCGGGAATGATCTCGGGTGCGGGCCTCGGCGTATCCGCCAACAATACCGCGACGGTGATTAACTCAGGAACGATCTCGGCAACGCATTTCGGCCGGCAATATCGCGACGGTCGATAACGCGGGGATGGTCTCCGGAATCGCTACTTCTTTGAGTTCGGCTGGAATTTTTGCCGCTTTCACGGCTAACGTCACCAACAAAAGTACCGGCAGCATCAAGGGGGGCTATGATGGCGTCCGCGCCAATACCGCTAACGTCAGCAATTCCGGGCTCATCTCAGGAAATTCAGCAAACGGCGTATTCGCATTCGACACGGCGACCGTCACTAACGCGGGCACGGGGAAGATTTCAGGGGGCCAAGCGGGCATCTCCGCTAACTTCAACGCAAATGTGACGAATGCCGGAACGATCTCGGGAGGTAATTCTGGAATCCAAACAAACAATGCAAATGTAAGCAATTCTGGAAAGATCTCGGGAGGGCAAACGGGGATCGCTGCAATCAAAGCCAATATCTCCAATTCGGGAACCATCTCAGGGGCCGCATCCATCGGCATTTCTTCTTTCAAGGCCGATATCGTCAACTCAGGAACTATTTCGGGGGTATTCGAAGGGATTTCCGCTGGGATCGCCAATATCAGCAATACGAGCACTGGCACCATTTCTGCGTTAATCGACGGGATCGGAGCTAACTCGGCAACCATCAGCAATGCCGGCACAATCTCGGGCG
>WNGG01007886.1_pt1 | contig 11768 bp, 11 predicted proteins | sample 5400661 | NCBI WGS metagenome assembly WNGG01 (sample SAMN13153372, study PRJNA577476) | soil metagenome | isolation source: 100 cm soil or saprolite under Garry oak tree replicate 1 | place: USA:California | collected 2016-06-15 | reverse complement strand
GTCATTCCCGGCGCGGACCATTTCTTCCACTTGCGCCTGAACGTCATCAAGAACATCGTCAAAGGTTCATGGCGGTACTAGTGGCTCGCAACTTGCGCAAGTCTTACGGCGGCACGGAGGTGGTCGCCGGCGTGAGCTTCGGGATCGCGCCGGGCGAATGCTTCGGGCTGCTCGGCCCCAACGGCGCCGGCAAGACCACCACCTTGAGGCTGTGCCTCGGCCTCACCGATCCCGACGACGGCTCGGTCGAGCTGATGCAGCGCCCCGTGCCCGGTGAGGCCCGGCCCGCCCGCGCGCGCGTGGGAGTGGTGCCGCAGATGGACAACCTCGATCCCGATTTCACCGTCAGCGAAAATCTGCTCGTCTACGGCCGCTACTTCGGCCTCTCCGAGCGCGCCGTCCGGGCGCGCATTCCCCAGCTGCTCGACTTCGCGGGACTGACCGCGCGCGCCGCGTCGCAGATCCAAACGCTCTCCGGCGGAATGAAACGCCGCCTCACCCTGGCGCGCGCGCTCATCAACGATCCAGACCTGATCTTCATGGACGAACCCACCACAGGGCTAGACCCACAGGCGCGCCATCTGATCTGGGAGAGGTTGAAGCAACTCCTCGCAGGAGGGAAAACCATCGTGCTCACCACGCATTTCATGGAAGAGGCCGAGAGGCTGTGCGCGCGGCTCGCCATCATGGACCGCGGGCGCTTCATCACCGAGGGAAGTCCGCGCGAGCTCATCCTCCGCCACATCGAGCCGCACGTGGTGGAAGTACACGGCGACGGCGTCATGGATTGGAGCGATCGCGAGGCGGGAAGGCTCGCCTCGCGCCTGGAAAAAAGCGGCGAGACGGTGTTCTGCTATCCGGCCGATCCGGCGCCCCTCCTCGCAAGCCTTTCGCGCCGGCCGGAACTGCGCTACCTGCACCGGCCGGCCAACCTGGAAGACGTGTTCCTGAAACTCACCGGCAGGGAGCTGCGCGACTGATGCACATCTTTGCCCTGCCTTCAATGAGCCTGCGCTTCGTTCCGGTGTGGCGCAGGAACCTGCTCGTGTGGCGCAAGCTCGCGATTCCTTCGATCCTCGGCAATCTCGCCGACCCACTGATCTATGTGCTCGGCCTCGGGTACGGCTTGGGCTCGATGCTGCCCGAGGTCGGCGGCGTACCGTACGTCGCATTCCTCGCCGCGGGAATGGTGTGCTCGAGCACGATGAACAGCGCCACGTTCGAATCCATGTACTCGGCCTTTTCGCGTATGCACGTGCAACGCACCTGGGACGCCATAATGAACGCCCCGGTCGACCTCGATGACGTCGTGCTCGCCGAACTCGCGTGGGCGGCGAGCAAGAGCGTGCTCTCGGGCGTGGCGATTCTCGCCGTCGTGGGGCTGCTCGGCCTGTCGCACTCGGTCCTGTCTCTCTGGGTGATCGCGCTCCTGCCGCTCATCGGCCTCACTTTCGGCGCGCTCGCCCTCGCCGTCACGGCGATGGCGCGGAGCTATGACTTTTTCATGTACTACTTCACGCTGCTGATCACGCCGATGAATCTCTTGTGCGGGGTGTTCTTTCCTGTGGAGCAGCTACCTGCCGCCTTTCAGGCGATCGCCGCGTTTCTTCCGCTTACGCACGCGGTGGCGATCGCGCGTCCGCTCCTGCTCGGCCAAATTCCGCCGGACGCGGTCTTGCACGCGCTGGTGCTGCTTGCCTATGCCGCGGCCGGGTTCTATGCTGCGACGGTCCTTTTCCGCAGGCGGCTACTCAAATAGCGATGCTCTGGATCAAGGCGCTGCACATCATTTTCATGGTGACCTGGTTCGCGGGCCTGTTCTACCTGCCGCGCCTGTTCGTCTATCACGCCATGGCCGAGGACGCGGCGAGCCGGGAGCAGTTCAAAATCATGGAGCGCAAGCTCTACTGGGGCATCATGGCGCCGGGCGCGCTGCTGACGCTCGTCTTCGGCACTTGGCTGTGGCTCGGCTACGGCTTCTCGGGTGCCTGGCTCCACGCCAAGCTCGGGGTCGTGGTCCTGTTGATCGCCTATCATCTGTACTGCGGCAAGCTGCTTGCCGATTTTGCGCGCGACCGAAATACGCGGTCTCACCTCTGGTACCGCTGGTTCAACGAGGTGCCGGTAGGTTTTCTGGCCGCGGCAGTCGTTCTGGCCGTGGTGAAGCCGTTCTAGCCGCACACGGTGGCCCGCCTGGATTTCCCCTTTTTCGACAATCTGCTAATCTTGGCATGGTCGTTGCATTCGATTTCCCCGACATGAACGCGAAAAACATCACCTTGAGGCCCGGACGGCCCACCGACGCTGCCAAGATCGCCGCGATGTCGCGCGACCTGATCGAGACGGGCCTAGGCTGGTCTTGGGGACCCGACCGCGTTGCGCGCTCGATCGAAAACAAGGACACGTTCACGCTGCTCGCCTGCGACCGCGACCGCGTCGTCGCTTTTGCGATCATGTATTTCGGCGACGAGCACGCCCATTTGAATTTGCTCGCGGTGCGGTCTTCCCACCAGAGACTGGGCATCGGACGACGCATGGTCGAATGGCTGACCGAGTCGGCCTTCGCCGCCGGGATCGCCACGATTCACCTCGAGCTGCGCGCGGCCAACTACACCGCGCGCAGCTTCTACAAATCGCTCGGATTCACCGAGTCGGCTTACATCCCGGGTTACTACCGCGGGCGCGAAATGGCGCTGCGCATGATGCGGGTGCTGCGCAGGCCGGACGCCCCGCTGCCCGTCTGGGCAGCGCCGAAGTTGCCGAAGAGCTGACGCCTTCGCGGCAGGATACGCGGCGCGACAGGATCGCCCGACATGCGCGGCGCGGTACTCGGTCTCACCGCAGGTCTCATGGCGAATGCCGCGCTAGCGGTCCCTGGACTGGAACCCGGCGTATCGCGCGAGCTCGCGCAGTGGCGTACAAAATACTACCGTGACGTTCGATACGCGCTCGCGATCAGTGTTCCTGCGGGTGCGACGAAGCTCGCGGGGATGGCGACGGTCGAGGTCACGCTTCCACGCACCGTGCCCGACTTGGTGCTCGACTGGCGCCCCTCGCCGGGCGCCTCGCGCATAGGGAAGCTGCATGTCAACGGCAAGCCCGCGCAAGCGAAGCTCGAGCGCGAGCACCTGATCGTTCCGGCGCGGCTGCTCCGGGCGGGAAGAAACCGCGTGACGCTCTCTTTCGAATCGCCGATCGCGCTGTCCGGCAGCGCCGTGACACGCTACGTGGACCGCGAGGACGGCTCCGAGTACGTGTATACGCTTTTCGTTCCTTCGGACGCAAGCAGCGCTTTCCCTTGCTTCGACCAGCCCGATCTGAAAGCGCGTTTCAGTCTCGAGCTGGTCCTGCCGCGCGCATGGACCGCCGTCGGAAATGCTCCGATCGCGGCAACGGCGGACGTGCCGAACAGCCTGCGCCGGTTTCGATTCGCCGCGACCCCGCCGATCAGCACGTATCTCTTTGCCTTTGCCGCCGGGCCGTTCGCGGAGATTCAGGGGCCCGCCTCGCCCGAATCCTCTCCGGCAGGGCGCAAGACGGCGCGAGCGCGGCAGGCTGCCAAAGGGCGTTCGGGGTCTCCCACCAGGGGAAAGGCAGTCGAAACGAGGCTCTTCGTTCGCAAGTCGCAGCTCGCGCGCGCCCGTACGGAGGCCCCCGAGGTGCTGCGTCTCAATCGCGAGTCGGTGCGCTGGTTCGAGCGCTATTTCGCTTCGCGTTTTCCGTTTCCAAAATACGACCTGGTGCTCGTCCCGGAGCTCGCTTACGGGGGCATGGAGCACGCCGGGTCGACCTTTCTGCGCGAGGACGCTGTGCTGTTTCCGTCCGCTCCCAACGAAACGGACATCCTCGCGCGCGCGCAGCTCCTGTTCCACGAGACCTCGCACCAGTGGTTCGGCGATTCCGTCACCATGAGGTGGTTCGACGACCTGTGGCTGAAGGAAGGGTTCGCCAATTTCATGGCAGCCAAGGCGGCGGAAGCGCTGCTCCCTGCGCATTCGGTCTGGAACGCCTTCCACGCGCTCAAGACCGCCGCCTACCGGACAGACGTCACGCAGGGAACCACGCCGATCTACCGGCCCCTTGCCAATCTTTCCGCGGCAAAGTCCGCTTACGGCAACATCGTCTACGCCAAAGCGCCGTCGGTCCTGCGCCAGGCCGAGTTCTACGTCGGCTCGCCCGTATTTCGCCGGGCGGTGCGGCAGTTCGTGAGAAAACACGCGTACGCCGCCGCCGATTGGAACGATCTCGTCGCCGCGCTCGAGCGCGCCTCCGGCCGCAGGCTGAAGGGCTGGGCGGAAGCCTGGGTCAAGCGCCGGGGTATGCCAGAGGTGCGCCTCGCCTGGGACACCGATCGCGACGGCCGGCCAAAGAACACGGTCCTGGAGCAGCACAACGTGCTCAATGAAGGCGGAACTTGGCCGATGAAGCTCAAGGTGTTCGCCTTGTCCGAGAGCGGGCTTCCCCGCTCGGCCGATGTCTTGTTGCGGGGCGAGAGCACAAGCGTTCGCGCAATCGACGGTATGCCGGAGATCGATTTCGCGTTCGCGAATTTCGGAGACTACGGCTACGGGCGCTTCCTGCTCGACCCGTCGAGCCGCGAGGCGGTGCTCGCGCGCCCGGAAATCGTGCAAGGCGATCTGCTGCGCGCGCTCGTCTTTGGTTCGCTCTGGGAATCGGTGCGGGACGCCGAGCTTGCGCCCCTCGCCTATCTCGACCTCGTCGTTCGCGTCGCCCCCGCCGAGCGGGACCCGGTGACGCTTGCCAGCCTGCTTCAACGCGCGCAGGTCGCCTTTCTCAACTATGCGTCGGATTCGCAGCGCGACGCGCTGGCGGCGCCCTTCGAGCAACTTCTCGCCGAGGGAATGCTGCACGCGGATACGCCGGGACGTCGCATCACTTTCCTCAGGACGTTCACGGCGAGCGCCTGGTCGGAGAGCGGGCGTTCCAGGCTCAAATCTCTCCTCGCAAACACGCTGGAGATCCCCGGGGTGAAGCTCAGCTCGCGCGACCGGTTCCGCGCAATCGCGCGGCTGCTTGCGCTCGATGACCCGGAGGCGAAGGAGCTGCTCTCGGCGCAGACCGCCGCGGATTCCGGAGACGACGGCCGCCGCTACGCCTTCGCCGCCGCCGCGGCCGAGCGCAGCGCCGAGGCGAAGCGCGTCTACTTCGAACGCTTCTTCAACGAGCAGGGCTTGCCCGAAAACTGGATCGATGCGGCGCTCAGCCCCTTCAACGCGGTCGAGCACGCCGAGCTGACCCAGCCGTACCTCGATCTCGCGCTCGCCGCCTTGCCAGAATTCAAGCGCACACGCAAGATCTTCTTCGTCAACAACTGGCTCGCCGCCTTCATCGGAGGACAGGTGGATGCCGCCGCCCTCGAACAAGTGGAGAGCTTCGCCAGCCAGCCGGAGCTCGAACCCGACCTGAAGCTCCAGCTCCTCGAAGCGATGGACGGTCTCGCGCGCACCGTCAAGATCCGAGCGAGGTTTGCCAGGCTCTTGCCTTGACGAAGCCGGCGGTCGCAGGGGCGGCCCGCCGCGCGGGCGTCAATCCAGCGCGCCTGCGGCGTAGGCGCGCTCGATCTCGGTGCTGAATTTCTTCTGCACCAATTCTCGTTTGACTTTTAGGGTCGGAGTGAGGAGGCCGTTCTCGACCGTCCAGGGTTCGCGAGTCGTTACCACGCGCCGCACCCGGATGTAACCCGGAAATCCCTTCAAGCGATCGTTGGCGCGCCGGATGAGACTCTTTTCGTCGGTCTCCCGAGTCACCGCCACGAGCGTCAGGAACGGGCGGCCTTCGCCGATCAGGATGCCTTGGTCGAATACTCCGTCCCCGAGGATCGCGAGCTCCACGTCCTGCGGCGGAAGCTTTTCCCCGTTCGATAGGACGAGCACGTCTTTCAGGCGCCCGCGTATGTAGATCCTGCCGTTCCGGATCTCCGCAAGATCGCCGGTATGGAGCCAGCCCTCGCGGTCCAGGGATCTCGCGCTGGCCTCGGGATTGTTCCAATAGCCCTTCATGACGCTCGGGCCCCTTGCAAGCAGCTCGCCGTTTGCCGCGATTCGCACTTCGACGTTGTCGAGGGGCATGCCGACCGATTCGGGAACGTTGCCATCCAGTCGATTCACCGAGATCACCGGAGAGGCCTCGGTCATCCCATATCCCTGGAGAACCGGCAGCCCGAGCCCCAGGAACAGCCACGCAATCGCAGGATCGAGCGGGGCACCGCCGAGCACCGCGAACCTCATCCTGCCGCCCAGCCTCGCCAGCACCGGTCCGGCGACGCGATCGCGCGCGAGAGCCAGAACGATACGATCCAGCAGGCCCGCTTCGCGGCGTTCGGCGCGCCCTCCCGCCGCTGCCACCAGATCGAAAAGCCGCTTCTTCGCCGGAGATTTCGCGAGCGCCTCGTTGATGCGCGCGGCGAATTTTTCGAACACGCGCGGCACCGCGAACATCACCGTAGGGCGCTCGCTCGCGAGGTCCTCTGCGAGCTGCGAGACCGAGCGGGCGTAAGTGACCTTCGCGCCGATCGCGAGCGGCAGGTAGTAGCCGCCGGTGCGCTCGAACATGTGCGAAAGGGGAAGCAGGGAGAGAAATACATCGTCACTCCGCGCGAGGCGCAGGCGCTCACAGGCGGCAACGTTCGCGAGGATGTTGCCGTGCGTGAGCATCACCCCCTTCGGCCTGCCTGCAGTCCCCGAGGTGTAGCAAATCGTGGCAAGGGCACCGTCTTCCAGCGGCGCGACTTCGAACACGCTCGCCTGCTTCGGGAGCACTGCCTCGACCCCGTCATGGCCGCTGCCCGGATCGGCGGCGAGGCACAGCACGCGCGGCAGCGACGCGGCAGCGCGCTGTAGCGCGTCGGCAATGCGGCTGCTCTCCGCCACGAGCAGGCGCGCGCCGCTGTTCTCCAGGCACCAAGCGACGTTTTCCGGATTGTCGTCCGCGTAGAGCGGCACGACGACGAGGCCGAGCCCGAGCGCACCCTGGTCGGCCGCGACCCAGTGGATGCCGTTCTTCAGGCACAACGCGACGCGGTCGCCCGGCGCCAGGCCTTCGGTCCGCAGAAACGCCTGCCAGCGCGCCGCGTACGCGGCGATTTCGCGCGCGGAGAGTTCGCGCCAGCCGTCTTCGAAGAACTGGCGGTAGAGAATTCGCTCGGGCGTGGCGAGCTTTGCTTTGAGAAGGCTTGCGATGTTGGCCATGGCGAGGCTGTGTTAGGCTCCGGTCCCGCTGTTGAAGCCTTCGAGTCCATCATGCTGAATCCGTTATGAACCTGCAAGCCTTCTTCGCCTCCTGCCCGAGGGGCCTCGAATCGCTCCTCGTCGAAGAGCTCGGCCGGTTCGGCGCGAAGAAACCAGAGCCCGTTCCGGGCGGGGTCGCATTCGAGGGCGACATGCGGACGTGCTACCGCGCCAATTTCGAGTCGCGGCTCGCCACGCGCATCCTGATGCGGCTCGCCCGCTCGCCGTACCGCGGAGAAGAGGACGTATACGAAGCGGCTCTCGCGGTGAAGTGGCCCGAATGCTTCAGCGAGACGCAAAGCATTCGTGTCGACGTCAACGCGATACGCTCCCCCCTGAAGAGCCTCGAATTCGCGACTTTGCGAATCAAGGATGCGGTGTGCGACCGGTTTCGCGCCGACCGCGGGCGGCGGCCCGACGTGGACACGCGCTCCCCCGAGGTGCGCATCCAGGCTTTCCTCGACAAGGCGGCCGTCACTCTCTACCTGGACACCTCCGGCGAGCCGCTCAACAAGCGCGGCTACCGCAGGGACGCGGGCGAGGCCCCGCTGAAGGAAAACCTTGCCGCCGGCATCGTTCAGCTCACCGGCTGGAACTCAGGCGAGCCCCTCCTCGACCCCATGTGCGGCAGCGGAACACTCGTCATCGAGGCGGCGATGATGGCACTCGCGATTCCTCCGGGACATGCGCGCGCCTTCGGCTTCGAGCGCCTCGCCGAATTCGATCTCAGGCGGTGGAACGAGGTGCGCGACGCGGCGCTCGCTCGCCGCAGGCCGAACGAGCGGCTCCCGATCTTCGCCCGTGACCGCTACGGCGAGGAGCTGAAAAAAGCCCGCCTCAACCTCGAGGCGGCGGGCCTTGCCGACTGTGTCGAACTCAAGCAGGCCGACGTTCTCGACACCGGTGCCCCGGCCGGCGCAGGCGTGCTCCTCGCCAATCCGCCCTACGGCACCCGGACCGGCGAGGAGGCGGCGCTCGCTGAGTTCTACCCCAAGCTCGGCGATACGCTGAAGAAATACTACGCGGGCTGGCGCTGCTACCTCTTCTCGGGCGACACGCGACTCCCCAAGCTGATCAGGTTGACGGCGTCAAGACGCACCCCGCTTTACAACGGCCCGCTGGAATGCCGGCTCTACGAATATCTGATCGTGGCCGGGTCCAACCGCAAGAAGTCCATTCCATCGCGCACGAGCGGAGCCGGCACTTAGCGCCTTACCGCATCCCTATCCGCGTCTCCTACCGCATCTGGCTGCGCGCGCTCGACACCGCCAGGAAGATTTCGCGCAGGAAAACCAACAGGGACAGGATGAAAGCGAGCATCGCGGCGATGAACAGCAGCCCGATGAACTTCGACAGGTCGATCGCGATGAACGCATCGACGAAGGCAACCGCGATCAGCAGCCCGACGAAAAGCGCGCAAATCACCGAGAGCACGATCGAGCCGTAGACCAGGCGCACGCGGCGGCTGAGGAGGTTGAGTTCCGCGCGCGCCGCCTTCTGTCCCTCGGGCTGCAGCTGGCGCAGCCGGTCCTCGAGCGTGCGGCTGCGGTCCACCGCGCGGCCCAGACGGTTGGAGAGCACGCCGATGATCGTCCCCACCGCGGTGAGCAAGAACACCGGTGCGACCGCGAGCTGGATGAGTCGTGTGACGTCGATGACGTTGTCCGCGTTCATGCGGGAGCCTTCTCTTGCCTGCGGCCGCGCCTTATACCATCGCTTTGCGCAACTGGTGCTTGAAATGGTGGATGTGGTTGAGCGCGACCTTCAGCTTCCCGCGATCCTTTGCGGCGAGCGCCTCGTCGCGCTTTTTCTGCCACTCGCCGATCTTGGTCTTGATCGCGGTCTTTTCGACGCCCTTGACCTCGTGGTGCACGTGCATGTCGATGTTGAGCGCCCTGCAGAGCGCAGCGAGCAGATGGTCCTTGTTCAGTTGCGTGTAGCCCTTCACCGCCTCGTGCTCGATTCCGGCCGCGATCTCGCGCAACTCGGCAAGAGGCTTGCTCTTCAGCTCAGGAAAGGTATAGGCCATGCGTCCTCCGGGTGATTATCTTAGATGATACTGTAGAGCACCGTGGCGCCGCCGATCAACCGCTAGTTGGCGTCCCCTATGCGTCTTCCGACGATGATGAGATCGCGTTCGACTCCGTCCAAGGCGGCAACCTTCGGCAGCTCCCCCCACCGCAGGAATCCGAATCGCCGGAACAAGGCAAGGCTCGGTTCGTTGTGGCCGAATATGAACCCCAACAGCGTGTCGATCTCCAGCGCCGGCGCGTGAGCGAGGGCTTGGGTCACCAGATATGAGCCGAGTCCCCGATTTCGAAACGCCTCGTGAACGTAGACGCTCAGTTCTGCCGTCTTGGCGTACGCCGGGCGCCCGTAAAACGAGGAAAAGCTGAGCCAGGCCGCGACGCGGCCCGCGTCCTCCACTACCCAAAGGGGCCTGCGATTCGGCGTGTGTTCCTCGAACCATTGCACCCGGCTCTCGACCGAGACGGGCTCGGTATCGGCCGTCGCGATTCGCGACGGAATCGTGGAATTGTAGATTTCCACGATCTGCGGCAGGTCGCTTCGAGTTGCCGTCCTATGGATCGAGGGCTCAGGCATATCCGTCAAGGCTCGCTGCGACGTAATAAACGACCTCCGGCGATCGGTGGAGGCTTACCGCGTCAGTACCCACGAACGTAGGCAGGCTACCTGGCCCAATGCAAAGTGATGCCAAGCCACGGCAAGGGCAGGGACCTGAAGGGATTCATCTCTGTGACCATACGGGTCAGGCGGTCGCGGCTGTCGTATTGAAGCTGGATTCTGATTCCGTCGTCCCGATAAAAACGACAGATGCGGTTGTGCACCGGGACGACGGCATGGACAAGAACACCCGAGCCGCACGCCGCTACGAACCTAGGCCTGCCGCGACGGCATTGCTCCGCGGAGACAACCGAGATTGGGACCTGCCTTGAGCCCCAGTACGCTTGGGCAAGCGCAGGCGTTGCGAGGGATTTTTGGTTCACCGCGAGCTGCGAGGCCTCGTGATCGAACTCGGCGGTGCAGGCACCGCCGGTGAACAACGGCGGCAGTAGCGCCAGCCACACAAGAGCGACAACTGCGAGGATTCGGGCCATATGAAATCAGCAGCGCGCGCTTCGTGCGCGTCCGCTCTGGATTTACGAATCAGGCTTCGGTAAGTCCGAAGTTATTCGTGGTAAACCAGACCCGCGGCAACGCCCGCCGCGATGAATTCCACCAGAATTCCCAGGAACCAATAGAACGCGAGCGCGAGCGGGATCGGCAGAATCACGTACCAGCCGAAGCTTTGCATCACTGACAACATGACTGCCACGTACAGGCCGTAGCGAAACCCCTGCCCCAAGCCAGGCTTACCCTTCTCGTAGCCCTTCACGTAGATCAGCGCGAAGAATGGTGCGAATACCAGCATCCCCACCCAGAAGATCCACATCATTTTCTGCATCTCGGCTTCCGACCGCCACACTGAAGCCGTCTGCCGATACAGGTCTGACAGGAGTACGCCGTGGATGAGAAATTCCAGCACTGCCACCACGACAAGGACTGCCACGCTCGCCAGCAACCACCGTTTCGTATTCATGTGCTCCTCCGCATTGTTCCTCGGGATCAGACGATGTTGAGGTGCTCGATGCCTGCCGTGATGTCCCGGTTCTTCGCTTCCTTGGAGTGCAGCTTGATGTTCAACCGCAGGTCGTTCACGCTGTCGGCGTTCCTGAGCGCGTCCTCGTAGCTGATCTTGCCCGCCTCGAACAGGTCGAACAGCGACTGATCGAAGGTCTGCATGCCGAGCTCGCGTGACTTCTTCATGATTTCCTTGATCTCGTGCACCTCGCCCTTGAAGATCAGGTCGGAAATGAGCGGGGAGTTGAGCATGATCTCGACCGCGGCGCAGCGGCCCTTGCCTTCCTTCAAGGGGATGAGGCGCTGCGAAATGAACCCCCGCAGATTGAGCGACAGGTCCATTAGCAGCTGTTGGCGCCGCTCCTCGGGAAAGAAGTTGATGACGCGGTCCAGAGCCTGATTGGCGCTGTTCGCATGCAGCGTCGCGAGGCACAGGTGGCCGGTCTCGGCGAAGGCGACCGCGTGATCCATCGTCTCGCGGTCGCGGACCTCGCCGATCAAGATGACGTCGGGCGCCTGGCGCAGGGTGTTCTTGAGCGCGGCTTGCCAGTTCACGGTGTCGACGCCGACTTCGCGCTGGGTGATGAGGCAGCCCTTGTGTGGGTGGGTGAACTCGATCGGGTCCTCGATGGTAATGATGTGGCCGTGGGAGTTTTCGTTACGGTAGCCGACCATCGCCGCGAGCGTGGTGGATTTGCCCGAACCCGTGGCCCCAACCATGATCACCAGGCCGCGCTTGGTCATGACGACGTCCTTCAATACGGTCGGGAGGCCGAGGTCCTCGATCTTGGGTATGGCGGTGGTGATCACCCGCAGCACGATACCGACGTTCGCCTGCTGGACGAAGGCGTTGACGCGGAACCGCCCGATGCCTGCGGG
>WNGG01007884.1_pt1 | contig 11769 bp, 14 predicted proteins | sample 5400661 | NCBI WGS metagenome assembly WNGG01 (sample SAMN13153372, study PRJNA577476) | soil metagenome | isolation source: 100 cm soil or saprolite under Garry oak tree replicate 1 | place: USA:California | collected 2016-06-15 | reverse complement strand
CATCGAAAAAGTTATGAAAACTCGCTATCAAGAATTTATGAATTTACTAAGAGAAATGGAAGGGAAAATCGAACTTGGGGTGAGAGCGCGTTGGGCAGACTTAGATGCTATTTTTGCCGAAGTGGTCGAAGAAAACAAAAACATCAAAGCGATAAAAGAAGCATTGCTCAGTGAGAGGAATGAGCAGAAGAAATACGCGGGCAGGATCAAAATTGGTCAGCTGGTGCAAAAAGCTTTGGAAGAAAAGAAAAAAAGAGAAGCCGCGGAGCTGCTTGAGGCTTTGAGACCTTTAAGCCTTGGTTGTAAAGAGAATCCGGTTTATGGCGATATGAACCTTGTGAATGCAGCTTTTTTGGTAAGCAAAGGGCAGGAGAGAGAGTTTGATCACAAGATGCAGGAACTGGAAACGGTTTATGGCGAAAGAAAAAAATTAAAATACATCGGCCCGGTAGCGCCATACAATTTTGTCGAAGTCATTGTCAACTGGTAGGAAGCATTATGACACTAACCAAATTAGCAAATACTTCTTTACAATTGATTATGTTTGGCGGCAAAGGCGGCGTTGGTAAAACAACTATGGCTGTGGCAACAGCTTTAGAGCTGGCCAAAGAGAACTCGGCACCTATCCGTCTTGCTAACGCTGCTAGCGCAGCGTTAGCAAGACGAAAGGAGAAGGTTTTGATTTTTACTACTGATCCCGCTCCATCGCTCGCAGATAGTCTCGATCAAGCAATTGGCAGTGAACCCACCGCGGTTGTCGGCACAAATAACCTCTTTGCCATGGAGATAGATGCCAGAAAAGTCTTGAAAGAATTTAAAGAGGAATACGGCAGAGAAATCTTAGATATATTGCAACAGGGTACCTACCTGGCAAATGAAGAAACAGAAGAAATGTTTCATCTCGAGATTCCAGGACTCGACGAAGTGATGGGTTTAAAGAAGATAACCGACTTTATAGATCGTTCAGATTATCACCTGTACATTGTTGATACGGCCCCGACCGGCCATACACTGAGATTACTAATGTTGCCGGAACTTTTAGATAACTGGATAAAGTTCTTAGCCAATCTTCGCTGGAAGCATCACGCGATGGTAAGACAATTTGCTCGAGAAAAGCGTATCGAGAAAGCTGATGAGTTTCTTTTGGAAATGAAAAAGACAGTAAAGAAAGTGAGAGCACTCTTACAAAACTCCGAGAAAACAGAGTTCGTGGTGGTAACTATTGCCGAGAACATGGGAGTTTCCGAAACAGAGGATTTAATAAGAAGTCTCAAGCAAATGCATATCCCCTCCAGACATATTGTTATCAACAATATCTTCCCACAAGAAGGGTCTGATTTTGCCAGGATGAGAAGAAAAACGCAAGAAAGATACATCGATGAAATGAAGGCGAAATTCAGCACCCATATTATCACAGAGGTGGCCTTGCAGCCCACCGAAATTCAAGGCATCAGCAGTTTACAAAAGTTAGGAACACAGCTGTTTGGGGATCCCGTCTTATCTGGGTAGGGGCTATATTACCTGCCCCCAGGCAGGGTGCTGTCCCCCAGACAGGATTCCCCAGGCCTTACACGGGTAGGTTCTTCTGAAAATAAGCCAGAAGCCCATCAGTTACCGGTTACGCCACCCCCTCCTGGTGGTCTTTGGGGGTCAGCGTGACAGCGAAGCCCAGTTGCTCGAGCCGCCGGATCGCCCAGCGCTTAGAAGAATCGGCGGCTTGTTCGTCGGCATGGCCCGGTCCTGGTTCGCGATCGGATTGCTGTTCCTTGAGCAGGTGATAGAGGATGATCAGGATGCGGTGCGCCAGGGCCACAATCGCTTTCTTGCTGCCCATGCGTTTCTTGAGTCGCTGGTAATACGCTCCTAGGAAGGTGTTTTTACTGCGTGCCGCTCCGTGCGCCGCCTCGATGAGCGCCTGCCGCAGCCGGCGGTTCCCTTTGCCCGTCTTGGTGCTCAGTCGTTTGCCCGCACTGATCCTGGCTGCCGGGCACAGTCCAGCCCAGGAGGCCAGGTGCGCCTCGCTGGGGAACTGGTCGAGCCGGGTGCCCAGTTCGGCCAGGACGATCTCGGCGATGCGCCGGTTGCTCCCGGTCACCTCGTCGAGAATGCGCCTCGCCTCGGCCTGGCTCATCTGCCTGGCAGGCTCGTGCTTCGCTCCTGGCTGTTCCGGCCTCTCGGCTCCTTCCGATGCGTGACCCAGCGAGGGAACAGCCCTCTCGCTCGCCGACCCACCGCCCAGCGGACCCGGCTCGTCTGGGATCGTTCCTTTCTCTTCTTCAAATCTATTGACAGCCGCCGACCCACTGCCCAGCGGACCCAGCTCGTCTGGGCCACTCTCCACGCCCAGACGACGGGCGATCTCCTGATCCAGCTCGCTGATCTGGGCATCGAAAAAGTCCAACTGGCGCAGCTGGCTCTTCAACAAGAAGCGATGATGCTCCCGCAGCGTGCCTTGCACCGCCTGGGCCAACTCCTCGCGCTTGCTGCGCATCCGTCCTCGCGCTAGCTCGGCCAGTGCTTCCGGATCATCCTGGCCGTCGAGGAGGGCGTTCAAAATAGCCCGACCAGACACCCCGGTGATATCGGTGGCCACCGAGGCCAGCTTCACATGGCTGTCCTCCAGCACCTTCTGGATGCGATTGACCAGCCGCGCCCGTTCCTCCACCAGCTTCGTGCGGTAGCGCGTCAACTCGCGCAGTTCCCGCTGTGGACGCGGGGGCACAAAACTGGCTCGCAGCAAACCATGCTGCAACAGGTCGGCGATCCATTCCGCATCCTTTACGTCCGTTTTGCGTCCTGGTACCGCTTTGAGGTGCTGCGCATTGACCAGCAGCAGTTCCAGTTCCGCTTCCAAGACATTCCAAATCGGTTTCCAATACACTCCCGTCGACTCCATCGCCACCACCTGACAGTCATTGGCTTTGAGCCAGTCGCGCAGGCGGAAGAGATCGTCCAACATCGTGCTAAAGGTGCGGATCTCTTTCCGCACCCCTTGTGACGTCCAGATCAGTAGACAGGCGACCATCAACTTTTTGTGAATATCCAGCCCGCAACAGCGTTGGTAGAGTACCTGCATCGTTCCCTCCATGAAAGAGCCATCACGAATCACGTTTCTGCGGCAACCGGGCCAGGGGGGAGACCATCAACAAAGAACTTCTTCTGCGTGCTGCTCCCTCGAGCGCGACACTTGGTGGTGGCTCCAGGTCTCCCCAGTCAGTTTCCTCTTCAGGCTTGGAGCGCTAGCTAGATGTTCGACCTGGGTGACCTGGCCCGGTTCCCTCCCCGATTCTACCGCCTTTTGCGCCTGAGTGCTACCCCACCGGGGCGGCTCTCTGATCTATTTTCATGCTTGGTGGTGCCCCACAGGAGCATGAGGTTTCCTCTGAAAATCGCCTACTACTCCCGCTCCTGCACGAAATAGGCGATTTTCATTGCCTTCTCTGTCTCGTAGAGACATCGAGCTTTTTTCACTGCGCCGCCCGCGGCAGGAGAAGAGGGAAAATCAGGGGACACCCCTGAAACCCCGCCAGGGGCACAGCCCCTGCACCCCGCTCACTAAAAAACTACTCGTGTAAAAGCCCCCGCGCGGCGGGAGAAGAGGGAAAATCAGGGGACACCCCCATAAGCGCGAACTTAGGATGAATTTCCAGGGCGGGGGCAAGCTCCGCCCCTCCTATACACGGGCCTGGCGGGCTGATCCGTGCTCTGGTAGGGGTGACCCTTGCGGTCGCCCTGGGTGGCGGTGGGGTCTGGCTAAAGTTCGCGCTTATGGGGGCCATCCCTTGCGGTCGCCCTGATAGGTCTACGCACCATCTTGGTGTGCACCCTCATTCCTTCTCAAGGCGGCTACGGACTCTTCCAGACACCCCTCTGAATCCGATACATTGCAACACAAAGATCACTCCTGATATAATAATGAAACAAATTGATGAGATGCATAAAGGTTTGCAAGAGTATTACAGGCCGTTACCTGGAGTAAACTGAACACTGACGAGAACACTCGTGATTCCCCCACAGATCGGGGGTCGGCATCCTCGTGGTTGGGTAGGGGCGAGGGTGGTGCCGTGGGGCGGGGTGGGCCCTTGCGGTCGCCCTCGTTGGCCCCCGATTTGTGGTGGAACCAACGCTCGTGTCAGCACTGATGAAGGAGTCATACGCCATGCCTGCAGATCCCACAGAGAGGGAAGACACCTATGTAATAGATCCTGAGAATGCGGCGGAAACAGCACGCCTGATGTACCAGGCACAACTTCTGAACAAAGAATTAGGAGGATTGTTCCCCAAGGGACTTGACCTCTCCAATGTTCATGATATCCTGGATATTGCTTGTGGCCCTGGCGGTTGGGTGCTTGATGTGGCCTACGAGCATCCTGAGATGCAAGTGATGGGTGTCGATATCAGCCAGACAACAGTTGAGTATGCCCGTGCGCAGGCCTGGTCCCGGGGTTTGAGCAATGTCAATTTTCGGATAATGGATGTCCTCAAACCACTCGACTTTGCCGATAATTCCTTTGACCTGGTGAATGGGCGCCTGCTCTACGGGTTTATGCCCGCAGCTGCCTGGCCGAAACTCCTGCAGGAATGTATGCGCATCACAAGACCTGGCGGGCTTATCTGCCTGACCGAAAGTGAGATGGTGCTCACCAATAGTTTTGCATCTGAGAAATTGGCCAGCATGTTCGGCCAGGCAATGAAGCAGGCGGGACTCAGTTTTTCCCCTGACGGGCGAAATGTTGGGATCACACCAATGCTTGGACATTTGCTGAGTAATGCGGGTTACCAGGATATCGAGAAGATGGTTTGTGCCATCGATTACTCAGCCGGGGCGGAAGGACATGAAAGCCATTATCAAAATCTGGCGATCGGCTCCAAATTAGTCCAGCCCTTCTTGATCAAAATGAAGCTTGCTACGCAAGAAGAGCTTGATAAGCTGTATCAGCAGTTTTTGATAGATATGATGGGGGATGATTTTTGTGGAATATGGTACTACTTGAGTGTATGGGGGAGGAAGGCGATGTAGAGGTATCTCTGACACTTTTGTGACCCCCGCCTTGCAGGGCCGCAAAAAGTGTCGGAAATAGAGGGGTCTACGTCACTCTCCCATCATGGGGACAAAACCGAGTTGTTGCAGCATGGTCATCACGAGGAAGGTGTATCCATGGATGACTACATGAGAGTAAATTACGCTCGTTGGAATGAACTGGTAGCCATTCACGAGAAATCAGAGTTTTATGATGTCGCGGGTTTCAAGGCTGGACGGAACAGCATCACTGATCTAGAACGAGAAGAAGTGGGAGATGTCACAGGGAAATCACTGCTGCATCTGCAATGTCACTTCGGCATGGATACAATGTCATGGGCAAGATCAGGTGCAAAGGTCACCGGTGTCGATTTCTCGGACAAGGCCGTAGAGCTTGCGCAATCCCTCGCCAGGGAACTGGAGATTGACGCACGCTTTGTTCGCTCCAATATCTATGACTTGCCAGATGATAGCCTGATCCCCGACAGGTTCGACATCGTATATACCGGTCTTGGTGTCCTGGGCTGGTTACCTGACTTGAAGCACTGGGCGCGCGTGATTGGACACTACCTGAAGCCGGGCGGAACCTTCTACATCCTGGAAGGCCATCCCTTCATGCTCACTTTGGATGAAAACTCTCCTGACCTCAAAATTGGCTACCCGTACTTTTCATCGGAGGCACTGAAGTTTGAGGAAGAGCATTCTTATGCCGACCCAAATGTTACACTTGTCAACAAGACAGAATATGGTTGGAACCATAGCCTGGCTGACATCCTGAATCCACTCATTGCGGAGAACCTCACCATCGAATTCTTGCATGAGTTTCCCTTTTGTGGCTGGGACTGCCTCCCCGATATGGAAAAGGGGGAGGATGGATGGCGGAGGTTGAAAGATGAGCGGAAACGCAATATGGTGCCCCTCATGTTCTCCTTGAGAGCAATCAAGAAGTAGGCTCTCCATGAGTCACCCGCAAGGAAAGAGACCCAAATAGAGACTAGCCGATCAATCGGCGGTGGCGCGCCACCCTGCCCGGGGGCAGGTAATAGGGGGATGATGAAGCGCGGCGATAAATCGGCCCCTACAGGTGACCATGGATATTCTCCCTTCCGGCCCTGGGTTTCTTCATGAGCAGAACAACTGTCGTCACCAATTGTGCGGTGCTGATTGGCAAAGCTGCGATAGCTAACGCCTGGTCGCGTAAACGTCCCCGAATGGGAGCAAGGGCAGCGATGGTAAGCACCATCTGGGCTGTACCAGTAACACGACTCCACCACGGACCCCCGCCTTTGGGCAGTTTGCCATCGAGAATATCGATGAGCGGGTCCATGTAGCGGACGATGGGAGGGAGAAGGCACCAGCCTGGCAGATCACCCCAGGCCACAGCTCCCGCAGCAGACCAGAACGTCAGCCAGGAATCCGCCTCGATGTCAAGCACAGCACCCAGCCGAGTCAGGCCAGCATGGCGTGCCAGTGGCCCATCCAGCCAGTCACTCGCAGTCACTCCAAGCAGGATCATACTCCAGGCAATCCAGCCAGCAACACCCTTGCGGTCTCGGATGCCCGAAGTCACGAGTCCAGCCAGTACTGCTCCTGTTGTCGCCCGGCTCAGGGTAAGCAAGTCCGCCAGGGACGATTTTTCTGATCCAATCTTGTGCCTCATAATGGACAGAAATGTATGCTGTGCCACCAACGCTGCTGTAAGGCCAATCACGTAGCGAATTGTACGGACCGGGCCATATGTCCGTCCAATCTTTATGATTGTCGGTACTGCTATGGCCAGTTCGACCAGCCACATGGCCCGGCGTATATCTCCGATATGCAAGCAATGCTGTCGAAGAGGTGGCCGGTGAGTGAGTTGTTCGGCTGTCATGAAAGTAATTTCCTCTCCAGTAGAGCCAGGGAACATAAATGGTGCCGAGATAGGCGCCTACACCCGTAACTCTACTAACTGGTGATTACCCAACAGTTAGGAAGAGAGTTAAAAGCTCAGTCACTTTATCTCTGACTGCCACATACACATACCATGGCATAATATGCCATTTTTCGGGTTCAGTTTTTCTCGAGCATTCTTCTGGAGAGGAGAAAGAATAGCGCATGCTCGCCGCCTCTGGCCTGAGCATTCCTGAGCTTGTGGTGTTGGGGCGCATTATGCGCTTGCGGCTGGTGTTGTTGTTCGTTGGGGCGACGGTGGGGGTTTATGCGCTGGTGGGTTTTGGGTTTTTGTGGATGTAATGAGCATTTGTATCAGACCTTGACATATCCCTGTTGTTCACAGCCGCTGCTCCCGTTCTTCGACAACGTCACTGCCCAGACGCTGATACTCTTCTGCAAACAGCTTTCTTGCACGTGTAAGACGTGTCGCCGCGGCATTCGGCGAAATACCGACGATGACCGCTATTTCCTGATAAGGGATGCCCCTGGAAGCACTCAGTAGCAGTGGGAGGGCATATCCTTTGGGCAGGTGTGCCAATGTACGCTGAATATGCTCTCGTTCGGCAATCTCGGAAATGCCACCGCTATGAGATGGCCAGTGGGAATCATCCTCTTCGATTACGCCATCAGCATGCTCATATGCCCAACAGGAGATGCGCTTGCGTCGTCGTAAAAGATCGATGCATAAATTTGTCGCAATACGGTAGAGCCACCCAGAGAGGTTATCGCGAGCATACAAGTTATCCCAGGTAAGGTAGGCAGTCACAAATACTTCTTGTGTTACATCATCAGCGTCTTGCTGGTTGCCAAGCAAACGATAAATATGGGAGTAGATCCGTCGCCGGAACTTTTCATAGAGCTGGGTGATCGCAAGGGTCTTTTCTACGGCATGGGCGTCACTTCCAAATGATGCGAAGTTATCTTTTAGACAAGTCGAAGGCATTTCCATTGTCATGGACCCTTTCCCCGCGTCAGGCAACCCTTCCGAATTTGGCTGAGGTGCTCGTCACATCTAGCGCTATCCATAAGATAGCCGCCGTACCTCAAAGGAAACGCAATTTGAGGTAAAGAATTAGTAAATGGACGGCAACATTTTGACACCCATAGCCACAAGATCGAGGAAATCGCGTATTTTATGTGGTTAGCAGTAGTGGTTGCCCATTACCTTCGCTTTCTCTTGAGATGTTACGGTCCACCAGGTCTCTCATAGCAGGTTTCCCTCAATCTCATCTCTCGTCAGGCACTCACACGGAGTGCAGGGAGCTATCCTCAGCGAAAGCGAGCGGACGCTCCTCCGGTGACCATAAGCAGGGACTCCCTGATCTCTTTGATCTGCTCGACTGCCTCGCGCAGGGGAAAGATACGGGGTGAGATCAGCAGATCGGGGGCAGTCGCGACGGGGTGCCAATAGACACCATCGCGATTCACGGTTACTTCCGGTTCGAGTGCAGGCAGTGAAATAGCCATGCCTTTCGCCGAGAAGCCGCGGCGGACGAGAGGACGGATGATGTGGTCGTCATCGGGGATCCCAAGCGCGCGATGCAGCCGACACATGGCAGCGAGATCCTGGCTATTTTCGGGCGTCTGTGTGGTTCCTAAACGCACATGAAAGCCTTCAGCTTTGAGCCGCCCAATCGCGTCTATCGCTTTCTGCCAGCTTCCCGCACCGCGGTAGAAGTCATGTATAGCAGCATTCGAGCCATCCAGGCTGATCTGGATCGTCAGGCGTTCACGGTAGGGCAGCATCTTAAGCTGTTGTAGGCGCTGCGCTTTCAGCAGAATGCCGTTGCTGAGCACGGTGACGTGCATTCGTTCCAGGCCGTAGTGCAGCATAGTAAAGATGTCGTGCAGGATGAATGGTTCGCCTCCGGTAAAAAAGAGCTCCGTCATTCCTATCTCAGCCGCTTCATCGATAAGGCGGTAGACCTGTGGAAGTGTGAGCCCCTTTCGCTCCGCGCCCACAAAGGACTCCGCAACACAGTAGCTACAGGAGAGGTTGCAGTCGTAATTCGTGTAAATCCATAGACGATCGAGTAGCCCCTCCCTGTCATCAAGCTGGTCAGTATGAGCCAACGGCATGTTGTTCTACCCCTCTGGTCTGTAAAGGTGTTCTTCTTTCCATTCTCATCTTCGCCGTACACGGTAGGCTGCGACAGCCTCCTCTAGCCTTGAAAGCGTAATATGCTGGGTCAGTGGCCCGCCTAAACCGAACACATATCCTGGGAAGCGCTTTCCCTCGTCCATGCAGCGCTCTACATCTGCCGTTGCCTCTTCGGTTTCCTCAACGAGCACGGTTGAGACGTGCAGGTTGCCGATAAATCCAATGTGGTGGGCCTGGGCGACCTCGCCGACAAAATCCAACGCCATACACTCGTCGATGGCGATACTCTGCACGCCGCTGCTTGCCATCTCACGGATGACTCTACCACTCTCTCCTCACGCCCACAGGCTTGATGTTTTGCCTGCATGATGGATGATCTCCCACGCGGGCTGAAGATTGGGAATGACATACTGCCGGAAGTAGTCTGGCTTCAACATGGTGGCGGGTGTATCATTGATGGCAACGATATCACAGTCGATCACCTCGGCATAGATACGAGCTGAGATGGTGCTTACCTGACCTGCATAAGCGAAGAGCGCAGCCGCACTTTCTGGATGGTGGAAGAGGTCAGTAAACAGGGCCAGGCCTCGAAGCTGGTAAGCTATGGTACAGGGACCTGCCGCTATCCCTACAAGGGCGATGTCGCGCCTCTCTAGCTCAGATTTCGCTCGGACCCCGGCAGCGATCACGGTGGGCCAGCGCCCTGTCGTTTCATCGGGAAGAGGAGGAAGCTGTGCGACAACCTGTTCTGGCGGGAGCCCGTAGAGGGGCGAAGAGACGATCGATGGCGGTCCCTGCTCCGACCAGTGTGGAACACATCCCAGCGAAATAGCTTCCATTTGTGGATCATCCAGGAGTGGGATACCATCGCAACGATAGTGATCCGAGCACAGAACCGCGCCACGCGCAAGAAGCTCGGCATCTTGCAGATAGCGTTCTGCACTCACATCAAGGAGTTGTGCGGCATGCGTCCCAATGTGTGGGAGCCAGGGAGTCGGCTCGACACGCTCTCCCCGCAATGCGCGAATGAGGAGTTCCTTCGCCATAGAAAAACCCTCGTTTCCTCTCGCTACGCTCGCCCCTCGATTTATCGAGGGGCTACAGTAGTCCCCCGATTTATCGAGGGGAATTCCTTGCTAGTACGAAACCCCTGTCCCGTCGTTGGATAAGAACTCGACGAGCTTGGCACCACCAACGATGGTTGCCCCCTCGATCAGATCGCTGTCGGTGTAGCCACGCTTTTTGAAGCAAGGCGAGCAGACCCAGACGCTACCGCCAGCAGCGAGGAAGTTCTGCAACAAGGTTGCCATCGGTTGGAAGCCCTCTTCATTGATCTGGTCGGCGACTCCTTTCACCGCCAGGCGCACTCCCTCGTTACTTAAAAACACCATAGTCTGCTTGCCAGAGGCGACGGCGGCATTGGCGACCACCATGGCCACGGTGGCGCGGTCGGGATCATCGGTTGAGCGTGTCAGGTTGACACAGAAGTTGTTCAACATCAGCTGTTCGGTCCTTTCTGTAGCAGAAATTGACGGCCAGAAGAGTCGGGAAGGATTTGCCGTAAGGTATTGCCGGTCATGCGACACCAGGCAGCAATATCTCCAGCTGCAGCAGGGTCGTAGGCGATTACCAGCAGTGTCTGTCCAGGGGCGAGGGTGCGCATGGCAAGCATGAGTTCCATGACAAGTTGCCCACAGCCCTGTTCGCCCAGGTCGAGCACCTGATCAGCGTGAGAAGCAAAGCTCATCGTCATTCAGGCCTTTCGTAGAAAATAACGGTTGCGTCGTTCACCTTCCTGCTCCGCAAGCAGTTCGTTCCCCGTCATGCGACACCAGGCGGGAAGATCCTCGCGGACTCCTGGATCAGTGGAACGCACTTCGAGTACCGCCCCAGGCTCCAGGCGTTTCATCGCTTGCAGCATGAGTAGCAGGAGACCTCCGCCACACCCCTGGTCTCCACCATCGCACACGGCACTAACGGCAATCTCTTGCCCATTCCGAGTACGAAAAATTTCAGTCGACATGAGATACGCCTCCATAGAAGCGAAAAAAGCTTTCACCAGGAGAGAAAGGAGTAGCGATTGATGCAGCTACGATCTTGTATGAACGTTTCCGCATTGTGAACAATACCTCATTTCACTCCTCACTATATACACGAAACAAGAGACAGCTTTTTTCTCGACTTTCTCCCGTAAGGAGTTCCTCGTTCTGCTACCTGGTCTGGCCCGGTCGTTTTGTGCCAGAAAGATGCAATCTAGCGATAATAGGATCTGAAATTGGTCTAAGACCAATCAATGCCATAAGCCGTAAATAAACGCCTGTTATTTCGTGTGCTATTATATGCATGTATTTTACCCTCACATCCAATAAAGGAGCAATCGGACTTATGAGTATCTCATCATCAGCCAGTGACGGCAAACGGATAGCGGCGACGCGTGCCAAAGAGAGTAGTACTACCATCACCCCGATCACTCTGAGTGAGCGCAGTATTACAGGTCTCGCACTGATCCGTATTTTTGTGGGCTATCTCTGGTTCCAACAGCTTTTCTGGAAGCTGCCGCCCACTTTTGCTGGTTTGTACGGGTACATCATTCGTGAATCACAGCACACGATTATCCCTGGGTATGGTTACATTCTTCAGCACGCATTTCTTGCAGGCTGTACCAGCCTGTCAACCCCAGCCGGCTGCACGGCATTTGTGCCACTGGCGGCGTGCG
>WNGG01037533.1_pt1 | contig 11770 bp, 13 predicted proteins | sample 5400661 | NCBI WGS metagenome assembly WNGG01 (sample SAMN13153372, study PRJNA577476) | soil metagenome | isolation source: 100 cm soil or saprolite under Garry oak tree replicate 1 | place: USA:California | collected 2016-06-15 | reverse complement strand
CTTGGGCATCGTGGAGACCTCCTTCCGTCCCGCGGCCGCGGGACGTCATCAGTCATCGGCTCCCCGTCCTCGGAGAAGCGGCCGTCGAAGTGGCGCGGGTTATAAAAGGTTTGCGACCGTCTCCAGACGAGTCCGTTGAATCCGAGGATCGCGGTCCGCAGCAAGGTTGAAAAGCGCGGGGCGGGGTTCGTTGGGCATGCCCACGGACCGCAAGTTCAGTCGCTTCGCTCCCACGGACCGACCGCTGCAGACCCGAGAGATTCCGGAGGGAGGGATCTGCCTGTCCGCATTCGTCGTCTTGAGCGAGAGCGGCCATCGAGACCGCGTCCTCATGGGTCATCTGGATCCTTCGGCGGGATGGGACCACATCGGAGCGCTCGATTCGGAGCGAGCCGCGGTGAATAGCAAGGGATGGATGTTACCTTCCTCCCATCTGATCCTCGGCGAGTCGCCACAGGCGGCCGCGGACCGGATCCTCAAAGAGCAACTCGGTCTCCCGAGTCACCCGCTGAACGGCCCGCAAGTTTTCTCCGAGGTGTATGGACCGAAGAATCACTGGGATCTCGAATTCGTGTTTCTCGGCGAACGGAACCAGATTGCGCAGCACCCGGCGTGGACCGAGCTTGCGTTCGTCGATGTGACCGAAACGCCGCGAGAGGAAATCTCGAGGTACCATGACGACATCCTCGCGAACGTCGGTCGATGGAATCCCGCGAGCCGGTAGATCGCTAGGCCTGTACCGGGCCGTTGAAGGCGAATCGATCAGGCCCTGCCGCTTTCGCGAGCGCCTGCGTCTCGATTGGCGGAATCAGATCCGGTCCGCCCCAGCTGCTCCCGGACCACGCGGTTTGCAACTTCCAGGAATTTCTCTTCGGTCCCTGGGGGAATGGTCGCGCCGGCGGCCCCATGGTGACCGCCGCCTTGGCCGCCGACGGCCAGGCTCGCGGCCTGCATGACGGCCGCGAGGTCGAGTCCGCGGGCCACGAGCTCTCGCGTCGTTCGCGCCGAGACCTTGATGCCGTCTTCGGCTTGGGCGAACGCGATGATCGGCAGGTCCTTGCTCGCGCCTTCGCGGTGGAGGGCCATGCTCGCGGCGATCCCAACCACGGTGTCGCGAATTCGATCCGCCGCGTGGAAGAACTGGACCGCCTCCATCTGCGTGATGCCGGCTTCCTCGATCGTCTCCATCGAGTTCATCAGGTACTCCCGGTGGCCCCTGAGGAGGCGGAGGGCCTGGGCGAGGTACTCCTCCCGATCGCCTCGGCACACGCGGTACCCGACTTCGGGCTGGTCGTATCGTCCGCAGGCGTTCATCAGGGTCCCAAACTCTTTCGCATCGCGCGTCGGGCTGCCCGCGGGCTCCCGCACCAACGTGTACGTTTCTCCCGCCAACCGCTCGACCTCTTTGATTCCGCACCCCCGCTCCAGCATGTGTGAAACGAGGGCTGATACGACGCGTTGCTTCTCGCCGCGGTCGAGGTCCGACCAACTTCGCCAGTGGTCCTCGACCTTCAGGTCGACTCCGAGCTCGAGGAGGAACGCGATGCAAGCCTCCTCGTTTCCGCTGAGCCGCGGGATCCACGGGTCCGTCGCGTATTGGAGCATCTTGTACGCCGGTCGCGTCTCCCGTCCGAAGAGCCGGAGATCGATTTGGGCCTCCAGCACGCCGGCGGCCATCCCGTCCGCCAAGATCGTGCGATTGTACCCGGAGAGCCGCCGGAACTCCTGATCTTGAACGTCGCCGACCGCGCCCACGATGGCGATCGCCGCGAGGTCGACATTTTTCGGAGAGAGGGCCCTCGCGACCGCGTAGGCGCATCCCGCCCCGCTCGCGACGTCGGACCCTTCGCCCTCGAGATGCGGATTCAGCATGAGGACCCGATCTTGCGATTCGGTGAAACGGATGAGATCTCCCCGGAGGGCCCTCGGAACTTCTCGCTCCGTCGGAACGTGGTGATCCGTGATGACCGCGTCCAAGCCGTGCAACGCGTGCAGCATCCCGGCGCCGAGGTCGATGAACCAGACGAGCGGAGTCCCCTGCCTCTTTAGGTCCGTGAGGACCGCCTGGTCGAGCTTCTTGACGAAGGCGACCTCGTGCGAGATGCCCGCCCGGTCGAGGGCTTCGGACGCGATGGCCCCGCCGGTGATGCCGTCCGTATCGATGTGCGTCACGATGCGAACGAACGGAGCCGGGCGCAGGCGCTCCGCAATCTCTTGAGCGACCGCCTCCATCGCGCCATCAAGCGGGAGTCCACCCATGAATCTTTGGGAGGGGACGGCGGATGGCGGTCATCCCGATCTTCGAAGAAGAACGAATATCGGAGGACGTCCTTGATGCCTTTGTGATTCACGTCACCGCGACGGGGCTGATTGCTCGCGACGGTCGGGTCCTCCTGGGGAAGCGCACCAGCACGGTTCGGTTCGCGGGCATGTGGGACGCGTTCGGGGGACATCTCGTCCCGTGCGAAGAGCCGTCGTCCGCCTTGGTCCGCGAGCTCGAGGAGGAGTTGGGGATCACGGTGCTCCGGCCGCGGTTCCTCGGCATCTACGAAGACGTCGATCCGACTTCGAAGGACCTCTTCCGGCACTACTTGTTCCTCGTCACCCAATGGAATGGGGAGCCGAAGATCGCGAACGAAGAGCATTCGGACATTCGGTGGTTCGACCCGGAGCAAGCGGAACGCCTGAATCTCGCGCCGAGCCTCAAGGAAGCGATTCGCCGCGTCCTCCCGAAGAAACCTTAACTCGGACGCACATGTTCGACCGGGGACGCCATGGTCGACGAGACACAAATCCGGAAAATCCTGGGCGAGATCAGGACGATCGCGGTCGTCGGTTGCTCGAAAGATCCAGCCAAGGACGCGCACCGGGTCCCGAAGTACATGCAGATGAACGGCTACCGCATCATCCCCGTAAACCCGACCGCGACGGAGATCCTCGGGGAGAAAGCGTATCCGTCGCTCGACGCCGTCCCGGTTCCCTTCGACGCCGTTGACATCTTCCGTCCTTCGGCGGACGTACCGCCGATCGTGGACCAAGCGATCAAGACGCCCGCGAGAGTCATCTGGATGCAACTTGGAATTCGGAACGATGACGCCGCGAAGAAGGGCCTGGCCGCGGGCAAGATCGTGATTCAAGATCGTTGCATGATGCGCGATCATGCGCGGCTATTCGGCAAGTCGATCCTCGAATGAGGACGCGGCAAAGACGAGGGCGACGCTCGGGCCCCCCGCACGTCGGGCCGCGGCGATGAGCGCCTCGATTTCTCCCAGGATGCTCACGGCCGCGGGCGGAGCGTCGAACTTCGCGGTCGTAACGGCTTCGGACCACGCCCGGAGACGGGATTCCGGCACGACCCCGACGCGGAACGGTTGGGACACGCCTCGCTCGATCTTGACGGTCGGACTGATCCCGGCGAACGTTTGCACCGGGACTTCGATCCAACTCGATCCTTCCTGGGGGAACAGTTCGGGCGAGAGGCTTGGCGGGAGGGCTTCCTCCGCGGCGCGGATGGATCGGCTCCCTTGGGCATCGTCCCAAACCCGGCCGAGCCGGGCGCCCGCCGACACAACCGTGTGGTCGAGCCACGCGAGATCGTGGGTCCGTCGGATCGAGGAGCGCCGAGTCCACAGCACCTTCGCGAGCAGATAGTACCCTTCCCGAAGCGCTCGGGCCTCTGGCGACTTCGTGCCGCCGGCGTGCTGAGCCTTCTCGAGAGCCGAGGCGACCAAAGGTTGAGACGATAGCAACGCCTGAAAGTCGACGACCCGGAGGAGAGCCTGCCATCCCATGGGGACCGCCACGGGTCTCGTCAACAAAAGGGTGTCGGCGCAAGAGGCTTCGTGTCTTCCGTCCCTGAGGCCCGGACGAACGGCGGTCTGCCTCAGTGAAGGACGACCGATTTGACGCCATCAACCTGCTTGATTTGCGGGAGCAGCCGCTCGGGCACGGGCGCCTCCGTGACGATGAAGCCGTGTGGGTCATCGACGATCTCGGGGTCGTCCATGATCACCTGCCGAATCGAGATGCCCGCTTGGGCGATGATCGCCGCGACCCCGGCCAGGATTCCCGGCTTCGATGCGTTCGTCGGGACGATCTCGATCGCCCCCCAGTTCATGATCGGGGCGATTTCGCGGAGGTGGCACACGGGACGCAAGGCGTCAAAGAACGCCCGCAGCTCCGCATTCTTGTCGATCGTGTCCACGGTCGCGGTCACCACCCGCCGGTCGACGCCCGCGGCGCGGGCCATCGCCGTGTCCGAGAGTTTGATATCGCCCGCATAGACGCTCCCCTGATGGACGCGCAGGCCGTACACGACCGCAAGCTGGGCGACCTTCTCCTGTGCCGGGAAACCTTTGAAATAGTGACGGAAGCGCGCCCACATGCCGTTGGCCGAATGTACGGAAGGGTGCCCTAAGGGTTAATGTTTCCGTCATCGAGTGTATCTAAGTGAACATCAGAGAACAGAATCGTTATATATTGTCCAAAGAATCCACTGTTCGGATCGGTGGACCCGATGCAGGCGATTCGAACGGAACCGGCGCGTGCGAGCGACGTGAAAATCCTCCTGGACTTGGACGACCTGCCGCGGGCGTGGTACAACATCCTCCCGGACCTCCCTGCGCCCTTCCCCCCGTACCTCCACCCCGGCACGAAGGAGCCGGTGCCGCCCCAGGCCTTCGAGCCCCTGTTCCCGAAGGCGTCGGATCGCACAAACCAAACACCGCATTCGCCCAAGCCTACTTCGCGGCCCAAGAGGGAGTCGAAGCCCTCGCGACCGAGACCGGCGCGGGCCAATGGGGATCCGCCCTCGCCCTCGCGACGAACTACTTCGGACTGAAGGCGAAGGTCTTCATGGTGCGCGTGTCGTACGATCAGAAGCCGTATCGCAAGTATGTCATGAATCTGTACGGCGCCGACGTCATCCCGAGCCCGAGCGATCAGACGAACGTCGGGAGGAAGTTCCTCGCGCAAGATCCCGACCATCCGGGGTCCCTGGGCATCGCGATCTCTGAGGCAATCGAGTCCGCGGTCACCGGGAAGAACACGCAGTACTCCCTTGCAAGCGTCCTGAATCATGTCTTGATGCATCAGACCATCATCGGGCTGGAGGCCCAGAAGCAGTTCGAGCTCGCGGACGTCACCCCGGACTTCATGGTCGGCAGCGTGGGCGGCGGCTCGAACTTCGCGGGCTTCACGTATCCGATGATCGGCGAGCGCATTCACGGCCACGTCGATACGAGATTCGTCGCTATCGAGCCGGAGTCGGTCCCTTCGATGACGCAAGGCCGTTACGAGTACGATTTCGGCGACACGGGCGAGATGACTCCGCTCGTCAAGATGCACACGCTGGGCCATACGTTCGTCCCGCCGCGCATCCACGCGGGCGGCTTGCGGTACCATGGGACCGCGGCGACGCTGAGCGTCCTGTTGGACTCGGGCCTCGTGGAGCCCCGCGCGGTGGACCAGGTCGGCACGTTCCAGGCGGGGGAGATCTTCGCAAAGACGGAGGGCCTGATTCCCGCGCCGGAGACGTGCCACGCCATCCGCGGAGCGATCGACCTCGCCCTCGAGGCGAAAGACCGCAACGAGGAGACCGTGATTGCGTTCAACTACAGCGGCCACGGCTTGCTGGACCTCGAAGGCTACCGACAGTTCATGGAGGGCACCCTGAAGAGCAACGGAAAGTGAGAGGCCTCGGGCAGGCCGCCCGGTGCCCTCTTTCTCTTTTTGTCGCCTTGTTGGACTTCAGGGAAAGGCACCGGGCTCACGACCGCTGCGGCGCGGTCAAAGACATGAGGGATCACCGCCATCCGCCGCCGTGGACGTCGGGGTGGACGTCGGCGGGACCTTCACCGACTTCGTCGGATTTCGCGGCCGCGTGGTCGTGTCGCTAAAACTGCCGAGCACGCGAGATCCATCCGCGGCGGTCCTCGAGGGGATGCGGGCCCTTGTCGCGGCGGGGATGGCGCACGGAACCACCGTGGCGACGAACGCGATCTTGGAGCGGAAGGGTGCCCGCACCGCGTTCGTGACGACGGAGGGCTTCGTCGTGACGACGGAGGGCTTCGAGCACCTGTTGCTCATCGGTCGTCAGAATCGGCCATCCCTCTACGACCTCCGGATCACGCGACCGCCTCCGCCGGTTCCTAGAGAACGGTGCTTCGGCCTGCGGGAGCGCGTGGACGCGCGAGGCCGGGTCCTTCGCTCCCCGACGAACCGCGACCTCGAGGCGGTCGCCCGGCAAGTTCGATCGAGCGGGGCCGAGTCCGTCGCGATCTCGCTCCTCTTCTCGTTCCTCGATCCGGCGCATGAGCGGCGACTCGCGAAGGCGTTGCGTGGCATGTCGGTCTCCACGAGCCACGAAATCCTCGCCGAGTTCCGCGAGTTCGAGCGATCCTCGACGACGGCCCTCGACGCATACGTGAAACCACTCGTCGTTCGATATCTGCGAGGCCTGGAGCGGGCCGTCCATGGGGACTTCTACGTGATGAAGTCGTCCGGAGGCGTCGTCTCGCACAGGGCCGTTTTGCACCGACCCGTCGACATTGTCCTGAGCGGCCCCGCGGGCGGAGTTGCCGCGGCGGTCGCAATCGCACGGGCCACGGGCCATGGAAATCTATTGACGTTCGACATGGGCGGCACCAGTGCGGACTTCTCGACCGTCGTTCGTGGCGCGGCCTCTTTGACAACGGAGGCGATGATCGACACGTTCCCGCTCGCCCTTCCGGTCGTCGACATCGAGTCGGTCGGAGCCGGCGGTGGCAGCATCGCTTGGATTGACGCTGGCCGATCGCTCCGCGTCGGACCGCGCAGCGCGGGCGCCGATCCGGGCCCCATCGCGTACGGCAAGGGTGGCGAATCGGTGACGGTCACCGACGCAGACTTGTCAGGAGGCGTCCTGGGGCCGACCTTGCTCGGAGGGCGCCTGCCTCTGCAGTGCGCGCGACGATGGCGAAGGCGATGCGGATCATCCTGGCGCGGCGCGGGCTAGACCCGCGGGACTTCGCTCTCTTGGCATTCGGCGGGGCCGGCCCGATGCACGCTTGGTCGCTCGCAAGAGAACTCCGGATTCCCCGCGTCTTGGTCCCGTTTCTTCCCGGAGCCTTTTCCGCATACGGCATCTTGATCTCGCCGATACAGCTGGAATATAGCCGGACGATGGTTCGGCCGTTGGATCGGGCAGAGTCCGCGATCGGACAAGCGGTCCAATCCTTCGGATCTCGAGCGCGGAGAGCGCTCCACGGGGAAGAGCACGACACCGGCAGGGCCGTGTTCCTGGAGAGCGTCGACCTCCGATACCGCGGACAGAGCTACGAGATCAACATCCCGCTTCGCGGCAATCTTGCGCGCGCCTTCCGGAAGGAGCACCGCCGACGATACGGATACGCCTCGCGGGAAGAGCCCATCGAGCTCGTCACCGTCCGACTCATGGTCCGGGTGCCGCGGCGTGTCACCTTTCCGCCGCCCCCTGCGGTCGTCTCACCGGGGATCGGACATCGTCGGGTGCTCTTCGATGACGGATGGTTCGACGTTCCCGTGTTCGACCGGGGCTCTCTCCCCGTCGGATTCGAGGAAGAGGGGCCGGCCATCGTCGCGGAAGACTACGCCACCACGGTCGTGCCTCCCGGGGCGAACTTCCGGATTCAGCCTCGCGGGCTGATCGAGATCGAGGTGGCTCTGTGAACCCGGCGGATCTTGAGATTTTCCAGACGGCCTTGTCCTTCGTCCCGGAAGAAATGGGAGTCGCCCTTCGCCGCACGGCCTACTCGCCGAACATCAAGGAGCGGATGGACGCGAGCTGCGCCCTGTTCGACGCGGAGGGCCGCATCATCTCCCAGGCGGAGCACATCCCGGTCCACCTCGGTTCCATGCCGGTCGCCGTCGAGGCGGCGATGCGAGACTTCCCAGGCACTCTCCGCGATGGCGATCAAATCATCCTGAACGACCCGTACCGGTGGCGATCAAATCATCCTGAACGACCCGTACCGGGGCGGCACGCACCTCCCGGACGTTACGATGATCCGGCCGGTGTTCGTGCGCCAGACGATCATCGGATTCGCGGTGAATCGAGCCCACCACGCGGACATCGGTGGAAAGGTGGTCGGTTCGATGCCTGCCACCGCGATGCGTCTCGAGGACGAAGGCCTCGTCTTGGAGCCGCAGAAGATGATGGACCGGGGACACGAGCGGCAGGCCGTCCTGGAGAGATTTCGTCAGGGGACATGGAACCCAGCGGAGCGGCTTGGAGACCTCCGAGCCCAGGTCGCCGCGAACGAGCTCGGCGCCCGGCGCCTCGTCGAAGTCGTCCTACGAATCGGGGTCACGGGTTTCCGAGGCTCGGTCGACGAGCTCCTCGATTACGGAGAGCGGAGGGTGCGCGCCGCGATCGGCGAGCTACCTCGCGGGACGTGGGCTGGGGAAGATTTCCTGGAAGGGGTGGCGCCCGAGGAACCCGAGCGAATCCGGATCCGCGCGGAGGTTACGGTCGGCGGCTCCGGGATCGCCGTGGACTTCGCGGGAACCGATCGCCAGGTCCCGGGGAATCTGAACGCGCCACTCGCCGGCGAAACGCCGGCGCGCTCCGACCCCTCCGCGTGCTGGCGAGGGAGGGGAGCCTCGTTTCGCCTCGTCCTCCGGCCGCGGTCGCCGCCGGGAATGTCGAGACCTCGCAGCGAATCGTCGATGTCCTGTTCCTCGCTCTCTCGGAGCCGCTCGCCGATGCGGTCCCCGCCCAAAGCCAAGGCACGATGAACAATCTGACGATTGGCGGATCCGATCCTCAGCCGTTCTCGTACTACGAGACCATCGCAGGTGGCGAGGGCGCGCTCCCGTACCGGCCCGGAATGTCTGGCGTCCATACCCACATGACGAACACCCGCAACACGCCGGTCGAGGCCCTCGAGTTCGCGTACCCGCTCCGGATCGAGGAGTACCGATTCATCCCCGGCACCGGCGGGCGAGGCCTGCATTCGGGAGGCGATGGCATTCGCCGCTCCGTTCGATTCCTCGCCCGCGCCGGTACCGCGTCGATCCTGTCGGAGCGCCGTGCCCTTCGGCCAAAGGGACTCGAGGGCGGTGAGGATGGCCGCCCGGGGCGGAACCTCCTCATCCGAAACGGACGTCGTCGCGGACTCGCCGCCAAAGTGACGGTCGAACTCCGCCGCGATGACCTCCTAGTTATCGAAACGCCGGGCGGCGGAGGTTGGGGTCCGCCGGAGCACCGACGTCGTTGAGTGTAGCCTACGTGCACCGGAGAGGTTGACTCGAACGCGGAAGACTCCTCCGTCGTGACACTGGTCGGTCTCGTCTCGGGTTTCTTCATCGTGACGATGCTCGGTCTCCTCGCGGGCGCTCTGACGGGCTTGTCGCCCGGACTTCACGTGAACAATGTGGCTGCCCTCGTCCTGACGACTCAGGCTGCGTGGACGGGGTTCCTTGCCGCGCTGGTCCCGGACGTTTCCTCCGAGCCGGAGATGATCGGCCTTTTGCTCTCATGCTTTCTCCTCGCGACGGCCGGGAGCCATGCGGTCTTCGACTTCATTCCGGTCGTCTTCCTGGGCGCGCCGACCGAAGACACGGCGCTCGCCACGCTCCCGGGGCACCGTCTCCTCTTGGTCGGCCAGGGCGCGAAAGCGGTGGCCCTCGCCGCTCGCGGGGCGCTGTTGGGAACCGCATTCGCGGTCGCCGCGTTGGTCCCGCTCCGGTTGCTCCTCGCCGAGCCGATCGGTCTCGCGGACCACTTCCGACCGTGGACGCCGATCTTCCTGGTGTGCGTCCTCGCCGCGGTCCTCGCGTCCGAATGGCGCGGACGAGGACGCGTCCGCCGAGTGCTGTGCGCGGTCTGGGTCCAGACCTTGGCGGCCGGTCTCGGGATTGCGGTCCTCCGCGGGCCATCGCTCGTCGATCCGGGTGCGGTCCTGTTCCCTCTGTTCTCGGGTCTCTTCGGGATCCCGAGCCTAATCGTCGGACTGCGTGCCCGACCGGGCTCGATTCCGCACCAACGGCTCGAGCCGCTCCGGGGTCTTTCGAGGGAGGACGCGCGAAGTGCGCTCCGCGGCACGATTGCGGGTGCTAGCGTGTCGTGGCTTCCTGGGCTGAGTGGCGGAGCGGCGGCGACGCTGGCCTCGGTCGGTACGCGCAGGACCGTCGGGCCGAGTCAGTTCATGGTCGTCTTGGGCGCGGTGTCCACGTCCACGGCGCTCCTCAGCGTCGCGGTCCTGTTCATCATTCAACGCGCCCGAAGCGGGACGGCGGCTGCGGTCCGCGGGCTCGCCGGAGATCTCGCCCCGTGGCCCCATGCATGGGCGGCGCCGGCTTCGCTCCTTCTCCTGGTGATGTCCGCGGTCCTCGCCACCGCGATCGCCGCTCCCCTGGCGGCACGTATCGGCCGCGGTGTGGCGAAGCGCTGGTCGAGGTCGAACCCGCGCCGGATCGCGGCGCTGTCTCTGCTCGCGGTCTTCGTCCTGTTGGCGGTGGCCACGGGCTCGGTCGGAGTCGCCCTGGCGGCGCTGTCCACGATCGTCGGCCTCGTGCCGGTCGCACTCCGGGTCCGCCGGGTGCACCTGATGGCATCGCTCCTCATCCCGGTCCTCCTGTCGTACATCGGTCCGGGGGCTTGAGGAAAGGGTAAAGACCTCGAAGCCGCATCGTGCATCTCGGCGCTGGCTCTTCGAGGCACACCTTGCACGCGGGATCCCCGAACGTGCTCGACAAACTCTCCTTCGTCCTCGCGAGCCGGCAGAGGGAGAAAGTTCTCGCGGCCGTGATCCCTGGACCGCAGACGCCGGTTCAAGTCGCGAAACGGACGGGCCTTCGCCTCCCCCACGTGAGCCGGACGCTCGGGCAGCTCGTGCGAGCCGAGCTGGCGCAATGCGTCGGCGGGGAACGCCGCGGGAAATTGTACGCGGCCTCGAGGGTCGGGCTGGCGGTGTGGGGGGAGCTCTCCGAGGCCCGCGGAGACCGGCTAGTGGCGCCCATGATTCGCGGCAGCCACTTTCGGAACTACCACCATTGGATCGCCGTCCATCACGGCCGGGCCGCGGCCGACAAGACCCTCATCGAGGCCGGCGTGGATCCCGCGCTCATCCATGCGGACCACTGGTATCCGCTGCGGTCCGCGCTGGACGTCCTTGAACACGTGGAAACGCGGTTCGATGACGGAACGTATGAAACGGTTCGTCGGATGATGAGGGACGAGGCGATCAACTTCACTTCGCTCCGGCGCTTCGTCAAGCGCGTGATTCCCTTCCCGATCCTGCTGGAGCTCTCGCCAAACTCCTACGCGCGCGAGTTCAATCACGGCCGTCTCGAAGTCGATGTCGAAGACCATCGGGCGGTCTTTCGAAACTATGATTGGATGAGCAGTCGCGCCCGATGCGCGGCGTGGCTCGGGACCTACGAAGGGTCTCTCGCCATGCTCGGGATTGCCGGAACCGTCACGAAGATCGCGTGTATCCTTCGCGGCGACCCCTACTGCGGATACCGGATCGACTGGTGAGCAACGTCCGCGGCGAGAGGGGTCTCCAGACAGAACATCATCTGGTAACTAACTGGTAATTATGCATTATCTGCTCCACCGCGCTCGCGCCGCGAGGCGGGAATCCAGGAGAACGAAATCCTCGTTTGGAGGGATGTCTGCCTGAGCCCGTCCCCGCGGGGAGTCGTGGACGGGTCCCTTTCTTACAAGTCCTCGTGGTTCTCGCGGGTCCCGTACGGCGTGGAGTACTTGTGCGTCTCCCGGATCCGTTCGACACCATCGATCTCTTTG
>WNGG01027585.1_pt1 | contig 11770 bp, 17 predicted proteins | sample 5400661 | NCBI WGS metagenome assembly WNGG01 (sample SAMN13153372, study PRJNA577476) | soil metagenome | isolation source: 100 cm soil or saprolite under Garry oak tree replicate 1 | place: USA:California | collected 2016-06-15 | reverse complement strand
AAAACTGTCGTTTGATCTGGGAACCGGCCCGCGGCTGATGCCAGCAAATCATAAGCTTCTTGAGTGCGGTTGAGCCGGTGCAAACTCTGCGCGTGGTCAATCCATCCGCCCGGTTTTTCCGGTTCCATCTCCGTGAGTGCCCGTGCAATTTCAAAGCAGGCGTCCCACCTCTCAGCCTTCGCGTAAACGCGCCAACGGACTTTCAGCACGTCGGGATGGGCGCGGAGCTGCGCCGTAATTTTCTCCAGTTCGTCGTTGGCTTCGATGTGCCTGTCGAGTTCCAGCCAGCCAACGGCAGCTCGCAAATGGTAAAGGTCTGGAGGTTCGAGCGGCATCACAAGTTCATCAGGGCTTCCTAAAAGATGGCATCACAAAATATTCAACTTCACGTTGCTTCAGCTTCCGCTGACCGGCAACGCTTCGCACAATGGCCTCGGGCCGGTCAAATCCTCGACTCGCAGCGCGATCAGGTCAAAGGCAGCCGGCGGTGGCAAAGGAGAACGAAAAGCCGCCAAAACTTTCGGGACAGGCGATCTCCGCATCGGATTTGGTCCCGACCAGTTTAGTCTATTTCCGCCACCGCTTGCGAAGACGCGTTGACATTGGCAATCTAAGTCCCATCGTTCATGAGCAACAATTCAGGGCAGTTTGGGTTCGACAGCATTCTGGCGAAAGGTTAATCAGTTGCACGCGTGAGAAGGTTAGGTCTTAGTGCAAGGTAAGACCGGGAGTCTTATGATAAGAATGGAGTAAAGAGGTATTGTGCATTCAACGGAGCAAGGCAGAAGGGAAGTGGCAGCGCTCAAGAGTTTCTTCGCGGTTAATTTCATTTTTCGGTGGTGCATTTTCTTCCAATAAACCTTATGAAATCCTCCTCACGGTTCCTGAGTGTGAATTTCGTCTGGCTGGCGTTGTCAGGCAGTTTGATGGCGCAGACGAATTTTGTCCGGCTTAAATCCTTCGGCTTTCCCGGCCAGTCGGGTTCGTCTCCTTCGGCGCGATTCATCGAAGATACAAACGGCGTTCTGTACAGCACCACATTCTCCGGGGGCACCAGTAATTTGGGCACCGTGTTCAAAGTGAATAGGGACGGCAGCGGTTACGCAGTGCTGCACAATTTTATTCGCGGGGGCGGTGACGGAATGAATCCTCAGTCCGGCTTAACGAGAGCAAGCGACGGGATGCTCTACGGCACGACACCAGTCGGGGGCACAAACGATGTGGGAGTGGTTTTCAAGCTCAATCCAGACGGCAGCGGTTATTCAGTGATATGGAATTTCAGGGCTCTGATTGGAGATGGGAAGAATCCGCAGGGAGAACTCTTCGAGGGAAGCGACGCGGCGCTGTACGGGGTGACGCAAAATGGAGGCAGCAACAACTTTGGGACTGTTTACAAACTCAAGAAGGACGGCAGTGGCTACACCGTCTTGCGCACCTTTGGAATTTCGGGCGGCGACGGGCGTTTCCCGCTTGGCGGTTTGGTTAAGGCGAGCGGCACCACGCTGTGTGGCACGACTCTTGGAACGCAAGCCGGAGTTGGCAGCACCGTTTACAGGCTCGACGAAGACGGCAGCAACTACGGGGTCTTGCACAGCTTTACCGGCATCGCGGGCGAAGGCAAAAACCCGCAATGCACACTCACGTTCGGAACGGACGGAGCAGTGTACGGCACGACAAAAGCGGGAGGCACCAACGCGGGGACGGTGTTCAAGATCAATACCGATGGAAGCGGATACGCCGTGTTGCATCAATTCAGTTTGACCGAGGACGGCAAGTCACCGATGGCTGGCCTGGTGGAGGGAGCGGACGGTGCAATGTATGGCACGACATTTCAAGGAGGCACCAACGGGAATAATTTGGGAACGGTTTTCAGAGTGAATAGAGATGCCAGCGGCTACGCGGTGCTGCACTCGTTCACCGGCATGGGAGGCGACGGGAGGAGGATTGACGGTCGCCGACAACGGCACGCTGTTCGGGACGACTCGAAACGGCGGCAGCAACAGCTTAGGTGCCGTGTATAGACTTATGCCGGGTGGAAGCGGCTATTCCGTCTTGCACAGTTTCTCGGGTCTCGACGGGAAAGCTCCGTGGGCGGGCTTGCTCTTTGGCAGCAATACGATGCTCTACGGAACAACTCACGATGGCGGCAGCAACAACTTGGGAACAGTCTTTAGAATGAACCAAAATGGCAGCGGGTACGTCGTGTTGTACAACTTCACCGGCGCGGCCGGCGACGCGGGTTCTCCGGCAGCGGGCCTCATCGAAGGCGGGGACGGGTCGCTTTACGGGACGACATGGGCTGGGGGCAGCGCTGGGAGTGGAACCGTTTTCAAACTCAACAAGGACGGCAGCAATTATGCCGTTTTGTACAGTTTCCTCGGCTCGGGCGGGGACGGGAGCGCCCCGTGGGCGCGTGTCGTTGAGGGTGGTGACGGCGCGCTGTACGGGACAACTTACTACGGAGGCAATCTCCATCTCGGCACCGTGTTCAAATTGAACAAGGATGGGAGTGGATACAAGGTCCTGCACAATTTCAGCGCAGGCCGGGTAGATGGAGCCTATCCCGCTGCGGAGTTGATTACAGGGAGTGATGGTGCGCTTTATGGAACGACATCTTCGGGAGGGACTGACTCGGGTGGAACAGTGTACAAAATCAGCGAGGATGGGAGTGGCTATTTGGTCCTGCGCAGTTTTGTTGACAACGGTGCGGATGGATATGGATTTCAGAGTGGTCTGCTGACTGGCAATGACGGTGCGTTGTACGGAACGACCTTTGGGGGCGGGAGTGGGGGTGGCGGGACGGTTTTCCGCCTAAACATGGACGGTAGTGGTTTCGCAGTGTTGCATTACCTCTCGGTTGTCGATGGACGATCCACTTCCAGCTCTTTGGTACGAGGCAGCGATGGTGCCTTGTACGCCACTGCGTTTTCGGGTGGCGATATGAATATGGGGGCTGCATTCAAACTCTTTTCCGCGGCACCTGCTTCAGTTTTTTTCACCGGGATACAGTTCAACCAAGCAGGCGCTCAATTAGCTTTATCCGGTGCGCCTAGCCAGACGTATCGAGTCGAAGCCTCATCAAACCTCACCTATTCGAGCTGGGATAATGTTATTAATGCGATGTCGGACCCCAACGGTTTAGTGCAGTTTCTTGACGCAAATGCCACGAACTTTCCGGCTCGCTATTACCGGGCAATTGCCGCGCCGTAGATCAACATGAATTGGACAGCCGAAGAGGTCAAACTTTTGGGCACCAAGTCCGATGCGGAGATCGCCGGCCTGCTGGACCGTTCCCTGGAATCGGTGCGCTTGAAACGACAGAAACTCCGTATTGAATCACACCTTCAACCCCCCTGGAAGGGCGCGGAGATCAAGCTGCTGGGCACAGGGCCGGACCGCGAGATTGCGCGACGTATCAGACGCACGACCTTGGCTGTCCAAACCAAGCGGCTGATTCTCGGAATTCGTAGTTGGCGGTCCAGGAATATCAGAGTTCGGGAGCCGGTCGATCCGGTGAAGGCGAAACTGCTCTTTGGCCCCTACCATCCGCCCCGCACTCGCCCAGGCAGGTTCTTGTTCTGCGAATGGCGCGGCACGGTCAAGGTCGGTGACTACAGCGACCGCCCAATCCCTTGGCCTATGAAGTGGCGTACTCGATCGCTGATCCTTTGCGGTGACCTGGTCCGGGCGGTGAAACAAGAATCGGAGATCGCCGTGGCATATCATTGGGGCGTCAGCGTCGCTGTCGTGACCAAGTGGCGAAAAGCGCTTGAGGTTGAACCGATCACGGTTGGGACCCGAAATCTGAAATCGTACGTGCAATCCGAGGCGATGACACCGGCCCTTCGTGGGCACTTGTCACGGATCAAGACCGGCAAGCCGAGGAAGCTGACCAGGCGTGGCGAAGCCAGTTTATTGGCGGCGCTGCACCGTCCAAAGTCGGCGCAATGGTTCAAAGCAATGACACCGCACTTCGCGGCCCGTCGCGGTAAGCCAGTTGATCCCAACGACAGGGTCTGGACATCCAAAGAAGAAAAGCTCATCGGCACGATGCCGGACAGAGCGGTCGCGAAGAGGCTGGAACGATCCGTAAGCGCGGTTACTGCCAGGAGGAGACTGAAAGCGATTCCGTATCTGAATCCAGTTTTGCGCCCGTGGCACGACGCGGAGATAAAACTGTTTGGAAAGGCGTCTGACGAAAAGATCGCCAAACGCACTGGTCGCTCGTTGAAAGGCGTCCAGGGCAAACGACGAGAATTGGGATTGCTGGTGCGCCCGCGTGTCAGACCTTGGACGGCCAGGGAAGATCGTCTCCTGGGAACCAAACCGGACACTGAACTTGCCGTGCAATTCAACCGCACGCGCATGGACGTTTACTGGCGTCGAAGCAAGCTGGCGATCAAGCCCGCTGTGGCACGCCCACCGCATCGGAATTGGAAACCGAAGGAAGACAAGTTGCTGGGGACCGCTTCCGATGCTGTGATCGGTCGAAAGTTGGGGCGCAGTGCGGCCGCGGTCCAACTGCGGAGGCTGGGGCTTGGGTTACCGTCTTATCGAGAACGGATGAAACGATAAGTCGGACCACCGATCTGGTTCTCAAATCGGTGCGCTTTCGCTGATTCGTTAGGCGCATCATGAGGAGTGACTCACAGAACTGTCGAAGCAAACATATATGCAAACTCAAACACTAAAAGTTCGCATCACACTTACCGCCCTTGGTCTGTGGACGATAGTAGCTGGCTTCATTGACATCTTTGTCGCCATCACCCAGTTGCGGGGTTGGCAGGGTGATCCACTGTCCGACGCTTCCATCGTGGCACTCCTGCTCGGCGTTTTGCTCGCAGTTGGTGGAGCATCCCTTGTGGTTCGCGGAATGAAGTACCAAAGTCGTGCATCCCATACTGGTCGGTGAACAGATGATTGTTGCACGTCAGACAACGGACGTGACAATGGGCGGAAAAACCGCGCCTGATATGCCTTATACTACCATCCTTGTGATTATCTGTTGCGCGGTATTCTACTATCGGCTCGGTGAATTCGAGTACAGTTCCGGTGGACCACTCGCTTTGGCCAGCGTGGCACTGTGGCTGATTGGAACTCTTGCATTCCGGTTTGGCTGGCTTGGCAACCTGCTGGTCCAGGTCGGGCTGTTCTTCGCCTTGACCGTCTGGAACATCATGCGCCGGGAACGCAAATGAGTACGGCCTGGTGAGGCTGCGGAGTCTATTGTCGCGGTGCTGTCGGTCTTCACGACCACTGAAGAGAGGACAAACGCACGCTTTGACGGAGGTCACGTCATTGAGCGGATTGCAATTTTGCCGAATCAATCTTTTGCAGGGCTTCCAAAGCCTTCGCCCGCACATCTGGATCAGAATCATTCAGGGCATCCTTGAGGGCCGGAACCGCGTCTTTCGCCAAAGGGCCGAGCAGCGACAACGAATAAGCTGAATTGAATCGCACGCCACGATATTGATTTGTCAGCGCATGGACAAGCGCCGGGATGGCCGGTGCAGCCTCCGGGCCAATCTGGCCGAATGCGGCAGCGGCGTCTAAGCGGACGAAGAAATCATCGTCTTGGAGCGCGGAAATTAGGGATGGTACTGCGTCTTTGGCAGCGGGACCAAGGTAAAGCAAATCCCACGCTGCGGCAGCTCTTAATTCGGACGCCTTCAACGGTTGCGGAAAGCGCACAGTCATCGTTTTCGGCAACTTGGCCCAAATCCACAACCACGACTTTGCAAGCGGCCCATCCCTTAGTGCAAGCTGATTGGTCAAGCAGGGCACCGCGGCTGCCCCCATTTGTCGGAGCACTCGCACTGACTCATCTTCCACAGCATGTCTGGACTGTCGCGCCCAATATCGTACCGGTTTCCCGCCGAAGGTGGGCTCACTCTTAGAGTGGAGCCGGTTTGTCAGTCATAGCCATCCAACCGACAAGCAGAGGATCACGCCCGCTACCGTCGCTTTCTTTTTCATGGTTTGAGCAAGAGCGCCCCAAGCAGTCTGACACAATGGTCAACGACGGGAGCCAACCGCCGATGACGTTCTATTTGCCTCTGGGCGAAACGGCTGGGTCCTGTTCGCTGGACCGTCTGGTTCGATATTCCGTGACGTGACCCCTTTCAGGAGTCGGTGCAATTGCTCCGGATTGTCGATCAGCGGCTTCATAAGACGCGGCCTTAGCATGCGGGGTTTTCTATCGGAACGCCGATCAGGTAGGTGACCGGAACCGGCACTATCTTCGCCCGCACCACGCCAATGTCCCAGCGATAACAGTCCAGACCAACGGTCATGTCGCGTAACTCTTGTACGCAGTACATCCGCAGGCATGAAACAACCGAATCGAACAAGAGGACAAGAGGCACGACGGGGACGAGGTAGGTCCACAACAGGCGTGACCAACGGAATGGCCTGATGAAAGGGGTCGCGAGCAATACTCTCAGAGGCGTCACGAGCACGAGAAGGACCATCAACGGACGGCGCTGGGCGCATTCAAACACCCCGATACCTTCTCCCTTCGCCACGGCGTCTGCAACCACGGCACGGGCCTGGGCAGGGCGGAAATGGTGGAATGCCGTGAAAATGGTCCGAAAACCGTGCAGGTCGCCGGGAACCTGGGTGGCGTCCACTGGCTCAGAGTGGTAAGTGATGGCCTGCTGTGTCATGCGCCCTGCTCGCTCGAATGCCTCAATGTTGGGGTACTTGTCCGTCAAACAAACGACCACTTGCACGCCTATCTCGCGCAAAAGTGGGTTGCAGCCCGATCCACGGCCCAGCGGCACCCGAACAAAGATCGAGAACCCGGCGCGTGCCTGTCCGCTGGAGTGCCTCGGCCAAAACTGGCGCAATCGCATGATAGCATTTGCTCACGGCCAAGACATAGCGGCAGTAATCGGTGACCGCGTTCTTGATGGTTTGTGGACACCGGGCGTGGTCTGAAATTTCGATCCAATGCCTTCGTTTCATGTAGGACTGTGTGAGTCGGGGATGCCCAAGCCGGGCACAAGACTGTGGCTGCTCAGCGATCCCATCATGGGGGGTTCCTGGTTACTTTGCAGCTCCAGCCAGGAGTACGGCATTGATAAAGCCGGTATGGTCAAAAAGTTTCGACATGGCGTCGCTTAATGCGCCTTCTAAGGCTGCCTTCGCGTTGGCTCCTGAACGAGACGCCCCGCCAACGTTCCACGCCACAACTGTAAGCGATTGGATTCCTTGGCCGGTTACCGTCCTGGCGAACACAATCTGTCCGTCGGGTTCTTTCACTTGCACGTTCAAGGTGACTTCAGCGACCGCTTGCTCGGGGAACCCTTTGAACTCATTGTAAAATCGCTCGCCGCTCCGTCACCGGCGAGCCTCTGCGCGGAGACAATGACCTCCTCGCGCCGTGGAGTGTGGAACACGCAACGAGCGCCTTCGGTGAACCGCTCCCAAGTCGCGGGAAAATCCAGAACGATACCTGAATCAATCGTGATCATTTGGTGCGCGCAAATGCCGAATGTGTGAAGCGGCAACTGACGCCTCGTATGAGCGACCCCGCGGCACTGACGCCGGGCATGCAACCGAGACACGGGGTTTGCTGCATGCGGTTTGCGGTCGGCTTATTACCATTGCCCTGCACATCAAAATGGAAACGGACACGCAGACAAGAAACGACCATGCGATCATCTCGTCGCGAATGAAGTGGTAACCCACCTGGTGGTGCGGGAGAACGAATCTGCAAAGAGGCGGGTTGGAACCCATGACAAATCCCACCAAAGGGAATACCACACGCCGCCAAGCAAGCGGGCTGCGATTGCGCACGCCAACAATCCGAAGCCACCAAGAAAGAATCGTTTGAGTTGGGGTTGTGCTGTCATGGCTTCATGCAGAACGACCCAGTTCAGCGACGGCTAGCAGGAGACGCGGTGATTGTAACAGCAGCGCGATGCCGCCGTTCCCTGCACCGCATGGCTGCTTAGTAGTCCAGAACAAGTGCTGCGACTTCGGCATAATCGCTCCACAATACATATGCTGGCTTTCCTTTAACCTGCCCAACATAGCAGGTCATGTAGTCTTTCGGGACGCCGTGTGGCAAGTGCATAGGCCCGTAATACTCCTCTGGTATTGGAATCTCTTGCCAATGTTTCGCTGGAAATCTGCCGTGGAACTCCTGCCGTGGAATTTTGGCACCAGAACGAATCTGCCTCAACTTTCCATCCTTTGAGAACCAGCCCGTCGTAGGTCCATCCCAAGTGAATGTATCCGGCAGCGGCTCTCCAAGAATGGCACCGAAAGCATCGTATGCCTGCTCCTGGAGTTTATCGTACTGTGCTTGAGTCGGCTCCATTTGCGGTTGCATCCCCATCGCCTCGGGGTCAATGGGATGATGGGGAATTGCGGTGTGGCAGCCGATCACAACCAGCGTGATGGCTGAGAATGTTAGTATCTTTTTCACGCTGAATATCCATCGCCGCCTAACGACTCAGCGACGGCGGCCACGAGGCGCGGTGATTGGAACAGCAGCGCTATGCCGCCGTTCGGCGCATGATTAGGCGGCACGGACTGTCTCTCTCTGGAAAAAATGACCATGTAGAAATGCTCCGCTCGTCGGGTCACGGTGGTAATTGTAGTTGAAGCAACGCTCTGGACAACTCACATCGAACAGACTTGGGGAATCGACGATGCGCAGCCGCGCCGAGCACAACGGACAGACGGCTGCGGCCTGCTCGTGATTGGCGATGCGCTGGCACAGCTCCTGGATCGCCTGCCTCTCCTGCTGGTGACGCTTCCGTCGCGATGCTGTCCAGAGGTAGAAAAGGCGGCGATGCCGTGTAGTGAACTTGCGAGTGGTGGAGTCAAAGACCAACTCAACCTTTGATGGTGTCCTCGTCGGAGGAGCGCTGAAACGCAAACTCAAACCGGTAAATGTCGCGTACTGCGCTGCGAGGGCCACAATACTTCTGGTCGTCGTAGGCAGCGGTGAGACGCCCGGTGGTGGACTCGTAAGGCTGCTCGATCTGTGGCAGCAGCTCGGCCTCAAGGAACGCTGAGAACGCCTCCTTAAAGTCGTCATTGACGCACTCGCGGTGGTAAGTGCTCGCGAACGGGCCGAACTGAATGCTGGCGAACGCGGGGTGCATGGTGAAGCCGCTTAACGACTCGGCTCACAACTCAATGACGCGCCCGCCGCCCTCCGGATTCGATGCCTTGATGTATGCAATTGCACGATCGGTGAACTTCTTCCTTTGCGCCAGAACATAGTGAGGCGTAGTCGAGCGGGCTAACGACTCAGGAACGGTGGCCATGCGACGCGCCGATTGGAACAGCAGCGCGATGACGCCGTTGGCTTCAGCGCATTGCTCGGCTCATCGACCTGAATCCTTCATGCTCTGCCAGCCCTGAAACTGCATGTACTCGCTAATGTTCCAACCCCACTCAGTGAATCTGCCGCCTGCCTCTCGGGCTGTGAGGTCCGACTCAGACACAGGCGCGACTGTCTTCCCGATGTGCAAAAACATCATCGCGTCGGAAATGTCAACTCTCGCTATATCCTCGCGGACCGGGTCATTGCCACACCAATGGTGAACTCGAACCAAACCGTAAACACGACCATCCGCTGAGATCTCAATGCCTCGCTTCGTGATCTCGTTCAATGCAGGTGATGCAGCACTGGGAAGCGCATGAATGCCGGGAAGCAGAACCATGCGACCGTCTGACAGCGACAGACCGTCTGGCGTCCAGCCCTTCACCGCAATAGGTGCGTGTAGCGACTCAATCTTGTGAATCGGAGTAAATCGTCCGGTGAGCATGAAGAAGCCTATCCGCGGTAATGCGACCGCCACCGTCACGGCAAGGATTGCGATACACAACCAAACAATTTTCGTCTTACGGCGCATGATCACCACCTGACATTATTATTAAGCTGCATAGCGTGCAAGCCGTCGTGCACGCCTGACGCCGACCCGCATGTCCTGTATTGTGGGGGCCGCAACGTCAATCCTCCCGGCTACCCGATTCGGTGCCACAGCCGGAACACCAGAATACGTAAATCATCCCCACATCGGCAAACATGAAGCTCTTCTTCTCGTTCAGAAAATGCCCCACCTCCGTGTCTGCGTTCGCGATGCTATCAATCTGTGCAACGAAACTCATTGCCTTCTGGCAACGCGTGCAAATGGGCGTTTCATCGGATTGAATCCATTGAGGCTTGCCACCAAACTTCGTGCGGCTACCTTGACTTGCAGCGGACGCAGCAGATGGTTCGCCTCTTTCTGCCGCCGGCACCGTGGTTTCGTTTCAGGTCGCAGGCAAATCCGTAGCGGTGAGCAAGGCCCGTTATGACGACTTTCTTTCCGGCATCATTATGCCGCGACAAGAGGGCGAATATGAGATAGCGGGCCTGACCTGGATGCGATGTCCGACAACTCAGCGATCGCGTTTTTCCTGTACGACATCGTGACGGCGACCGATGCGGCCGGCAATCCGACCAAACTCAGCAATTTCGAGTTTTTCTACACGCTTTCCGGACAGTCTAACCGACAAACGAACCGAACATCCCACAACGTTTTATGCAGAATGAAGAGACAAAGCGCGCATGGCGGGCCGTTCCGCTTGCGCTTTCGGTGTCTTGTTGCATTCCGCGCTTCATCCGAGTTTCCTCTCGCGGACAGAATGTCGCGTCGTTAACCTGGCTCCAGGATTGCCTGGAACGGGTGCTCACGAGAAACGCGGGGAACAGTCATCGTATCGAAACCGCGACTACGTTGAGCGATTCGACTTTCTGTTTCTGGCAGGCCCTGACGACGCTGACCATGGACTACAATCGACTACAGTCCGTATCTGTTCGTCTACATCGAAACCATCCGCGCCGGTTCTATCGTGCCATCCATTTGTCCTGAGAAGTCGCGTGGCCGTTCTGCTCTTGCGTCTCTGGATTGCCTCAATTTGCAACATATGTGTCCACAATCGGGAGAGTATGGAGCCGCGCTTGCTCGTCACAAAATTGTTTCAAACAAATTTGCGTGCAGTACGGGAGGACGGAGAGATCGGCCGTCCTCAATAAAATCACGGCCATGAGCCACGCGGCGGAATTTTTTGAGCCGCTCTTTGTCGCCACAATTCTATCAAGCAATCGGAACTGAAGGATGCGGCACAAAAGCCGCTCCCGTGTGAGTAGAAATTTTTCAGGGGAAAGGGAGAAAGATTTCAGGGAAAAACAATTTATGCACGCAACATCGCGCCTTCTTCGAAGGAGGGAGAGCCATGCGACAGCTTTATCTGCCACGTCGCCAAAATACCTGAAGATTTTTGAAAGAACGACCTTGGATTGTCCGTGTAAGAGAAGAGGCCGATGCGCCACAAAAACCGCTGGGTCGTGTGGAATGTCGAGATGGGCTTCTTTGTGGGCGCAGTCACGGTTGTTGCCAAGGGCGGACACACATTGAACCATGTTTCACCGAGAATTTACAGAAATGCTGCCATTCATTGAACCGAAACAAGAAGACCGCGAGACTGAATTTCGAGAGCAAGACCATGTTCGTGGTTTAGGCAACGAGAAGCCGACCGGCCAAAAGTTTAAGTGGCGTGCAAGATAGCAGCCTTCTCCCAGAACAAACCGGTCAAAAGTGGCCACGCCTACTCCCTTCTAACATTTTGTTTACCCTTCCCCAGCACCAATTAACGAATGAAATCACTTAGCCCCACCCCTGTAAATGGCCAGAAAACGAATCCTTTTGCCGGAGACGATTCTAAATATCCGATCAAGATTGTCCTCGTGGATGATGACGAGAAT
>WNGG01007881.1_pt1 | contig 11770 bp, 10 predicted proteins | sample 5400661 | NCBI WGS metagenome assembly WNGG01 (sample SAMN13153372, study PRJNA577476) | soil metagenome | isolation source: 100 cm soil or saprolite under Garry oak tree replicate 1 | place: USA:California | collected 2016-06-15 | reverse complement strand
ACCAAGAAGAAGCTGGCGGTGGCGGTTTACAACCACTACAAGCGCATCTTCATGAACCGCCAGCGCGGCGGCGAGGTCGAGCTCACCAAGTCCAACATCATGCTCATCGGCCCCACCGGCACCGGTAAGACTTTGCTGGCGCAAACCCTGGCCAAAATGCTTGACGTTCCCTTCGCCATCGTGGACGCCACCACCCTCACCGAAGCTGGCTACGTCGGCGAGGACGTGGAAAACATCATCCTCAAGCTCTTGCAGGCCGCCGATGGCGACGTGGGCCGCGCCCAGACCGGCATCATCTATATAGACGAGGTCGACAAGATCGGCCGCAAGGACGAGAACCCCTCCATCACCCGCGACGTCTCCGGCGAAGGCGTGCAGCAGGCGCTGCTCAAAATCCTCGAAGGCACGGTGGCCAATGTGCCTCCCCAGGGCGGACGTAAGCACCCGCACCAGGAATTCACTCCCGTGGATACTACCAATATCCTTTTTGTTTGCGGCGGCGCCTTCATCGGGCTGGAGCGCATCATTGCCCGGCGCATCGGCAAGCGCGCTATGGGCTTCCGCACCGGTCATGAGGAAAAAGATGGCGAAGTTCCGGCCGGCAAGCGCGACACTGAGCTGCTTGCCAAAGTGCAACCGCAGGACATGATCCGTTTTGGCTTGATCCCGGAATTTGTCGGCCGCCTGCCTGTGGTGGGGGTGCTCAACGATCTCGATGAAGCCGCGCTGGTTGAGATCCTCACCCGCCCGCGCAACGCCATCACCAAGCAATATCAGCGGCTCTTCGAATTTGAAAACGTCCGCCTGCGCTTTACCGACGACTCCCTGCACGCCATCGCCCGCGAAGCCATGGCCCGCAAGGTGGGCGCCCGCGGGCTACGCATGATCCTGGAAGAGCTCATGCTTGACCTCATGTACCACCTGCCCAGCCAGAAGCGGGTCAAGGAATTTGAAGTCTCACGCGAGATGGTCGAAAAACGCGAAGTCTCTATCGCCATGATGGAGAAGGCGGGATAATTCTCCTGAACCGCCGCCTCGCCCGCCGGCGGCGGTGCCCCAATCTGCAGGATCCACGGGAACTCCGAGCGGTACTAAATGCCGTCTTGTCTGATCTCTTCCATAATCGCATTGACGCCAAAACTGCCGGAGTCATCATTTATGGCGTGCAAACCGCACTCTCCCGTTAATCTGCAGCCCATGAGTTCAGTCGTAGAAGCCCCATAATGTGGTTTTGAATTGTCATTCTGAGCGCAGCGAAGAATCCCTCGGTGAAAGAACGAAAGAAAAAGCGCGGGACTTCGGGCCAGCGGGAGCGCCGCGGTTTCAATCAGGGCTTTAGCCCGGCATACACAGTGTCAATATTGACCAGGACAGGTACCTTGGTGAGCTTTCTCGATTTTCCACGGTTGCGGGCGCGAGACGGGTGTAGTACGCTCGGATTCGGCACTCAAAAATGACTCAAGGCAAGGAAAAATTCGAAAACCGCAAGCTCCCCATGATGCCTATCCGCGATGTGGTCATCTTCCCCCACATGATGACTCCCTTCGTGGTTGGCCGCGAATCCAGTGTGCGCGCTCTGGAAGAGGCACTGGCCGCCGACAAGAAGATTTTCCTCGCCACCCAGCACGACGCCAGCATTGACGAGCCCAAGGCCAACGAGATTTATCAAGTTGGGACCATCGTTAACATCGTGCAGAGCCTCAAGCTGCCCGATGGCAATATCAAGGTCCTGGTGGAAGGCATCGAGCGCGGCAAAGTGCTCGGGGTCACCGACACCGACGGCTACTTTGAAGCCTCGGTGCGCACCGCCAGGTACGCGGTCGAGCCCAATCCCACGCTGGAAGCCGCCATGCAGCGCGTCACCTCGCTCTTTGAGCAGTACGTGAAGCTCTGTCAGTCGCTCAATTACGAGACCATGATCGCCGCCGTCCGCATGGAGGACCCGGCAAAACTTTCCGACACCATCGCCGCCAACTTGCAGCTCTCCATCGAAGAAAAGCAGGAGCTGCTGGAAATTTTCGATCCCGCCGACCGGCTCAGCCGCATCGCCGACGTGCTCGATGTCGAAATCGAAAAGCTGAATATGGACCGCACCATCCAGTCGCGGGTCAAGCGGCAGATGGAAAAGGCGCAAAAAGAGTATTACCTGAACGAGAAGATCAAGGCCATCCAGAAGGAATTGGGACGGGGCGAAAAAAGCGAATTTGACGAGCTCAAAAAGAAAGTGGACAGCGCCGGCATGCCCAAGGACGTCCATGAAAAGGCCATTCAGGAGCTGAAGAAGCTGGAAGCCATGCCGCCCATGTCGGCCGAGTCCACGGTTTCGCGCAACTATCTGGATTGGCTGCTGGCGGTGCCCTGGAAAAAGCGCTCCAAGGAACTCCGCAACATCGATCGCGCCGAAAAAGTTTTGAACGAAGATCACTACGGGCTGGAAAAGATCAAGGAGCGCATCCTGGAATTTTTGGCGGTGCGCCAGTTAGTCAAAAATCCCAAAGGCTCCATCCTCTGTTTCGTCGGCGCCCCGGGCGTGGGCAAGACTTCGCTGGGCATGTCCATCGCCAAGGCCACCGGCCGCAAGTTCGTCCGCATGTCCCTGGGTGGCGTGCGCGACGAAGCGGAAATCCGCGGCCACCGCCGCACCTATATTGGCGCGCTGCCCGGTCAGATCATCCAGATGATGAAGAAGGCGGGCACCAAAAACCCGGTGTTCATGCTCGACGAAGTGGACAAGATGTCCATGGACTTCCGCGGCGACCCCTCGGCGGCGCTGCTGGAAGTGCTCGACCCGGAACAGAATTTCATGTTCGTGGATCATTACCTCGACGTGGAATACGATCTTTCGCAGGTCTTCTTCATCGCCACCGCCAACGTCATCCACACCGTCCCGCCGGCGCTGCAGGACCGCATGGAAGTGCTGCGGCTGCACGGCTACACCGAACCCGAAAAAGTCGAGATCGCCAGGCAGTTCCTGGTGCGAAAGCAGCGCCAGGCGGCCGGCCTTACCGAAAAGAACATCATCTTCAACGACGATGCGCTCACCACCATCATTCGCGCGTATACCCGCGAGGCTGGCGTCCGCAACCTCGAGCGCGAAATCGGCAACGTCTGCCGCAAAGTCGCGCGGCGAGTGGTCAAGCAGGGTGAGGACTACAGCATCACCCTGACCGCGGAGAACATCGGCGAGTTCCTGGGCGTCACCAAGTTCCGCGATACTCTCGCCAACGAGCGCAGCGAAATCGGCCTGGTCACCGGACTGGCTTGGACAGAAGTCGGCGGCTCCATCCTTAGCACCGAAGTCACGATTGTGGATGGCAAGGGCAAACTCCTGCTCACCGGAAAACTCGGCGATGTCATGCAGGAATCGGCGCAGGCGGCGATGTCCTATGTGCGCTCGCGGGCGCAACGCCTCGGACTGCCGCGCGAGTTCTACCGCAACGCGGATATCCACGTGCACGTGCCTGAAGGCGCCATCCCCAAGGACGGCCCATCGGCCGGAATCACCATCGCCACCGCCATCGCCAGCGCGCTCAGCCGCATTCCCGTCAGGCGCGACATTGCCATGACCGGCGAAATCACGCTGCGCGGCAAAGTGCTTGCCATCGGCGGGCTGAAAGAAAAATTGCTGGCCGCCCATCGCGCCGGAATCTTCCAGGTCATCCTGCCTAAGGACAATGAGAAAGACGTGGCCGATGTCCCTGAAAACCTGCGCAGCCAGATGAAGCTCCACTTCGCAGAGAATATGGATCAGGTGCTGCAATTTGCGCTGGAGCAGCCGCTGCCGGCTTACAGCGAGGAACAAGGGCAGCCGATTGCCGCCCCCATGCCGCCTCCCGGAGAAGCGCCCACCGCGCACCAGTAGCGAGTGCGAAAGCTCGCCGCAAAATTCATCGCCTCTGTAGCGGACGTGCGCCACTTGCCTCCGGAAGGCCCGCCCGAGGTCGCCTTCCTGGGACGCTCCAATGTCGGCAAATCCAGCTTGATTAATTCCCTGCTGGGAACAAAGATTGCGCACATCAGCTCCACTCCTGGTCGCACTCAGGCGTTGAATTTCATCGGCATCTATTCAGTGCCTGGAAAACCCGCGCCTGATCTCATCTTTGTGGATTTTCCCGGATATGGATATGCGCGCGTGCCGCGCGCGATACTGGCTGAATGGCCCAGCTTCATCGAACCCTATTTAAAGCAGCGCCAGGCACTGGTCTTGGGCGTGGTGCTGGTGGATTCGAACGTGCCGCCGCAAGCCCGCGATGTCGAGTTGATTGCCTGGCTGCGCGCTGTTGATCGGCCGCACGTAATCCTTGCCACCAAGGCCGACCGGCTCTCCCGGAGCAAATTGCCAGTTGTCCTGCGCGAGTTAGCCAAAACCTTCCACGCCGATCAAATTCTTTCCTATTCCGCTAAGACTGGTGCGGGACAGGCGGAATTGTGGCGGGAAATCAGGAGCGCCGCTGCTCTTCGGCGATGAATCCGCTATCCGGCCGTTGCATTGTCGGATGAACCCTCCACCGCCTATCTCCAAGGTGTACAGTTTATCGGTTTGAGCGAATACTTCCGCTCGGGGTCTTGCGATGATCTCCTTCAGCGTAAACAGACGCCGCGTAAACGTGGATGTTGATCCCTCTACACCTCTTCTGTGGGTACTGCGGGAAAACCTGGAATTGACTGGAACCAAGTACGGATGTGGCATGGCGCAATGCGGCGCATGCACTGTGCACATTGACGGTGAGGCAGTCCGATCGTGCGTGGCGGCGGTATCGCGCGCCGCGGGCAAAGAGGTCACAACCATTGAGGGTCTCTCGCCTGACCTGAGCCGTCCTTTGCAACGAGCATGGATTGAGGTAGACGTTCCGCAGTGTGGCTACTGCCAGTCTGGGCAGATCATGAGCGCGGCGGTGCTGCTCAAAGAAAAGCCCAATCCCACCGACGACGATATCGATCAGGCACTTACGGGAAACATCTGCCGTTGTGGAACCTATCCGCGCATCCGGCGTGCCATTCACCTCGCCGCCCAGATGAAGGCTAAAGGGGGTGCGAGATGAATGAGATTCTCAACCTCAGCCGCCGCACGTTTCTCAAGACCAGCGCCCTGGCCGGCGGAGGCTTGGTGCTCGGCGTTTATCTGCCTCAGTTGGGCAATCCGGCTGCAGCAGCACCCCAAAAGAGCGCGATCTTTGCGCCCAATGCATTCATTCGAATTGGCACGGACGATTCCGTCACCGTAATCGCCAACCATTCCGAAATGGGCCAGGGAGTTTATACCGCGCTCCCAATGCTCGTGGCCGAAGAACTGGACGCCGATTGGAGCAAGATCAGGGTCGAAGCCGCGCCGGTTGACGCTGTCTACAACCACACTCAGTTCGGCATACAGATGACTGGTGGCAGCACGAGCACTTGGTCGGAGTGGGAACGGCTACGCAAAGCCGGCGCTACGGCGCGGGCGATGCTCATTGCTGCGGCAGCACAGACGTGGAAGGTGGATCCTGCGAGCTGCCGGACGCAGAATGGCCAGGTCATCGAGCCCTCCACAGGACGCCGGCTCTCCTATGGGCGCTTGGCGGAGAAGGCCTCACGCATGACGCCGCCGCAGAGTGTCACTTTGAAAGATCCCAAGGACTTCAAACTCGTCGGCAAGCCAACGAAGCGGCTGGATACGCCCGAGAAGACTAATGGCAAAGGCATCTTCGGTATCGACGTCAAAGTTCCGGGCATGTTGGTCGCGGTCGTGGCGCGTCCGCCCGTCTTCGGGGGCAAGGTGCAGAGAGTCAACGCCAGCAAGGCGAAAGCTGTGTCGGGTGTGCGACATGTCCTCGAGATCAACCGCGGAGTCGCGGTAGTGGCCGATGGTTTCTGGTCCGCCAAACTTGGACGCGAAGCTTTGGAGATCGTTTGGGATGAAGGCCAACTAGCTGGACTCGACAGCCGGACCCAGCGCGAGCATTACGCGGCACTCGCCAAACAGCCGGGAGCCGTCGCCAAGAAGGAAGGCGACGTGGCGGCGGCGATGGGTCTGGCCGCCAAGAAAATCGAAGCGGTTTACGAGCTGCCCTACCTCTCCCACGCGACCATGGAACCGATGAACTGCGTCGCCGACGTGCGCCCCGATGGCTGCGACGTCTGGACAGGCACTCAGTTCCAGACGGTCGACCGCGGCGGCGCGGCACAAGCCGCTGGACTTAAACCCGAACAGGTCAAAGTTCACACCACGTTGTTAGGTGGCGGCTTTGGCCGGCGCGCCGTCTTCGATAGCCACTTCGTGCGGGAAGCGGTGCAAGTCTCAAAGGCTGTCAAAGCTCCGGTCAAAGTCATCTGGACGCGCGAAGATGATATCCATGGCGGATACTATCGGCCCGCTTGCTATCACTCGATCGCTGCCGGTCTGGATGCTGCGGGCAACCCAGTGGCTTGGCAGCATCGAATCGTCTGTCAGTCCTTCATGATCGGCACGCCATTTGAGTCAGCCATGGTTAAGAATGGCGTAGACGGCACTGCCGTCGAAGGTGCCGCTGATCTGCCCTACGAGATCCCCAATCTGCTGGTGGATTGGCAGCAAGCGCCCGGTGGAGTCCCTGTCCACTTCTGGCGCTCGGTCGGGCATTCGCATACCGCATTTGTCGTCGAAAGTTTCCTCGACGAGTTGTCCCACGCAGCCGGTAAAGACCCTTATGAATTTCGTCGCGCCCTGCTAGGGAAGCACCCGCGACATCGGAAGGTCCTCGAACTGGCCGCCGAAAAGGCGGGTTGGGAAAAGCCGCTGCCCCAAGGTCGCGGACGCGGACTGGCTGTGCACGAATCATTCGGCAGTTTTGTCGCGCAGGTGGCGGAAGCCTCGGTCTCGAAGGAGGGCAAGGTCAGAGTACATCGGGTGGTCTGTGCTATTGACTGCGGGCCGACTGTGAACCCGGACACGATCCGCGCGCAGATGGAAGGCGGCATCGTTTTTGGTCTCACCGCCGCGCTCTACGGCGAGATCACTTTTGAGAAAGGGCGGGTGAAACAAAGGAACTTCCACGACTACCCGATGCTGCGAATCAACGAAATGCCCGAGGTCGAAGTGCATATCGTGCCCAGTACGGAAAAGATGGGCGGAGTGGGAGAAACGGCAGTGCCGCCGATCGCGCCCGCCGTCACTAATGCCATATTTGCGGCTACCGAAAAGCGCATTCGGAAGCTGCCTGTCCGAATGTCGGAAGCTGTGGAATTGCGCGCATAGGAGAAGCCATGGACCGCAGTGTCAAGCTCAGGACACTATTATTTATTGTGTTGCTGATCGGTTTCCGATTGGGCTTTCGTTCGGATATTGCAGCCGCTAACAATGAGAAGCCCTTAGAGCATGTTTTTAGGACGGCACCGCGTGATGACGCCGGCGCCGTAACGGCGTTCAGGGAGATGCTCCCCGTCCTACGTCATCCGCGCTGCATGAACTGCCATTCCACAGGGGATTTTCCTCGGCAGGGCGACGATGGTCACCCCCATGCCATGAATGTGCGGCGCGGAGCAGATGGGAACGGCGTGACTTCGCAAAAGTGCAGCACCTGTCATCAGGAGATAAATCTTGCGGGCCTCAATATGCCTCCAGGTGCGCCGAGTTGGCATCTGCCTCCCACCAACATGCCGATGATCTGGCAAGGCCTCACAGACGCGCAAATCTGCCAACAGTTGAAAAACCCGCAACAAAACGGCAATCGAAGCGTTGATCAGATTGTCGAACACATGGCCGCAGACAGACTCGTCGGTTGGGGCTGGGACCCCGGTGAAGGCCGGACTCCGATTCCGATCAGTCGCGAGACATTTGCTTCCAGGGCACGCGCGTGGGCCGCAAAGGGCGCAGCCTGCCCGGCAAGTTAGAGGTTGCAAACCTGTTCTCGGAGAAATTACTGTCAAAATCGATGCGGTGCGGAAAGGCTTATGCAGTCCATGGACGAACAGCCTACCTCGCGGCAGTAAACAGCAAAAAAGGGCGACCTAGGCGGACCGCCCTTTTCTCATTGCTGAAGCTGAATTTTACAGGAGCTGAACGTTCTCTGCTTGCCAGCCTTTAGGACCCTTGACGACGTCAAACTGTACCGCCTGGCCTTCCTGCAGGCTGCGGAATCCGCCTGCCTGAATGGCCGAGAAATGCACGAAAACATCTTCCCCGTTTTGCCGGGTGATGAAGCCGTATCCCTTGGCGTCGTTGAACCACTTCACTGTTCCTTGTTCCATTGCGTTACTTTTCCTTCAAGTTGATTTTTTTGCACTGAGTGAATCGGAAGTTACTGCAGGGCAGGAAATGCTAAAAGCTGATTACCGGCTCACAACCGCTTCGACGCAGAGCAAGTACATAATACATTAGATGCTTCCAGCTCCGGAAACGCGGCAAGCTCAACCGAGCAATCGGATTGCAGCGGAAGCACTGGATTTCTCAGTCCGTGAAATGCCTCATGCCAGAATCGCCTATCTGGGAATCTAGTGAGTGGCAAAAACGGGTGGACGGTCTGGCCGGCCACCCCAGGTCACCTTTAGTGAGCAGCGGCAGTTGTGCTGTGCTTTTTGTGTTTCTTGTGGTGTCCTTTCTTTTTCCCTCTGGCGATCGAGTTCTTGCCCTTGTCGGTCCTCGCTTGCTTGGCCTCGGCATTTTCGATTCCCTTTTGCCCGTGAGTACTGGCGGTCAATTCCGCGTGCTCCAAGCCTGTGCTGGCGGGCTTTCCAGCGCCTTGCCCTCTTCCGCGTCCTTGCGCCGCCGCTGTGCTGATACCCACGACCCATGCCATCACCGCGAACGAAATCACTACGATCAGGATCTTCTTCATCGTTTATCTTCACCCCCATCAGTTTCCCTGCCATTTTTCTTGGCCAAATTCCAGAGCAGGGTGGCGCATCGTAGCGTGCAGCCAAACGGAAATCAATGGGACAAATCCCTGACTTGAGATACCCATCTCGCCGCGACCCCGGCTGAAACTGCCGGTGTCAACACATTTGTCATTTGCCTTTTTCCCTGCTAATCGTCTAATAATCAGTCAAGATTGAGCCCAAGCTCTCAATTTCAAAAATCGTAAGGAAATAACATGACGAGACTTTACAGGTTGGGAGTCCTGCTCGCCCTCGCCATCTTCGCTGCCATGCCCCGCGCTTCCAGCGAGGGATCTTCTTCCAATCAGCCCGAATACACCCCAAAGAACGAGCTTCTGCCTCCCGTCAACTATCGCGAGTGGATATACCTATCTTCAGGGCTGGGCATGAATTACAGCCCGGTTGCTGGCGGCCATGAGATGTTTACCAACGTCTTTGTGCCGCACTGGGCCTATCGTGAATTCATGACCACCGGGAAATGGCCGGACAAGACCATCTTCGTGGTTGAGGAACGAATGTCGGCCACCAAAGGCTCGATCAATAAAGCCGGCCACTTTCAAACGGGGCTTATGGGCATGGGCGTAGAGGTAAAGGATGAAAAAAGGTTCCCGGACAAGTGGGCGTATTTCAATTTCGATCCGGATACGAAATCGGCTTCCGCCCTTCCCAAGCGCGCATGCTGGCAGTGTCACGAGGACAATGCTGCGGTCGAACATACATTCGTGCAGTTCTATCCTACGCTGATACCCGTGGCTCAGAAGTTTGGCGTGTACCGCCAGAAGGTTCAGGATTGATGCAATATGCCTACAACCGCGCTGTCCATACGCCCGCATCGCGATTTAGGCGAGAGTCTCCAGTGCCAAACTGTGGTGGATTCCCTCTCCCCAAATGGACGCTCGGTTCAGATGTTGTCGATGGTTTTGGGGGCGGGAGCGCAGCGCCGCAAAAGTGTAATGGAAAAGACCACCACCAGAACCAGCAGCCCGAGCAGGCCAAGCTCAATCATTGAAGCGCGAAAAATGCTCGCGCCCTCAACCGACCACTTCCCTTCTTTGGTAAGAGCGGCCGCCTCCAAAGTAATTACCAGGATGCGCCGAATCGAAGCAATCAAGCCCACCACGAGAAAGGGTTCAGTAACCAGAAAATGCGAGCGAATGGAGATGCGCACTGTGTGCAGGATCTCTACCGGCATCAGCACGACCAGTAGTTGGTCCAGGACGCGCAATGTTTCGGTCGCAATCGTCCACTGGCGGAGCCCATCCCAAAGCAGTTGGCCGGCGCTCGCAATCGCCGCCAAGGCGGTTATAAACAACAACACCGCGAGGATCGAATAGATGGCGACTTCAGCCCTGCCCACGGGTCCGGATGCAGAGATGTTTCAATCGGCACGCTGCCTCTGGAATCCTGGCTGCACGATTCCGACGCCCGCCCGCCTATCTGAGAAGACGCTCTCCTGAGCCGTACCTGCACGCACCGTCATACGAGATCTCCCCAGTGCTCCGGGAGGAATCGTCTCGCGCGACTCAATGCCAACCACCGCTGCCCAAGCACGGGCTCGAGCTCGGCGCGAAGCGCCATATCGTTCCCTTGCGGAGAGGCGATGACGCTCTTGCGTGCGAAACTGGCCATGAGGCGGTTCACGTCGGCTCGCTGTGCATCGGTCACTGATCGTCCGTCAGGGACAATTTGGGGCAATTCTTCGGCGAGTGCCGGACCAGCCACGAAGCATCGGTCGGGAGAGAGTGGGTAGAACACGGTCGTCAGCGTCCCGTTCGTTGATGTCACCACTGGATGATCGGAGCGGACAAACTGCGATCCAGCGGGCGCCTTCCAGATCTCCCACTTGCGATTGACCACGAGCCGATAAACCATCGTGAAGACATCCGGATTGGTGAACATTGTTTCATGGGCGCGACGTAGACTCGCGACATCCGTAGGATACGAGATGCCTCTCGTGGCGATGATGTCGCGGAGCCCTGCGAGCGATTGGAGGAGAAACCACGGGGTTCGGAACATCTGGGCCGCGAGGAAGGCAACCCAATGACGACGATCGGTCTCGCTGAACGGCACGATGTCCAAGAGCTTCCGATACGGGGCCTCGGCGTCTCCCTCGATCAAACCAAAGTGTTGCTCCAGCGCTTGCGAATAGATAAACGGCTCTCGACCCCACTTCCGATATCCCGTCTGTCTTGCCACGATTTGCCCATCGACGCCGAGCGCGTACACACGCACTGCTCCATCGGTACCCGCCCAACGGCGATTTGAAAACACTGGGCTGAAGTGCTGCTTTTTTACTCCTGGAGAATTCGATGGAAGGCCGGTGACGGTCGTCTTCTTCGGCGCCGTCGCAATGGCCGGAAACCGTTCCCACCATTTGGCGCAAAGAGGTTTCCAGATCCTGTCGGCCATCATTCTGGCGGTATTGTCGATTCGTTCGACCCCACCTGGGCTTGTCATGTACTGCGCTTCAGCGTCAGGCGCGATCTCATCGATCGGAACCGCCGCTGTTTTCTTCTCGATCATCCGATCTTCGAGCCACAGCATCAGCTTCGCGAGTTCGAACGCCGCTTCATGTCGTACTTCAATGGGCAGTCGCATGACCTCGGTCTCCCCGTAAATCTCAAACATGCGTGAGACCACGAGGCCAGCTTCGCGCGTCCAGACTGCGGCTAAGGCGTCGAGATGCTTGGGATCACAATCGGGAAACTTCGTGGATAGGCGCTCGAACATAATTCCGCGGTCAGCTACGCTCTTTCGGTTCTTTCCGAAATCCCAGCAATCGCGTCAGTTCATCGGGACACGAGCGACGGTCGGGTCGATCGATGGCGTGCACCGGTTCCACGAGCCGCGGACCTCGCGGCCGTTCGACGTGGGTTGGCGGCCGTAACGGGAGCGAGCCGCATGCGCGTGACATCGCGTTGAGGCGGCGCGCCGAACA
>WNGG01008504.1_pt1 | contig 11773 bp, 8 predicted proteins | sample 5400661 | NCBI WGS metagenome assembly WNGG01 (sample SAMN13153372, study PRJNA577476) | soil metagenome | isolation source: 100 cm soil or saprolite under Garry oak tree replicate 1 | place: USA:California | collected 2016-06-15 | reverse complement strand
ATCTCCGATCAGTTGAACCACGCCTCCATCATCGACTCAATTCGCCTCGCGAAGGCAATCACGAAGTGCCAGACGGCGGTCTACAAGCATTCCGACATGGCCGACCTCGAGGAGAAGCTGCGCGCGGCGGGCAAGGCCCGTCGCAAGCTGGTCTTCACCGACGGCATCTTCTCGATGGAGGGGGACATCGCGAAGCTTCCGGATCTTGCTGCCCTGGCACGGAAATACGATTCGGTGCTCGCCGTCGATGACTCTCATGCGACCGGCGTCCTCGGCAAAGCGGGCCGCGGTAGCCCGGAGCACTATGGGATGCTGGGCGAGATCGATGTGATCACGTCGACGCTGGGCAAGGCGCTCGGTGGCGCGGCCGGCGGCTTCACGGCTGGCCCGCTTGCCCTCACCGACTATCTCACCCAGCGCTCACGCCCGCAGCTCTTCAGCAATGCGTTGCCGCCCACGGTTGCGGCCAGCGCCCTCGCCGCCGTGCGCCATGTCGAAGCGCATCCCGAGCTCGTGCAACAGCTGCATCAGAATGCCCGCTACTTCCGCGAACAGCTTCTCTCCCTCGGCTTCAAGCCGCTGCCGGGCGAGACACCGATCGTGCCCGTGATCCTGGGCGAGACGGCGAAGGCGATTCACATGAGCGAACTGCTACTGGCTGAAGGGGTCTTCGTGACTGGGTTTGGTTATCCCGTTGTCCCACAAGGACACGCGCGTGTGCGCTGCCAACTGTCCGCCGCGCACACCAAAGACGACCTCGATTTCGCGCTTCGTGCCTTCAAGAAGGTGGGCTCCAAACTCGGATTGATCTAATGCACGCACTCATCGCTGCCCTCGTCGCGCTCCAACAATCCCCCGCAGCGAGCCTCGGCTTCGAACCCGGCGCCGATTCCGTTCTCGCCGACTGGAAGCAAGTCAGCAGCTACATGAATAGCCTGGCCCAACAGAGCCGTTACGTACGCGTCGACACGTTGGGCCGCACGACCGAAGGCCGGCCCTTCCTGCTGCTCACGATCACGTCACCTGCCAATCAGGAACGCCTGGCCGAGATCAAGCGAGCGCAGGCACTGCTCGCCGACCCCCGCCGGCTCACCGATGTCGATCTCGAGAGCATTCGAACGCAGCAGCCGGCCGTCATTCTGATCAGCAACAACATCCATTCGACCGAAGTGGCGTCGAGCCAGATGGGAATGACGCTCGCCTATCGCCTGGCGACAGATCCCGAATGGCGCCGGCTGCTCGACTCGGTTGTGGTCCTGATGATCCCGTCCATGAATCCGGACGGCCTCGACACGGTCGTGAGCTGGTATCGCCGCTACAAGGGGACGCGCTACGAAGGCGGGCCCCTACCCTGGCTCTACCACAAATACATCGGCCACGACAACAACCGCGACTGGTTCATGCTGACGCAGGTCGAGACGCGACTCGTTACGCGGATGCTGTACAAGGACTGGTTTCCCGAAATCGTGTACGACGTCCACCAGATGGGCGCCAACGGCGTACGACTCTTCGTCCCGCCGTTCCAGGATCCTGTGAATCCCAATCTCGATCCCGCGATTGTCGCCGGAATCAATCTCGTCGGGGCGCAGATGGCCGCCGCGCTTTACGACGCGGGGATGACCGGGATCGCGCATCAGCAGACCTACGACCTGTGGTGGCATGGCGGCTTTCGCTCGACGCCCACTCGGCACAACATGATCGGCATCCTCACCGAGGCGGCCAGCACACGACTCGGCTCACCGATCAACTTGCCGCTCGATTCGGTACGCCAGCCGAGTCGCGGCGTGAACTACCCGGAGCCATGGCCGGGCGGGACCTGGCACCTGGGCGACATCGTGCGCTACGAGCTGATCACATCTCAGGCCCTGGTGCGCCTCGCCGCGCGGGACCGTGTCAACGTGATCGATCGCTTCGTCGCGCTCGGCCGGCGCCAGGTTGAGGCGGGACTCGCCGGGAATCCCTTCGCGTACGTACTGCCGCCCGCCTCAGAACAGCGCGATCCGGAAGCGTGGGCGACACTCGCCAACGTGCTCGCGGCGGGTGGAGTCGAGGTGTACCGGGCCGCGGACGCCTTCATCGCAGACGGCCGGCGGTATACCGCCGGCTCGCTCGTCGTGCCCATGGCGCAGCCCTATCGCGCGCACGTGAAGGATCTGCTCGAGGTGCAACACTACACGCCCGTGAACGACCGCCCGCCATACGATGTCGCGGGGTGGACGCTCCCGCTCACGATGCGCGTCCGCGCCGACGTCGTGAATGGACCGTTCACGGCGAACCTGGTGAAGGTGGACACCATCGTGCCCACACCCGGGCGCATCGAAGGCGCCGGGAACGTCTTTGTCTTGAAGAATCGGACGAACGCGGAGTCGCGCGCCGTCGCTCAGCTCTTAGCCGCGGGTCAAAGCGTGTCGATTGTGGGTGACGATCTCGTCGTGCGTGGTCCCCGCGCGCGCGCGATCCTCAGCGAGCAGTCGGCACGGCACGGATTCACTGTGACTGCGGTGGGGTCGGCGCTCGTGAACGGTCAGGGACGCACGCGCACTCGGTTGCCGCGCATCGGGCTGTATCAGCCGTGGACCGGCAACATCGATGAAGGTTGGACGCGCTGGCTCTTCGAGCAGTATGGAATCACCTACACGACACTGCACGATACCGACATCAGAAAGGGCGGGCTGCGCGCCCGGTTTGATGTAATCGTATTGCCTGATGCCGACGGTTCCTCAATACTCCGTGGCGTCGATTCGACTCGCATTCCGCTGCAGTACGCAGGCGGTCTGGGCGAACCGGGCGGTGATGCGATTTCGGCATTTGTTCGGGGCGGAGGGACCCTGGTCTGCCTCGACGGTTCAAGTAATTTCGCGATTACACGCCTTAACCTCCCCGTGGTCAACGTTCTAGCCGGTGAGGCATCGGGTCCTCAAGTTTTGCGATTTTACGCCCCAGGCTCTATTTTCGGTACGGTTTTGGGGGGGGTGGAAGGGCCTGAAAGCCCGGTTACCCTCGGGGTTCCTGACTCCCTCCCGGTCTACTTCGAGAATAGCGCCGCCTTCACCGTTTCGGCCCCAGCCAGGGCCTTGGCGACGTATCCCGAGCAGCCCCTGCGATCCGGCTATGCCCGGTATCAGGAGCGGCTCGTTGGGAAAGCGGCGCTGGTGGAGGCACCGGCAGGCAGCGGGCGGGTGATCCTGTTCGGGTTTCGGCCGCAGTTCCGGGGCCAAACGCACGGCACCTTCAAGCTGCTCTTTAACGCGGTTCTGTTGGCGGCCCCCTAAACCGGAGCCGTGGGAGGAGTCCCGATGAAGCGGCTGGTTCTCCTGGTGGGATTCGTAACCTTGGTCGCGAATTCCGCCGCGGCGCAGCGATCACAAAACATCGAGTTCGGCGGCTTCGGGTCGTGGTGGCGCTTCGACCGCTCATTCCAGATCACGAACAGCTTCGGCGGCGGGGCGCGCATCGGCTACAACCTCAGCGATCGCGTCGGTATTGAGGTGACGGGTGACTACATCGCCACGACGAACCTGGCATCGACACAGAACATCGACGTCTCCGCCGTCAGTGGCGGCCTCGTGCTGAACTTCCCGGTGGGCGACCAGTCATCGATCCTGGCCTCGGGTGGCTACGCGCGCATGGTCTTCGGGAAGGACCCCCCCTTCGATTTCACGCAGCACATGGTCTATGGCGGCCTGGGCTTCCGCCTCTTTGTGTCGCATCACGTGGCCCTCCGGGGAGACGTACGCGCGCAATACACCCCTGAGAACCCGCTCTACACAAACACCAGCTTCTGGACGGGCCAGGTACAAGGCTCGTTGGGCGCCTCCTACTTCTTCATCCCGCCGCAGCAGGGCCGCGGCTTCAACACGAACTTCAATTGGTATTGGGGTGCCCAGGGCGGCTTCTTCGTGTCCAAGACGAACACGCAGCCCTATGTGTATGATCCGATTGCCGGCGGCCACTGGCTCATCACGTCGCGCCGTACCGCGCTGTACGTCGCCTACGAGCAAGCGTTCTTCCTGTCCGACGCGAACGCGGTGATCTTCGATCCCAATTCGTCGGGCTGCTCGGTCGGGGCCGCGCCCTGTCGTGACGTCTCGTTCAACGGTGTGCGCCGTCTCATGTTCGGCGTGCTCGCGTACCCGACGCAGAAGGTGATCGAACCGTTCGGCGGCGGTGGGTTCGCCATCATGCAGATCCTGAATCCGGTGGTCGACTGCCCGGGCTGCGACTTGAGCCAGTTTTCCCAGGCCGACGACCGCGTAAACGATGCCTCGAGCAAGGCGTTCTTTTGGATCATGGGCGGCTTACAGATCAACTACTCGAGCAAGTTGAACGTTTTCGCGCACTACCTGTTGACGTCGGGCGCCAGCAACTTCCTGTTGCTGAGCAACACGCACACCCTGCAGGGCGGCGTCCGTATCAGCCTGGGTACCTCAAAGGAAGGAATTACCGAGCGGCACTAGCGAGAAACCCAAGGCGAGTCCTTGAGATAGAACCGTAGCGGCCAGTCCGCAGCCTCCGTAATGCCGATGCGCGGGCCTGTCATGATCTCACTCCGTTTTGGCTGCGATCCCCCGACAATCCGGAGCACGCCCCGCTGCAGCGAGATGCCATTCAATGCCCCGGTGACGCCCAGCGCCTCGCACAAGCGAGCCGGACCGGAACACAGCGGCTCCTTGCCGCGCCGCTCGCGCATGGTCTCGAACCCAGCGATCGGCTGGAGCGCGCGAATCAGCACGGCGGCTGGATAATCGCGGGGCTCGGTCACGGCGTTGAGACACCAATGCACGCCGTAGGTGAAATACACGTAGGCCGTCCCCGGCGGCCCGTAGAGCGGCTCGGTGCGGGCGGTGCGCCGGTGACCGTACGCGTGACAGGCGGGATCATGCGGGCCGACGTACGCTTCCACCTCCACTATGCGGCCGGCCGTTTCACGACGCCGTCCTCCCACGTCGCTTACCAGGACGTGTCCCAATAGTCCACGCGCGACCTCTTCCGTAGGTCGCGCGAAGAATCGGGCCGAAACGGCGGCGCCGGTCATGTTCCTCCGGTGAGACCTCGCTTCACTTTGGACCAGAACGATTCGCCCGTATCGGCGGCCGGTGCAGCCGGAGGTTCTGGAGCTGAACGTTCAGGAGGTTCTGGAGGGGGGACTTGTTCTAGAGCCGGACGCGCGTCGTGATTCGTGTTCTCCATCGTTTCCGATTCGAACCGCCGCGGGCCGCGACCCCGGCCGCCTCGACCACCGCGACGGCCACGGCCCCGCTCGCCGCCACGCTCGCCACGCTCGCCACGCTCGCCGCGCTCGCCGTTTTCACCACGACCTCCGCCACGCCCGCCTCGACCCCCGCGTCCACGGCCCCCACGCTCGCCGCGTTCCTGAGCCCCTGCGCCGGCGCCCGAGGGTTGACCGCCGACCATGGGAGGTTTCGGCGGCACGGGCATCACGTCGCCGCGGGGACGGAAGTTGGGATCGACTTCAACGACGCCGATCTTTGGAATTTCGGGGAGACCACCGCCGGCACCGGGGCGGCGAGCGCCGCCGCGCGAGCCACGGCGGAATCGCGCGCTCCGCACGGGAATGCCGCCCGGCAGCGACGAGGGCGTGCTGTACGGCGGCGGTGGCGCCGACGACGCGGGCATCGGGATGTCATCCTCCTCTTCTGCATCTGGCGGACGCGGCGCCGGCGGAGACTCCTCGGTCTCCGCGGCTTCGTCCCCCCCAATCCGACCAACCGCTTGCTTCAGCCGGTCAAACGCGCCTCCGAGCGAGAAACCGGACGTGGCCGGTTCCGGGGCTGGGGCGGGCGGGGCTTCCGGCTGTTGCGGCTCCGTGGGTTCGGCTGGTTCGTGGCCGCGTCCTCTGCCCCCGCCTCCCCGACCACTGCGCCGGCTGCGGGGACGATCAGCTGCCGGCTGCGTTGCCTCGCTCATCGCGGCGAGCGTCGGCTGGGCGGGCGCGCCCTCGACCTGCGGCCCGAGCGCGATCTCGTACTGACCATTGTCGAGCCGGGTCAATGTGATCAAACCGCGCCGGGCGGCCTCGATCACGAATTTGCTGAAGCGCGAGAATCCGGCGTCTTTCTCGTCGAAATTGGGATCGATCTCCTGCATCACCTGCTTCAAGCGGTCCGAGCGCATGACGTCGTTGTGCGCCGTCATCTGCTTCACCGCCTCGACGACCAGCTCCCACGGATCACGCTTCACGTACTCGACGTCGCTCGCCTTTGTGAAGCCGGCGAGCTCGTTGTACGAGTAGTACTCGTCGCAATTCTGGATCAGGAGGTCGCTCGAAGACTCCCGAATGCCGACTCCGATCACGTACTTGCCGTATTCCTTGAGCTTGAGCACCAGCGAAGAAAAGTCCGAATCGCCGGAGAGCAGAATGAATGTTCCGATCTCCGGTCGCGTGAAGACCAGCTCCAGTGCGTCGATCGCCAGCCGGATATCGGTGGCGTTTTTCTTGTTCGCGCCATGCGCCGGCGCAAAGATGAGATCGATGGACGATTCAGAGAGCGGGACGATGTACTGTGGATAGCGGCGCCAGTCGGCGTACGCGCGCTGTACGGCGACCTTCCCACGGATGATCTCCGACTGGAGCAGGCGCTTCAATTCGGTCTGGAGGTCCGATCGAATCGCCATCGTGACGTTGTCAAAGTCGATCATCAGCGCCGCATTGGGCGCGTGGGCGGGGGGTTCTTTGTGGACTGGGCGTGTGAGGTGGCTGTGCTGCTGTTGAGACTGCGGTGTCATAACTGAGTCTGTTCCTGCCCTGGGGCCGGACAAGCGGGTAGCACGTCCCTCAATGCGAGGAACTGTGCGACGCGTGTCTGCTGCGTCGGGCTCTTGGTAAAGGCGGGTTGCGCCGTAGTTAAGGGCTGGCTGATGCGTGGGAGGGTCGCCGAGTCACCCCCGGCGCGCCGGTGCGCGCTACCTCGACCCAATGCCGAGGCCCGCAGGCGCCGCCTGATGGTTCGACCCCTCGCCGATGACACTGCCAGCGAGCGAACGTCTCAACATAAACGATTGACCCTGCAGAAGCTAGGCTTCCTTACGATCGCGGGGCCTCGTGATCGGTCAAAACCGGCAAAAATGGGACCCAGGGGCCGACTTCGGCCCGATACTGTTTGGCCATCACCCGGGCGACTTGTGCGATATGGCCGAGGTCATGCACCACCCAGGCCGCGAGCAGCTGCCGCAACGTCACTCGACCGAGGCTCGGATGTTCGCCGATCAGGTCGAGCTGAGCATCGCTGAGGTCCCAGGACTGCAGCATGCGCAAGTTTGCGGCACGCAGGCTGGCGAATTCATCGAGTAGAGATTCCAAAGTGCGGTTCGCATTGCGCGCGCGGTGGCGAAAACGGTCGTAGGGCTCAAAGCGCCGGTTCGCGCCCTGGGCCAGGATGATGCGGGCGCGGGGCATCCAGTCGGTCTCCTCGCCGTCGATGAGGTGACCGACATTGTCGAAGGGACTGAAGGTGTCCGGGCCTTCTGTCCCACGGGCCCATCCTGAACCGACGTCGCGCAGAAGCGCGCGGAGCGTAGCGGGCGTGCGCCCCAGGATCTCGACGGAGCGCGCAAGATTGAATTCCATCGCGCCTAGAACCTCACTCCCGCCCCCAGCCGCAGCGTCCGCGGCGGGACCCGGGATCGCACCCGGCCGTAGTCACTGCCCGCGAAGCCCGCGATCGCATTGACCTCGGTTTGAATCCCCGTGACGCTCGCGTCGCCCAACACGTTGAACGCGTCCACGACCAGCAGGATCTCGGTCCGGCCACTCGGGATGCTCCGCTCCAAGTGCAGGTCCAGAGAAGCGCGGGCTTCGTAACGGTAGGTCCCGCGAGGCTGGACGAAAATGCGGTCGCCGGTGACGCTCCGGAACAGAAACGGATGGAAGGGCACCGTGTCGAAGACCCCGGGGGATCCTGTCCGAGGTACTATGACAGCATACTCGGTCAGCAGCCCGGAGATCGGCAGCGTGGGCGTGACCCGATCGCCGGTCGCGTACGAGAAGAACATGCCGCCCCGCAACCGCGCCGGCAGGAGCCCGCCGATGTACACCTTTCCCTCGAAACGGCTCTGGTTATTGAGCGCCCCGAAGAAGTTGTACTGCTCGTTCAGTCGCACCCAGGGACCCGGCCCACCGTTCGTGTAGTCATCGGGTCCGGCCACCACGTTGAAGTTCCCCTTGAGCGTCGACAGCGTCGCCGACGCGCCGGCCCACCACGTCCGATACCGCGCGTCCGCCCGGAGCTGCAGCTGGTGGAACCGCCTGGTCGCCTCCGGCACCGTGGTGAGCACGAAGTCAGGATTGTAGCGGAGTGCCGCCAGCTCCGCCGGGGTCAGCCCCGGCGGCGCATAGAGCACGTTGGGATCCGTCAGTTGGCCTTGCCGCAACAACTCCTGGACATAGAGAATGTCTTCGTTGGAAAAGGCCAGCTTCTCCAATACGAGCGGCCGGCCCCCGACCTCCACCGGCTTGCCGAAGCGATCGAGTACCATGACGCTGTCGACCACCGTGTAGTTGGACGCGATGTTCCGGTCCACTAGCGCGACCATGTCGCGGTTTCTCCGGCGGACGTACGCCACGCCGACCTTCCAACGCGCGCCGAGGGCGCGTTCCAGCGAGACGACGGTTTGCTCCACATAAGGCTGACGATACTGCTCCACGCGGCCCGCCTGGTCTAGCCGGACTGTCTCCTCCAAGCGGAACAGCCCGCCGGCCGCAAGCGAATCACGCTCGCCAAGCGTGAACGCTTGCGTCGGGGTCCCCGGCGCGGGCCCCAGGTAAGACCAAATCTCCTCGTTGCTGTAAGTCCCGGCCCCGACCGCGCGGTCGAACAAGGCGGCGAACATCGGTTGGTGATACCGCCCCCAGTGAGCTTTGGCGACGAGCCCGCCCAAAGCCCTCAGCTCCGCCACCACGCCGATGCGGGGCTCGAGCGCGGCGTCCCGTACCGCCGTGAATCGCGGGCCGCCACTCGCCGGCGTGAGGTTTCCCGTCCACCACGCGTACCGGAACCCCGGATTGAAGCGGAGCCACGGGAGGATCCCAATCTGCTCCTGTAGGAACAGCGCGCCGTTCCGAACGTCGCTGTTGATCGTCACGTCCCCACCCCACTCGGTCGGGATCGCGTTGAGGTAGGCCCACGTCGCCGGAATCACGGGGTCGAATCCGGCGACGCGCAGCGGCCGCCACGTCATGCCGCCGTTCCGCCGACGTTCGTACCACCAGCCTCCCAGCGTGTACTCGCCACCGACCTTCACCTCATGCTCCAGGCCGGCGACCCGGCCACGCCCCGTCCAGCCGGCCGCCAACTCGAGGCTCGACGGCGCGGCCCCAGTTCGAAACAGCGCGTTCTGATACCGAGGAGGGTTGACCTCCGTCAGCAGCTCGATGCCCGGTGTCGCGACCTGGTTATACGGATCGCGCCACTCGCGCGCGGTGAACCCGCCCACGCGCACCATGAGTGCACTGCGGGGTGACCAGCTGCGCTGCCAGGTGAGGTTGCCGGTCAGATTCGACTGCCGCAGTCGTTCGGTCGCGTCCGCTGCTTCGTATCCCGTTTGTCCGATGCGGTCGCCGTCCTGGTACCGCCCCATGAGACTGCCCTCGACCAGATCACGGTCGCCGGGCTTCCAGCTCAGCTTTGCCAGCGCCCGCTCCTCCCGAAACGACGGTGGCTGCACGACGAACGCACCAACCGTGGACGGTAGGTAGTTCAAGACCTGCTCTTCCTGCCTGATGAGGTGGCCGAACAACGCGAAATGCAGGCGATCGTGGACCAGCGGGCCACGGACCTGACCATCCAGCTCCCGGCGGCCCGCTAGCTCGCTTCCGATCTCACCGGGGATCAGGTTGGTGCTATTGAGCCGCTCAGACTCGAACGAAGTCCGGAGGGCGCCCTCGATCACGTTCCGGCCCCGCAGGGTCACCAGTTCCACGAGACCGCCCTGAGCGCCGCCGACGTCGGCCCCGGCGCCGAGGCCGCGGACCTCGAGGGTCTCGATCCAGCTGGGACTGGGCAACAGCAGGGCGCCGCCCAGGCCCGGATGGTTTACCGTGGTGCCGTCGAGCGAATAGGAGTTGGCCTGGTCCGATGCGCCGCCCCAGATCTGATCGGGCCGCGCGCCCGGCGTAAATGCGATGAGTTGACGGACGTCGAAAGTGGACGGGAGCAGCGCGATCTCGCCGACCGTGAGCTTGGTGCCCAATTCGGCGTCGGTGGTGGAGATGCTGGACGGGGGAGCGCTCACTACCAGGGAGTCGAGCGTGAAGGGGACCAACTCGAGGACGAGGGTGACCTGCGCAGTGCGGCCAGGCTCGACCTGGACCTCCTGCTGGGACGAGCGGTACCCAAGCCGGCGTACAGCGATCCGGTACAGCCCCGGTTCGAGGTGCGTGATCCGCCACGCGCCATCGGCGTCGGTGATTGCTCGCCAACGACCTACCATCACTTCCGCCGCTGCCAGGGGTCGGCGCGCGGGGTCGATCACGCGGCCTTCGACGCCGCCCCGCGCCTGCGCAAGTGCCGCCGCGGGGACTTGTGCCGCGAGCACGGCGGCCAAGACGAATCTCAGTTGACGCACATTACGATCTTGGCGCTTCCCAATGGAACCGGTGCATGATTCGGTGAATCACCGGTGCCAGGAACAGTCCCGCGACCACTAGGAATACGACGCCCGAGTAAAGGGCAAAAATACCCGCGAACAGTTTGCCGCCATTGCTGTGCGGAGCGTCGACCGGCCCCATGCCGCCAAGCAGCATTGCTGTATTAAGGAAAGCATCGCGCCAGGGGAGCCGTTCGTAGTGCTCGTACCCAGCCATGCCGGCGACCAGCGACACCAGCACGAGTACGGCGGCAACGCCAACATGACCGGCCATACGCACCGCGAACATTCTCGCGGGCAGCGGTCTGGTGTGGCGATTTTCGTACATCACGATGGACCCAGCTCGGCGATTCGCGCTTGGACGAGTTTCTTGATGAGCGCAGCCGGCATAGGATTCGCGAGCGGCAGCCGGACCGTGCCCTTCGACGTCTCGTAGCCATCGAGGTCAGCCGCCAAGCGCCGGCGGATCGCCGTTGTCATGGGATACAGGCTGCAATGATTCTTGAATGCGGCGTACCAGACGAGCGGCTCACCGTCGAGCCTGAACGCGGGAATCCGATAGCTGAACGCCTCCTCGGCACCCGGCGCCGCCGACAGAATGGCGGCGCGGAAGCTGAACGCCTCCTCGGCACCCGGCGCCGCCGACAGAATGGCGGCGCGGATCTGTTTTAGAGCGGCGCGCGCCTTGGGTGGCGTCGCGGCGAAGTACGCGCGCACCTGGGACTTTGCGTTCCCTTTAGGCATTAATGCCTTCTCCTCGCACTGGAAAAGGAATCTCGAGTGTCTCCCCTGAAGGCAACGCGTACCACGTCGCTTCGAGCGTCCTGCGCAGCTCGCGTACGCGGGACAACTGCGCCTCGGTGAGTGGCTGAAACGCCGCTCCCTCGGCGGGAGGTAGGCTCGCGACCACGGTTTCGTTGAATGCTGCTGCCGTCAGCGGCTCTGGGAGCGCGCGCTCGCGATCGAACGCGCCCACGATATGCTCGGCGACAATCGCCTGAAGCGGCATCTTCCGACTGGCACCTGGTTTCTCGAAGTCGTCGATGCTCCACCCGGACGCAATCAGACCAAAGAACGCCTGATCGAAGCCCAGCACACTTTCAACCGCGCAGTGGGTGATATCGTGCACGGGGAAGAAGGGATGCTCTTTCCCCCAGGTGCGAGTGCC
>WNGG01026935.1_pt1 | contig 11774 bp, 10 predicted proteins | sample 5400661 | NCBI WGS metagenome assembly WNGG01 (sample SAMN13153372, study PRJNA577476) | soil metagenome | isolation source: 100 cm soil or saprolite under Garry oak tree replicate 1 | place: USA:California | collected 2016-06-15 | reverse complement strand
CCGATTCCCATCCAGAGAATGACAATGGATATGGTAGCGAGGATGAAGCGCTCGCGCGTCGACGCGTCCGGCAGGGTGCGGTTCTTTTCACGCGTGACCTCGCCGAAGAAAACGCGCTGATAAGCCCAGAGCAGATAGCAGGCGGAAAGAATGACTCCGGTTGACGCCCAAGCCGCCCATTTCCAATGCACGATGTAGGTGCCGAGCAGGATCAAGTATTCGCCGACAAACCCGTTAAGCATCGGAAGGCCCAGAGAAGAGAGCACCACAAATAAGAAGAATGCTGACAAGCGCGGCATTGGAGTAGCCAGGCCGCCGTACTCCTTGATGTCGAAGGTGTGACGACGGTCGTAAAGCATGCCGACAAGCAAAAAGAGTGCGCCGGTAGAGATTCCGTGCGCAAGCATCTGGTAGATGGCGCCCTGCATGGCAATGGTGTTGAACGAAAAGATGCCGAGTACGACGAAGCCGAGGTGGCTCACCGACGAATAGGCGACAAGTTTTTTCAGGTTCGGCTGTACCATCGCTACCAGCGCGCCATAGATGATGCCGATGATGGCCAGCGCGGCGACGTACGGCGCAGCCTTGCGCGATGCCAGCGGGAAGAGCGGCAAGCAAAAGCGCATCATGCCGTAAGTGCCCATCTTGAGGAGCACGCCAGCGAGGATGACGGAGCCTGCAGTGGGCGCTTCGACGTGCGCGTCCGGCAGCCACGTGTGCAGTGGAAAGAGAGGCACCTTAATGGCGAACGCCAGAAAGAATGCCAGGAACAAGATCATTTCCGTTTGCGCAGGAAGAACCAGCGTTCCGGTTTGTAGCGCACGCTGAATTTCCACGAGGTCGAAGGAACCCGTGGCGTTGTAGAGCCACAGAATTCCGACCAGCATCAGGATCGAGCCCGCCATCGTGTAGAGGACGAATTTGACGGCGGCGTAGATGCGGCGATCGTGACCCCAAATGCCGATCAAGAAAGCCATCGGGATCAGCATGACTTCCCAGAAGAGGAAAAAGAGGAACAGGTCGAGCGAGAGAAATACGCCGACGACACCAACTTCGAGCATCAGCAGCATAATGAAGAATTCTTTCACTCGGTGCTGGATGCTGTTCCACGACGCGAGGATCGAGATTGGCGTCAATAACGTGGTGAGAATGACCAGGAAGGCGCTGAGGCCGTCCACGCCCATGTGGAAGTGGATGGGCGGCGAACTGATCCAGGGGACATTGAGTTCAAGGCGATAGCCGGAGGACCCGATCGGCACGCCGGGAATCAGCACCAGTGAAAACAAGAATTCAGCCGTGGCGACGAAGAGTGACATCCCTCGAATGAACTTGTGGTCGTCCGAACGGAGAATCAAAAGCGCCAGTGCGCCCAACGCAGGGAAGACAGTTAGCATCGGCAATGCGTACGCGCTGTTCATTATTTGCTCACCGTGCCGAGCACTGGGTGCAAAGCCGGCCAGAAGAGAATGATGATTACGGCCAGTGCTCCAACGACCACCCACACGGCGTAGCTACGTGTGTTGCCTGATTGCGTGTGGCGAACCGTATCGCCGACGGCCGTTGCTCCGTGCGCGATTCCATTGACGGTACCGTCGATAGCTTCCACATCCACAAGTTTCCAGAGGACGTTTTCAGACAGCCACATCAACGGGCGAACGACGACTGCGGCGTAAAGTTCGTCGACGTAATATTTGTTGTAAAGCGTCGTGTAAATGCCTTTAAGAGATTTCGCCAGCTGTTCCGGCTTTCCCGGCTGTTTCAGATAGAGCCAGAAGGCTATGAAAAAGCCAACGGTAGCGGTGAGAACGGCGACCCCCGCGAGCGTTAACTCCAAACTATGCGCGGCGGCTTCGCTTAGTCCTTCAGTAGCTTCGTGCGCAGCGAACACGGGCGAGAGGAAATTCGCAAAGTAGTCAAAGCCACCGAAGAACGAAGGAAGTGCGAACCAGCCGCCGAAGATCGACAGCACAGCGAGAATGACGAGTGGTCCCAGCATGCTCCAGGGTGATTCGTGGACATGCACATGATGTTCGTCATAGCGCTGCTTCCCGTGAAATGTCAGGAAGATCAAGCGGAACATGTAGAAAGCCGTGAGCAGCGCGGTCAGCAAGCCGATGGCGTAGAGAACATGACCGCCATTGCCGCCAACTGTGAACGCACTAAAGAGGATGGCGTCCTTTGAAAAGAATCCCGCGAACAGCGGAGCTCCCGCAATTGCGAGCGTGGCGATCAGCATCGTCCAATACGTGGCTTTGATTTTCTTGCTGAGGCCACCCATGTGACGAATGTCCTGCTCGCCTCCCATGGCGTGAATGACGGAGCCCGCAGCGAGGAAGAGCAGCGCTTTGAAGAACGCATGCGTCATGAGGTGAAAAATGCCCGCACCGAAAGCGCCGACTCCGCAAGCCAGAAACATGTAGCCGAGTTGGCTGACGGTCGAGTAGGCGAGAACTTTTTTGATGTCGGTCTGAACGAGGCCGATTGTGGCAGCGAAGAGAGCCGTGGCGCAGCCGACTACGGCAACGATGACCAGCGCGGTTTCCGAATGCTCGAAGAGAATGTGAGAGCGCGCGACAACGTAGACGCCCGCAGTCACCATCGTGGCTGCGTGAATCAGGGCGCTGACGGGGGTCGGGCCCTCCATGGCGTCGGGAAGCCAGACGTAAAGAGGCAGCTGAGCGGATTTGCCGCATGCTCCCATAAAGAGCAGCAGGCAAGCGATCGTGAACGTACCGAAAACGCCCCAGGCCTCGCGAGGCAGATTTGCGTTGTGCACGGCCGTGAAGAGCGTATTGAAGTCGAGCGTGTTAAAGGTGCGGAAGAGCAGGAACATGCCGAGCATGAAACCAAAGTCACCGATGCGATTGACGATAAAAGCTTTCTTGCCGGCATCCGCCGCGGATTTTCTGAGAAAGTAAAAGCCGATGAGCAAGTAGCTCGAGAGGCCGACGCCTTCCCAGCCGACAAAGAGAAGCACATAGTTCGCGGCCAGCACCAGGATCAACATGAAAAACATGAACAGGTTCAAATAGGCAAAGAAGCGGTAGTAACCGCCTTCGTGGGACATGTATCCGGTGGAGTAGATGTGAATTAGGAAGCCGACGCCAGTGACGACGAGCACCATGACGACGGTAAGCTGGTCCATTTGAAGGTCGAAGCCCGCGCGGAAATTTCCGGCCACAATCCAGTCGAAAAATTCTTTCCGGAACGCCTGCTGCGTTTGTGCGTAGTAGCTTAGGAATTCGCGGACGGCTTCGACCGCGCAAACGAACGAAAGTCCCGTGGAGGAAAGCGCCACGCTGTTGACGATTTTGTTCGGCCACTTTGCGCCAAACAATCCGTTAATCGCCGCGCCAAGAAGTGGCAGCAGCAGGATGATCCACAAATGTTCGAGTATGGGCATTAGAGTTTGAGCAGGTCCACACGCTCGACGTTCAACGACTGCCGGTTGCGCGCCGTCATGATGATGATCCCGAGGCCCACTGCTGCTTCCGCCGCCGCTACCACAATGACGAAAAGGACGAAGATTTGGCCGTCCAGTTTGCCTCTCGCCTGGCTGAACGCCACAAAGGCAAGATTCACTGCGTTGAGCATCAATTCAATGGACATAAAAATTGTGATGATGTTGCGCTTGACGACGAACGCCACGGCTCCCATGCCGAATAAGATCGCGCTCAGGATCAGGTAATACTGCGTCGGGACCATGTCAGCTCTTCTCCCGCTGAGCAAGAACCAGAGCGCCCATGATGGCGACGAGGATGAGGAACGAAGTCAGCTCGAAGGGATAGACAAAAGTGGAGAAGAGCATGGTCGAGAGATTCGAAGTGTTAGCGAGAGCGTCCGGGCTCGTTGTGTTTGGAACCGTACTGCCGTGATGAACCATGGCGGCGGCAAGAAGCCCAGTGAGGGCAAGAGCGAGCGGCAGTCCTCCAAATTTGGCGAGTTTCGAAAAATCGGTATGCTCTTCTACGCCGGCATTCAGAAGCATGATCACAAAAACGAAAAGGACCATGATTGCTCCACCATAAACGATGATCTGCACGGCGGCGACGAATTCCGCGCCCAACAGGAGATAGAGGCCGGCGAGCGCAACCATCACCACGATCAGCGACAGCGCGCTGTGAATCGGATGTTTTTGCAGAATGAGGCTCAGCGCGCCAATGATGGCAAGCGCAGCCAGGACAAAGAATACGATGAGAGGTGCGCTCATCGGTTGCTCCGGAAGAGTACGAATCCTGCAGTGACGATGACGTTGGCGATAGAAACAGGCAGCAGGAGTTTCCAACCGATGTTCAAGAAAATCTTAGAGAGCAGCCAGAACGGGCCCTGGATGTATTCGTTGGCCGCCGGGAAAACAACGAGTGCCGCGCCAACCGCGGCGATAGCCGTGCCGACCCCGGGAAGAATGATGCGGCCGAAGATGGTCTCGTACTTGATGCCGTCGTAAATGACCCACAGACCAAACGGAATGAGGATAGCGCTCGGCAAATAGTGCGTGATCGTCCATGTTGCGGGGAAAGGCGAATTCCAGCCGCCGAAAAAGAGAATCGAGCAGAGCGCGGACACCGTAATCATGCTCGTGTACTCAGCGATAAAAAACATGGCGAACTTGAAGCTGGAATACTCGGTGTGAAATCCGGCAACCAGTTCAGATTCTGCTTCGGGCAAATCGAAGGGCACGCGATTCGTTTCAGCGATAGCGGCGATGAAGAAGCACAGGAACCCGACAATCTGAGGAAAGCCGCCATGAAAGCTTACGATATTCCAAGCCGGCAGCAAGCCCCACAACGTCCGGCCGCTCTGCGCTTCGATAATTTGCGTCAAGCTGAAGCTGTTGGCCATCAGCAATACCCCGACGACGGACATCGTCATCGCGAGTTCGTAACTGACCATTTGCGCTGAGCTTCGCAGGCCGCCGAGGAGCGGGTATTTGCTGTTCGAGGCCCAGCCAGCGAGCGCTACGCCGTAAACACCGAGAGCCGTTATGGCAAAGAGAACAAGCAAGCCGATGTCTGGATTTGTGATCCAAAGATCAATCTGGTGGCCGAAGAATTTGAAGGGAAGTGGATTCGGTCCGAAAGGAATGACCGACAGAGACGCCAGGGAGAGTGTGAGCGCGAGGAAAGGTGCGAGCAGATAGACAAATTTATCCACGCCCGCGGGCATGGCATCTTCCTTAAAGAGAAACTTCAGGCCATCCGCGGCAGGCTGAAGGAGCCCGTGCGGGCCGACGCGATGCGGACCGACACGCGATTGCATGAGAGCCACTACTTTGCGTTCGAACCAGGTGAGATATGCGTTTACCGTGAGAACGATGAAGAGCAGCAGAGCGATCTTGATGAGCGTCAAGACCCAGAAGCCATGTTCAGTCAAAAATGCGGTGACAGCGTTCACGATTTCGCCTGCGCCTCCGGCACGGATTCAATCGTCGTGCAGAAACGGCCCAGCGTGCCACTTGTGAACAGCGTATCTTGGGCGGAACGAATAAGACCCACGGGGACGTCATACGGCGCGCTGCCATTACGCCTCACAACTGTTCGCGCGGGCTCGGCGCCGCCAGTTAGCAGGCCGGTGAGCTCCAGATCGTAGCCTGAAACCGTCTTGCGGATTTCTTCGAAGACGGTCGCCACGTTCTTGTAGTGGAACGCCTTACCAAGACCCTGCTTTTCGAGTTGATGCGACAGAATGCGCAGCAGATCGAAATCGGAGCGTGGACCCATGAGCTCGGCAGCTTTGTGGAGCAACTGAACTTCTCCGGAAGTGTTGGTGACCGTGCCGTCTTTTTCGTAGGCCGAGGTGGCGGGGAAAATAATATCGGCCTGCTTGGCGGTTTCCGTCATGAAGAGTTCGTGGACGATGAGCAGTTCCGTTTTTCCACGTCCATAGCCAAGAGTCCCAAAATGCGCGAGCGGATTCGCTCCGACAACGTAAAGCGCCTTCAGCTTGCCGTTCTGCGCAGCTTCGATCATTTGTGGAGCGGTTAGACCGGACTTGGGGGTCTTGGCATAGCCGGGACCATGGTCGGGAAGAACACCCATATCAGCCGCACCGCGCGAATTGGCGTAATCGCCGAGCGCCATGTAGCGAACCTTGCCGTGGAGTTTCGACCCAAAGCCGACCAAGTCGCTGATAGCGGCACCGGAAAGTTCGGAGCCAAAGACGATCGCCACGTCTGATTCCGCGTCCAACGCAGCCTTGAGCTGGGTAAGCTGTTCGACGAGTTGCGGGCCGAGCGGGCTTTCGTTATGCAGCCAGCGGACCGCAGCGGCTTCCTGACCCTCTGCTACTTGCACGAATTGATCGGCCTGCCGCTCAAGCTTGATCTCTTTCGAATTGATGACGTAGAGCTTCTGCGCATGATGCCGAACACCGGTTCGAATCTGCCAGGCCACTAGCGGATTCTGGTTTGTCGGGTCGTTTCCGATCAGCAGAACAGCTTTCGCCTTGTACAGCTGGTCCATCGTCAATAGCGAATCCTTCGCGTTTTCACCGAGCGCAGTGATCAGGCCGGTGTAGTCGGCAGACCGATGATGATCGATGTTCGCGGTGCCGAAAGTTTCTCGCGCGAGCTTCTGGAGGAGATAGTTTTCTTCGTTTGAGGTGCGATTCGAACCGATGAAGCCGATCGAGTCCGCGCCGTCACGAGCGTGAATGATCTTAAGTTTGGCCGCAGCCGTTTGCGCGGCTTCCTCCCAGGAAACGGGGAAAAGTTTGTTGCCCTTGCGCACCATCGGCTGCTTGATGCGATCCGGGTGTTTCGTGAAATCGAAACCGAAACGGCCCTTGATGCACAGGAAGTCGCCGTTGATGCCGCTCATGTCGCGGTTGTTGGCACGGATAATTTCGTGATTGCGAACGCTGAGCGTGGTCTTGCAGCCGTTCGAACAGTGCGCGCAAACGGTGGGCACGTATTCCATTTCCCAGGGCCGCGTTTTGTAGCGATACGTGCCGCTGGTCAGCGCGCCGACAGGGCAAATGTCGATGCACATGCCGCACTCTTCGCATTCGAGGTGATCGCCGCCGTTGGGGATAATCACACTATTCGCGCCGCGCATGCCGACGCCCAGTGCCTTGACGTCCATGCCCTCATCGCAAACGCGAACGCAGCGGAAGCACAGGATGCACCGCGGAGCATCGTAGTAAACGATCTCCGACCATTTTTCTTCCGGGCGGTGAATTTTCTCTTCGACGAAGCGGCTGGAGTCCGCGCCATAGCGAAAGACCATGTCCTGCAGTTCGCACTCACCGCCTTTATCGCAAACAGGGCAGTCGAGCGGGTGATTGGTTAACAGAAATTCCAGGACGCCTTTGCGAGCTTGCTTGATTTGTGGAGTATCCGTGCGAACCACCATGCCGTCTGTAGCCACCAGTGTGCACGCCGTCTGCATCTTCGGCATTTTTTCCACTTCAACCAGGCACATCCGGCATGCAGCCTGCAACGAAAGCCCGGGATAGTAGCAAAACGACGGAACTTCAGTGGCGATTTGCTTCGCTGCTTCAATCACCAGCGTGCCTACAGGGACCTGCAGTTCGCGATCGTTAATTTTGAACGTGACTAGTTTCTGTTCGCTCATGATGTTCTAGCGGGCACCCAGAAGCGCTTCCGTATTTTTATAAGCGCAGCGGCCGTTCAGATGGTCCTCGAACTCGCTGCGGAACTTTTGCACGATGCTGATGGTCGGCATCGCGGCAGCATCTCCGAGCGGGCAGAACGTGCGACCCAGCATGTTCTTGGCGAGTTCGTCGATGAGATCGATGTCCTCACTGCGGCCGAGGCCAGCGTGAAACCGTTCGAGCATCTTCCGCAGCCAGGTGGTTCCTTCGCGGCAGGGAATGCACCAGCCGCAGGATTCGTGCGCATAGAAATGCATGATGCGGCGCGCCATGTCCACCATACAGGTGTCTTCGTCCATCACGACCATGCCGCCAGATCCCATCATGCTGCCGGCTTTGGCGACGGAATCGTAGTCCATTGGCAGGTCAATTTCGTCCGCGGTCATCAGCGGGCACGAACTTCCGCCGGGAATCACAGCTTTAAGCTTTTTGCCGTTGGGAATGCCGCCGGCCATTTCGTAGATGAATTTCTTCATGTTCATGCCAAGCGGAATTTCGTAAATGCCCGGCTTATTAATGTGGCCCGCCACGCAGAGCAGCCGCGTGCCGCCGTTTTTCGGTGTGCCGCGATTGGCATACGCTTCGCCGCCTTCCCGAATGATTGCCGGCACGGCACTGAGTGTCTCAACATTGTTGATGATGGTCGGGCAGCCGTAGAGTCCTACGACAGCAGGGAAGGGCGGTTTGATGCGTGGATAGCCCCGCTTGCCTTCGAGTGATTCCATCAGCGCGGATTCTTCGCCGCACTCGTAAGCGCCAGCACCGGTGTGGATCAGTAGATCGTAGTCAAAGCCGCTGCCGAGAATATTTTTGCCGAGGTAGCCGCGCTGGTAAGCCTCTTCGATGGCTTCTTCGACTACATCAAGAACGTAGCGGTATTCGCCACGAATATAGATGAAACCGCGATTCGCATTGATCGCGCGGCCCGCAATGACCATACCCTCGATCAATTGATGCGGATCCATCTCCATCAACGGACGGTCTTTGCACGTGCCAGGCTCTGACTCGTCTGCGTTGCAAATAACGTATTTCGGCTTCGGATTATCTTTCGGCACGAAGGACCACTTCATCCCCGTGGGAAAGCCAGCGCCACCGCGACCGCGCAAATTGGATTTCTTGACTTCGTCGATGATCGACGCCGGCGACATCTCCTTCAGCGCTTTTTCGAGCGCCTGATAGCCGCCGTGCTGCAGATACACATCGATCTTGCGGGAATCCTTAATCCCCCAAAGCTTGCTGATTAGCGGCGTTTCTTGCGGATCTCGATCATGCAACGCGCCAGTGATCACTGGAACCGGAGCAGGCCGCTTGCCTGCATCAAGATCCTCGATGATGCGATCGAACTTCGACGGCGTGAGGTCTTCGTAGAAATCGTAGTTGACCTGCATCGCCGGCGCGCCGGTACAAGCGCCGATGCATTCAACTTCTTCCAGAGAAAAGATGCCGTCCTTGGTGGTCTCTTTGTGCCCGATTTCGAGCCGCTTTTTGGCCTGCTCAAGAATGTCGTAGCCGCCACGAAGCATGCACGCGACATTCGTGCAGACCTGCACGTGATGTTTGCCCACGGGCTTGCGGCGCAACATCGAATAGTAAGCGAGAGTCTCTTCGACCTGCACGGTGCGAAGTTCGAGCCGGTCAGCAATTTCAGCGATCATTTCATCACTGATAAAGCCAAATTCGTCCTGCGCGTACATCATCATCGGTATCAAGGCGCTGCGTTTTACGGGATACGCGTTTTGCAGTCGTTCGAATCGTGTCGCGAGTTGTGGAGAAATTTGCATCGTGATTTTGCGGTTCCAGCCTCTTTTAACTGATCTACTTTACGGTCTGGCAGCGTTCCTGAATTTCCGCTTCTTTGCGACCGGTGCTTTGCTGATTTATCGGTCGACGTCCCCGAGCACAATGTCAATCGTCCCAATGCAGGCAACCACGTCCGCCAGCAATTGCCCTTCGATGATGCGGGGCAGCGCTTGCAGATTTACAAATGACGGGGCACGGAAATGGCAGCGCAGCGGTTTTGGCGAACCGTCGCTGGCGATGTAGCAACCCAACTCGCCGCGAGGCGATTCGATGGCCACGTACGCGTCTCCGGGAGGCGGTGAAAAACCTTCGGTGAAAATCTTGAAATGATAGATGAGCGCTTCCATCTCGGTCTTCATTTTTTCGCGCTCAGGAGGAACGATGCCCGGGGCTTCAGTGCGAATCGGACCCTGATCGGTGATTTTCGCCATGGCCTGTTCGACAATCTTTAAGCTTTCGCGAATTTCCGCGACAGCCAGATGCGATTTTCCGTCAGCAGCGTTTCGTAATCGTCCACTCGGTTCGGCATCATCGTCAAAAAGCGGCGAACCATTTCGCGCCAGCCGGCAGGCGGCTCGAGCGCGACGCCACCGATACGGATATAGCTGGTCATCATCCGCTGACCGGCAAACCGTTCGAAAATTTTCAGGATTTCTTCGCGCTCGCGGAAACAATAGAGAAAAACCGACATGGCGCCCATGTCGATGGCGTGCGTCCCCAGCCAGACCAGGTGAGAAGAGATGCGCTGAAGCTCAACCATCATTACGCGGATGTATTGAGCGCGTTTCGGAACTTCCAGGCCAAGCAATTTCTCGACCGCTAGGCAGTAAACCAGGTTGTTGCCGAGCGGATTGAGGTAGTCCATCCGGTCGGTCAGGGTGATCGCCTGCGAATACGTTTTGTTCTCGCAGGATTTTTCGATGCCCGTGTGCAGATAGCCAAGGTCGGGTACAGCTTTCACCACGGTTTCGCCGTCCAGTTCGAGCGCGACGCGAAGCACTCCGTGCGTGGACGGGTGTTGCGGCCCCATGTTCAGGACCATCGTTTTCGTTGCGCCAAGAGCTGTCTCTACGGTGGTCATTTTGTTTTCGCTTACCGCTGGTACGCCAACTTCTAGTCTATTGCTTTTTGAAGCCAGGTAAAAATGTTGCCGGAATGTCGCGAAATCCTTCGGTCGGATAATCCTTCCGCAGCGGATAGCCTTCCCACTCATCAGGAAGCAGGATGCGCCGCAGGTCGGGATGTCCGTTAAAGCGAATCCCCATCAAATCGAAAATTTCGCGCTCGAGCCACCCTGCGCCCGGCCACACAGGGACAAGCGAATCAACCACCGGGTCAGCGCCGCTGACTCTTGTCCGCAGACGGATTTTCGCTTTGTTGGGAATCGAGACAAGGTGGTAGTTCAGCTCAAAACGCGGCTCAACGGGAAAACGATCCACCGAAGTTGCGTCGGACAGGAAATTAAACTGCAGGTGCGCGCGACAATGTTCGGCAGTGACGCGCAACAGTTCCCGCGGCACCACAATCGTCGTTTCTCCGTGAAACTCAATCACTTCGGAAACCGCATTCGCATTCCATGTGCGAAGCTGTTCCGCTACAACACTAGCGTTTTGACTACCGCTCTCTGACACGATTTGTCCGATTGCGCTGGCTGTTACTTATGCCAGTCCAGCGCGCCTTTTTTCCAAAGATAGAAATAGCCGACCAGAAGGATCGCGATGTAAAGCATCATTTCGTAGAAGCCGTACCGGCCCAGCGTGCGAAATACCACAGCCCAGGGGTAAAGAAAAATGGCTTCCACGTCGAAAAGGATAAAGACCATTGCGACCAGGTAAAATTTTACGGAAAAAGGTTCGCGCGCATCACCCGTCGGCTCCATGCCGCATTCGTACGCTTGTTGTTTAGCGCGATTGGGTCGTCGCCAGCCAATCAGCACGGAAAGGGTGCTAATCAGCCCAGCCAGGATGGCAGCGACCAATAGGTGAAGGACCAGCGGCCCATAGGTATGCAGACCTGAACCACTCATAGGCGAAGCGGTATAATAACGGGGGACAAGCCATTCGGTCAAATCGGCCGATAATTGTTAGCGAAAAAGGCGGTTAAGAACTTTTCATGCGGAGCGGACTTCCACCAATGTTATTCGGCCATAACAGCAACGTCACGATCGGAACGGATATCGTGCACGTTCAAACGGAAGATCGCGGCGTCAGCCACGCTTTTATTGATACGACGGTGCATTGGAAGGGGCGCGTTCTGCACCGCCGGACAAACAACTATCTCGATTTGTTGCCATTGGATGCGGAGCGCGAAGCAGCGGTGAAGGCTCGGCTGGACGGACAACATCAAGGGGTCATCGACGA
>WNGG01011773.1_pt1 | contig 11776 bp, 8 predicted proteins | sample 5400661 | NCBI WGS metagenome assembly WNGG01 (sample SAMN13153372, study PRJNA577476) | soil metagenome | isolation source: 100 cm soil or saprolite under Garry oak tree replicate 1 | place: USA:California | collected 2016-06-15 | reverse complement strand
GCCTTGCTGGCGTCGTCGGGGCTGCACCATCATCTGATCCGTGAGGGCAGCCGGACGCGTGTCGGTCTGGTGCTCGAGTCGGGCGAGCCGCGCGAAGTGCATCACTTCTGTCTCCTCCTCGGCTATGGCGTGCAGGCCATCAATCCGTATATGGCCTATGAAACTCTGTACGACATGATCGCGCAGGGCGTGCTGACCAACATCACCTACGAAAAAGCGCTGCAAGGGTATATCAAAGCGGCCGTCAAGGGCGTGGTGAAGGTCATGGCCAAGATGGGCATCTCGACCATCCAGTCGTACTGTGGGGCGCAGATCTTCGAGGCCGTCGGTCTCAGTCAGGGGCTCATTGATCAGTACTTTAGCTGGACGGCCTCCAGAGTGGGTGGCATGGGGCTGGCCGAGATTGCCTATGAGGCGCAGCAGCAGCACACCAAGGCCTTCCCGGAGTTTCCCGTCAATGGCCATAGCCTCGAAGCGCATGGGCAGTATCAGTACCGCAAGGACGGTGAGCTGCACCTGTTTAACCCCAGGACCATCCACCTGCTGCAAAAGGCCTGTCGCACCAACGATTATGCCACGTTCAAGGAATACACCCGGCTGATCGACGACCAGGCCGAGCGCATGGCGACGCTGCGTGGGTTGTTCGAACTCAAGTACGCCCGCGAGCCCATCCCTCTGGACGAGGTGGAGCCAGTTGAAGCCATCATGAAGCGCTTTAAGACGGGCGCCATGTCCTACGGTTCAATTAGTAAAGAAGCGCACGAGACCCTGGCAATTGCCATGAACCGCATTGGCGGCAAAAGCAATACGGGGGAAGGCGGGGAAGACCCGATACGCTACACGCTTGACCCGAACGGGGATTCGCGCAACAGCGCCATCAAGCAAGTCGCCTCAGGGCGTTTTGGGGTGACGAGTTATTACTTGACGCAGGCCAAAGAGCTGCAAATCAAGATGGCCCAGGGTGCCAAACCAGGCGAGGGGGGTGAGCTGCCAGGCCGCAAGGTCTATCCCTGGATCGCCAGAGTACGGCACTCCACGCCTGGAGTGGGGCTGATCTCGCCGCCGCCGCACCACGACATCTATTCCATCGAGGATCTGGCGCAACTGATCCACGACTTAAAAAACGCCAACCACCATGCGCGCATCAGCGTCAAGCTGGTGTCGGAAGTGGGTGTGGGCACCATCGCGGCCGGGGTGGCCAAGGGCCATGCGGACGTGGTGCTGATCAGTGGGCACGATGGGGGCACCGGGGCGTCGCCGCAGACGAGTATCAAACATGCCGGTTTGCCCTGGGAGCTCGGGCTGGCAGAAACGCACCAGACGCTGGTGCTGAATAACCTGCGCAGCCGCATTGCGGTCGAGACCGATGGCCAACTGAAGACCGGGCGCGATGTGGTCATGGCCGCGCTGCTGGGGGCGGAGGAATTCGGCTTTGCCACCACGGCCCTGGTCGCGGTAGGCTGCATCATGATGCGCGTGTGTCATCTGGACACCTGTCCAGTCGGCGTCGCCACCCAAAACCCGGAACTGCGCAAGCGCTTCACGGGTGATGCGTCGCACGTGGTCAATTTCATGCACTTCATCGCCCAGGAAATGCGTGAGCATATGGCCAGGCTCGGTTTCCGCACGGTCAGCGAGATGGTCGGACGGGTGGAGAAAATCGAGCCCCGCCGCGCCATTGACCACTGGAAAGCCCAGGGACTGGACTTCTCCGCCATCCTCTACCAGCCGCCCGCCGGGCCGGAGGTGGGCCGTTACTGCCAGATTGCACAGGATCATGGGCTGGAAAATGCCCTCGATAACCAGACGCTCCTCGACCTCGCCGCGCCGGCGCTGGAGCGTGGCGTGCCAGTCAAGGCGACTCTACCCATCCGCAACACCAATCGGGTGGTCGGGACGATTCTGGGCAGTGAACTGACACGGCGTTTTGGCCCCGAGGGCTTACCTGCAGACACCATCCATCTGCACTTCCAGGGCTCGGCTGGGCAAAGTTTTGGGGCGTTTGTGCCACAAGGCATCACCCTGGAACTGGAAGGGGATGCCAACGACTATTTTGGCAAGGGGCTGTCTGGTGGTCGGATCATCCTCTATCCGCCCACCGGTTCCACCTTTGTGCCGGAAGAAAACATTATTGTTGGCAATGTGGCGTTTTATGGCGCCACCAGCGGCGAAGCCTATATCCGTGGCATGGCTGGCGAGCGCTTTGGTGTGCGTAATAGCGGCGTGCGCGCCGTCATCGAAGCTGTCGGGGACCATGGCTGTGAGTACATGACGGGTGGCTGTGTCGTGGTACTCGGCAAGACCGGCCGGAACTTTGCCGCCGGTATGTCCGGCGGTACGGGTGATTTCCGCAGCCGGTGTAATCCGGAAACGGTGGCTCTCGAACCCCTCGCTGACCCGGCGGAGGTCGCCGCCGTCAAAGACATGGTGCAGCATCACGCGCAATATACCCACAGTGAGCTCGGCTGGCGCGTCCTGGCCATGTGGGACACGCTGGTGCCACAATTCGTCAAGGTCATGCCGAAGGATTACCAGCGCATGCTCGAGGCCGTCAAGCGGGCCGAGGCGGCTGGTCTGAGCGGAGACGAGGCCATCATGGTGGCCTTTGAGGATAATAAGAACGACGCCGCCCGTGTCAGCGGGAACTGAAGAAGGGGAAGGCATGGGCAAACCGACCGGATTTCTGGAATACCAGCGTGAGCTACCTACGGATCGCTCACCGCTCGAACGGGTCCACGATTGGTATGAGTTCCACGATCATTTCCCAGTGCTCAAGCTCCAGGAGCAGGCCGGCCGCTGCATGGACTGCGGTATCCCGTTCTGTCACACTGGCACATTGCTCAATGGCATGGCCTCTGGCTGCCCGATCAACAACCTGATCCCGGAATGGAATGACCTGGTCTATCGCGGTCTCTGGCGCGAGGCGCTCGAACGGCTCCACAAGACCAACAATTTCCCGGAGTTCACCGGTCGGGTCTGCCCTGCTCCCTGTGAAGGGTCGTGTGTCCTGGGGATTACCGATCCCCCGGTGACCATCAAAAACCTCGAGTGCGCCATCATCGACACCGGTTTTGCCCAGGGCTGGGTACTCCCGGAGCCACCGCTGAAGCGCACCGGCAAGAAGGTCGCGGTGGTGGGCTCAGGTCCCTCAGGCCTGGCCTGCGCCGCGCAACTGAACCGGGCTGGCCATTGGGTGACGGTCTACGAGCGCGCCGATCGCATTGGCGGCCTGCTCATGTACGGCATTCCCAACATGAAGCTGGATAAAGCCATCGTGCAGCGGCGCATCGACGTGATGGCCCAGGAGGGCATAAAATTCGTCACCAAGACCGCCATTGGCGTCGATATCCCGGCGACCAGGCTCCTGAAGGATTTTGACGCCGTGGTGCTCTGCTGTGGGGCCACGAAGCCGAGAGATTTACCCATCGACGGGCGGAATCTGAAAGGCATTCACTTCGCCATGGAGTTCCTGCACGCCAACACCAAGAGCCTGTTGGACTCCGGGCACGCGGATAGCAACTACATTTCTGCCGCCGACAAGCACGTGATCGTCATCGGCGGTGGCGATACTGGCACGGACTGTGTCGGGACCTCCATGCGTCACCAGTGCAAGAGCCTGGTGCAATTTGAAATTTTGCCGCGCCCCCCTGACACGCGTCAGCCTGACAACCCCTGGCCCGAGTGGCCACGCCTCTACCGCCTCGATTACGGTCAGGAGGAGGTTCAGGCACGCTTTGGTGATGATCCCCGCGTGTATCTGATTCAGACCGAAAAATTTGTTGGGGATGAGAACGGGCACGTCAAGGAATTGCACACGGTGGATATTGCGTGGGGGAGGGACGAGCGGGGGCGTTTCGTGCCCCAAAGAATCCCCGGGACAGACAAGGTCTGGCCGGCCGATCTCGTGCTGTTGGCCATGGGCTTTCTGGGGCCAGAGGAGACGATCCTCGAACAACTGAGCGTTGAACGGGATGAACGTAGCAACGCCAAAGCGGAGTATGGCACGTACACGACCAATATCCCAGGCGTCTTCGCCGCTGGGGACATGCGGCGCGGTCAGAGTCTGGTCGTCTGGGCCATCAACGAGGGGCGTGGTGCCGCTCGAGAATGCGACCGCTATCTCATGGAGACCACCCATCTGCCCTGATGAGTTCCCCGCCGTTTTCACCTTGCCCTGCATCAGGTGCCAGCAAAACGCTTGACATGCCGCTAACAGTGGGCTATCGTGTCTGCCCGCGTAGCACATGATAGTCCCGTTCAGAGGATGGTACGCGATGCGCAAAGCCAAAATTCTCACCACGGGGATGTATGTTCCGGACTATGTGGTGACTAATGAACTCTTATCCCAGGCCATGGACACGAGTGACGAATGGATCACTCAGCGCACTGGCATCAAAGAACGCCGCATGGTCCCCGACACATATAAAATGCTCCAGCAACTGGCGCGCGCCCCGGATAAGGAGGCGTACCTACGGACCCTGTATGAATCGGGTCTCGACGGCAACATCAACGCCGAGATGACCACGGCGGACCTGGCGCTCGCCGCCACCCAGGTGGCCCTCAAACAGGCGAATATGAAGCCGCAGGATCTGGACCTGATTATCCAGACCAGTGTGGTGCCAGATTACGTGTTTCCGGGGGTGGCGTGCGTCCTGGCGGATAAGCTGGGCCTCACCTCCACACCCACCTTCAGCTTGAATCAGGGCTGTGCCGGTTTCATTTATGCCTTATCCCTGGCTGATCAGTATATTAAGACAGGTACGTATCATACCATTCTCGTCCTCGGCGCCGAGATCCTCTCATCCATCTTTCAGTATAGTAACCGTGGACGTGATATGTCCGTCCTGTTTGCTGATGGGGCTGGCGCTGCCATCCTGGTGCCGGCTGCAGACGATGAGCCCAGCGGCTTCCTCTCCCATCACTTACATACCGACGGCACCCTGCTCTCCAAGCTGTACGGAGAGCTGTTTGGCACGACCACCTTCCCGCCTTTCGTCAAGCAGAAAATCGACGGTGACCGCATTCTGCCGCACATGGAAGGCCGCGCCGTGTTTGCGCAAGCCATACGGCGTTTCCGTGAGGTCATTCAGGAGTGTCTGGAGGCCAACAAGGTCAGTATCGAGGAGGTCGACCACTTCCTGTTTCACCAGGCCAACGTGCGTATCCTCGATTCCATCGCTGATAGCCTCAACATCCCCACCGCCAAGCTCCCCGTGAACATCCACAAATACGGCAACACCTCGGCCGCCTCGGTGCCCATTCTCTTGCACGAGACCCTCCAGGAAGGCCGTATCAAGCGTGGGGACCTGTGCCTGCTCGCGGCGTTCGGGACTGGTTTTAATTGGGGCGCGTCGCTGCTGCGCTGGTAGGTGCTACTGCGTAGAGCTAATTACCCCCGCCAGTTTGGCGGGGCCAATTGCGGTACGCAGTACCCAGTTTGGCGGGGGGATCTGTGGCATTAACCTTAGAGCCCTTCACACCAGCCTGTCGGCCAGCTCCGTGAAATGTGCCACCATGAGGTCAGGCTGGTAGGGCCAGTCGCCAAACGGGCGCTGTCGCCGGTCGACGAAGCAGGTCGCCATGCCAAACGCCTTGGCACCGACGCAATCGAAGGCGTGGTTAGCGACGAACAGGATCGCGTGCGGCGCCAGGCCGACGATCGTGGCGGCAGTGTGATAGGTCGCTACATGCGGCTTGAACGCGCCCGCACTGGCGACTGAGATCATGCGCTCGAACGTAAAACCGAGGTGCGGCTTCGCCGCCTCGAGCATGTCGGGATCGCCATTCGAGAGCACGACGAGCCGGTAGCGCTGGGCGAGCCGCTCGAGTGCCGCGACCACGTCCGGAAAGGGTTTTAACTGCTCGATGGCGGTGACCAGTGCTCGTACCTCGTCCTGCGTATGCGCAATGCCAGCCCGCTCTAACGTGTAGGAGAGCGATATCCGGCCAATCTCGCGATAGGCAAGATGCTCGCGGTGCAGCAGCGCGTCGATCATCGAGTTCTCGAAGTGCGTACGCCGCCACCAGGTCACCAGGCGTGACGGCTCGCCCTGCCAGCCCTTCGCCTGGAGATATGGCCGTACTGCTTCGGTGAGCCCTGACTGCATGTCGACGATGGTACCGTAGAGGTCGAACATACAGAGCTGCACCGTCATCTTCAACTCCTCGAGAGTCCTCATCGTGCCTCCATCGACGTCCATGCCTCCTGCTTTCTTGTGGTAAGTCGTCCTTTCATGACAATCCGTACTCCCTGGCAACCTCACGGAAGCCGTCAAAAGCGTGCTCGATCGTACTATCCTCGACACAGTAAGCAATGCGAAAATAGCCCGGCGTACCGAAACCGCTCCCGGGGACGGTGAGGATGCGCCGTTGCACCAGGGCCTTGACAAAGCTCACGTCGTCGGGGATGGGGGTGCGGGGGAACAGGTAAAACCCGCCCTGAGGCTTGACGAACTGGTAACCCATGGCGGCCAGGTTGGTGCACAGGAGGTCACGCTTCCGCGCGTATTGGCGCATGTCGATAGTGACCCCTTGCAGCTGCGTGATGACGTGTTGCATGAGGGCAGGAGCATTGACGAAGCCCAGTGTGCGATTGGCAAAACTCAAACCGTCCTGGAGTTCGGGCCCATCGGCGCAGGCCGGGTTGGTGGCAATGTAACCGATGCGTTCCCCCGGCAGGGCGAGGTCTTTGGCGTGCGAAGTGACCGCAATACTGTTGGCATAGTACGGATAGACCTCTGAATAGATCAGGCCATCGTAGAGCAACTTTTTGTATGGCTCGTCGCTCACCAGATAGATCTGCGTGCCGAACTCGGCTTGCTTCTGCCGCAACAGCGCTCCTAAAGCCTCAATCGTGGCAGCGGGATAGACCACCCCGGAAGGATTGTTGGGCGAGTTGATGAGCACCATCTTCGTCCGTGGCGAGAGCGCCTGGGCAATCGCCTCGAGGTCGAGGTTGAAGTGCGCATCGGTGGGGACGACCGTGGAGACACCCTGATGGTTCTCGACGTAGAAGTGATATTCCACAAAGTAAGGGGAAAAAATCATCACCTCATCGCCAGGGTCGAGCAGCGTCTTCATGACCACATTCAAGCCCCCAGCCGCCCCGACCACCATGACGATGTGCTCGGCAGTGCAGGGCGCGCCAGTCTCACGCGCCAGTTGTGCGGCAATGGCGGCGCGGGTCTCAGGATAGCCGGCGTTGGGCATATAGCGATGCATGCCGGGCCTGGGATGAGTCACGAGATGGTGCAGGGCTTCGTAAAACTGGGCTGGCGGCTCGAGCACCGGGTTGCCCAGGGAGAAATCGTAGACGTTGTCAGCACCGTACTGCTGCTTGAGTTGAATGCCCTCTTCAAACATGCCGCGGATCCAGGACGCGGCCTGCATATGCTGACGCACGCGCTGTGCTATGGCCATGGGGATGGCGCCCTCCTGATTAGAGCAGTTGTCCCGTACCCCAGCCCTCCTCCCAGCGGCAGAGGGGCAGAGCACGTCACGTTGGCTGGCCCAAGGATGCGTGAAAAGCGCCCCGCGCGCAAGCCAGAAAATCACCTTGGATATAACATAAAATTCTGCTTGACAAGAAAAGTTTCTAACTTTAACGTTTTGAATATTTTTGATCCCTTTCGGTCTTGCGAGGTATGCAAGGCAGCGCCAGAAGCAGCCTCGATTATGGTACACAGCCGCTCAGGAGGAGATAGAGCACGATGAGGCGTTGGCAGAGGGCGCGGCAGGGTCTGCAGAGTGTTGTCCTCGTGGTATGGATCTTGGTGAGCTGTTCGGCACCGGGGAGTGATAATCCCCAAGAAGGCTGTGGCGGTCTCGAAGCTACCGTGTCCTGCCTGCGGATCACCAGCATTAGTCCTATTCCTACATCCAATGTGGACGCTCACCAGGACATCTGCATCGACCCTGTCACAGGGCTGGTGACGGCTACGGAGACGTCGTTCGGCGATCATAATGCGCAGGTTACCTTGTCTAACACGAGGTTTCCTACGGCGAGTGGTGGCTTTGATATCAGGATTCTAGGCTACTCGGTCTTCTACAGCATCAACCAATGTCCGGCACTGGCGCGCGGCTGTCCACCATTGCCCGGCTTTACGGTGTCCAGTCAAACCACGGTGATTCCCGTGGGTACGTCTGTGACGCTGACGCTCCCCTTTGTCCCCTTACGGGTCAAACAAGAATATGTAGCGGCCGGTGGCGAACTCTTTTCAAGGTCCCTCCCCTCATACGATGCCACATACGTGTTCACGGCCCAAACCATCAGTTTTAACCAGACATTCACTGTGTCGGGCGACGCTGAGTTCACTATAGGCGATTTTTTGACGAGTGGTTTTACCTGTCAAGGGATCCTTGAGTAAGGCTTAGAAGGAGACCACCATGCTCACCTTCACCGCGAAGTTGATCGTGAAGGCTGGACAAGAGCAGGAGTTCGAGCGCATCATGCGCATCGCGGTGCCCAAAGTGCGGGAGGAGCCAGGCAACCATGCCTATATCTTCCATCGCTCCACGCAAGACCCGCGGCTCTTCATGTTCTACGAAGAGTACGATGACCAGGCGGCCCTGGAGGCCCACCGCGCCCATCTGCGCGTGATGGACATCGACCTGCGGGCCATGCTGGATGGGCCACCGACGGTAGAGTTCTACGACAAGTTAGCGTAAGAGTTTTAAGTGTTAAGTTTTAAGGTGATTTCTGGGAAAGGTTCTCCACGCGTCTCCACACCTGATCTCCTGCCTCCCACCTCGTGCGGTGGGATGGGACCTCCCCCCGCTGGGGGGAGGCGAGGAGTCTGTCCACACCGCCGTGGACCACAACGAGGGAGGTTCTTTTGAAGAAATCGCCCAAGTTTTAAGGTGCGTATGGGCCTTTGCCTTAACACTTAACACTTGAAACTTAAAACTCTTGAAAACAGAGGTTACGGTAAGGCGTGGAGGCAGTCATGGGTCGATTGACGGACAAATACTGCATCGTAGGTGTAGGCGAGACGGCCTATTCCAAGGACTCGGGGCGGACGACGCGTGCCATGGCCGTGGAAGCGGTGCGTAATGCCATGCAGGATGCGGGGCTCGCCGCCGCGCAGGTCAATGGCATGCTGAGCTATCACGGCGGCGACTCGTGCGTCAGCCCAGAGGTGGCCTCTGACCTGGGGATTCGCCTGGACTTTTACATGGACTGCTCGGGCGGTGGCTCCAGTACGGAAGCCTTAGTTGGGCTGGCGATTGGCGCCATCGAAGTGGGCATGTGTGAAACGGTGGCCATTTTCCGCTCCATGAATGGCTATAGCGAAATACGCATCGGCGGCACCGGGCGCCGGGCCGCGGCGCCGGTGGCCGGCAGCCAACTGCTGAATCGGCCGTACGGCATGGTCAGCGCCGGGCAAAACTTTGCGCCGGTCTTTATGCGTCACATGATGGAGTATGGCACCACCAGTGCCCAGGTCGCCGCCGTGAAGGTGGCGCATAGCAAGCACGCCAGCAACAATCCCAAAGCCTTCTACAAGAAACGCTACACCATCGAGGACGTGCTCAATTCGCGCTGGATCTGCAAACCGCTGCATTTGCTGGACTGCTGCGTCGAGACGGATAACGCCACGGCCATCATCGTCACCTCTGCCGAGCGGGCGCGCGACCTGCGTCAGCGTCCCATCTACATTATGGGCGTGGTGGGGCGCGTCACCAAGCAGCGTGGCGATACCTTTTACAACGATGCCCCGATCACGCATGTGGCCGGCAAGTATGCCGCGCCGCGTGTCTTCGGCATGGCTGGGGTCACACCGGAGGACATCCATCTCACCGGCTCGTACGACGCCTTTACGTTCACCACCATGCTGCAACTGGAAGACTACGGGTTCTGCACGAAAGGCGAGGGGGGCCAGTACGTCTCCAGTGGCATCATTGAACTCGGTGGCAAGCGGCCGAACAACACCAGCGGCGGGCATCTATGCGAGGGATATACGCACGGCATGAGCATGGTGATCGAGAACACGCGGCAGTTGCGTGGCCTGGCTGATGACTCCTGTCCGCAGTGGCGGGAGGGCATCCATACCTACGACTACGCCGAAGGCAAGTGTCGCCAGGTGCGGGATGCGGAGATCTCGATGAACTTGGGGTGGGCCAACCCGGTGACGGGCAGTGCCATGATTATGCGGAGGTAGGAGCGATGCCCTTTGTGCAGTACCGTGGGATGCAATTGGTAGTGCCCGACAACGACAGTGAGTTTCTCGGCTATTTTGAGGCCGCCCGGCAGCACCGGCTGGTGATGAGAAAGTGCACGGCCTGTGGGCTCATGCGCTATCCTCCGGGAGCCGCGTGCCCGTGGTGCCAATCCCTCGAGTGGAGTTGGCAGGAGGTCAGTGGTAAGGGTACAATTTATTCCTATGAAATCATCGTGCACTCCATCCAGCCAGGCTTTCGTGATCTAACGCCCTATCCGGTCGTGATCGTCGAACTGGACGAACAGCGTGGGGTCCCTACAGCCCAGGAAGGCATACGGCTGATTGCCAATCTCGTGGACGACAATTTGCATCCTGAGGCAGAGGCAAATGTGGCCATTGGCAAACGTGTCCAGGTGGTGTTCCACGATCTGTCTGAGGACTTCACCCTGCCGCAATTCAAACTGTCCAACGAACCCCCACAGGGGCCGGTATGGCAATTCCCTTCTTAAGGGTTAAATCTTGGTGTACGTGAGAAAGGGCGACGCATGCCTGCGAGAACCCATGGTGTCAAAGTGGTCTTCCTCGTCCTGTGCTTGGGCCTGTTCGTCCTCCAGAGTGGCTGCAGTACTTCAGGAGGAGGGAATACCGAGGCCCCACCCAGCAATGCGAACGCCCTCCACCTGACCCTCTCGGCGCCATCTGGGTCCACGACTGTGGTGGCCAACGGCCGTGATACCATCACACTTCGCATGCAGGTCACGAACGCGTCTGGCGCCGGTGTGTCAGGCCTGCCAGTCACTTTCGCAACGCCTGCTGGGACGCTCTCGCCGTCGCCGGTTGTAGGTGCCAGCCGCGACCTCCTCAGTGCCGACCAGACCGACCAGCCCGGCCAGCCCGCGACAACCATGGCAGACAGCATGGGGAGCGTGACCGTCAACACGGATGCCGTTGGTATTGCGCAGGTGTTCTTGACTGCCAGTACTAAAGCTGGAACGGCTACGGTCACAGCGGATGTGCAGGGTTTTCGCGCCAATATCGTCATCACTTTTGTCCCTGACGTGCCAGCGCTTGTGCAGCTCACTGCCTCCCCCACTACCGTTAGTCCCGCTGGTACCGCGACGCTCACAGCGACCGTGACGGACGTCAACGGCAACCATGTATCTGCTGGCGAGACGGTGACCTTTTCACTATCAACCAACACTAGTGGTGCGACCCTCAGCGCTGTCAGTGGGGTGACCAATAGCAGTGGGCAGGCCACGGTGAAGTACACGGCTGGCGGCATGCCAGGGGCAGACACGGTGCAGGCGCAGGTGACGAGCACTGTGGTAGGGTTCGCTTCTATTACCGTCACAGAGTCACAGAACTTGTCGCAAGTGACATCCATTACAGCAGTCGCTAGTGCGCCAAGCGTGGTGGCCGACGGGACAAGTACAGTGGCCATCCGCGCCACGGTAACCACGGCGCCTGGCTTCTCGCCAGCCGGTCTCGTAGTGACCTTCACCACCACGGTGGGACGTCTGTCGTCCACCACCGCCCGCACGGACGCTAATGGGGTGGCCATCGTCAATCTGATTGCAACCACCAGCCTGGGCACGGCAACGGTGACCGCCGCGATC
>WNGG01008872.1_pt1 | contig 11779 bp, 10 predicted proteins | sample 5400661 | NCBI WGS metagenome assembly WNGG01 (sample SAMN13153372, study PRJNA577476) | soil metagenome | isolation source: 100 cm soil or saprolite under Garry oak tree replicate 1 | place: USA:California | collected 2016-06-15 | reverse complement strand
ATGTAGTCCATGCGCAACAACGCCAGGATAAAGTCTTTCGCGGCCACGTTCGCCCGCTTGCGCCCGCGCACCACCACTTTTACCGACTCCGGCACCCGCACGCGCACGTCTTTGGTGATCCAGGAATTGAACACGTCAGTGGTGCCAATCCCGAACGCGATCGCCCCCACCGCGCCCGAGTGCGGAGTGTGCGAATCTGAGCCCACGATAAGCTGCCCCGGCAGCGCATAGCTCTCCAAAACAATGGAGTGGCAGATGCCCTCCGAACCTTTGCGGTCTTTGAGATCGGCATGCAGCCGGATGCCGCGCGATTTCGCGAAATCCTCCTGCCGCAATTTGAGCTGCGTGGCCAGGTCAAGCAGACCCATTTTTCTCTTCTCTTCCGAAAGCACATCATCGAGAAACGTTAGATGGTCGCGGAACAACAGCACCGACGGGGGATCGTTCACCGGGGCATCTTTACCGACGAGCCGCTCGAAAAATATCGAGGCCATGGGGGTGACATACTCGTGGCTGAACCGCAAATCGGTGCGCGCAAAGCCGGCATCGCCAGGCCTTACCGAGGGCACACCGACCTGGTTGGCGCCGTGAATCATGTGGCGCGCAAAGATTTTTTCCGCCAGGGTCATGGGACGCGGCTTGCTCTCAAGTTTCGGCAGCACCACCTTGCCCTGCATCCGCGCCACGTTGTAGGCGAAGAGCCCGCCGTACTCGATGATCTCACGCGTAATCTGGTCTTTCTGGCAGTTCTGCTTGTATATGCGCTCGATGTTTTCCGCGATCACCAACTGAATCCCGGCGCTGCGCTCGGCGTAAGGCGATTGCTCCCGGCTCGATCCTTTGCCGCGCCGCTTGCCGCTCACCGCGGCCACAAATCCGCCGCGCTTCACCTCGCCGCGCTTGATGGGAAGCTCGTTGCCGCACTTCAAGCCGGTGTAGGGAAATTCCCCCAGGGTCTCATCGAAGAAAAAGCAGACATGCGCCGGCGTGATCTCGTCGGTGGAAATGTCATCCCGCAGCTTGGGATTGTTGGCTGGGTTCTTGCTGTCCCAAGCAAGGTCTTCGCCCTCAAGCTGGCGCTTGATCAGCTCCGGATCTTCGGTGAGAAAAAGGATGCGGCCCTGCAGCCGCACCCGGTCAGGGCGCTTCTCGACCGCGCGCTCTAGCAGCGATGGAATCACGCTTTTATCCTGGCAAACAGAGCCGAGGCTGCTGTTTGTTTAGATGCTGGCAAACCGCATGAGAGATCATTTCGCCCTTTGTGTCTGGGCATACTCGACCGGACTCGGCAGCGGCTCCAGCTCGCGTCCTTTGAAGATCTGATCAAATTCCCGCGTCAGCGCGCTATGGATGAGCCCGTTGCTGGCCAGCACCTCGCGACTGTTGATTTCAAATGGCTGGCCGGAAAATCCGCTCACCCGGCCTCCAGCCTCCTCCACCAGCAGCACGCCTGCTCCCGTGTCCCAGGGATTTAGGTTGAACTCCCAGAATCCATCGAAACGCCCGGCGGCGACGTTGGCCAAATCAAGCGCAGCCGCCCCGGCGCGGCGCACCCCGTGCGTTCGCAAGCTGATCTGGTGATAAAAATAAATGTTCGGATTCTTGTGCCGCTTGTGGCTGGGAAAGCCGGTAGCCACCAGACTTTCCGCCAGATGTGAAACTTTAGAGACCTGGATGCGGCGACCGTTCAGGCGCGCGCCGCCGCCCAGCTCGGCGGCAAAAAGCTCGTCCCGCGTGGGATCATAAATCACGCCCGCAACCAGCTTGCCTTTGTGCTGCAGGGCGAGAGAAACGCAGAACACCGGGAATCCGTGAGCAAAGTTGGTGGTCCCATCCAGCGGATCCACGTACCAGATGTATTCTCCACCGGAGTGGCCGCGCCCACCTTCTTCGGCGAGCACGTCGTGTTCCGGCCAGCGCGCCCGGATTCGCCTAATGATTAGCGCTTCGGCTTCGCGATCGGCCACTGTGACCAGATCCACGTCGCCTTTGTATTCAATCTTTACCCGGCGGATGAAGTGTTTCATGAGCAACGCGCCGGCTTCACGCGCGATTTTTTCCATCGCCGGGACGAAGCCCTGGTCGGGCTGGGCCGCGACACGCCCCTTCCCAGTTGCCCTGCCGGAGCGCTTGCGAGTCATCTTCTTGGAAGAGGTTGGCAATCTCAGAGTGGCTTTCGCCGGCTGTGCTTTGGCGCTCTACAGCCTCTTCTAAAACTAAGGACGGTTTCGCCGCGGCTGCTCTTCGGCGATGTACATAATCCGGTGCTTAAAAATAAAAAGATTGGGCGCGCCTTCACGCGTGAGCCGGATCATGTGCTTGTCGTAGTACTCAATCCATCCCTTCAGAATCTCGCCGTCAACCAGCTTGATGGTGACCGGCCTCTGTTTTTCGCCGAGTTCTTTAAGGTACGCAGCCTCTTCGAAGGTGTCTTCCGGAGGCGGCGTCTTGGCTGCCTTCTTTATCTGGTTGGTCAGCGGAGGTTGGCGGAACGGCATCGCTGACTATTGTATCGCGCCGCGCAAGCGCCGGTTTCCGCCTCCTTATCCATCCTCATTTTGATTTGGCGGTGTAGTACCCGGTGCGGTGCCGCACTTTGACCTCCGGAAATAAAGCCAAAGGCTTCACGCGCACTTCGATGTGGCGGAACTCGGAGTCTGAAACTCGCTGCGAAGGATAATAGGCGATCAGATATTGCGTCCTCAGCTCGTCGCTGACCCGGCGGAAGGCCTCATCGAGCTGGTTAATTGAGGTAGCGTAAAAATGTTTTCCTCCGGTATCGCGTGAAAGCTGAATCAGCGCGTGCTCGCCACCGGTATTGCGCCCTGCGCTGGCCTCAATAGGGACGTCGATAATGCTGTACACGATGGCTTCCGATTCCTGCGCTGCCCGCACCGCGGCGTTGTAGCTGATTCTGCTGGCGGTGTCGCCCCCGTCGGTGATCAGCACCATCACCTTCCTTCCCTGCCTCGGCATCAGGGTGTCTGCGCCCAGATAAATGGCATCGTAGAGCGCCGTGGCCGCACCCACGCGCACCCGGTCTATTCCTCGATCAATGCGGCGGATGTCGGAGGTAAACGGCACCAGCTCGTCAACCACCTCGCTGAATTGATAAAGCGACATGGCATCAATCGGCCGCAGAATAGAGTGGGCGAAACGGCGGGCGGACTCGACCTCCAATTTCAGGTCTTTACGCGTGCTCAGGCTGGCGTCAATGGCCAGCACGATAGAGAGCGGCAGCTCGGATTCGCGGTCGAAGACCGAAATCTTCTGCATCTTTCCGTCCTCTAAAACCTCAAAGTCGTCCCGCCGCAGCGACGATATGGGCGCCCCATGCTCGTCCACGACAGTGGTGAAAACGTTCACCAGCTTGACGTCAACCTTGAAGGTGGTGGATTCGTCTTCGCCGGAACTGCTGCGCGGCGGCGCATTGGACGGAAACCTGGACTGGGACTGTGCAGGCGAAGCAATGCTGATGGCCAGCAAGCACGCGCACAGGGCCGCGGCAGTCGAAAAGCTTCTCATATCCGGGAGCTACTCACTTGGATGCAGTTTGCGGCCGCTCAGCCCAGAATCAGCAGCTCTAATTTCGTCCGGGAAAGGTTCGCCATCGGCCCAAACGGCGCCATCTTCGAAGTACTCCTTCTTCCATATGGGGACAGTCCGCTTGAGGATATCAATCAGCCAGCGGCAAGCGTCGAAGGCCGCCGCGCGGTGGGCTGAAGCCACCACGATGAGCACGCTGGTTTCGCCAATTTCGAGCCGCCCCAGGCGATGCACCAGGGCGACGTCGCGAACTTTGAATCTTGTCAGCGCCTCATCCGCCAGCGCCTGCATCTGCTTTAGCGCCATTGCTTCGTAAGCTTCGTAATCCAGATAAAGCGCCCGCCGGCCGCGAGTGTGGTCGCGCACAATGCCTTCGAAAACCGCCACTGCGCCATCTTCCGGGTGCTTGATACGCTCGATCACCGTTGTCGAATCAATTTTCTGGCGAACAATGGCGGCGCGTGGGGCCGCGGCCTTTCCGGCAGGCGATGAGCCGCCGCTTACCGGCGGCAGCAAGGCAAGTTCATCGCTTTCTTGCAGCGCCGCGGACGGGCCGGCGTACTCCTGGTTTACCGAGATGGCAATCGAGGGCAAAATGTCAGCCATGCGGGGAAGAGAATTTTTGTAGCGCGCCAGCAGATCGGCGACCGTGGCGCCCTCCGGCAAGGTCACCGAATCGGCGCTCCGACCGGCCAACTCCTTCAGCATGCCAAAGAATAAGACCCGGACTTGCATGAATGAAGGATAACCCAACCAGGCGAGCGCGGCGGACTCCGGCGCTACACCGTCACTTTGCTCAAGCGCTCTTCGCGCTCGGCGGCGTCCTGCTTTTCCTCTTTGGGAGAAGACGGCAGCGAAATCTCCAGCGCCTCTTCGATGGTGTTCACGTAATGGATGTTCAAGTCCTGAAGCTGTTCCGGCGTCAGGTCTTCGAGCACGTTGGTCTGGTTCTCGGTGGGCAGAATCACGTCGTGGACTCCAGCGCGTTTGGCCGCCAGGACTTTCTCCTTGACCCCGCCGATGGGCAGCACGTTGCCACTGAGCGTGATCTCTCCAGTCATCGCGGTATAAGGCCGTACGCATTTTTCCGTGAGCAGGGATACCAGCGCGGTGGCCATCGTAATCCCCGCCGAGGGGCCGTCTTTGGGAATCGCGCCCGCGGGGACGTGGATATGGATGTCGTGGTCTTGGAAGAAATCCTCGGAAATGCCTAGCTGCAAGGCGTTGGAGCGCACCCAGGTCAGGGCCGCCTGCATGGATTCCTGCATCACCTGTCCGAGCTGTCCGGTCATGGTGAACCCGCCCTTGCCCTTCATCTTGTTGGCTTCGACGAACAGAATGTCGCCGCCGGCTGGAGTCCAGGCCAGGCCCACCGCCACCCCCGCGCGCTTGGTGCGTTCCGCGATTTCCGTGTCCACGCGGATCTTCATTCCCCCCAAAAATTCCTGAATCACCTGGCGCGTGACTATCAGCTTCTGGGTTTTGCCTTCCGCAATGCGCCGTGCCTGCTTCCGGCAGACGGTGCCAATATTGCGTTCCAGGTTGCGCACTCCGGCCTCGCGGGTGTAATGCCGGATCACGTATTGCAGTGCGTCCTCCGGAAATTCGATCTGCTCGGCCGTGACGCCGTTTTCTTCGACCTGCCGCGGGATTAGATACTGGAAGGCGATGTGCATCTTCTCCTCTTCCGTGTAGCCCTGCAGTTCGATGATCTCCATGCGGTCGCGCAGTGGATCGGGAATGGGATCGAGCATGTTGGCGGTGCAGATGAACAGCACCTTGGAGAGGTCAAAAGGCACATCCAGATAATTGTCGCGGAAGCTGAAGTTCTGCTCGGGATCGAGCGCTTCCAGCAAGGCGGCGCCGGGATCACCGCGAAAATCGCGCCCCACCTTGTCAATTTCATCCAGCATGAAGACCGGGTCATTGGTCTCGGCCCGGCGGATGCCCTGAATGATTTGCCCAGGCAGTGCCCCAATGTAGGTGCGGCGATGCCCCCGAATCTCAGCCTCATCGTGGATGCCGCCCAGCGACAGGCGGACGAACTTGCGGCCCAGTGAGCGCGCGATGGATTTTCCCAGCGAAGTCTTTCCAACTCCGGGCGGCCCAACAAAGCACAGGATGGGCCCTTTCATGCTCGGCTTGAGCCGGCGTACTGACAAATAGTCGAGGATGCGGTCTTTCACCTTTTGCAGGTCATAGTGGTCAGCATCCAAAATTTCTTTGGCCTTGGGAATATCCACTTCCACGCCGGAAGACTTCGCCCAGGGCAAAATTGCCAGCCACTCAATGTAATTTCGGGTGACGCCATAGTCGGCCGCCATCGGCGACATGCGGGTCAGCCGCCCCAGTTCCTTCAGCGCCTCTTTCTTCACTTCGTCAGGCATTCCGGCCGCTTCGATTTTCTGCCGCAGCTCTTCCACATCCCGCTGCCCTTCGTCGGCCTCGCCAAGCTCTTTCTGGATGGCCTTCATCTGCTCGCGCAGGTAATACTCGCGCTGCGTCTGCTGCACCCGGTCCTGCACCTCCGACTGGATTTTGTTGCGCAGCTGCTGGACTTCAAGTTCCTTGGCCAGGTGCTGATTGATCTTCTCCAATCGGGCGCGCACATCGGCGGTTTCCAGGATGTCCTGCTTGTCCCGGGTGGAAAGGGAGGGCAGGGACGACGCCACAAAATCCACCAGCCTCCCGGGCTCTTCAATGTTGCCGGCGACCGTGGAGAGCTCGTCGGAGAGCGTCGCCGAACCGGCAACGATCTGTTGGAAGAGAGTGATCACGTTGCGCTGCAGGGCCTCTTCTTGGGTGCCCTTTCTCGGTTCGACTTCCGAGATGGTTTCCACGCTGGCGCGCATGAAGGGCGTCACCTGGGCATACTCCTTGATGTGCACCCGTTCCAGGCCTTCGGTAAAAACGAAGAGGCTCTGGTTGGGCATTTTCACGACTTTGTGCACCACCGCCAGGGTGCCGATCGTGAACAGGTCGACCGGCTGCGGAGTGTCCACGCGGGCTTCGCGCTGCGCGGCCACCACAATCGTCTTGTCCTCGCCGAGGGAATTGATCAGTTGAACGGAGCTTTCCCTGCCCACCGTTAGCGGTAGAACGGCGTGTGGAAACAGGACTGTGTCCCGCACCGGCAGCACCGGCAAAGTGCGCTGCGGTTCCTGTTTACCGGCGGATTCACTCCCGCTGGAGATAACACGTGTCTTCTCTGCCATATGACTCCGTTATAAATGCTGGATAAGCAATGGATGAGGACAGCCGCTTTAAAGATTCAGTCGCCGCCCTCCGAAGCGGGCCAAGCCGAACCGTTAAATCAAATCGAGCGCGGATTCTACTTTATGATGGCGGGAGCGGCAACGACTGCCTGGAAAAATCTCTCGAACCCACATAACCCGAATTCCCAAAAAGAGTTACAGGCCCGAGCTAGGCCGCCGGATAGATTCCGAGCACCTTGACGAAATCGGCCACCTCAGAGAGATGCCGCAGCGCGTTGGCAGCAGCCTGGTCTCGCCCGCGAAGAAAATCAACATAAAAAACGTATTCCCAGGGACGCCCGCGTACCGGGCGCGATTCGATTTTGCTCAGGCTGATCTCCCGCAGAGCAAAAACGCTCAGTGCCTTGAAGAGGGCGCCGGGAAGATTCTTGACCGAGAAGGCGATGGAAGTTTTATCTGCGCCCGCCAGCACTCGCCTCCGCCTGCTGACCAGAAAAAAACGAGTAAAGTTTCGCTTATCGTCTTCTATGCCGCTCTTGAGGATATGCCCGCCATACTCGCCTGCGGCCTGGCGGCCGGCGATGGCGGCGGCATCGCGAAGATTTTCCTCGATGACATGCTTCACGCTTCCGGCGGTGTCATAAAAAGGAGTGGACTTGATCCGAGGATGACTGCGGAAATAATCGCGGCACTGCTCCAGCGCCACCGGATGCGAGAACACGCGCCGCAGATCGCGCAATCGCACGCCGGGCGCGGCAATCAGGTGGTGCTGGATTCGCAGCAGCAACTCGCGTTGTACCCAAACCTCGTGTTGCAGCAGCAGATCAAAGTTTTCGGCCACCGAACCAGCCAACGAGTTCTCAATGGGGATAAGCGCCGCAGCTACGCTGCCCGAAAGCAAGCGATCGAACACTTCCGAAAAGCTGGCGCAGGGAGCGACGGAGCAACCCGGCAGCAGGCGCAGTGCTGCTTCATGGCTGAATGATCCGGCTTCGCCCTGAATAGCGGACTTCATAAAGCTGGGTCTCTGGGGCGGCAGCTACTTGCGCCAGCTCACAACTGCGGCAGCAGCCCTCGATTATTGACAACCCCATCCCTCGAGACCGCACCACAATTATCGAGGAATACGGATTTTTGCAAATCCTGTGTGGGGGTCAGAGAAGATGCTTTGGACACTGTTTGTGATTTTGCTGGTGCTATGGCTGGTGGGAGTGGTTAGCAGCTACACCTTGGGTGGATTCATCCACCTGTTGCTGGTGCTGGCGATCATCGCCCTGATATTCCAGCTTCTCACCGGTAGGCGACCCGCGGTTTAAGACAAGCGTAACCAGTTATGCGATGGAGGGAACCATGGATAAGGACAGAGTGAAAGGCAAGGCGAAGGACGTCGCCGGGCGTGTTGAGCGTCAGATGGGCGAGTGGACAGGCGACGAGAAGAAGCAGGCCGAGGGCGCAGCCGAGCAGGTTAAGGGCAAAGTCCAGAATGTCTGGGGCAAGGCGAAAGACACCGGTCGCGACGCCATGAAGGACATGAAGCGTTCCGGCGAACGGGATATGGAGCCGGAGCGGCCAGCGAAGAAAAGAGCATAATCCCCTGAACCATGAGGCGCTCTCCACTGCGAGAGCGCCTTTTTGCTTTTATTTAATGTTGATTACCAAATTTCCGGCTTCATCAATACGGAAGCGCATCGCCGGAGGCACCACGGTCGTAGCGCTGTACTCGTTGATCACCGCCGGACCGGAATAAGTCTTGAGCGGCCGCAGTCCGTCGCGCTGAAAAATCTGCGTCTGCAAATATTTACCGTCGAAGTCCACCGGCGCGCGCTCGGGAAGCGGTCGCGGCGCCATTTCCTCTTTTGGGCCTTTGCCTACAGGGCTCACTCCACGGCGCGGCGTCGGCACTCGCGCCCGCAGCCGCACGGTCACAAGCTCCACCTCCCTTCCCGCATGGCTGTATCCGTAGCGGCGGTGGTGTTCGCGATGAAATGCAGCCAGCAGCCCGCGCGAATAGGGCAGGTTGAGTTCATATCCCTGGCCGCGATAGCGCATGTCCACCGAACGCTGGTAAGCAGGCTTTCCCTGCCAGTGCTCGCCGCGCAAATCGGCTTCCGCCTGCCGCTGCAATGCCGCGAATTCGCGTTGAAGTCTGGAATGCGGTAGCTCATCGCTAACACACCAAAGGACGGTGCGAGAGTAGTCCTTCACTACATCGCTCATCAGAATTCCGAAGGCCGAAAGTGCTCCTGGTAGCGCCGGAACAATCATCCGCCGAATGCCGAGTGCCAGTGCGAGTTCGGCGGCATGCATCCCACCGGCCCCGCCGAAGGCGACCAGAGTGAAGTCGCGAGGATCGTAGCCGCGCTCAATGGATACCACCCGGATAGCCTTCTCCATGGTCGCATTAACCACCCGGATTACGCCGGAGGCAAATTCCTCTGGGCTGAGGTGCGAGTTTCCTTGCTTTAGCCACTGCTGTGCCAACTGTCGTGTGCGCGCCAGGTCTAAGACAAAATCCCCGCCCAAAAAGTTTTGCGGCTGCAAACGTCCCAGCAGCAGGTTGGCATCGGTGACCGTAGGCAAGCGGCCGCGCCCGTAGCAAATAGGGCCGGGATCTGCCCCTGCCGATTCTGGCCCAACCCGCAGCGCCCCTCCGGGATCGAAGCGCGCAATCGAGCCTCCCCCGGCGCCCACTGTGTGGATGTCGAGCATAGGCACGCGCACCGGCAGGCCGGAAACTTCGGCTTCGCTGCTGGCCCGGGGCTCGCCTTCGACCAGGGCAACGTCTGTAGAGGTGCCACCCATGTCGAAAGAAATGATCCGCTCATGGCCGCTCAAGCGCGCTTTGGCAGCCGCTCCCACCACGCCCCCCGCAGGCCCGGAAAGCAAAGTGCGCACCGGTTCGCGCCCCCCAGCGGCCAGCGAGGTGATGCCGCCGCTGGATTGCATCACAAAAATTCCGGCTGCTTCTTTTCTCCCGGCTTTGGAGGCGTCACTTTTCTTGGCGCCCGCCCATTGCGCCACCCGGCGCTCCAGATTTTCCAGGTAGCGCTGCACTACCGGCTGCAGGTAGGCGTTTACTACCACCGTGCTGGCGCGCTCGTATTCGCGAAACTCCGGCAGGATCACGTGAGAAAGCGAGATAGGAATCTGCAATCCAGATAGCGCTGCCGCGACGGCGACTTCGTTGGCCGGATTGGCGAATGAAAATAGCAGCGAAATCGCCACCGATTTCGCACGCTGCCGCTTTATTGCGGTGGCGAGTTGCCGAAGTTCATCTGCCGCCGGGGATTTCAAGATTTTGCCCTTCGGGCCGGTGCGCTCGGCAACACCGAAGCGGCGCTCCCGCGGGACTAGTGGCTCGATGGCATCAAAGAAGAAATCGTAGAGCCGAGGCCGGGCTTGGCGTCCGATCTCGATGGAATCCTCAAACCCTGCGGTGGTGACGAACGCCACCCCTGCTCCCTTACGCTCCAGCAACGTATTCGTGCCCACCGTGGTGCCATGCAATAGGAGCAGCGGGCCGGGCGGCAAGCCGGCTTTTTCGATTTTCCTCAAAGCTGCGAGGATGGCGCGTGAGGGATCGCGGGGCGTGGAAAAAACTTTCACCATACGCACCCTGTCGCCCTCGGCCCAGACGCAATCGGTAAATGTGCCGCCAGTGTCAATGGCTACGCGCACTGGCGCCGGCGGATGCCGCACCCCGCGCACCGCCAATCTTGGCTTCGTTTGCTTCAAGGCTTTTTTCGAAAATCCGGCCAGAAAAAACGCTTATGAAGTTAACACGGAGACATCTTCAATACGCTTGTAGAACAGCAGCGCGTCAATGCTGCCCATGTAGTAGCGCGGGATGGTCTTTAGAATCGAATATCCGTGGCGGCGATAGAATCTGATGGCCGAAACATTGTCTACCGCGGTCTCAAGCACGATGGCGGAACATCCTGTTTTGCGAAAATGCTCTTCTGCCAGCGACATCAATTGCGAGCCCAGACCCGCGCGCCGGACTTGGGGAAGCACGTCAATGGTAATCACGTGTCCCATCTTGCGGCGCTCGCTTTCTCCTAAGATGAATCCGGCAACTTCCACTGAGTGCGCGCCGGCCCGCCTCCGCTCCAGCCGGTTCTCGCTCTCCGCCACATAGCAAAATGCGCCTCGCCGGCCCAGGTATTCCTTCAACTCTTGCTTCGAATAGGCAATACCTTCAGCAAAGCATTCGCGGTCAATCCGCCAGAGCCGCTCAAAATCACCTGCTCCGAATTCGCGGATGCGAAAGGACACAGGCAAATTCTATTGAGCAATGGGGAAAATTAGTAATCGGAAAATCGAAAGCTGGATTTCATGATTCAGTTCTGCGGCGTTTGTCCGGCATGAAGATAGGCCTCTTGCAGATGTTGACTAATTTCGCCGGCAATCTTTGCAGATCCGGTTGCGCCGCCGTTGGCCGCCAGCCTCTTGGCGCTCTGCAATATCTCGATCGCCTGTGAAAATTCTCGCCGCTTCAAATAGACCACGCCCAGCGTGTCCAGCACGGCCGCGTCCCGGGGAATGAGTACTTGTGCCGACTTGGCCAGCGCCAGGGCGCGGTCCAAGTTCCGCCCCTGCTGGGCATAGAGCCATGCCAGGTTATTGGCCGCCACCCCGGAAGTATCGCCGCTGCGCACCGCGGATTCATAGTTGCGAATGGCAGTGGCGAAATCTCTTTGCTGCTCAGCTTGCAGTGCAGTCAGCAGCACCGACTGCCTGGCGCCGGAGCGCGACACAGAATCCAGCGCCGCTGCGAAATTTCCCGACGAGGCATGCACTTGGGCCAGGGCTTGGGAGGCGGTCGTGCGCTGCGGATCTATCTGCAACGCCCGGGTAAGACACCGCTGCGCATCAGTGCGCCATCCCTGGCTGGCATAAAGACGGCCGGCGATTTCCATGAGCGGGGCTGAAGCCGGCGCGTTTCCCGCCACCCACTCCAGCTTGCGCAACATCCCCTTAGTAAACATCCCTTGGCGGTAAACTCGCACCAGTCCTTC
>WNGG01018061.1_pt1 | contig 11780 bp, 5 predicted proteins | sample 5400661 | NCBI WGS metagenome assembly WNGG01 (sample SAMN13153372, study PRJNA577476) | soil metagenome | isolation source: 100 cm soil or saprolite under Garry oak tree replicate 1 | place: USA:California | collected 2016-06-15 | reverse complement strand
CGCTTGCAGATGTGTGCTTCTCAGCTAATGCCGGGAGATCACACTTTGCCTACCACCTGGCCGCCACCGCCGACGCTACTGGGCAGTTACGCACGCAATTGGCCGCCTTCATTGCAGGGCGGGAAGCCGGCGGGCTACAGAGCAGTCAAGGGCCTCGCAAAAGCGCGCCGAAGGTCGCGTTCCTGTTCACCGGACAGGGCTCTCAGTACCCAGGGATGGGCAGGCAGCTTTACGAGACACAGCCTACATTCCGCAGGGCCCTGGACAGGTGCGCCGAAATACTCCGCCCTTACCTGGAGCAGCCCCTGCTCTCGGTACTCTTTCCGGAGTCCGGCGTTGCATCGCCCCTGGACGAAACTGCCTATACCCAGCCCGCGCTATTTGCACTCGAGTACGCGCTGGCCGAGTTGTGGCGCTCCTGGGGGATAGAGCCTGACGTGGTGCTGGGTCACAGCGTGGGGGAGTACGTGGCCGCCTGTGTGGCGGGGGTGTTCAGCCCGGAGGACGCGCTGAAACTGATAGCCGAACGTGGTCGACTCATGCAGGCCCTGCCTCACGATGGCGAGATGGCGGTGGCATTTGCCGACGAGGCCCGCGTGGCAGAGGTCCTTACTCCTTTCCTCGAGCAGGTTTCTATCGCAGCGGTCAACGGTCCTGACCATACGGTGATCTCAGGTGCGCGGCAGGCTGTGCGCACAGTACTAAAAAACCTGGAGTCCGCAGGCATCCGCACCCAGTTCTTGAATATCTCCCATGCGTTCCACTCGCCGCTGATGGAGCCCATCCTCGATGCCTTTGAGCAGGTGGCAAGCCAGGGGCGTTTTGAGGCACCGCGTATCCCGCTGATTTCTAATCTGACCGGTCGAGTGCTGGAGGAGGGGGAGATTCCCGGCGCGCATTACTGGCGTCGGCATATCCGGGAAGCGGTGCATTTCGCAGCGGGCATGAGCACACTCGCAGAGCAGGGCTACGACCTCTTCCTGGAACTCGGCCCGGCGCCAACCCTGCTGGGTATGGGAAAAACATGCCTGCCCAGGGGAGCGGGCACGTGGCTGCCTTCTTTGAGGAAAGGCAAGGCCGACTGGCAGTGCATGTTAGATAGCCTGGGCACGCTGTACACGCGCGGGGTGGATGTGGACTGGGCGGGCTTCGACCGGGACTACCAGCGCCGCAAGCTGCCGCTGCCCACTTCGCCCTTTGAACGAAGACGCTACTGGCTGGACCTGGCTGGACCTGGCTTACCTGCGCCGGTGACAATCGAGGGCAGCAGACAGACCCTTCGCTTCGCTCAGGGTGACAATCGCCAGACAGGGTTCTACAGGGCGAGTGTTCAAAGCTCTGCACTGCACCCCTTGCTAGGATACAGGCTGCGCTCAGTGCTCTCGATGGCTCAGTTCGAGTCCACGATCAGTGTATCCGCTCTCCCATACCTGGCGGATCATCGCGTGCACGGATCGGTGGTATTGCCTGCAACGGCTTATATGGATATGGCCCTGGCGGCAGCTGGAGAGGCTCTTGAGCATACCGGGTCCCCTATCCAGGTACTACCTTTCGAGCCTGCTGACCCGCAGGGTAGGAGCGGCAGCTCCGTTGCAGGCTCGCATTTCCAGGTAGAGATGGCCTTTCAGCAGGCACTTTTTCTCCCTGAAAACGGTGGTAAGACGGTGCAGTTGATTCTTTACCCCATGACTGCTGGAGAGACCTCCTTCCAGGTCTTCACCCTGCCGGAAGATGTGGGAAACGGCAAGGGAGGAGGAGGGACACTGCACGCCAGCGGCAAGCTTCGCCTTGTAAACGCGGTCCGGTCGGCGCAGGGACGACCATCCCTACGAGAGCTTCAGGCGAGTTGCCGGGAAGAGGTCCCAGCAGCAGAGCTGTACCGGCGCCTGCGCGAGAGCGGCTTGCAGTACGGACCGGCCTTCCAGGGCATGAAGAGGCTCTGGCGGGGCGACGGAGAGGCCCTGGGCCAGGTCGAGCTTCCTCGCTCCATCGAGTCAGAGGCGAAGGCATACCAGATTCATCCCGCACTCCTGGACGCCTGCATCCAGGTCATGGCGGCTGCCTTGCCTTTTCAAGCAGCGTACGCGGGGGAGAGGGATACCTATTTACCATCTGGATTGGCGAGTCTACGCATCTACAATCGTCCGGGTGCCCGACTGTGGAGCCACGTGATTCTTCGACCAGGTGCGACATTGGACTCGGATACTCTGGAAGGGGATGTACACCTGTTCGACGAGGCCGGGCAGGTCGTGGCGGAAGTGTTGGGCCTGCGCCTGACACGGCTGGGCCGCGATACCAAACGTCCTACTCCAGTCAACCTGGACGATTGGCTGTACAAACTCGTGTGGCAGCCCAGGGCGCTAGCAGGGGAGAGGAAGGCACCTGTCCAGCCAGGTCGGCCAGGAAGCTGGCTGATCTTCGCGGATAGCGGTGGGGTTGGTCAGGCGCTCGCAGAACGTCTCCGGGCGGGCGGAGAAACCTGTTTTATCGTTTCCCCAGGAGAAACGTATCAGCGCTCAGAGCAAGACCACTTTTGCATCAACCCGGCCAGCACCCTCGACCTGCGGCAATTGCTGGAAGATATGCTGCAATCCGGCGGGCCATCCTGCCGGGGGGTGCTCCACCTGTGGAGCCTGGAAGCTGCGGGGCCAACGGAAGCTCCCACGATAAATCGGGGAGCTACAACACCGGCGTCCTTGCAGGCGGCACGCGACCTCGGCAGCGGCAGCGTCTTGCTCCTGGTGCAGGAACTGGCGAAAGCGAGCTTCCAGGAGCCACCTCGTCTCTGGCTGGTGACCCGAGGGGCGCAGGCGTTGGAGACGGAGCCGATCTCCATTGCCCAATCACCTTTGTGGGGTCTGGGCAGAGTGATCGCTCTCGAACACCCGGAATTGCAGTGCGTGCGCATCGATCTCGAGCCCGGCGGCGGGACGGGTGAGGTCCAATCGCTGTTCCAGGAACTCTGGGCCAGAACGCGAGATTCTTCGGCGTTGCCTCAGAATGACAAAGGCGTTTCCAGTGACAGGGACGACGAGGACCAGGTCGCTTTTCGCCGCGCCGTGCGCTATGTCCCCAGGCTGGTGCGCATCGCACCAGCCTCCTCCGGCGCTTCGATTTCCACAGCGGGCGGCAACGATAGCAGGCTGGGCATCCCTATAGCCCCGTCTTTCTCGCTGGATATTGCAAAGCCAGGTCAACTGGATACATTGAGGCTGCAAGGCGTTCCCCGCCGCGAACCGGGCCCCGGCCAGGTCGAGATCGAGGTCTACGCGGCAGGGCTCAACTACCGGGACGTGCTCAACGCGATGGGCGTTTATCCAGGGGACCCCATCCCATTGGGAGCCGAGTGCGCCGGTAAGATTGCCAGGCTAGGAAAAGACGTGGAGAGTTTCCAGGTAGGCGACGAAGTCATCGCCATCGCCCCATCCAGTTTCGGCAGATTTGCCACGACCTATGCCACTCTCGTCGTCGCGAAGCCGAACCATCTCAGTTTCGAGGAGGCGGCGACCATCCCCGTCACCTTCTTGACGGCCCATTACGCGCTAAACTACCTGGCCCGCATGAGCAAGGGTGAGCGAGTGCTGATCCACGCGGCAGCGGGAGGAGTTGGGCTCTCAGCGGTGCAGCTCGCCCAGCAGGTGGGCGCTGAGATCTTTGCGACCGCAGGCAATCCAGAAAAGCGGGCTTTTCTCCAGTATATCGGCGTCAAGCACGTGATGGATTCGCGGTCGCTGGCGTTTGCCGAGGAGGTTATGCAGCGCACCGGTGGCAGGGGGGTGGACATCGTCCTGAACTCCCTACCCGGAGAATACATCCCAAAGAGCCTCTCGCTTCTCGCGCCACACGGTCGCTTCCTGGAAATTGGCAAGATGGATATCTACTTGAACAGGACACTGGACCTGTATCCCTTCTCCAACAGCCTGTCCTATTTTGCCATCGACATGGATCGCCTCTGTCGTGAGCGTCCTGCCCTGATTCACTCGCTGTTCCTCGAATTGATGGAATACTTCAAGGCCGGTACGTTCAAAGCACTGCCGCGCTATGTATTCCCCATCTCGGATGTCGTGGGAGCCTTCCGGTACCTGACGCAACGAAAGAACATTGGTAAGGTCGTGGTATCTCTGCAAGAGGTGATTTCCCGGCCTGCATCGGAGGCAGCGATCACCATCCGTGCGGATGCAACCTATCTCATCACGGGGGGTCTCGGCAGCCTTGGCCTGCTGGTGGCTCAATGGCTGGTCCAGCAGGACGCTCGGCACCTGGTGCTTGCAGGGCGGCGGGATGTCCCGGATGAGGCCCGCGCAGCGATAGAGGAGATGAAGAAGGTCGGCGTCCAGGTCGTGGGTGACCAACATGCTTGCCAGGATCGATGAATCGATGCCACCGCTGCGAGGCATCATCCACGCCGCCGGAGTCCTGGATGATGGTCTGCTGCTCAACCTCGACCGGGAGCGCCTCGCGGCGGTGATGGCGCCTAAAGTAGAGGGAGCCTGGAACCTGCACGCCTTAACATTGAACAGGCCACTGGACTTCTTTGTGCTCTTTTCCTCGGTCGCCTCCGTACTCGGCTCACCCGGCCAGGGGTCGTATGCCGCTGCCAACGCTTTCCTGGATGCCCTCTCTCACCATCGTCGCGCGCTGGGGCTACCAGCGCTCACGATTAACTGGGGACCCTGGGGCGCGGTGGGCATGGCGGCTCAAGCGAACCGGGGTCGGCGTCTCGCTACGCGCGGCATCGATGCTATCCCTCCCCAGCAGGGACTCCAGGTGTTGGAACAACTGTTGCTGCGGCAGGAGATTGGCCAGGTGATGGTCATTTCTGCGGACTGGCAGCAGTTGCCCAGTCAAGGAACTTTCTTGCGCAGGGGACGTGAGCCCGCGCTGCTTTCTGAGTTGGCTCAGGGGAGAGCCGCGCATCTGGGGGATGATGAAGCGCCGCTCGCGGCAAACCGGAGGGTTCAGGGAGCGGAGGGTGACCTCACCATAGCGGCGCTCTCCGCCGTCGAACCGGACCGGCGCCAGCCACTGCTCATCTCGCACCTGCAAAAGGAGTTGTCCACCGTGCTTGGGCTCGAAGCCGTCGAAATCGACCCGCAGGAATCCCTTCATAACCTGGGCCTCGATTCGCTCATGGCCCTGGAATTAAAGCAGCGGCTCGAAAACGGCCTGGGTATAGAGCTACCGATAGAGAGCCTGATGCAGGATCCAAGCCTTACAAAGCTTTCAACCAGGCTGCTCGCGCTGTTGGGGACTTCTTCCTTATAAATTGCGATAGAGAGATGCTTCGCTTCCCCTTCGCTTCGCTCAGCATGACAGGGGCGGCGCTGCTCATGAGAGGGACGACCGGGTATACCAATCGTCCCGTGTCAGCGGCAGCCCGCTCCTTCCCATATCAGCCTTCACCAATAATGTCTGAAACACGTTACTCCTCCCCACCTCAAACTCCTGGACCCCCAGTGACATGAACAACCGCCAGATGCGATAGTTTACTTCACCCGCTATCCTCTTCGCTTCGTCTGCATGCTCCTCTAAACAACGTACCCAATGGCGCAGGGTGTAGACATAGTGTTCTCTGAGACTCTCCACATCGCGCACTTCAAAGCCACAGATCTCGGCAGCCTTGAGTACCTTAGGGAGAGGTGTTGCTTCACCATCGGGGAACACGTAGCGATGGACAAAGCTGCGTCCGGGCATGGGGGAATTGGAGTGAATTGCGATGGCCTGGTTGAGGAGGACGCCGCCCGGATGTAACAGTTCCCACGCTTGTTTGAAGTATGTGGATAAGAAAGCTTCGCCTACGTGCTCGAGTAAGCCGACGGAGACGAGCTTATCATATCCTTCTGGTTGGTTCACCTCGCGATAATCACAGATCTCGACGCGACAGCGATGCTCCAACCCTGCCTCCTTGATGCGTTCACGCGCCAGCTCTGCCTGCTGCCGACCGAGGGTGATGCCGTCTGCTTCCACGCCATAGTGCTGGGCGGCATAGATGAGCAACCCGCCCCAACCACAGCCGATATCGAGGAGGCGTTCTCCAGGTTGCAGACGCAACTTGCGACAGATATACTCGAGCTTGCGTTCCTGTGCCGTATCTATACTATCTTCGGGCGTCGCAAAGTAGGCGCAGGTATAGAGCATGCGACGATCCAACCAGAGCGCAAAGAAATCGTTGGAGCGGTCGTAGTGATAGTTGGTAGCCTGGCGATCGCGCTCTTTGGAGTGGAGTTGACCACGCACTTTCGCTCCTGCGTCATTGGGGCGAGCTCGCCCCGTCTTCGGCAAGCTCAGCAAACTTTTTCCATAGCGCACCTGCTCCAGCTTCCCCCAGCGTCCCGCAACGAAGTGTTCCATCAGTGGCAAGATGGCTTCGATCTCCCCCTCGATGTCGAAATCATTGTAGATGTACGCCTCGCCGAGGTTCAGCTGGCTGGGAGGCACGAACATCTTGCGCAGGGCCCCTGGGTACTGGAGCACCAGCGTGCAGCGCGTTGGTTCTGCCGGTTCAGCTTTCCACGTAGTCCCATCCCACAATCGCACGGCAACATTGCGGGCCGGAGAAGAACTGAATACGTCCTGTAGTAAGGACAGGGTGACTTGAACAGCCCGATCGCTGGTCTTCGTTGCTAATCTCGCCATGGTTTGTGCCTTTCTGGTTGCCTCCACTGGAAGTACTACGTGTACCGTTGCTCCTTTGACCCGGTGACCTTGTCGGCCCTGTCATTTCAGCGATGCTGAGTGCGAAGCACTAGACGCGACAGCGTCGTTGCATCGCTGGATAGAGAAAGGTACAAGTGCTAGTTCGCTTCGGCCCCAGCGTCAGATGCGTCAGGTACTGGATCTGCGTTGCGAGAGGAAAAGTGCGCTAGCATGGCAGGTGAGACCCGATAGACGTCTTGCGCCAGGCCGAGGCGTTCGAGAATCCGGATGATGTAGCCGGAGAGGTCGAACTGCCACCAATGAAGCCCGTGGAAGGCCGAGCGGGGGAAGGCGTGATGATTGTTATGCCAGCCTTCTCCGAAACCTAACAACCCCACAATCCACTGATTGTGGCTGCGATCGTTCGTCTCGAACTCGCGCTTGCCAAAGGTGTGGCAAATCGAATTGACGCTAAAGGTCATATGGTGTCCGATAAAAATCCGCACCAGGGCACCCCACAGAAAACCTGTCCAGCCGCCAATCACCAAGGGGATCAACAGCGATAGCGCCACCCAGAGTAAGAAGGTGCGATTCACAAAGACAACGATCGGATCTTTTAACAGGTGGCGACAGTACTGCTGTGGATCAGCAAAGCGGTCTTTGAAGAGCCAGCCAAGATGCGCATGAAAGAGGCCTTCCGTAGGGCTATGGGGGTCGCCTTCGCGGTCGGACTGAGCATGATGTTTAATGTGCGTCGCTGCCCACTCAATTGGAGGTGCCTCTACCGCCATCGAGGCCAGGATGAGCAAAACAAGCTTCACGATGGGATGAGCTCGAAAGCTGCGGTGGGTCAGCATGCGATGGAAGCCAGCCGACATGCCCAATCCGGTGAAAGTGTACATTGTTACCAGTAGTAGCAGATCGGACCGGTGGACTGCCTGCTGCCAAAGCGAGCATATGGCCAGAACAGTGCCGAGGAAAGGAACGATGACTATTGTGAGGATATAAGCTTTGTAATTAGCTGTAGGTCTCATAAAAGCCTCCTTAGCGGTGCTTCACCTCAAAAGTAGAAGATTAATCTGCGATCTTTTGTAGCGCCAATACGACGTTGGTACCGCCAATGGCACGCCCACCAAGCAGTACTACCGATCCAGCTAGCGGGTGCGCCTCTCTTTGCACCAGGTTCAGTCCATAACGCGGGTCTGGCTCTTCACAATTGATGGTTGGCGGGATCAAGCCATGCTCTAGCGCCAGCAGCGCTGTAATCGCGTCCAGCGTTCCCGCCGCAGCGTAGCTGTGACCCAGCATGGTACGGGGAACACTCACAGCAAGCCGTTCAAGATTCGAGCCAAAGGCCATATGTAGCGCCTCCGCCTCACCCCAATCGGAGGTGGGAACGGCCCGCCCGTCCAGGCTGAAGTAGGCAATATCCCCTGGGCGCACGTCCCCCTCTTGCATCGCAAGCTGTATGGCCCGGGCATAGTGAGCGCCATCGGAAGATGGATTTACTAGCCCATGCGCATCATTCGTTTGCCCGTAGCCAACAATTTCGCCATAGATGCGTGCACCCCGCTGTCGCGCATGCTCATACTCCTCCAGGATGCATATCCCCGCTCCCTCCGCCACGAGCAACCCGGCAGCGCGCCGATCGAACGGGCGATAGGCGTGCAGATCATCACCTGTGGCCGCATAGTCGCCGTGAGCCAGCACTTGTAAGATGAAAGGATATAATGGTGCCTCGCACCCGCCTGCCAGGATAACGTCTGCTGCTTTCCGCCGGATTGCCCGGTACGCCATGCCCAGTGCATCCAGGCCGCCGGCCATATCGTTGACCGGCGTCTTGCAGTATCCTTGAATACCATGACGGATCGAGATCTGACCAACATTGGCTACCTGGAGCCAGGCTATTGCCGTATAGACGCTCATGTAGCGCGGCCCACGCATATACAAGGCATGCGATTGCTCCACCAGGTACTCCACCCCGCCAAATGTATTGGCGATAACGGCTCCCACACGTTGGAGATTCTCCTGCTTCAGCTCGATGTTGGAATCCCGCAGCGCTTCCTGTGCAGCGGCTAAGGCGAAATGGGTCGTGCGGTCGGTCCGGTTTATCAGCTTGCGCTCAATGTAGTCATGCGCGATAAAATTGCTGACTTCACCCGCTACCCGAATCGCCAGATCAGCAGCGGGATCGCGCTGAATAGGCTTGATCCCAGAGATTCCTCGGCTTGTCGCGTGCCAGAATGCCTCCTTCCCAATGCCACTGGGTGCTACTACCCCAAGTCCGGTAATGACCACGCGTCGCTCTGTTTGATGTCCCACACTTGTTTTCCTTACATAGGTCGGCTCACGATGGCCTCCCGCGCCAATCGGCGCGAGAGAGAAGCAGTAGATTATTCACGCCGCCAAAACCGCTGGAGTGTGTCAGTGCCACATCAACGGTCGCGTGCCGTGCGACATTCGGGACGTAGTCGAGATCGCACAGCGGATCGGGATACTCCTGGTTGATCGTCGGCGGGATCACCTGGCGTTCCAACACCAGGGCGGTGACAACCGTTTCGATGGCGCTCGCTGCGCCCTGTGTGTGCCCGATCATGGACTTTGTTGCGCTAATGGGAATACGGTAGGCATCTTCCCCAAAGACGGCCTTGTATGCTGCGGTCTCTGCCAAGTCGTTGGGAGGAGTTGAACTTCCATGCGAATTGATATAGCCGAGGTGCGCAGACGTAATTCCCGCTTCGTCTAGCGCCTGCCTGATGAGTTGTTGGAGCGGCACTCCATCCGTGGGTAGGGCGGTCATATGATACGAGTTGCCGTTAGAGACAAAAGCGATCATCTCCGCGTAGATGCGCGCGTTACGTGCCAGCGCTCGCGCTCGGTCCTCCAGGACCACCACGCCGGCACCCTCGGCCATGACAAAGCCGTCTCTCCTCCTGTCATATGGACAGGATGCCTGCTCGGGTTTTTCATTGCGTGTGCTCATCGCACCAAGCACGCAGAAGGCTCCAAACCCGCCATAGCTGATGGCAGAGTCACTTCCCCCCGCCAGCATACAATCGGCTTGCCCCTCCCGGATAGCCCAGAAGGCCTCTCCGATTGCATCCGCCCCGGCAGAACACCCGGTTGAAATGACCATGCAAGGCCCGTGCAGCCCGTGGTGCGCGGCAATCGCGGCTGCAGGGGCATGGGTCAGCAACAGCGTGACAGGGACAGGAAACACGTCGTTCGTGCTATACCGCAGCGGATGCGCACCGCGCTGCGTCAGTTGAACCCAGAGCTGCTCTGCCGCTGAGAGAGAGGCCATCGCCGAGCCCATGTACACGCCCATCGCGGTGCGCGCCACATCGCTCAGTGTAGGGGCCCTGAGCGGAGCACCTTTCAAATCCTTCGCGCCCAGCCCGGCGTCCCCTAAAGCAAGGTTGGCCGCGGCCAGGGCAAATTGCGTATTGCGATCGGTGGAGAGCACCTCTTCTGGAGTGATGCCAAAGGCTGCCGGGTCGAAGTCTGCTACCTCCCCGGCGATGCGTGTTGGCAGCGGGCTGGCATCGAAGCGTGTGACGTGCCGGACACCTGAGCGGCCAGAGATACAGGCGTTCCAGAAGTCCTCTTTTCCGATACCATTTGGGGCCACCACCCCAAGCCCGGTGATCACTACTCGTCTCTGCATGGACCGCTCCTCTCCTTCGGAGTCCCTTGATAAATCGGGGCCTACAATGCCTCGCTGAGATCCTTCGCTTCGCTCAGGATGACACTGCATATTCCCTTATACTCGGGTATCCTTCCGTTTCAAACCAACGCAGATCATAATAACAAGCACAATTATGAGCGCTCCCAGGGCACCCCAGGCCAGCAGCACACGATGTATTGCATCCGTCTGGCTAAAAGTCGAGAAGAGCGTCCCATTGAAGGTGCTGTCGTTGCCAAAGAGCGCGTCTCCACCCAGTTTGTCACTGTGCAGGCCAAGCGATGTACCCAGAGCGGCCATTGCCCAGCGCGTTGGGAAGACCACAGACGCGATCTGCAGGATCCACTCTTTCAGTGGGATCTCGGTTCCAGCAAAGACCACTTGCGGGATGAGTATGAACGGGAGAAGGCTATTTGCAGTGTCCTCGTTGGCAGCAAAGGCGGAGGCGGCAAGCCCCAGCAACATGCCGGTGAAGGCGGTTAGAATCAACGTGATGTAAACCTCAAGAAGGATGGGGAGGAAGATACCCTGGTGGAAGGGCTCGAAGAGATCCACGATGAGAAGCAATGCGGCACTTTGGTACAGGGCAAACAGGCCCAACAGGAGAATCTTCGAGAACACGTAGGGAACGATGCCGAGATTGACCGTGCGCTCGCGACGGTAGATGGATGCCTCCTTGACGATCTCACGTGTCCCGTTGATGACCCCGAAGAGCACCGCAATGAAGGCGATGATGAATAGGGCTCTTTCGGCATTGAGGCCACCGGTACTTGTGCCAATAAAATCCTGCAGGGCCGTGTTTACGCCCCCCTTGCTTTGAGCGTAGCTGACGCCGTCGGGGTCGTTTTTGAGGAAATTGACGACACGGTTACAATCTACCAGGTCATTTTTCCCGCGCGTATCGATGCCGAGCGAGCCAGCCGGGTTCGCTGCACTCACTGCCGAAGACGTGAAAATGCGCGGCGCACATTGGACTACCTTGTCGGCATCAAATATACCCGTTCCTACTTCCAGTCTGACCAGAAGTGTCAGCAGCAGCGCGAGGAGCGGTGCCTGTAAAAGCAGGAGGATGAGGGTACTCCTATCGTTTTTGAGCAGCTCGAAGTTGCGCCGCGAGAGCAGCACGAACTGTTTGAACGGGTTGCCGCGCTTGGCCCGTTTGTAGACCCCCGATTTATCGCGGGGTATTCCTTTTGTCCGTCCCGTCAGACCTGCGGCTGTACCGTCCGCTACCTCTCTAAGAGGCTGAGCAATATACTCCTGGTATTGCTTGGAGAGCTTAAATCTCGCCTCCGCCTCCTCGGGGGTATCCGGATGCTCGTCGGTCGGCTCCAGGCTGGTGTAGATTTCGGCAAAGTCGTTCTTCCCAAAGTAGGTTATGGCCTCATCGGGTGGTCCGAAGTAGGCCAAGCGGCCACCCTGTGCGAGGAAGCAGACATAGTCGCAGGTATTGATATTG
>WNGG01015652.1_pt1 | contig 11781 bp, 7 predicted proteins | sample 5400661 | NCBI WGS metagenome assembly WNGG01 (sample SAMN13153372, study PRJNA577476) | soil metagenome | isolation source: 100 cm soil or saprolite under Garry oak tree replicate 1 | place: USA:California | collected 2016-06-15 | reverse complement strand
GCGGCCTCGAGCAGCTGCGCTCGGCCGGCGCCCGCATTGCCTACGAGGTCATCGACCCTGCCAACGCGGCCGACATGGCCTCCGCGATGCAGCGCATCGAGCGCAAGCTCGGCCCGGTGACGGCGATCGGGCACGCGGCCAGGGCCGGGCGGCCCCGGCGCATTGCCGAGCTGACCGAGGCCGAGATCCGGGCGCATGCCGTCGCCGAGGCGGCTGGCCTGCGCGACCTCGTGAGCAGCATTCCGGCCGGCCAGCTGCGGCTGATCGTCACGTTCGGCTCGGTCATCGCGCGCTACGGCATGGCCGGCCAGGGCCTGCTCGCGCTGGCCAGCGGATCCCTGGCCGAGCAGGCACAGCGGCTGTCGGACGCGATCGGCGGGTGCCGGGCCGTGCACGTGGACTGGCCCGGCTGGTCCGGCGCCGGCCTGGGCGAGCGCGCCGACCTGGCGGCCGGCCTGGCCCGGGCGAAGATCCTGCCCATCCCGATCAGGCTGGGCTCCCGCCTGCTGCTGAAGATGCTGGCAACGCCGGGGCTGCCCGGTCGCGTTGCCGTGCACGGCAGGGTCGGCGTCCCGGCGCCGCGGGCAGTGGCCGCCGGCGGGCCGCCGCCGGCCGGGACCGCAGGCCGGTTCACCGAGGTCACCCGGGTGCACTACCCGGGCGCCGAGCTTGTCTGCGACGCCACGCTGACGCTGCGGTCCGACCCGTACCTGGACGACTACCGGGTCGACGGCATCCCGGTGCTGCCTCCGGTCATGGCGCTGGAGGCGATGGCGCAGGCGGCCTCGGCGCTGGCGGGCCGGCCGCTCCGCCAGGCGGCCGGCGTCTCGATGATCGCGCCCGTGGTCATCCCGGCCGGGCCGCCGGACGGCCGCGCCGTTATCCGGGTCTGCGCGCTGCGCGACGGCGATACCGTGCGCACGGTCGTGCGGTGCGCCGACAGCAGCTTCGCCGTCGATCATTTCCGCGCGACGTTCAGCTGCCATCCCGGCGATGCGGCCGCTGCCGGGCTCTTCGGCGAGCCCGGCGAGGCCGGGGATCCCGCCGGGCTGGGCGGGCCAGGCGGGCTGGGCGGCGCGGGCGGGCCCAGCGCGGCGACGGGCCCGGGCAAGCCCGGCCTGGCGCCGGAGGAGAGCCCGGCTACCCATGTCGGCAGCGCGCGGATCGTCGACGGCACGGAACTCTACGGGCCGGTCTGCTTCCAGTCCGGGAGGTTCCGGCGGGTGGCGTTCCTGCCGGAGGTGACGCCGCGGTCCTGCCGGGCGCTGGTGCGCGGCGGGGACGACCAGCCGTGGTTCCGGCCTGCTGACGGCGAAGGTCCGGCCGGCGGGCCGCTGCTCCTTGGCAGCCCCGGGCTGAACGACGCGACCGTGCACGTGCTGCAGGCCTGCGTGCCGCACCGGCTGCTGCTGCCGGCCGGCTGCGACACCGTGACGTTCAGCGGCCGGGAGACCGACGGCGCGGTGGAGATACGCGCCGTCGCCGCCGGGCCCGGCGGACGGGCTGCCGCGGCTGGGGCACAGGCTGAGGTGCCAGCGAGGACGGCGCCGTCGTCATCGACGACTGCGCCGTCGTCCCCGCAGCCCGTGCCCCAGCCGCGGTCGTCCGGCCAGCCCGCTGGCCCGCGGTGCGCGGCGCCCGCCGAATACGCCTGGGACGTCGACGCGGTCGACACGGCGGGGAACCTGCTGGTCAGCTGGCGGGGCCTGCGGCTGCGCGATGCCGGGCCGCTGCCCGCGGACAGGGCATGGCCCACCCCGCTGCTGTCGGTCTACCTGGAGCACAGCGCGGCGGAACTCGGCCTGCCCGGCGGCGTCCGGGTCGGCCTGCACTACGGCGACGGGATCCCGCCCGGGACGGGGCAGCCGCATGCCGCGCCCGGCGGCGGCCCGCTGGCGGGCTGGGTGCTGACCGTGGCCGGCGACCGCGCGGCCGGCAGCTGGCATGCCGCCGACCCGGCGCAGGCTGGCCCGCCAGCCGATCCCCGGCTGGCCGGGCTGCGGGCTGAGCTGGGCCCGGGGCAGCCATTGCGTGCACTGTGGCGCAGGTCAGCGGCGTGTCGCTGCCGGTGGCAATCGCCCTGGCGGCCGGCGGACCGGCCACCAAGCAGACCCAGGGCGGCCGGCCTGCGACCGCATGGAGCGCCGCCCGCTGACGGCAACGTGACGGCTGCGCCGACGCCGGCATATGCGAGTATGAAAGGCAGCGGAGTCAAGCAGAAGGCGGTCCCCCGGTGGCCTCACCGAGCCCCGCACCAGACGTCGGCGGCATCGATCTTTCTAGCACCGAATTCTGGGCTCAGTCCCTGGCGAGACGGCACGAGGACTTCGCCAGGCTGCGCGCGCTCGGCCGGCCGCAGTTCTTCGCCGAGCCGGAGTCCCCGCTCGCCAACCCGGACGGCGGGTACTACGCGCTGGTCCGGCACGCGGACGTGGCGGAGGCGAGCCGGAACCCCGAGGTGTTCTGCTCGGGCCGCGGCGCCACGAGCATCGAGGACCTCCCGGTCGAGTTCAACGAGTACTTCGGCTCGATGATCAACATGGATGACCCCCGGCATGCCCGGCTCCGCCGGATCGTGTCCAGGGCGTTCACCCCGAGGATGATCAAGCGGTTCGAGGCCGACGTGCAGCGAACCGCCGCGACGATCGTGACCGAACTGCTGGAGAGCGGCCCCGGTGACTTCGTCGAGAAGGTGGCGACCAGGCTGCCGCTGAAGATCATCTGCGACATGATGGGCATCGGCGGCGAACACTACGGCATGGTGCTGCGGGACACGAACATCATCTTGTCCGGCGCCGACCCCGAGTTCGTCAGCGAGGACCTGGACGTGGCCCTCGGCCAGATACTCGCTGCGGGCCAGGAACTCTCCGGCCTGGTCACCGACCTTGTCGCGGTGCGCCAGGAGCATCCGGCCGACGACCTGACCTCGGCGCTGGCCAGCGCCAACATCGACGGCGAGCAGCTCACGCCCGCCGAGGTTGCCTCGTTCTTCATCCTGCTCGTGGTGGCCGGCAACGAGACCACGAGGAACGCGATATCGCACTCGCTGACGCTGCTGACCGACCTTCCCGACCAGCGCGCCCTGCTGCTCGGCGACCTGGAGGGCCGCCTCGGCGGCGCGGTCGAGGAGATCGTCAGGTACGTGTCGCCGGTGATCTACATGCGGCGCACGCTGACCCGCGACGTCGCGATGAACGGCCATGCCTACCGCGAGGGCGACAAGGTGCTGCTGTTCTACTGGTCGGCCAACCGGGACGAGGCAGTCTTCGCCGACCCGCTCAGGTTCGACATCGGCCGGTCGCCCAACCCGGCACCTGGCCCGGCGCGAGATCACGGCGATCCTGCGCGAACTGCTGCTGCGGGTGCCGGACATCCGTGCCGTCGGCGAGGCGGACCGGCTGCTGTCGAGTTTCATCAACGGCATCAAGCATCTGCAGTGTGAATTCGGCGGGTAACGGAAGACCCGGGGCAGCCGCAGCACCGCGCCCGGGCGGTTGCGGAGAGTAACGCCGGGGCCGCTCAACCGGCCAATCTTGTAACTAGCTGTAATCAATGCAGGACAGCGTGTATAACTGGAGTCCCACGCGGCGCTCTGGGCACGGTGAGCCGGTCCAGGGGGAGGGCGCCACGGGGGCACCGGGGGAAACCGTTAGCCGCGGAGGGGGACCCTCGTCGGGGCCTGACGGCCCTGCGGGGGGCCGGCCGGCTGCGCGCGTCCGTGCGTCACTGCCGGGCTGACCGCAAGCCGCCGGGCGAGGGTCGCGGCAAGCGGAGGGCCTTCGTCCGGTGGGCGGCGCCACCCGGGGGCGTGGCGCCGCCCACGGACGGAGGCAGGCGGGCCCGCCGGGGTTCGCGGCGGGCCTGGCGGGCCGGGCGGGCCGGGCACCCGCAGCCCGCCGCGATCACGTTCAGCCGAGCGCGTTGATCCTGGCGGCCAGGCCGAAGTCGGCGGCGGTCAGGCCGCCTGCCGAGTGGGTCGAGAGCGTCAGCGTCACCCGGTTCCACGCGATCATGATGTCGGGATGATGGTTGGCCTCCTCGGCCAGGTAGGCCACGGCGCCGACGAAGAGCATCGCGCCGCGGAAGTCCGCGCGCGTCACGGTGCGGGTGATGCTCGTGCCCTCGCGTGCCCAGCCGGGCACGTTACTGAGCTGGGCGGCAATCTCGTCCTCGGTGAGCAGTTCCATGCTTCTCGAATATCACGCCGGGCCCCCCGGCTCCGCGCCGGCCCGCCGCCGCCCGGCCGGTCCTCGGCCGGTCCTCGGCCGGCCGGCCAGCCGGCCCCCGCGGTCCCGGTGCCGGGCGCGCAGGCGGGGCTGGCCCTGGCGGCGGTATGCCGGAAGCCCGCCCGGTAGGCTGGCCCGCACCGGACGCGCTCTGGCGTTTCGCCGGGCCACCATCGCGGCGGCGCGCCGGCCGCATCCGGTGCCCGATGTCCCGGCCGGCCCCCTGGAGTGCCGCAGATGACCGATCCCGAAGCCACCCGGCCGAGGCGTACCCCGCTGACCGCGGTGCACGAGCGGCTCGGCGCGACCATGACCGACTTCGCCGGCTGGCTGATGCCGCTGCGCTACGGCAGCGAGATCGCCGAGCACCGGGCCGTGCGGAGCGCCGCCGGGCTGTTCGACCTGTCGCACATGGGCGAGATCAGCGTGGCCGGCCAGGACGCCGCGGCGGCGCTCGACTACGCGCTGGTCGGCAACATCTCCGCGCTCGCGCCCGGCCGGGCGCGCTACACGATGATCTGCGCGCCGGACGGCGGTGTCCTCGATGACCTGATCGTCTACCGGCTGGGCGGCGAGGAGTTCCTCGTGGTCGCGAACGCCGCCAATACCGCCGTGGTGCACGAGGAACTGCGGCAGCGTTCCGCCGGTCGGGCCGCCTCGGTCGCCGACCGGACCAGGGAGTACGCGCTGATCGCGCTGCAGGGGCCGCGTGCTGCCGCCCTACTCGGGCCGCTCGCCAGCATCGACCTGGCCGGCCTGAAGTACTACACCGGGCACCCGGCGGACGTGGCCGGCTGCCCGGCACTGCTCGCCAGGACCGGCTACACCGGCGAGGACGGTTTCGAGATCTTCGCCAGGCCTGGTGACGCAGAGCTGCTGTGGGCCGCGCTGGCCACGGCGGGAGCCGACGGCGAGGTCGTCCCTGCCGGGCTGGCCGCCCGCGATACGCTCCGGCTCGAGGCCGCCATGCCGCTCTACGGCAACGAGCTCGGGCCCGGCGTGACGCCGTACGACGCGGGCCTGGGGCGGGTGGTGAAGCTGGACAAGAACGGAGACTTCGTCGGCCGCGCGGCGCTCGCCGAGCGGGCCAGCGCCGCGCCGCGCCGCGTGCTGGCCGGGCTGGCAGGCCAGTCGCGGCGGGTGCCCAGGCACGGATACACCGTGCTGTGGGACGGCCAGCGCTGCGGGACCGTCACCAGCGGCGCGCCGTCCCCGACGCTCGGCAAGCCGATCGCGCTCGCCTATCTCGAGCCGACCGCGGCCCGCCAGGCGGAGCAGGAGGCAGCGCAGCAGGCGGACCGCGGCTCCGGCGGCGGCCGGCTTGCCGTGGACATCAGGGGCAGTGCCGAGCCCGCCGCCCTGGTGCCGCTCCCGTTCTACCGCCGGCCGGCCTGACCGCGGCCGGCCGGGCTCTTGGCTTCCCCCAGATGAGCTGATTTCCCAGATGAGAGGCGAGCATGACGGTTCCACCAGGATTGCGCTACACCGCTGAACACGAATGGGTGGCGATCGACGGCGCCACCGCCTCGGTCGGCATCACCGATCACGCCCAGCACGCGCTCGGCGATGTCGTGTACGTCTCCCTGCCGCCGCCGGGCACGGCCGTGACGGCGGGTGAGCCATGCGGCGAGGTCGAGTCGACGAAGTCGGTCAGCGACATCTACTCGCCGGTCGACGGCGAGGTGACCGAGGTCAACGAGGAAATCAACGACGACCCGGGGCTGGTCAACGCCGACCCTTACGGGGCAGGCTGGTTGTTCAGGGTCCGGCTGGCCGCGGCGGACGGCGACCTGCCGACGGGCCTGCTCTCCCCCGCCGACTACGCAGCGCTGACGGAGGATACCGGCTGATGACGCAAGCGGCAGCAAGCGACCTGCGGCGCTACAACGCCGCGACTGCGCACCTGGAGCCGCCGTTCGCCGTGCTGGACCTGGCGGCAATGCGGGCGAACGCCGAGTCCCTGGTCCGCCGGGCGGCGGGCAAGCCGATCAGGGTCGCCAGCAAGTCGGTGCGCTGCCGCGCGGTGCTCAGCCGGGTCCTGGCCATGGACGGATTCCGCGGGATCATGGCCTACACGCTGCCCGAGGCGCTCTGGCTGGCGGGCTCGGGGGCCAGCGACGACATCCTGGTCGCCTATCCGACCGCGGACGTCTGCGCGCTCGGGCGGCTGGCCGGCGACGCGGCAGCGGCGGCAGCGATCGCCGTCATGGTCGACTGCGCCGAGCACCTCGACCTGATCGAGAAGGCCATCGCGGGAACCGCCGAGCCGAGCCCGGTCCGGGTGTGCATCGACATCGACACCTCCTACATCGCGCTCGGCGGCCGGATCCGGGTCGGCACCCGCCGCTCGCCGGTCCGCACCCCGGCCGACGCCGCCGCCCTGGCCAGGGACATCGTCAGCAGGCCGGGCCTGCGGCTGGCCGGCCTGATGGCGTACGAGGGGCAGATCGCCGGCGTCGGCGACAACCCGGCCGGGCGGCCGCTCTACGGCCTGGCCATCCGGTACATGCAGAGCAGGTCCGGCGCGGAGCTGGCCATCCGGCGTGCTGCGATCGTGGCGGCGGTCCGCGCGGTGGCCCCGCTGGAGTTCGTCAACGGCGGCGGCACCGGATCGGTGGAGAAGACCACCAGGGAAGCCGCGGTCACCGAGATCGCCGCGGGGTCAGGCCTCTACCAGCCGGGCCTGTTCGACAGCTACCGCGGATTCTCCGGGCGGCCGGCCGCCTTCTTCGCGCTGCCCGTGGTGCGCCGGCCGGGGCCCGGCGTGGTCACCGCGCTGGGCGGCGGGTACATGGCGTCCGGCTCGGGCAACGCCGCGCGGCTACCGCGGCCGTTCCTGCCTGCCGGGCTCAGGCTGGACAAGGACGAGGGCGCGGGCGAGGTGCAGACGCCGCTGCTCGGCCGGGCCGCCGACGCCCTGCGGATCGGCGACCGGGTGTGGCTCAGGCACGCCAAGGCGGGTGAGCTGTGCGAGCGGTTCGGCCAGCTGCACATCATCGACGGCGGGGCGGTCGCTGAGACGGTGCCGACCTATCGCGGCGAGGGCATGGCGTTCCTCTGACTCCGCAGCAGGGGCGCCGCCTCCGCAGCAGGGGGCGCCGCGGCCCGGCTTCCGCGGCCCGGCCGGACCATCCGCGGGCTGGTGCCGCGTGACCCGCGCGTGCCCGTCTGCTTCCCGCTACTTCCGGCGGCCGAAGATCCGGTAGACGGCGAAGCCGACCACGGCGAGCCCGACCGCCGCGGCAGCCAGCCGCACCTCCGGGCGGGCCGCCTGCTCGGCCACCCCGGCGCGCAGCTTGCGCACGTTGTTCGCCGGGCTGACCCGGTCCGCGAGCGTGTCGATAGTGCGCGCCAGGTTCTCCCTGGTGCGCTCGATCTCGGCGACGAGCTCATCCGGGCCCTTGCGTGCCGCCACCGCGCCGGTTTCCCGCACCGCCACCGCGCTGTCCGGATCAGCCATCGCCCGCGTCCCTTCTCGGCCATGGCCTTCCTGGCGCCACAGCGTCCCGCCCAGTGTCCCAGGTTCCCGGACCAGATGTGCCGCCGGGCCCGGCCGGCCCGCACTGGCCGGGATGGCCGCCTGCCGCGGGCAGGCTGCGGTCCCCGGCGCGAGCGCGCCGGGGACCGCAGCGGGTTACCTCAGCCGCCTTCGTCAGCTGGAACTGGCCAGTTCATCCGCTTTGTGCAGGAGCGCCTCGCAGCCCGCGAGCTGGGCGCGGACGTGCCGCGGCGAGACGTTGCCGAAGGCCGCGGCCTCGAGCCCGCCCTTGATCTGGCCGGCCAGCGCGTCCCTGGCAACGTCGAGCTTCTGCAGCGCCTGGTCGGCCTCCAGATACGTGGCGTCACCAGGGCTTGAGCTCTCGATGGCCGCGGTGGCGGCGATCAGCGTATCCGTACCGAAGATGCCGACGCTCGAGTTGAGCTGCTTGTAGCACGCCCCGAGCGCCGCGACGTCGGGGGCTAGCAGGGCTCCGTTCGGGTTGGCGAGAATCTGCGTGATCACCCTTCCGTCGTGTTCGTAGTCGTCCGTGAGCCCGGTCAGGTACATCAGGGTCGGCCGGATATCGGTTTCGTCCACCCAGGTGCCCTTGGTTCCGCTGTCAGGGACCGTGACCTGGCCGCTGTCGGGCCCGGCCGAGTTCGGCCCGTCAGCTGCGGCCGAGCCGTCCACGCCGAGGTTGCGGACGCCAGGCCCGGCGATGCCGAAGAAGTTGGTATCGATCTCCGCGGCATAGGCGCCGTGGTCATAGGCAAAGCTCGTGTTCTGGGTGACGCAGGGGCTGCAGGTCGTGCTGCCCGGGGTGAAGAAGTAATCGGGCTTGCCGAACATCGCGAACGTCGGCGTCCTGGCCGGATCCGCGTTCACCATGTGCAGGATTGCCTGCTCGGTCGGATCAGCGAGGTAGTTGGCGACCGGCTGCGTCGTGCCCGTGTACGGGTTGCTGGCCGTCACGCTGCCCACGTCGCGCTCGAGCGTGCGGACGGCGGGATCGTTCGGCCCCGGGTTGCCCCTCACGTAGAACTCCGGCGCGGTGTCGGACTCCAGGCTGAACGGAGTCGTGTCGGACTTCTGGGTGGCCAGCAGGCCGGTGATGTTCCCGGCAAGCTCGCCGAACGAGCCCGCGGGGTAGGTGCAGAGCACGTCCGGGGTCACCGTCGAGCCGCTGACCTTGGCGCCATCGCAGTTAGCCGGCGTGGGCTGGATCGCCCGGCCGACGTTCGCGCCGGCCTCGTGGTCGCCCTCGTCGGAGCTCATCAGGAACAGCGTGTTCTGCGCGGTGATGCCGTCCGCGGCCAGCCGCTGGAAGAACGCCCCGAACGCGTCGTTGTAGTACTGCGCCTGCGCGACATAGCATGCGTTGCCGCTGCCCAGCGCGGCCGGCTGGCCGGTGCAGGCACTGACGCCGGAAATGTGCTCGTTGCCGTGGATGTCGGCCATGTAGAAGTTCACTACGGGCAGGCCGGCCTCAAGCATGTCGGCGGTATAGGCAAGCGACTGCGACGCGTTGATCGGCCCGAAGCCGGGGAAGCCGGGATGGCTGGTCAGGAAGGCGCCGTCGATCTCGTTCCCGTTCAGGTCGACGAGATTCCCCGCGGAGTTTGTCACCTGGAAACCGTTATGGGACAGGTTCGGCGTCCCCGCGCCTAGCTGCGGCGCCACGTAGCGGTGGCCGAACAGGCCCTGGAAGCCGTCGTAGCCGCCCGGCTCGTCGGGCAGCACGTCGGCCACGGCCGTGGGGCTCGGCGAGGTCTGGCCGAACTTCACCCCCTGCGCCGTCGAGCAGAACGCGCTGCCGTTGGCGCAGTGCACGGCGATGCCGACGTAGTCCGCTACCTCGGCATCCTTGAACGTGCCAGTGTCCGCGGCCAGTTGCTGCGCCTCGGGCGAGCTGGGGCCGAACACCTTGGGGATGTCCACGGCGGTGTTCTCCAGCACCGTGTTGGCCGTCGAGACCTGCCCGACATCGCAGCCGACCCGGGTGAACGGCACCCACGGGGCGGGCGTGACCGTGTCCGGCGCCGGCGCCGGCGAGGTGGTGGCCGGCGGGGACTTGGCGAACACCATGCCCGGGTTGGTGTCATGGCCCGGGTTGGGGGTCTTCGCCGTGTCGAACACCGGATCGGTCCAGTAGGCGAACGAGCCGGCCGGGTCGGTGCTGCCGTCCGTGTTGTAGGCCTGGTAGCTGTTGCTGATCGGCATCCCGTGCCGGTCGCCGTACAGGCCGGTGGCCGTGGTCAGCAGGTCGTCAGCTGTGTGCGCGATCAGCGGCGTGTGGTTGTTCGACATGAGCGTGCCGTTGTTTTCGAAGAATTGCAGCAGGTTCGGCATCATCTGCAGGTCGGACGGGACGTTAGGGTTGTCGCGGAAGAAATGGACATTGTCGAAGGTGAGGTTCACGACGTGCTTGATGCCGTTGCCGAGGTGGCACGCGCTGGCCTGAGCGTCGCGAGCAGCCGGGCGGGCTGCCGACGCCGTGGCTGGCGCGGTGATGCCGATCACGGCGAGCGCGCTGACAAGTGCCCCGCATCCGGTGACAGCGGTAGCCCGGAACAGCGGCCGCCGCAGCCGACCAGGTTGCTGCTGGTGCATCCGAATCCTCCTCTTCCTGCCGGCTCCCGGCCGCTTTGCCGGGCATCCCAGCCGGTCACGCTAAGGGACTGGACCAAACTCCGGGCGACGGCGAGACGGCGCGAGAGCCAACCCTTTCCCGTCCTTTCCCGGCCATCGCGCCTAACAGCCTGACCGCCGGCCACCGGGAGCGCAATGGCTGATGCCGGAATGGCCGCGTTTCGCGTGCCGGCGCCTGCTGCCCGCCCGCGGATAGGATCGGACCGTGGCGGTTGAGGCGATCATCTTCGACTGGGGCGGCACGCTCACGCCCTGGCATTCCGTCGACCATGAGGCGCTGTGGCATAAGGTCTGCACGGATCATTTCCCGGCCGCCCAGGCAGCCGAGACGGCGATTGCCCTCCTCGCCGCCGAGCGCGAGCTGTGGCTGCTCTCCGAGCGCGAGCACCGGAGTTCGACTATGCAGCAGCTATTCGAGCGGGCGGGCATCGCGCCGACGGGAGCGCTGCTGGCGAGCTACACGAGCGCGTGGGAGCCGCATACGTTCACCGACCCCGAGGCCGCCGCGCTGCTGGCCGGCCTGCGCGAGCGCGGCATCAGGATCGGCGTGCTGTCGAACACGATGTGGCCGCGGAGCTGGCACGAGGAAGTCTTCCGCCGGGACGGCGTGCTCGGCCTCATCGACGGTGCCGTCTACAGCAGCGAGATCGACTGGGCGAAGCCGCATCCGGAGGCGTTCCGCGCGGCGATGGCGGCCGTCGGCGTCAGCGATCCCGCCGCCTGCGTCTACGTCGGTGACCGGCCCTATGACGACGTGCACGGCGCCAAGGGCGCCGGCCTGCGGGCGGTCCTCATCCCGCACAGCGACGTGCCGCCGTACGCAGCCGACCGGGTCGGGCAGCTGCCGGATACGGGCGGCGAGCGCGGCCGGTTCCGCGTGCCAGGCGGTCGGGCCCATCGCGGCGAGCGCGCCGACCGCGCGGTGATCGAGCGAGAGCAGCTCGCGGTGCTCGCGCCGGCCTGCGGGCCGGAAGAACGGGCTCAGCGCCGCGCCGAGCCGCTCGTCCTTGAGCCGGTCGACGGTCAGCAGGCCGAGCGGCCCGGTCAGCTCGCCCAGGTGATCGCGCTGCGGCGTGACGACGATCAGGCGCCCTGCCGGGCTCAGGATGCGGCGCAGCTCGGTGCCGTTCCGCGGGGCGAAGACGTTCAGCACGAGGACGGCGGCCGAGTCGGCCACCGGAAGCGGCAGCCACGCGTCGCAGGCGACGGCCCCGATCCGCTGGTGTGCCCGGGCCGCCCGGCGCAGCGCGGGCTTGGAGATGTCCAGAGCCAGCCCGGCGCGGCCGGGCAGCCGGCCGAGCACGGCGGCGAGGTAGTAGCCGGTACCCGCGCCGACGTCCGCCACGCAGCCCGGCCCGGCCGCGGAGCCTGCCGCGTCCCCCGCCGCCCGGGCCAGCTCGGCGGCCAGGCCTGCGAAGTGGCCGG
>WNGG01020541.1_pt1 | contig 11783 bp, 9 predicted proteins | sample 5400661 | NCBI WGS metagenome assembly WNGG01 (sample SAMN13153372, study PRJNA577476) | soil metagenome | isolation source: 100 cm soil or saprolite under Garry oak tree replicate 1 | place: USA:California | collected 2016-06-15 | reverse complement strand
TCAGGTTATCCCATTCGGAAATCTACGGGTCAAAGCGTGTTTGCCGCTCTCCGTAGCTTATCGCAGCTTGCCACGTCCTTCATCGCCTATTGGCACCAAGGCATCCATGATGCGCTCTTTGTAGCTTGATCAATCTGTTCCGGTCCCAGAAAGGGACCAGAGATTCTTTGATAACTGAAACTCTCTCGCCACCTTGCGGCGGCGTCTTGATTTCAGACTCAGCTCTTAAAGTTGTACTTTCTTACTACCCTGTATGTAGATGTCAAAGAACCAGCCATTCACGCACAATTAAGGCGACAAAAAAAACTCAATCTTACCGCCGACTTTGAATGACGTTTCCGCCTTTCATTGCCGGGACAAAATTGAGTCCAATTTGCAGTCCCAAATGTACGTAGAACTTACTCCTGATCACAGGAGTCCCGCATCCAGCGGGGTTAATAAAATAGCGCAGTCCGGCGGGGGCGTCAACTCGGTTCCCGCAAATTCTCACCAATTTTTCTTTGCCTTATATACTGCTGGCAAAGAGGTGTTTACACCGTAGACTTGATGCCAAGCGACCCCCAAATTCGAGGCTGGAATCTAGATTGTCTCCCTGACCCAGGCTGTATGCTGGCAAATCTTGTCCGCAAATCTCGTCGTTTCCGATCCCTCTAGTCGAAAGCGTGATCTCTGGCCTCGTCCCAGTTCATGGCGAGTCTTGCTTTTCCAGGGTCCGAATTTTCTGAGCGGCTTTGTGAAGCTGTTTGACCACGGTCGCCATATGTTGCACTTGCTCGGTAAACGCAGCCTCAATTTCATCAGCGACGGCCGACGATGCTTCGACTGACTGTGGCACTTCTTGTAACTTGATATAGAGGTTCGTGGCGTCCCGGACGACCTGGGGATCAGTAGCAGGATCTTCAGCGACAAAATCGGGGGGTACGTTAGAACTATTGATGCGTCGGTTGAGTGGCTCAAGGCATCTGGCGCAATATGGCTCGCCTACAAAGTCTAGCAACGAGCGAATCGCCCACTCCGGGTCATCTATCAGAGCAGTATAGGAGAGACGACGGACGACCTCTGAACCGTAAGCCTGTTCGGCTTGGACGCACGCCTTGACCATACGCAACCAACACGTGTAGGCCTGCTGTTCATTCTGAACAAGGCGAGTCCCCGCAACGCGATGAAAGTTCAGCATTGAACGGACAACATCGCGAACGTCACGCAGTATGTGGATAAATACTGCCTCGGGAAAGAGTTTGCGCAAGCCGCAAATATGCAGGGAATACTCCGGCGTCCCGTCCACCCATCGCGTTTTCACGCCATACTGCGGAACGAAACAATGGCTTGGCATCGTTGGGCCGGCAGCGCGCCTCCACCGTTTTCTATTAAGATCAAGACGGTGGCGCAGGATCAGGTCGTTAATGCTCTTGCCAAAGACGCCGAAGAACTCCTCGGGCGATACGTCCATGGCGCTCAAGATGGTACGGTCGTTGCGTGCGGTGCCAACCCCATAACTCATGGCAACATTTACCGCGAATTGCCCCATCCAATTGGACTCTGGAAGTACGAGTATGTTTGGGTGTTGACCGAGGCACCAAGTGAGAATGCTTGTGCCGGAGCGCGGAGAGCCCACCACGAAAATCGGCTTGTTGGTTGGCATGGCAGCGGACAAGTTCTTCTCCTAGTCGTGGTGGAACACAGGGTCAAGACCAGGACCATTTGCCTCGCCAAAAGAATCTTTTTCGGCCGAGAGGCCGCGCCGTAGGACAAGGCCGCGTGCGACCGGATCCATTATTGTTCGTTTGAAAGCCAAGAAATGATCAGAGGTTCTGAATTGAAATGCAGAAATTTATGTCTCGTGCTGGGGCCACAGGCTAGCGGCTTCCTTCAAGAAAATGTGATAATCGCGGATGTAGTCTGCGGGATCATAGTATTCAGAGGCGAACACAAGTAGCCTTGAGTCCTGCGAGTGTTTGTATTCGGTAGCCCACACCATTGGAGGCACATGTACGCCAAACGTGGGGCGATCCAAGACGAACTCTTCCCGGTTCAATCCATCATCCACCACTACCGCGCAGGAACCACGAACGCAGAGCAAGAACTGGTGACACGTGCGGTGGGCGTGCTCCCCTCGGAGGTCGAAGTTCGGTACGTCGAAAGTCATAAAGTATCGCTTTGGAACAAACGGAAGCGTTCGGTCAAATTCTCCAACAGTTAGGTTGCCGCGCGGATCGCGTATGAAAGGCAATTCATAGATATTCACGCCCCTGACTTTTGATTCCATGGTCTGTACCAGTGCGGAGGAAGGAGCGGCGAGGCGCGCGGGAGTTTCCAAGGTGTTAGCAAACGCTACCACTGTTGCCGGATTGCCCCTCACGATAGCATGAGGCTGCACGGACCGCGTGACCACAGCGCCTACATCCACGACGCTATGCTCGCCTATGGTAACGCCAGCATAGAGAGTCGCACTGGCCCCAATTTTGCAACCGCGCCGCAAAACGATTGGATTTTCTGTGACGTTCTCCCTGTCAGAATTGCGGTCTGATAAAAAAGTAGCATGCGCGGCAATAGAAACCTCATCCTCAATGATCGTTCCTGCGCAGATCTGGGCCGCCCCTCGGATGACTACGCGGTCCCCGATGACCGCATCTTTCCCGATGCACACATGCGGCCCGATCACGCAATTCTTGCCCACTCTTACTCTGTGCGCGATATAGGCGAAAGCCTCTACCTTGGTGTTAGGGCCGATGTCTTTGCTCTCAGACAACGCCGAGGGATGGATCGAGAACTGGCTCATGTCATTGAGTTAGCGCCCGAAGGGAGGATTGCCTTGGGCGGTGTTCGGTTACGGCGCGAACAAGAGACTGCGGCTTCCCTGAAACTGTCATGTAGGCACGTCCAACATATTCGCCGATGATCCCGAGGATAAGGAGCTGGCTACCGGAAAATAAGCTAACCGCAGCCATCAGCGAACTCCAGCCCACTTGAGGGACTTTGAAGAAAAGGGCCTGTACGACGGCGATCGTGAGCAGAATGAGACCAAAGACGCAGAGCAACGCTCCCATCAGACTTGCCACGCGAAGCGGCATGATGCTAAAATTAAAAAACATATTCAGCCATAGCCGCACGAGTTTGCGCAGAGTGTATCCACTCTGGCCCCCTACGCGTGGTTCATGCCTTACTAGCAGCCGCTCGATGCGGTTGGTCGCGCCCAGAATCAGACCATCGATGTAAGGATAGGGTCCCCGATACTGGATGATCCGATCGATGAGTTCCCTGTTGTGAGCACGGAAGCTGCACAGGTAAAGATCCTTCGGCTTCCCGAGGAGGAAAGTGGCTGCGAGATTTGTAAGCCAGCTTCCCATATTGCGGAACCAATTATGCTTCTTCTCATCATAGTAAGCGTATACGACGTCCGCTCCAGTCTCTTGGAGGTGATCAAGCATCCTGAGTGCTTCTCCGACCGGGTTTTGCAAATCGTCGTCGAGGTTGATGACAAACTGTCCCCGAGTGTGGCGGAAACCTTCCAGCACGGCCGAATGCTCCCCGAAGTTTCGCGCCATGTCAATAAGGGTCACCGGAGTTGGCATAGAGGAAATAAGAGCCTTTGCACGGGCATACGTATCATCCTGACTAGCGTCATTCACAAGGATGAGTTCGTAGCCTCCCGGAATGGGCAAGTCGCGGAACGAGTCGAAAAGCCTTACGATACGGTCGCCCGTATTGTAGAGCGGTACCACGAAGCTCAGGAGAAAATCACGTTGATCTGCCGCCATCGTAAACTAGACCTTTCTGCCAACACAATAAACAGAGGTGCCGAAGGGCAGACGGAGCAGCCGGCAGACCATGAAATCCAATCTTCCGATAGTGGTCAGCAGTGCATTTATTTTGGGAGGCAGCGTGGAGAGATCGGACTTTGTTTCGCCTTCGCGTGGCGGCTTGAGCGGTCGGGTGAGCAACCGCCAAACGAGGAGCGGAAGGAAAAGCCACGCATTCCAGCAGAAAGCGGTTTCCAGCTTAAGGCCGGTCGGGCCAAGCAGTTCTCTTATCTCTTTAACAGTGTAGCGTCGCGTACCATGAACCGCGACATCATGCCTTCCTCTCAAGACATCGAAAGCCGGGAGATTAAGGATCAGCAACCCACCTGGTTTCAAAACGCGGGCTGCCTCGGACAGGGCGCGGTTTTGGGATACCTGTCTGTGATACAGGACGTCTAGGCTCACCACGATATCGAAGCTGGCATTGCGAAATGGCATCTCATCCACGGAGCCACGAATGATCTCTGGAAGGCCGCGTTGCTGGCAATACTCGACGGCAGCGGACGAAAAATCAAGTCCCGTGATCTGCCAGTCTGGACGAATTTCACGAAGCGTATGCAACATGCCGCCTGTCCCGCAACCGGCATCCAAGAGCCTGCAGGGCTGGGCCGGCGAACAGCGAGAGACCACATCTTTCACCACTTCCCGGTGCAGCACTTGATACCACCAGTAGGTGTCTTCCACTTGGCGCATGGTATCGTACTCGTGTCGCAGCATCGTTTCAGGCAAAGAATTGGCGGATTACGTCTATCGTGTATTCCACCTCGTCTTCGGCAAGGTAAGGATGCAGCGGCAGGCTCAAAATCTCGGGCACTAATGCCTCTGTGTTTGGCAGTGGCGGAGAGCGTTGCGCAAGGAAAGCATATGCCCTCTGCTGATGGGCTGCTGCAGGGTAGTGCCGAGCGGCTGGGATGTTGCGAGATGTAAGATATTTCATCAAAGCGTCGCGTTGCTTCACACGGATGACGTAAAGATGATAAGCATGCTCGCAACAAGGTCGTGAAACCGGCGTCTGGATTGGTAGATTCGACAAGCCTTTTTCATAGATAGCCGCAAGCGAGCGACGACGTTTGTTCTTTGCAGCAAGCAGGGGAAGCTTCACCCGAAGAATAGCGGCCTGTAGCTCGTCGAGACGGCTGTTGATTCCTTCGAAATCGCTGATATAACGTTCGCGCCAGCCGTATTGTCGCAGCCAGCGCACCTTCTCAGCAAGTGCGGTATCATTAGTGACCACGCTGCCGCCGTCCCCAATGGCTCCAAGGTTCTTTGTCGGATAAAAACTAAAGGCGGCACCGCGTCCGATACTGCCCACGGACGTGCCGTGGTATGTTGCACCGTGCGATTGCGCGCAGTCCTCCAAAAGGATGAGGTTGTGTTCGTCGCACAAGCGGCGCAGGCCGTCCATGTCAGCGGGATGCCCGTAGAGGGCAACCGCAAGGACGGCTTTGAGCTGCCGTCCAATCGGTGAATGGATCGCTTGTTCCAAGCTTTCAGGGAGCATGGTGAAGGTGACAGGGTCCACATCCACAAACAGCGGCGCAGCGCCGGCCCGAACAACAGCAGACACACTCGCAACGGCGGTTTGCGAAGGCACGGCGACGCTACTGCCTCCATTGATCTCCAAAGCACGCAGCAGCAACTCGATCGCGTCCGTGCCGTTGGCGACCCCAATTGAATGGGCAACGCCAACAAAGGAGGCAAACTCTTGCTCAAACGCAGCGACTTCGCTGCCGAGTATATAGTGCCCGCGTTCTAGAACTCGTTGAACCGCCTGCTGAATGTCTTCGCGATGAGCACGGTAATCCTCGAGAGGATAGGCACTGAAGCAACTTGGCGCCGACTTAGCCGTTGTCATTGACTCTTGGTCTCATTAGATACTGCTGAGCCTTATTGTTAACCATGATTGTGGTGTGGCACGGGAAGCGATAGATGATTTAGCATCGCGGGGTTGTTTCGCAACGCATATTTTCCCCGAGTGACTGAAAACTCGACTGCTGCTTTGACTGAATCGCGATTGCCTGATACGTACTTTGTCGATGCCTGAGGAAAAGTTGCGCCTCAACCAGTTCGGGTACGAGCTTCTTGCAATAAGCGGACTGATGCTGCTGGTCGCGCTCCGGTTCTTTCCCACGCTTGTGGATCACCGGCTTTACGGACCTTTCGACGATAATGTTCATATTCTTGGACCGATGTTTGCGGAAACGGCTCGACTCAGCCTCCATGGGGTATTCCCTTATTATCTACCAAGCTTTGGTACGGGGTTCCCTTTATTTGAGAGCCCAGAGTATTGCGTCTGCTATCCGTTTTATTTTTTTGGCCTACTCGACTACGGCGGCCCACTTCAGTCGCTTTATACACTGACGCACCTGGCCGTATTCCACCGTTTTTTATTTGCGCTCAATTTGTACGGCATGCTCCGGTGCGCTGGAATTTCACCCTGGGCTGCATTCGCGAGCGCTTCCGTCGGTGTTCTAGCCCCAAACACCGAGGAGTATGCCACTTGGATCACGATGACGGCAAGCTATACCTGGATGCCGCTGCTTATCGGCGGCGCAATTTTGCTTCTCCGATTTCCTGGCGGGTTTTGGGGTATTCTTCTACTGGGTAGCTCCGCCGGATTGCTTGCGCTCGCCAGCGCGTCGCAGTCGGTTTCCCATGCGATCTTCTTCGGTGTGATTTTTTTTGGTGCGGTGATGGCTTGGCTAATCCTGCGCCGCGACGCGACAGCGGTTGTCCGGCTCATCCTCTCGCTGGTTGCAGCAGGTGCGATTGCCTTTGGGCTCGCTGCTGTCTCAGCGGTCCCTGTGTTAGTGCGATTGCCTTTGGGCTCGCTGCTGTCTCAGCGGTCCCTGTGTTACTCGGTATCGAACGAATGATTCGGCACATCGGTGTAGGATTCGTGCTCGACCATCAAGCTATTCCTTGGGAGCAATTCAACTCAAACCAGCTGACTCTGGTCCAGCTTGCCGGAATTCTAATCAAGCCAGCTTGGATAAATATCGTGGGCAGCCCTTATGTCGGCCCGCTCGGTGTGATGGGGGCCGCGTCCGCTCTTTTGTTTTTCCGGCGGTTGGATTCGATGGAGCGGTTTCTCGTCAGCGTCATCAGCGCAATCGGGCTTTACGCTTTGTTATCAGCTTGCGGAACCCATCTTGGATTCGCCTATTTGAACTATCACCTTCCACTCATCAATAAAAGCCGCGAAGCAGGACGGCATTTGGTTCTTTTTTTGATTGCTGTCGTTTTTCTCGGCGGCTTCGGACTTGACCAAGTCGGCAACCTCATTGCGGAACGCGGAGCCGGCTGGAAACAGCGTCTGCGCCTATGGCTTCCCGTGCTTGTTATGCTTCTTATCGCAATCGCTGCCGTGGCTTGGGAGTTGTGGACGAGCGCGCCATTAAGGAGAGGCGGGTGGCTTGTCCTCTTTCTAGCTCCCGCTATCGCGCTACTTGGTTGGCTCGCTCGAGTTAGAGCAACGCCAGTCCTGACGCTGGCGGCAATTCTTGCTTCGGTTGCGTCCGCGATCTCACCGCCACAGACCGTTGAGATTACTTACTCAACATATGTCGACTCTGCGAATCTTCGCAGCCTGGAGGTCCTTTCGGCGATTCGGGACAAAATCGAACCCGGAGATTTCCGCATGGATTTTAGGGACAACAAACGGTTCCACGTCTTCTCGTGGGGAATGAACTCCAGCTATTTCGGATACAACAGCTTTTACGACCAGCTTACTCCCCAGCCTTATGATCAGTTCCGATTCAGCCGGGTACATGAGCCCTATCTGCGCGCCATGATGGGCACACGTTACGTCCTCTGCACCGTTGAGAAGAAGCCGACGGATCCCGGCGCAAAAGTACGGCTCGAAGTGCAGGGCTACACGCTTTTCGAAAACGCAGCGTATATGGGCAGGTTGACTCTCGTCCATACTCTCGCGGGAATCGTCAAAGGGGAGAACCAATTCATCACGGAAGCTGGCCGCGGATTTGATTTTCTCAAAAGCGCTTACATCCAGGAGACGGATACGTCTCGCGTGAAAGCTTTTCTTTCCAAGACACCCGTGGAAACGAGCGCGATAAACGATAGGATCTACGTCATCACAAGCTCGATCAATCGGGTCGCAGCCGTAGTCCAGTCCCCTCAGCCCGGTGTGCTCGTTCTTAATGAATGGTTTATCCCGGCCTGGAGGGCAAACGTAAACGGTGACTCCGAAGGAATTCTGCGCATCAATCAATGGCAGGTTGGCGTGCCGGTGCGTGCTGGAAGAAACGTTGTTGAATTTACCTACCGCCCCGCAGTGTTTTCGTGGCTCCTGATCTTGAACCGTGTGACCTGGATACTATTGGCGGCCCTGGTGCTGGCGCGCTTTGTGCGTCTATTCTTCCCGTTCACTCTTATCAGAGTGTGACAAGGAATTGGACCTATTCCTCCGGCTTCTCAAGAATCATTATAACTAACGAATATGGAATATAAAACAGATCCTCTCGCAGGTCAGTCTTTACGTAAGCTTTTCCGAAGACACTTTTCCGCCAGGCTTCAAAGAAGCCATGGCTAGTTGGAGAAGGTCCACAGCGGTCGCGTCATCAAGATGATGGAGTAATCCATCCATCATCGCAAAGTCAAAAGGTTCATATTTTTCGAGTTCTTGCCGGTTGTACTCGCCATGATTGAAAATTCCTAACAAAGAATACCGCCCCTGCGCATATTTAATATATCTCCGCTCCACATCATATCCCACATAGGTCGAATGAGGAACGAAGGCCGCAACAAAGCCGGGCCCGCAACCTATGTCGAGAATTCTTGCACCTTTCGGGATAGCTAAATATTGCCGGATACAAAGTTTTCGGGCCCGAACTCCACCCACGGCCTTCTGGAAAAGCATGTATAATCTTGGATCAGCTAGTAATTGTTTGAAGATTGCGACGAATTTATCCTTTTTTGCGGTGATCATATTGGAGCCTCCCTAATCAACATCGCCTTCCCGATGGTATTTGTTGAGCGTGGTTCAGATTTGCGCTCGCTGTGTGTTCCATGTTCCACGGAAGAATTGGTGCGGCCAGAACAAAGGAGTAATTGCTGGAAAACCAACTAACCAATAGTTTCATGCTGCGCTCATGTCCACGAGATTAGGTTGAACGATGGGCTAGTAAGACTCATTCATGACCGATTCGAGTCATTTCTTGTTTCGGCAAAGATTCTCCAGTGATGATCATCTCCGTGACTTTCCAGTAAGAATGCGTTTCAGAATGTCAACAGGTCTCCGGCGCAGCTTTTTCTGCAGGCCAAGAATGACAAGATCTTTGACCTTGACCTCCTCCTTCAACGCGAGGGCCCAGGCGGTGCGCTCGTCGAATTCTTTTTGTAAGCGGAGAACGAGGAGATCTTTGGCTTTGCCCTCTTCCTTGAGCTGCGAAACGTCGCGGGCTCGTTGGTCGAAGGCGGTTTCTATCTCATCGGTCGCGACGGCCGATGGCTCAACAAACTTTGAATCTTTCTCGAGTTCGGTGCTCAGTTGCCTCGCCTTCTCAACGACTGCAGGATCGGTCTGAGGATCAGAGCCATCGAAATCAGCAGGCACATTGGAACTGTTGATCCGTTGCGCGAGGGGTTCCAGACATTCTGGTGTGTAAGGTTCACCGAGGAAATTGAGCAAGGATCGAAAGGCGGCTTCCGGTTCATTCACCAAGTCGGAGTGGCGTAATCGGAAGACAACGCGCGGACCGTAAGCCCGCTCAGCCAATAGACAACTGCTTACCGTGCGGAGCCAATAATTGTAGGCCTCCTGCTCATTAGCGGCCAAGCGGCGTCCGCTGACGCGTTGAAAGAGCAACATTGATCGAACGACGGAACTAACATCGCGAACGATGTGGATGAACAATGCGTTCGGAAAGAGTTTACGTAAGCCGCAAATATGGAAGGAATATTCCGGCGTGCCATCTACCCACCGCGTTCTTGCGTAATATCGTGAAACGAACAAATCGATGGGAAGAGTCGGGCCAGCAGCGCGCCTCCAGCGTTTTTTCTCAAGATCAACTCGATGGCGCAGGATCAAATCGTTTATGGTACTGCCGAAGACAGCGAAAAATTCCGCTTTTTCCAAGCCCATCGAACTCAAGAGCGAGTATTCGCCGCGCGCACTCCCGATTTGATAGTACCTCGCCAGATCAATCGCAAGCCGTCCCATCCAGTTAGATTCCTCTAACGGAATAATATTCGGGTGCTTACCCAAGCACCAAGTCAGAACGCTTGTCCCGGACCGCGGCGATCCCACGACAAAAATCGGCTTGTTTATTTCATATTGCATTTGAGCTGCAAAGCGGTCGGCTACCAATACGTCCTTCCATTATTTCAAGCTTTTCCACTCGAAAGTGAGGAATTGACTAGTTCACACTCTTTCTGAAGTCTAGCAATTATCTGTTGAACGTCGTTGTGTTTCGCTCCCTGATTATAGGAATATATAGGAATATTCGAGATGTTGATCAAATTCAGCTTCTAATTTTCCAGCAACTCTGTGCGAAGCACCGTCAAGTTGCGGCGAAGCGTAAGATTCTTCCGCTCTGCTGGCGAACTCAACTCACGCTCTCTGGTGGGAGAATGTTCGCATGCTGGCCAGGGCATCGGATGAGGATCGTCGACCCGGATCGTTTGAGAGTGCGATCAAGATCGGCTTATTCCGTCCATACGAGTTCACCCGGCCGATCCCAAAGCTATTACGGCAAGCTTTGAGTGTCAGGAATGGGTTGGTAAAAGTGTACTGGCGTCAAATGGAAACCGTGCCGTTCCCAGACCGGAAAGATCTCGCGAAATTTTACCCTGTGCAGGCAGCGAGGCATGACCTCTGCGATAAACCGGGATTGTTCTGTCATGTCGATGTTTCCGCGCATTACTTCGTCTGCAAGGTTGCGCAGAACCGTCGGCGCGGAATCCATATCACGTCTGACCCTTACTGAGTCAATGGGCGTATCCGGCTGGCTGGCGGCGTAGAGGCGGAAGTCATACACTGTCGAAGGCGCGGTCCGGGAAATTTTCCTATTCCCGGATTGTCCTCAGCTGACCAGCTGTTCATAACCAGGAGAAGTTGAAACACGAATCTCCGCTCTAGCCTGATCGTTCGTTTCCCATGAAATCAGGACGTACCCTTCCCCGAGAGGAATGGGATTCGGGTTTGCGCTGATTTTCCCTGTGATCGCTCTGGCTCGCTCCGTATTACTCACCTCTGGGAACCAAGATCAGCTTGTCGCTGTTATCGCCATGTCCGGCTGTGCAACCGCTGCCGATCGCTCCAAACGTCCGAGATGCTCATCGCTGAATAAAAGCTCCAGCTTCTTGCGCGCGGTATCGGTTGAATAAATGGCGCGTGTTTTCTTAATGCCGTTCTCCGAGATCCGATTCCAAAGGTCTTCCGATTCGTAAAGCTCAATCATGGCCCGCGCGAAATCTTCCGGCTCGTCCGCTACCAGGATGTCGTTACCGTTTTGAAGCGCCATCCCTTCGACAGCCAATGAGGTGGCCACCACCGGGACGCCAAAAGCCATGCTTTGATTGATCTTGCCTTTCACGCCCGCGCCGAAGCGCAACGGGGCAACCGATAACTTTACGCTATCAAAAAACGGACGAACATCTGTCTGTAATCCCGCGACAATGATCGTCCCAGTTGCCAACGCAGCGACTTCTGGCGGCGCCTTGTCGCCGATGATGTAAAATTTGGCATCGCGCAGATGTTCGCTCACCAGAGGATAAATGTCCTTCACGAAGAAGAGAACCGCGTCGATGTTTGGCCTGTGTTGGAACCCTCCGATAAAAAGCCAATCCCGCCGGAGCGCGAACGGGGTCTTCGAGCCCGGGACCTCGGCAATCGTTGAGACGATCTCAATAGACTTATCTGGCCTGGCTTCGCGGAGAAGCTTCTGTTCCACGCTGCTCACCACCCAGGTCTCATCGGCTTGGTCAATGAGATCGTATTCCAGCTCTTCTTGCTGGCGCGCT
>WNGG01016635.1_pt1 | contig 11783 bp, 10 predicted proteins | sample 5400661 | NCBI WGS metagenome assembly WNGG01 (sample SAMN13153372, study PRJNA577476) | soil metagenome | isolation source: 100 cm soil or saprolite under Garry oak tree replicate 1 | place: USA:California | collected 2016-06-15 | reverse complement strand
AGTGGCGCGCGTCGCGACCGAGCTCGGCGCGCACCGCGCGCAGGATGTCGTGGCGGGACGTCTTGAAGGGGTCCTCGTCGGGCCACAGCTTGCGGATGATCTCCATACCCGGATCGCGACCGCAGGAGTGGATGCCGAGCAGCCGGCCGCCGGGCCTCAGCGCGCGCACCAGAGGGGCGACGACCTTGGCGGCCTTGAAGTCGACCGGCGCACGCGCGCGGTAGGGCTGCGAGGCGATGACGATGTCGTAGTCGGCGCGCACCTGCCCCTGGCGCGGGATGACGTCGTCGAGCAGGAAGCGGTAGTCGTCGCGATAGATGACGAGCGCCACGGGCCGCTCGTAGATGGGGTTGCCGGTCTTGGCGCTGTGTCGCGCCTGCCAGACCTTGGCCAGGAACGGCTCCAGCGCCTCGATCTGCTCGCTGAACTCGGCTGCCGTGCTGCCCGTCAGCGCCACCTCGTGCCACACCAGCGAGGTGGCGGCGGACAGCGCCTTGGGCGCCAGCCACGGCGCCTCGGTGTAGTACATGTTGGTGACGACCAGCACCGTCGCCGGATGCTCGTAGAAGCGGTCGACCATCTTGCGCAGCGACAGGCGCACGTCCTCCAGGCTGATCTCCTTGCCGACGATGTAGAAAGGCACGGTGGGGAAACGGCGGTGCATCTCGCGCATCACGCGCGCGAGCACGGTGCCGTCGCCCATGCCGGCGTCGAACAGCCGCACCGCCGGCGGCTGGGGATGGATGTGTCCGAGCTCGAGGCCGACGCGGCGCGCCACCACGTCCTTCTCGCTGCAGGTATTCACGAACAGCAGGTACTTCTGCCGGTTGTCGAAGAAGCGGAAGTTCTTCTCCGGCGGGAGCGGCTCGCGCGCCGGCGCCGCGGCGGGCTGCGCGGCGCCGGCGCGGATCAGCGCCAGCAGCTCGGGCGGCGAATCGCCCGCGCCGGCGAGCCCGTGCCTGGTGATGAACTGGTTGACCCGCTGCAGGGTCTCGGGGGTGACGCGCGCGCCGTCGCGCAGCCGCGCGACGAACTTGCCGTCGTTCACGGCGCGCCGGCCGAAGGTGGACTCGGCCATGCCGGTGCGCCGGCAGAAATCGGAAATGCTTCCGAGCAGCGTGCCGCGAGCTTCCATGACCTGCTCCATCCTGAGTACGATGGTGGGCGCACCGTTGTGGGACTGCAACCACATGGGGTGCGGTGCAAAACATGGGATGCGTCCCACTGTTTAAAATCAAATGCTTACCATACTGGAACTGATCGGCAACACCCCCATAGTCGAAGTGAAGCGCCTGGGCGCCGGGCCCTGCCGCCTGTTCCTCAAGCTGGAAAACCAGAACCCGGGCGGCTCGATCAAGGACCGCATCGCGCTGTCGATGATCGCAGCCGCCGAAAGCGAAGGCCGCATCAAGCCCGGCGACCTGCTGGTCGAGGCCACTGCCGGGAACACCGGCCTGGGACTCGCGCTGGTGGCCGCGCAGAAAGGCTATCGCCTGCTGATCGTCGTGCCGGACAAGATGAGCCAGGAGAAAATTTTTCACCTCAAGGCGATGGGCGCCGAGGTGCTGCTTACCCGCTCGGACGTCACCAAGGGTCATCCCGAGTATTACCAGGACCTGGCGGCGCGGCGAGCGCGCGAGACGGGGGCGTACTACATCAACCAGTTCGGCAATCCGGCGAATCCCCGCGCGCACGAGCAGACCACCGGCCCCGAGATCTGGGAGCAGATGGAGCACGCAGTCGACGCGGTGGTGGCCGGCGTCGGCACCGGCGGCACCATCACCGGCCTCGCGCGCTTCTTCGAGCGCGCCGCGCCGCAGGCCGACATCGTGCTCGCCGACCCGGAGGGCTCGGTGCTGGCGGACTACGTGAAGACCGGAGCGCTCTCCAGGGACGTCGGCTCGTGGCTGGTGGAAGGCATCGGCGAGGATTTCATTCCTCCGGTGTGCGATCTTTCGCGCGTGAAAAAGGCCTACAGCATTCCCGACGCGGAGGCGTTCGGAGTCTGCCGGGATCTGCTGCGGAAGGAAGGCATCCTCGCAGGCACCTCCTCGGGCACGCTGATCGCCGCCGCGCTGCGCTACTGCCGCGAGCAGCCGGCGCCGAAGCGCGTCGTCACCCTGGTCTGCGACAGCGGCAACAAGTACCTCTCCAAGGCGTACAACGATTACTGGATGCTCGACCAGGGCTTCATCGAGCGCGAGCGCTTCGGCGACCTGCGCGACCTGATCGCGCGCCGCCACCGCGAGCACGCGGTCGCCACCGTGAGCGCCGACGAGACGGTTCTCAACGCCTACCAGCGCATGAAGCTCTACGACGTTTCGCAGCTGCCGGTGCTCAAGGACGGCAGGATCGTCGGCATCGTCGACGAGGAGGACATCCTGCTCGGGGTCTACGATAATCCGGGGCATTTCCGCCGGCCGGTCACCGAGGCGATGGAGAGCCACCTGGTCACGGTGCCGCCGGACGCGACGCTCGAGCAGCTGATGGACATCTTCAAGCGCGGCATGGTGGCGATCGTGGTCGACCGCGACGAGTTCCTGGGCCTCATCACGCGCATCGACCTGCTCAACTGGCTGCGCAGAAGGGCGACGGAGAAATGAAGTTCGAGACCAAGGTGATTCACGCCGGGCAGGAGCCCGACGCGCAGACCGGCGCGGTGATGACCCCGATCTACGCCACCTCGACCTACGCGCAGTCGAGCCCCGGCGCTCACAAGGGCTACGACTACGCGCGCACGCGCAATCCGACGCGCGACGCGCTCGAGGCCTGCCTCGCCGAGCTGGAGAGCGGCCATGCCGGGTTTGCCTTCGCCTCGGGAATGGCGGCGATCGGCACGGTCCTCGAGCTGCTCGACGCCGGCTCTCACGTCGTCGCCATGCACGATCTGTACGGCGGCAGCTACAGGATTTTCGAGCGCGTGAGAAAGCGCAGCGCCGGGCTGCAGGCGAGCTTCGTCGATCTTTCCAGGACCGAGGAGCTTGAAAAGGCGATCAGGCCCGATACCAGGATGCTGTGGGTGGAATCGCCGACCAACCCGCTACTCAAGCTCGTCGACCTGCAGGCTGTCGCCGCGATCGCGCGCAGGCGCGGGCTGCTCGCGGTGTGCGACAACACGTTCGCCTCGCCCTGGATCCAGCGGCCGCTCGAGCACGGCTTCGACATCGTGGTGCACTCCACCACCAAGTACATCAACGGGCACTCGGACGTGATCGGCGGCGCGGCGATCATTCGGCAGGATGAAGCGCTGAAGGAGAAGCTCGCCTTCCTGCAGAACGCGGTGGGCGGCGTGCCGAGCCCGTTCGATGCCTTTCTCACGCTGCGCGGCATCAAGACGCTCGCGGTGAGGATGGAAAGACATTGCGCGAACGCCTTCGAAGTGGCCCGCTTCCTCCAGTCTCACTCGAAGGTGCAGAAAGTCTTTTACCCCGGGCTGGAAAGCCATCCCCAGCACGCGCTGGCGAAACGGCAGATGAACGGCCGCTACGGCGGCATGGTGACCGCGGTGCTCAAGGGCGGGCTGGAGCGCTCCAGGCGGTTCCTCGAGCGCTGCAAGCTGTTCACCCTCGCCGAGAGCCTGGGCGGCGTCGAGAGCCTGATCGAGCACCCGGCGATCATGACCCACGCCTCGCTGCCCGAGGACGTGCGCGCCGAGCTCGGCATCGACGAAGGCCTGGTGCGCCTGTCGGTCGGCATCGAGAACGTCGATGACCTCATCGCCGAGCTGAAATACGCGCTCGAGTAATACGCTGCTCTTTCTCTTCGCGGTAATTGCTCTCCTGATAGGTTTTGCTTTCTATATGACGGCAATGCCCGGGCGTTCCCATGCCGGGCCGCTGCCGCCGCTCTCCGACGAAGGCCGCGCGCTCGCCGAGCGCCTCCATCACCACGTCGCCGTGCTCGCAAAGAGCGAAAGGAATGCGGATCTCGAAACCGCGGCACGGTACATCGAGAGCGCGTTCGGTTCTTCCGAATCTCAATACTTCGAAAGCGGCGGACGCACAGTACGCAACATTCAAAGCACGAAGCCCGCTTCGATCGTCGTCGGCGCGCACTACGACACGGTGCCGGGCTCGCCCGGCGCCGACGACAACGCCTCGGCCGTCGCCGTGCTCATCGAGCTTGCGGCGATGCGGCTGCCGGTCCGGTTTGTCGCCTTTGCGAACGAGGAGATGCCGTACTTTCTCGGCCCCGAGATGGGCAGCTTCGTTTCGGCAAGGCGCTCGCGCGAGCGCGGCGAGAACCTGCGCGCCATGTTCTCGCTGGAAATGCTCGGCTATTACCGCGACGCTCCCGGCAGCCAGCATTACCCCGCGCCGCTCGGCTGGTTCTACCCGGACCGCGCCGATTTCATCGGCTTCGTCGGCGACCTGGGCGCGCGCGCCCTGGTAAGGAGGTCGATTGCCTCTTTCAGGAAGCACGCGCGGTTTCCCTCGGAAGGCGTGGCGGCGCCCGCCGCCATTCCCGGGGTGAGCTGGTCCGACCACTGGGCCTTCCGCAAGCACGGCTACCCGGCAATCATGGTGACCGACACCGCGTTTTACCGTTATCCTCATTACCACCTGCCCAGCGATACCCCGGAAAAACTTGACTACGAACGCATGGCGCGCGTGACGCTCGGACTTGCCGCGATGCTGCGCGAGCTGGCCGATGAAGCTCGGTGAGCTGAGCGTCAATCGCATCGGGTTCGGCGCGATGCGCGTCATCGACAACGGCAGCATCTGGGGCGAGCCCAGCGACCGCGCAAAGGCGCTCAAGGTGCTGCGGCGCGCGCTGGAGCTCGGCGTCAACTTCTTCGACACCGCCGAAAGCTACGGCCCGCATACCAGCGAGGTCCTGATCGCCGAAGCCCTGCATCCCTATCCGAAAGGCTTCGTCATCGGCAGCAAATGCGGCATAGCGCGACCGCGCGCCAGCCGCTGGGACGCGGACGGCAGACCCGAAAAACTCAAGCAGGATCTGGAAGGCAGCTTGAAGCGCCTGCGGCTGGAGCGCATCGATCTCTATCAGCTCCATACGGTCGATCCGAAGGTGCCGCTCGAGGTTTCGCTCGGCGCGCTCGCCGACATGCAGCGCGAAGGCAAGATCCGCCACATCGGCGTCTCGAACGTCAGCGTGAAGCAGCTCGAGCAGGCGCGGAAAATCGTGCCGATCGTCTCGGTGCAGAACCGCTACAACCTGGGCGATCGCAATTCGGAAGACGTGCTGCAGGCCTGCGAGAAGCTCGGCATCGCTTTCCTGCCCTGGTATCCCCTGGGCGACGGGGCGGTATTGCGAATTCAGAAATTAAAGGACTTAGCAAAGAAACTTCGGGCCACTCCTGCGCAGGTAGGCATCGCCTGGCTGCTCGCCAAGTCGCCGGTCATGCTGCCGATCCCCGGCACCTCGTCGATCGCTCACCTCGAAGAAAACGTCGCCGCCGAGAAGCTCAAGCTCGGCGACGACGATTTCCGCTCGCTCTAGACTTCGGTGCGCACCCAGCCGTAGCGCAGGTGGCTCGGGTCGGCGCCCGCTGCCAGGTACTCCTGGCGCGCCTTCGCCATCGCGTCCGTGGTCAGGCCGGGAAACTCGAGCAGCGTCTTCAGCTTGAGCGGCACCAGGGTATCGTAGTTGCGCGGCACCGGACGGTAGTCCGCGCGCGCGGAAACTTCCGCATCCCCCGACACGCCGTAGAGCCGCGCCGAATTTAGCCCGAGGATCTTGCGCTTGGCGCGCTCGGTGAGCGCCGGATAGCCGTACTGCCGGCGGATGCTCTCAGGGATCTCGAAACGCCACATCGCCTCGATCTGCCATTGCGGCGAGCCATAGTAGATGCAGTCGGAGCCGAACACGATCTTGTCTTCGCCGAAGTGCTTGAGCAACTGCCCGAGCAGGTGGGCGCAGACGCTCGGGAAGGTGATGACGATGCCGCCGAAGGTCGATCCGATCTCCGCGTAGACGTTCCTGATCTTCCCGCAGGTCTGGGCAAACTCAGTCAGCCAGGTAATGTCCGGCTCGCCGTTGCGCAGCACCTTGTTCTGGATGTTCGCGAGCCCCGGCGAGGGCCACAGGAACGGCGTCATGCCGCCGAAGCAGGCGTGGTAGATGATGAAGTTGAGCTCCGGCCAGTCGTGCGAGGCCTTCGGGATGTCGGTCGGCTTGCCCCATTCGGGAGTGTCGATCGGAGCCGGGGAAAAGCCCTTGTGGATGCAGATGTTGCGGAATCCCGGATGGCGCCGAAGCTGGTCGCGCTGGCGCATGATGAAGTCGTAGCTCGGGTAGGCGATCTGCTCGTCGTCCAGGCGCCACTGCTTCAGCGGGCTGTCGGGCGGGTCGTTGTCCCCCCGCGCGGACGTGGCGACGGTGTAGCCCTTCCACGCATCGGGATGGTTCTCCGCGACCTGCTGCTCCATGAAATACAGGCTTCGCCTTCCCGGATAGAGCTGGCCGTGCGCCAGCATGCGCTGCGAGCCGGCGATCCTGTTGACGAAATCGCGCACCGCCGCAGTCTGCTTCGCGTTCAGCACGCCGGCAGCCTGCGATTCCTCGATGCTGTTGGGCGCACGGCCGTTCGGGTCTCCAGGAGGAAAGACGCCAAGCGTGGCGTTGCTCAACAGGCCGACCGTGGTCTGGCTGTCGAAGAACACATCCTTCACGAAGTGCATCAGGTGATAGATGCTGTCGTTGATCTCGCCGCCCACAACCTGGGGGTTCAGCACCTGCCAGGTCTTGCCGAGCTCGTCGAACGCGCCTGCCGGGCGGAACGGATTGGACTTGAACACCGAGGTCGCCGCTGCCGTGGGCCCCTGCGCGTAGGCGCGGAAAAACTGCGGCCCGGCCATGCTTGAGCGCACCATGTGCAGCTGGTCGTCGAGCACGAACAGGTCGGCCGGCGGGCCGTTGCGCGCGTGCGCTTCGCGCTCGTACAGCTCGTCCTCGTCCACCTTGAACATCTGCCCGTAGACCTCGTTCATGGCGAGGAAGCCGGCGGCCATCCCGCCGGTGCCGGCGAGGAACTGGCGGCGGCTGATGTTGAGCTTCCTGCTCGCCTGGTCGGCGATCTCCTTGATGCGCGCCTCGACCTTCTTCTGGTCCTCGGTCTGCGGGATGGGCATGTGCTCGCCGTTCGACACCATCTGCGTCGGAATCGGCGAATGGAACAGGTTCGCCTCGTCTGCCCGGGTCAGTTTCGCCAGCTGCTCGTCGCTCAGCCAGACATCGGCTTCGCGGTCACCTCGAATTGTCATGACACTCCTCCGATCTAGGTCACTTCGATCGCTTCGCGCGCCGAGCCGGGCTGGCCGGCGTCATCGACCCAGGAAAATTCTAGCTCGCCGCTGCCGAGCGCCACGGTGTGGAACTGCAGGAACGGATTGGCGGCGATGCCGGGCGACATCTCGGCGCGGAATACCTCGACGCCGTTGTAGCGGCACGCGAACGAGCGGATCACGTTCTTCGGCACCTTGCGCCCATCGACCTCGAGCCGGTGCCGGCGAGGCGCACGCGCGAGGTGATTTCGGCGGCGCCGGCGCGCGGCCCGAGGTGGAAGCTCGCCATCCGCGCCTCGGGATTGCGCTCCGAGATCAGGTGGATCGCGCGCACGTGGTCGGCTTCGGTCATCGGGCTTTCCACGCTCACGCTCATCGACACCGAGTTGCCGTTATCCGCGAGCAGCGGCATGTCGAGCTTCACCCGGCCCTGCCTGACCGGTGCGCCTTTCGTGATCGGGTCGAGCAACGGATCTGCCCGGGCCCCGAACGCAAGCCCGAGCAGAACGACGAGAAAGCTTCGCCGCCTCACGCGATCTCGAAGCCGTGGTTCTTGAGCGGCAGCGAGCGCACGCGCTTGCCGGTCGCGGCGAAGAGGGCATTGCAGATCGCCGGGGCGATCGCGGCCTGGCCCGGCTCGCCGATCCCGCCCCAGAAGCCGCCCGAAGGCGCCAGCACCACCTCGACCTTCGGCATCTCGCGCAGCCGCATCATGCGGTAGTCGTGGAAGTTCGACTGCTCGACGCGCCCGTCCTTGATGGTGATGTCGCCCCAGAACATCGCGGTCAGCATGAACACCGCGCTGCCCTGCATTTGAGCGACCACGTTGTCCGGGTTGACGACATGGCCGGAGTCGATGCCGAGCACCAGGCGCTTGATGTCGACCACGTTCTTGTCGCTCACCGCCAGCTCGGCGACCGCCGCGACGTAGCTGCCATAGGCCTCGGTCACCGCGATGCCGCGGTGCACGCCCGCCGGCAGCGGCTCGGCCCAGCGGGCCGCCTTCGCCGTCGCCTCGAGCACGCCGTACTCCTTCGTCGCCGCCGGCAGCAAGCCGCGGCGATATTCGTACGGGTCCTTGCCCGCGGCCTTTGCCAGCTCGTCGACGAAGGACTCGCGCATGAACGGATTCTGCGAATGGCCGACGGTGCGCCAGAAGCCGACCGGAACGTGCGGATTGCGCTGCGCGTACTCGATGCGCACGTTGGGAATCGAGTAAGGCTGGTCGGCGAACGACACCACCGCCTGCGGATCGATACCCTCCTTGAGCGGCAGCTTGAGCAGGGTCGAGATGATCGACGGCGCCGAAATGCGCGAGTACCACGCGACGGGATTGCCCGACGCATCCAGGCCCGCCTTGATGCGCACCAGGCTCAGCGGGCGGTAGAAGTCGTGCTGCGTGTCCTCCTCGCGCGTCCACAGCAGCTTCACCGGCGTGCTTCCCATCGCCTTGGCGATCTGCACGCCCTGGCGCACGAAGTCCTGCGAGCCGCCGCGGCGCCCGAATCCGCCGCCGAGCTGTACCCGGTGCACGTACACGTTCTCCAGCGGCACTCCCGCGGTCGCCGCCGCGGTGGCGTGCGAGGCTTCGGCGTTCTGCGTCGAGGTCCACACATCGACCCGGCCGTCCTTCACTACCGCAGTGCAGCCCATCGGCTCGAGCGTCGCGTGCGCCAGGTACGGCGTGAAGTACTCGGCTTCGAGCACCTTGGCCGCTCCAGCCAGGCCCTGCTCGAGCTCGCCGTCGCGCCTTGCCACCACCACGTTCGACGCGTCGTCGAGCCCGGTGCGCAGGAACTCCAGGATGCTCTCGCTCGATGCGCTTTCGCCGGCGCCGAAGCTCCATTCGATCGGCAGCTCCTTCAGCGCCTCCTTGGCGCGCCACCAGTTGTCGGCGACGACGGCCACGTAGTCTTCCATCGGCAGCACCCTGATCACGCCGCGCCGGCCCTCGATCTTGGCCGCGTCTACGGACTTCAGCTTGCCGCCGAACACCGGGCACTGCGCGATCGCCGCGTAGACCATGCCGGGAAGCTGCGCGTCGATACCGTAGCGGATGCGGCCGGTGACGATGTCGGGGATGTCGACGCGCCTGATCGGCTTGCCGGCGATCTTCCAGTCCTTCGGATCCTTGAGCGTCACTTCCTTCGGCGGCACGAGCTTCGCGGCTTCGCCGGCGACCTTGCCGAAGCTCGTCTTGCGGCCGCTCGGGCCATGCGTGATCACGCCGTTGGACGCCGTGCACTCGGCGACCGGCGCGTTCCAGCCCTGCGCGGCGGCGATGAGAAGCATCTCGCGCGCGCCGGCGCCGGCTTTGCGCAGGTAGTCCTGCGACTGGCGGATGGTGCGGCTGCCGACCGCAGCCATGTCGCCCCATGCGCGCTTGCGTCTCACGTGCGCATTGGTATCGGCGTACTCGACGCGCACCTGGCTCCAGTCGCATTCGAGCTCTTCGGCGACGAGCTGCGCCGCCGAAGTCATGCTGCCCTGCCCCATCTCGGAGCGCGCGTAGCGGATGATCACCGTGTCGTCGGGCCGCACCACTACCCAGGCATTGATCTCCGGAGCGACGTTCTGCGCGTTCGCCGCAGGAAGGTGAAATCCAAAAGCCAGGCCGCCGGCAGCCGAAACCTTCAGAAACTCGCGACGTGTCGTCATGGCCGCCTCCTATGCCCTGGCCTTGCCGGACTTTGCCGCGGCATGGATCGCGGTACGGATCCGCGCATAGGTGCCGCAGCGGCAGATGTTGGTCATCGCCTCGTCGATGTCCTTGTCGGTCGGATCGGGCTTCTTGCGCAGCAGCGCTACCGCCGCCAGGATCTGCCCGCCCTGGCAATAGCCGCACTGCGGCACCTGGTGCTCGATCCAGGCCTGCTGCACCGGGTGAAGCCTGCCGCCCGGCGCGAGGCCTTCCAGGGTCAGGACGCGTTTGCCCGCCGCCGCGGAAACGGGGAAGGAGCACGAGCGCACCGGCTCGCCGTTCACGTGCACCGTGCACGCACCGCACTGCGCGATGCCGCAGCCGAACTTGGGGCCCTTTACGTCGAGCACGTCGCGCAGCACCCAGAGCAGCGGCATTTCGGGCTCGACGTCGACCTCGCGCGAACGCCCGTTGACGGTCAGCTGGATCATTTCCTGTCTCCTTGGTGGATCGTGATACTTTAAAACAACTCGCGGGAGGTTTTCCAGCCATGCAGCGGTTTCGCAGTGCGGCACTGTGGTTGCTTTTTTTCGCCGCATCGATCTGCGCGCAGGAACCTTATCCGGGCAAGCCGGTCCGCATCATCGTCGGCTACTCCGCCGGCGGCGGCAACGATCTGATCGTGCGCGTGATGGCGCCGCGGCTGTCGGAGGGGCTGGGGCAGCCGATCATCATAGAAAACAAGCCCGGCGCGCAGGCGATCATCGCTACCGAGTTCGTGGCGAAGGCGGCGCCGGACGGCTACACCATCCTGATGGGGCCGACCGGGCCGATGGCGATGAACCCCGCCACCTACGCAAGGCTGCCGTATTCGTCAACGCGCGACTTCGCGCCGATTTCGACGATCGGCCAGTTCCCGCTGATCGTGACCGTCGGCGCCTCGCTCCCGGTGCACTCGGTCAGGGAGCTGATCGAGTACGCCAAGCGCAATCCCGCAAAGGCGAACTACGGCTCGAGCGCCGCTGCATTCCAGATCGCCACCGAGCTGTTCAAGCAGAAGACCGGTACCGGGTTCGTCCACATCCCGTACAAGAGCAGCGGCGAATCAGTGCAGGCGGTGGTCGCGGGCCAGGTCACCATGACCATCTGCGATCCGCCGCCCGCATCGGGTCCGCTGCGCGCCGGCACGGCGCGCGCGCTCGCGATCACCTCGTCGGAGCGCCACCCGTCCTGGCCCGACGTGCCGACGCTCGCCGAAGCCGGCGTTCCGGACGTCGAAGTATGGCTGTGGACTGCATTCTTCGCGCCCGCGCGCACGCCGCCCGCGATCGTGGCGCGGCTGCAGAAGGAAACGGCGCGCGTCGTGCGCCTGCCCGATGTGCGCGAAGGCCTGGCAAAGCTGGGCGTCGATCCGGTCGGCGGCAGCCCGGAGGAGCTCGGCACGCGCCTCGCGCGCGACATCGAGAAATGGACCGCGGTCGCGCGCGCCGCGAACATCAGGAACGACTAGCCTCACAGCGCGTAGCGCGTGATCCGCAGGCGGGTCGCGCGCATGTCGTCGCCGCGCAGCTCGCGCAGCGCGTAGCCGACGAAATCGGCGGTGACTTCCTTGCGCCAGTAAAGATCGAGGTCGGCATTGTCCATGGGCTTCGCGCGCGAGGCCACCAGCCGCCCGGCCTCGTCGATCACCTCGTCGGTGAGCTTTTTGCCCTTCAGAAACTCATTCGCCTTGTCGACGAGAAACGGCCTTGACGCAACCGCGCCAAGCGCAATCCGGATGTCTCCATCGGACCGGATCGCCGCCGCGACGCCTAATACCGGAAAGTCGAATGCTCCCCTGCGGCGCAATTTCCAATAACAAGATGCACTGCTTTCTATTTTTATCTCGGTAAGTA
>WNGG01007867.1_pt1 | contig 11783 bp, 10 predicted proteins | sample 5400661 | NCBI WGS metagenome assembly WNGG01 (sample SAMN13153372, study PRJNA577476) | soil metagenome | isolation source: 100 cm soil or saprolite under Garry oak tree replicate 1 | place: USA:California | collected 2016-06-15 | reverse complement strand
GTTTCTAATGTCGTGATTGTAAATACCTGCAATATATAAAGGAGGATAAACTAGGAACCAGGGGGAAATATACACAGTAATCCCGCAGGAATCGGGCAAGGGAGCCGAACACTCGCAGCGCGTGAAAGCGGACCGAAGGGATGAGCAGAGCACGGGAGCACGTGAACATGGAGTCATTGGAAAGTGACTAGAAACAGTAAAGATCACATTTTTATTGGCCAGGAAGAGAGTAGGCATATCAGAGGTCACGCTAACAAATGAGGAGTACAACACCGAGACGGAGAGTGCTAAAGCAGGCGAAATTGGAAAGATTCCGGATGCCCTTTGACTGGGCCTGGGCCCGAGAATCACACTGAACGATCGACCAAAGAAGAGGGACGCGAGGAAGACAAAAATCAAATTCAAGAACCCGCTGTGGGGGTTTTAGGTACGGGGTCTGGTGAGCACTGGCAGTACCTAAAGTACAAACAGGGTAACAGTAAATCGTAGTGGGTAGAGATGAGGGTGAAGGTAACGAGGGTTAGGGGAAAGATGGGAGAGGAACAAGGAGCGAGGTGAGGTAGGAAAGCGAAGCTATTAGAGCCGAGAACGAATGATCAAATGCGCACAACTTACTGTATAGGTACCGAATTTCCTCAGTCATCCCCAGTAAGGTCTATGACATCAGGCGAGGTGACTTCAGACCTCGGGGCCGGGATCTCGGTGTTCGTCAGGGGACCGGGGGCTTCGGGCTTGGTCAGGGGCTTGGGTCCCTTAGCCTTCTTCCGACTCTGGCGGGAGTGGCGCCTCTTCACTTTAGATTGGGGGAGTTGAGATTTAAGTGGAGCCCCACGATAGCGACTCATGGCAGGTTCTTGTCGGGGTTGTGTCGACTCTGGACATGGATTGGCCGCAATATCGTCCTGAAGCCAGCTAACTTCTTTGCTGATGCCTGCATCCTCAGATAGCCAAGGCATCTTCCGCTTCGTGGGTGGTGGCGGTGGTTGTGGTGGTCGGAAACCGGATGCCGTCATCCTGCGAATCTCGGGACGGCATCGAGGTCGGGGTGCTGGATGGCTGAGTGCTGGACGACTGCTTGTCTTGGTTCGGGCCATGCTGCACGCAATGATATTGAAGAAGATGAAGAGATATTGAAGAAGATGAAGAGAGATGAAAGTATTTTTATAATTTGCCCGCAAATTTGAATGACCGTCGGCTAGAGCGGACTCGGAACCAGTTTCCACGGACACACACACTGTGGGCATTTCACAATGTAGTCCTAGATTTCGTGACCGACTGAATTAGATTACATTGTGAAATGCCCGCATCAACGTCAACTCTGGCGTTTCCGTCCACTCCTCCATGCTTACTCCTACGCTGTCCCTACTCAGACTCCATAAGCTCCAAGTTATGCACCCTCTTCCCACACCCCGCCCCTCGGTGCAACCTTGACGTGCCGTCTTCGTTGCCTCGGTGGAAGCGTTCGTTGCCCCCCTCCCTTCCCTCTTGCCCGGTGTCCTGATCTTCAAGTTCTCTCATTCTTTCCACAGTACACCCTGCACGAGCGACATTGGCGTGCCGCCTGGTTGATTCGGTGGGAGTGCTCGTGGCTTCCCCTCCCGCCTGGTGGCACATGTAATTCGTCTGACCCACGTCGTCGACTTTCACTTTTGCAGGCTTGCCTCATTTCGTTTTCGGTGGCAACGCTCTGCCTATTTTTCCAAGTGAGCATTCATGTTTTTTTTCTTCCAATCTGGTCTATGCGGGTTACCCTTCTCCAGATCAGACTTCTTTGGACTCGCAACTCTTAGGTCCTTGGAGCGCCACTCCGGGTCTACCCTCCGCCGTCGCCCTCTGACGACCGTAGGCCGCCCCCCTCCTACCGCCTTCGCGGAGTCGTAGTGGGGTGAGCCGCGTTCGGATGCCTCTGGCACCAGCGCGCGCGTTGCCGGGTCGCTATCTCAGTTGCTGGTCCTGCTGCCCCCCAGTGGGCAACCGTTAGTACTCGCCGTCTGTGGGCGGTCAATCCTGACTTGGCACCATTGCGGATGTCAGGTTGGAGAAGAGGAAGGCGGGGCAGGGCGGGAGTGGCAAGCCTGTCCTTCGTCGAGTTCTGGTCGTGGAGCGATGCTCCATATGTTTTCTGTCTATTGTCATCGAGGTGAGTGCCGTCGCCGCCTTTCCATTAGTGCTTCTGAACATGTCTAGTCACCTGGCAGTCCTCATCTCCAGGCTGGAGGCCATGGATCGTTGCTCCATACCTCCTCCGCCGTCGCCCTCTGACGACCTTAGGCCGCCCCTCTCCTACCGCCTTCGCGGAGTCGCAGTGGGGTGAGCCGCGTTCGGATGCCTCTGGCACCGGCGCGCGCGTTGCTGGGTCGCTATCTCAGTGGCTGGTCCTGCTGCCCCTAGTGGGCAACCGTTAGTACTCGCCGTCTGTGGGCGGTCAATCCTGACTTGGCACCATTGCGGATGTCAGGTTGGAGAAGAGGAAGGCGGGGCAGGGCGGGAGTGGCAATCCTGTCCTTCGTCGAGTTCTGGCCGTGGAGCGATGCTCCATATGTTTTCTGTCTGTTGTCGTCGAGGTGAGTGCCGTCGCCGCCTTTCCATTAGTGCTTCTGAACATGTCTAGTCACTTTTACCTGGCAGTCCTCATCTCCAGGCTGGAGGCCATGGATCGTTGCTCCATACCTCCTCCGCGTCGCCCTCTGACGACCTTAGGCCTCCCCTCTCCTACCGCCTTCGCGGAGTCGTAGTGGGGTGGGCCACGTTTGGATGCCTTTGGCACCGGCGCGCGCGTTGTTGGGTCGCTATCTCAGTGGCTGGTCCTACTGCCCCTAGTGAGCAACTGTCAGTACTCGCCGTCTATAGTTGGTCAATCCTGACTTGTCACCACTGCGGATGTCGGGTTGGAGAAGAGGAGGGCGGAGCAGGGCTCCTCGGCTACCAGTGGACAGTCCGTGGCGTGTGTATTCCTCTACTTCAACTTACCAAAAGTCGTGTCTATTATTTTGGGCTCATGCAATGACTGTTTTCAGGATCGCTTTCGATATTTGCAGTTTAGACCTAAATTTGATTTGAAAATCTGCTGTAATCTTTGTGCTTCGTTCGGTAACTCCTTAGACTCGTTCTTAAAAACATGTCCCAAGACCATCAATCGCTTTTGCCCGTGGTGTTGGGAATCATAGATGGGATGTGCCGTAAACGTTTGTGTGTACGTCCCTATTTCTCACATTGAATCGAATCCAATGAATGCAACCCTCGGATCTTATGTACATTAGGTGCAATACTCGGTGATGACATCGACCATCGCCCGACTGACATGTTTTTTACTACCTGCCTCGTCCTGACCGAGTGACCAGGATTCCCGTCAAGACCCTGGCAACGGTAATCGCCTCAAGTGCTTGCGACTTTGTTAGTCCTCATGGATTAGTATAACGTGCTATGAGTTGAGTACTACGAGACACGCACGTGCCGAAGCTCACCCTGCGTAACAGGAAAAGTAGGCCATCGCAGTGACAGCAGCGGCAATGTCCACGCTGCCAACATTCCCTTTTCCAACAACGCCTTGCTTCACTGCATATGTGCGACCACTACCAAAGGCAGCTCGAAGACAGAAGACAGTGATGCCAACTTTGCCATCGCCACTAGGTTCATATGACCCCAGTAGGTATTTTCGCTCGGTAGTGCTAAGCAAAATACCTCAGGTTACACCACTCCCCCGCACTCGCGACCCCGTTCATCATGTACTGCAGGTCCGTGGACACAGAATGGGCTGGTGTAGGTTATGAAGTCATGGTGATGCCAGTCGCGGGAAGACCTGAGGCGCCAGCCTAGTCACAAATATCTATTGTACGCTCAAAGTGGAAAAAACATGTTGTGCCTATTGTCCGTGCCATATTCGCAGATGAATTTAAATAAGGGAAACGGGTAGCTTCTAACAACTATCTTCATTGATCTCGCTTTCCATCCTGACCTCATCGCCATCCTGTCCAACAACATGGGCCAGTACTTGTTAAAGAAGACCATTCAAAAACATTATGATTCTATCAATGCGCTAGCGTTCTCCCATGATGGGTCGCTTTTTGCAAGTGCAGCCGATGATGGCCTTATTATCATTTTCCAGGCAAATGGTAGCGGCCGGGAAGTCCGTCGATTTCAAGTGAAAGCGCCTGTAACAACATTACTTTGGCGTTCCCGCTTTGGCAACACACTGGTGGCTGGTGATACAAGTGGTGACGTTCATACAATATGTCTTGACGGCTCAACCAGTGTAAGTGTTACTCACAACTGGACTTGGTCTACTCGAACGTTCCATTTACAGGGCAATACATATTATCATACCATCAACTGTGTGCCTGGTCCTATTCATTGCGTTGCGGAGAATGGTATCTGGTTGGCCATCGGCTTGGGCAAGGTCGTTCAGTTGGTTAAGCAAGCGACAATTGGTGCTGTTTCTTGGCTGCCAGGAAACTATGCTAACTAACCCAAGCGATTCACAGCTACTTGGGAAAGAACCCGACTTCTTCCTGACCCCCCTAAGTTCCCAGAGTTGGAAGGAGAGCTCCCAGAACCCATTGCGCGTTCCCTCCACTTCTTAGGTGGTGGCGACGTCCTTCTGGTAACGTACATGGAACATGGTGTGATGTGAGCTTTGTCCGTCTGCTAGATAGTCAATGTCATCCTCACTAATGATTAATGACTGGTAGCGCATGGAACCTGAAGACCCTCGAAATCAAGTGGCGTATCCGCCCTCGTTCATGTAAAATGTATGATCTGCTGTCTTCAGTACTGCACTCGCTTACCAGTTACGTAGAGGCTGTTCTGCTGTGTCCCCCAATGAGAAGATCCTTGCAGTGACCAATCTTTATGATGGCATTGATTGGTATTCTCTCAATTCTAACCACTTTATGGATGCTTCGTTTCAACACACTACAACTCATACAACCCCTGAAAACGTCATCCTTCCCATTACCTTCATTCATGGCAATAGTGCAGTGTTGTCTGGCACATCCTATGGATGTGCTCGTATCACCACTGTGAAGGATTGGGCGTTGGCAGAGAAGCTCCGACACGACTGTGAGTAATTCAATTCTTGAACAGAGGCTGAGATCAGGAGCTCTTCCAATAGCAGAAGATATTGTGCAAGCCTTGGTACGTATTGTTGTACAAATATGCCCGAGTATAACACTTATCCCGCATGTTGCTCAGGCATACTCCAGTGTGGGAGATACTCGCCAAATTGTGACAGGTGTCGCTGAGAAGGGTGCCGAAACGGTAATTCGGCATTGGATCCAGCAAAGTGGGTCAAAAAAGCCTACAGAATTGAGGCCAAGAGCGGTGGGGAAACAAGGCTGGGAATATCTCACCACACATGTGAGAAAACGTTAACTTTATCTTCTGCACAGTACGGAGTAACTAATATGATCCTGACAGAAGCTAGTTCCAACAATTATTATCATTACATGCAGTCTAGCAATCCTCTTGGCTGCGACAAAATGGGATCTGATTGTGGTGTCAACCAATTGGGCCAAAGCTTGGTCTAGCATTGTGAAGACTGTCTAGTCTGAGGCCAGTCGAACCATAGTCAGGGTGCCGGGAGAGGATTTGAGACGAAGATAGTCGCACTGTACATGTATCATAGTCGTCCAAGTCCTGTCGGGAGCTGCACGTTGTAATGTATCCATTACCGACTATAACTATGCGGGATTGGGATAGACTTTCACATGGAAGTCGTGAAGGCGCAGGCTCAGGTGCTCAAATTGTAATGTCTGATAGCATTTCATATTGTCTCGCGTTGCCTTTGCTTGGCCCGGTCTTGCGAAGGTGACAGGCCCTCGTGCGAAGCACGGCTTTCACAGCTAGTAAGGACAACGGGCATAGCGCCTCCTGTGCAGTCGTGTTTGCCAATAACAGTGTCGGTCAATATCGGCAGTGTCGAAAATTGGCTGAGAAACTCAATGTTCCAACCGTGTTCCACATGGTGAAGACAAGTTATTGACAAACAGATACATTTCCCTTTATCTCTACGAAGTTTGTTCACTGAAGTGGCATAGCTAGTTCGGTTGATACATGTGCTATTGCTGAAAGAAAAGAGTGGTTCGTGTTGAAATAACAAAGAAAGGGATGGAACGAGCAGAAAAGATAGTACCCACATCACCCCACATCACCCGGCACAGTGCAAGGTTAAGTGGGTTAGCTCTCTCAATTGCTCTAGATTTTCGCGAAGTGGTCCACCCCTCACTGTTGCCGAGAGTGCGCCATCCCGTGAAAACACGACCTCGGCGTCAACGGTGATACAGTTAGATGAGCTTCCGAGCCTTGCGGGAAACGGAACTGAACAGACGTATACAACGCTCACCCGTGACAACCTCCATTGCAGTATGCTCAGGGCACATTCCTCTCAACACGTACCTACACAGATTCAAGTTAGCGGAGAGCACTCAATGTCCGGCCTGCGGGCACCCCAAAGAGACCGCGCAACACTTCCTGCTAGAATGTCCAGCATACGCGCACGAGAGATGGATACTCAAGCCAAGGAGAGGGAAACCGGAGAAAAAGTTCGCAGTATTGCTTTCCAGCGAAGAAACAGCGGAGGCGCTCGCAAGATACATTCACACAACAGGAAGATTCAACGGGAAGCAACGGCAAGAAACGCGCTGAAGACGCGCAAGAGCAGACACACCCCACGATCCGCGAGGCCTCAACAGGCCGCCTCGAGATATGAAGAGAAAGCGGACGACGAAGAACACGCGGAGGCGAAGGAGAATGAGAGGTTCCAGCGACACCAAGATCATCAAGGCGCAGAAACCCAATTACCGCATCTCACAAGCCACGCCCCTTCGCCCTGGCGCGCCAAGCGCCCCGATATACTCAACACTCGACGAATCGCAAAGCCATTTCAACTTAGGAATGGGGAGGTGTATTAATGCACGGTCAGACGTTCGGTTGAGGAAGAGGCACAAGCGGAGTAGAATAATGATATGGGAAAGTGTTACATAGGGTTATGTACCCCAAGACGCACTCAAATGGATTTGAAAAAAAAAACCTCCATTGCAGCCTCCTTTCGATCTCTCGACTCGACACACCACCGAACATACTAAGATCGACAACGGGGGAATCGGCTGACCGCATGGCGATGGCATTGACGTTGGTACTTCGTCAGCAGTGGCCCAACAGCTACATATGAGATCGGGTAGAGGAGGTAACACAGTTGCACTTATCTACGAGTCAGTTGATGCTGCTGCATTGAAAAACACAGGAATAAAAACAGCATGTTATGAAGGCAGAAAGACACAGGTAAAAACTAGAAAGAATAAAACGCGTTGAAGCCGTTTGACGTGAATGCATGCAGGAGAAAGGGTGGTGCCAGTGAAGGCAGGTCAAAAACAAGATAGAAAAGGAGAACAACAGTTAGTCCACCCAATACAGCCAGACGACACATCGAGGCTGTTCGAGATGAATACGTGCAGCTGGGAGAGGAAAGGACACGAGTGAGAGCAATATCGAAGGATTGTCGCATCGGACTCGAGACGGCCCGGCCAGTACATCACGGCCGATGTTCGGTTTTGTGTCAAGGCAATGTCAAGGTCATCCATCATGTTCTTACAGTACCACGACCACCACGACCACCACGACCACGACCACACTTCTCTGCTACCGTCTCACCTCCTCTTCTTCTGGGCCATTCTCTTCGTGCTGTTCGGATGTTTTGTCACCCTCTCCTCACGGCACCCTTCAAGGGTAACCTTGACGCGCTGTCTTGGTTGCCTCGGTAGGGCGAGTTCGTTGGCCCCCTCGCCCTTGTCTGGTGGCCTCAATCTTCAAGTACTCCAAGCACTTCCTGTCTTTTCCCATTCTTTCCTCACGACACCCTTCACGAGTAACATTGGCGTACCGCCTGGTTGCCTCGGTGGGAGTGCTCGTGGCTTTCCCTCCCGCCCGGTGGTACATGTGATTCGCTTGACCCGCGTCGTAGACTTTCACTTTCGCAGGCTTGCCTCATTTCGTTTTCGGTGGCAGCGCTCTGCCTATCTTTCCAAGTGAGTACCCATGTTTGTTTTTTTTTTCAATCTGGTCTATGCGGGTTGCCCTTCTCCCCAGATTAGGTTTCTTCGGACTCGCGACTCTCTAGGTCCTTGGAGCGCTACTCCGGGTCTCACCTTCCGCTGTCACCCTCTGACGACCGTAGGCCGCCCCCCTCCTACCGCCGTCGCGGAGTCGCAGTGAGGTGAGCCGCGTTCGGATGCCTCTGGCGCCAGCGCGCGCGTTGTCGGGTCGCTATCTCAGTTGCTGGTCCTGCTGCCCCTAGTGGGCAACTGTTAGTACTCGCCGTCTGTGGGCGGTCAATCCTGACTTGGCACCATTGCGGATGTCAGGTTGGAGAAGAGGAAGGCGGGGCAGGGCTGGAGTGGCAATCCTGTTCTTCGTCGAGTTCTGGCTGTGGCCCGATGCTTCGTATGTTTTCTGTCTATTGTCGTCGAGGTGAGTGCCGTCGCCTTTCCATGCCTTATTAGTGCTTCCTAACTTGTCTAGTCACTTCTACCCGGCAGTCCTCATCTCCAGCCTGGAGACCTTGGGGCGATGCATCGTACCTCCGTTAGTACTCGCCACCTGCAGGCGGTCAATCTTGACTTGGCACCACTGGGGGGCGTCAGGTTGGGGTAGAGGAAGTCGAGGCAGGGCGGGAGTGGTAAGCCACCGCCCTCGCGGGTCTACTGCTACGAGTTGACAGTTCGTGGCGTGTAAGTGTGCGTGTATTTCTTTAACTTCTAGTTCTCACGAGTGCGTTAGAAGGAAGCAAGGATGTACAAGGGAGTGCGGAATTGTGACGCGCAAGTTGCCAAAGAGTCGCATCTATTGCTATGAGCTCACACAATGATTGTTTTCAGGACCACTCTCGGTATTGGTGTTTAGTCTACGTTTGATTCGAAAATCTAACTGTACACAATGGCATTTTTTATCCTTCGATCCGTAACTCTTCAACGCTTTTTCTTAATAACACGTCCGAGACCATCAAACGCTCTTGGCCGCAGTGTTGTGAATCAAAGGTGCCAAGTATGCGCCGTAAGCGTTTGTGAGTGTGCTTCCTTGTATCAGAGCTGATGTACCGAGATTCTCGTGAAGACCTAGCAACAGCAGCGGTAATCGCGTTATGCGCTTCCAACCTGTACTAGGGAATGTGGACATCCGAGTCATGCAAGTTGTGACTCAGGGTGGCCGATGTCACTTGAGATGGCTACCACGGTCAAGAGCGTCATGACTCACGGATCACGCAATGTCAGGTTAGCCCAAAGTAATATTACAAGGTAACAATGATGATGTCGTGATAGGTACAAATCCAATTATATCACCGTGAGCTATTGTATCTAACGCAGAAGCGGTCAACAATGGCGATGTGCCGTCGTGATATGTATGTAGGCGCTATGGGCGCGAACGAACAAAGGCCCTTAGCTGACCTAGGAATACGTAATAACGCAATCTTGAACCTCTTTGTTTGATGTGCTAGTCACTCCGCGATGTTGCAGGGCTCTGATTGGCGTCCAGCCCACTACCGCGTTCTGATCTGGATTTTGAATTTTGCGCGTGGCTCATATTACAATGTAGTCCGAGTCAATCTTGAACCATGTTAGACTTGCCAGTCGCGGCATTTAAAGCGCAAGGGTGCACATTTTTGATGTGCATGAACGCTCACCCTCTGTCCTGGGCTTTCCTTCGTTCGCTGACTAGACTCGGACAATGGTCATTCATCGTCGCACACTGCGTAATGTCCCTGTAAGTGTTTTCACTTTCGTTCGTGCAGATGACCGATATTCTTTATCTGATACTTAGACCAAACCTTGCGCGGTAACCGGCTATCTCTGGGGAACTTGGCCTCACCGACGTATCGTCCACACCTTTTACGCGGTCTCACCTCTCCGTAAGGATATAATCAGTCTTCCTTATGTCGACATCGAAGATGCATTCTTCTTGCCGAGGGCCTCGCCGCCTGAGGTATTCGACACCCTCATACGTGTTGCTGGTTACAAGATCTTAGTCACCGGTTATCTTAACCTTAACAATCGTTCATTCCCGAACCCAAACTTGCAGCGCGACTTCCCTCTCATCCCCTGGAAAGGTGAAATAGCTGTTCTCTTTATCGGGAAAAGGAAACCATATGTCTCTCGAGCACCGCCCAGATCGTTGCTTCGTTTTGCGATTGCTCAGTGAGTTTTTGTTTCATATATTCTCTCAGAATGCTCATCTCTATCTTCTTTCAGATACATGGGGGTTTGCATCGCTCATGCAGAGGCTGGATTCCCATTTCCGTCTTACATGGAGAGGTCTGCCCTTCCTCTCATGCATTCGACCAACTCATCATTTATCCCTAGTGACGGGCCTGGCCGAGGAGTAAGGGCCTGTCCGGCGTAAAGAATCCGGCTCCGGGTCGCAAAGTGATAATGCATTACCCCGGGTGGGGTAATAAGGTCCCACGGAGCAACAAAATATCTGCTCCGAATCTCCGAACGCTCCTCGGCCCCAAAATAAACACAACACTTTGGTCTTGATTTTTGTACTCGTGTACTCATCATGTGCGATGACAAAGTGTCACATATGTACATACATATTAGTAATAAACAGAATCGATAGCGACAAGAGCACGGCACTATATAGGAAACTTCCCAAATAAACTACAGGGGGTGTGAAGTGTCGGACGTGGTCGCGCAGGCCTCCGCACCGCATGAGATGTCGTAGGTGTGTCCGCTATGGTAGCGGGCACGTTGGGGTCAGATCGCTAAAGTCGCGTGCGAGTGCAGCGAGCTCGGGAACAGAAAAAGTGGGCCGCACGGGGCCGTACTTGGTTCTGATGGTTGAAGGAGGACGGAAGCGGTCGCGCACGCTTCCACGCGGCTTGTAACTTCGCAGAGGTGGCTGCGGCGGTCGGGGATGTATCTCACTTGAGTCACTAAGGCCGCGCGCGAGTGCGGCATAGTTGGGAGCGCAAACAATAATCTATACTGAGAGTCCGAGACACAAGGGGAAGAGCGTCAGAAAGTGACCGGAAACTACAAAAATGGCATTTTCAGGGGCGAGAGAGCAGGCGTATTACCGCGGAGACACTGTGGGCATTTTACAATATAATCCAATTCAGTCGGCTATTTCACAAAATCTGATTGGTCAGATTTTTGGAACTGAATAGGATTACATTGTGAAATGCCCACAGTGAGAGTCGTTGTAGAGGTCCATGCACAGTATAAAAAATTAATCATCATCATTGTTGTACGAAATCAAGGCTGATTTCCATCATCTGCATATACGAGGGTGCCAGTGTGTGACTTTGTGTGTGATTTCAGAAACTGATAAGGGTGTATATGTATTACCAAAATTAATTAAGACCAAGATACATGTTCAGTGACGATTCGGGCAGCGTTGGAGCAGAGAATCAAAAGAGATAAACGGGTATTTTCGTTACCCCGGTTTGATAGGGCTGCCCCAAGGAAACTCTTCGCCAACCCCTCGGAGCACCGTGCACCAAACAGCAAGTTTGCCCCTCGGCGCATGGTAGGGGCAGCTTATTTTTTTTGGTAGGTGCGCCGCGGGGCAACGGGTGCGCCGGACAGGCCCTTACTGTTTCTAGTCACTTTCCAATGACTCCATGTTCACGTGCTCCCGTGCTCTGCTCATTCCTTCGGTCCGCTTTCACGCGCTGCGAGTGTTCGGCTCCCTTGCCCGATTCCTGCGGGATTACTGTGTATATTTCCCCCTGGTTCCTAGTTTATCCTCCTTTATATATTGCAGGTATTTACAATCACGACATTAGAAAC